>Ga0214921_10000024_pt1 | contig 323267 bp, 435 predicted proteins | sample LL1505_MetaG_FD_177992 | JGI IMG/M metagenome (GOLD analysis project Ga0214921, IMG submission 177992) | Freshwater microbial communities from Lake Lanier, Atlanta, Georgia, United States - LL-1505 | ecosystem: Environmental > Aquatic > Freshwater > Lake | place: USA: Georgia | collected... | reverse complement strand
AGCTGCCGGATTTTTAAGAAAAGTTTCCAATCAAAGAGTAATATTGGCATCATCCCCAATAGTTAATATTGCCAGTCACGGAAACAGAGGAAATGGACGAACAGCGTGGACAGCACAGACTGCCGACGTAATAACATCTTTGGCCACTACTGATGTTTTGGGTGGCATTAAAGAGGGTGACTGCTCAGATTCCATAGCGGTTGGAGCAAACTTCACCACAGGATTGGCCGCATACAAAGCTACCGGAACTTTGAATCTTAGCGGATACCAACAGATCAGTTTCTGGATAAAACAAATATCAGGCACAATCGGAGCATCCTCATCTTTGTCCCTGAAATTATGTTCCGATGCGGCTGGGGCAACAGCGGTAAACACCTTCAACATTGAAAACCTGACCGTACTTAATAGATGGACTCCAATAACCATAGATCTTGCTACTAACTTAGGATCAAGTATTCAGAGTATAGGATTCTATGTGAATACTGACAACGGTGCTCAAACATTCGTGTTGTCTAATGTTATTGCTTGCAAGGCAAGTTCTAGTGCCGATAGTCTTAATCTTTGTTCATTGATTGGCAAGAATACAAGCGGAGAAACTTGGTGCGGCATCCAAAGTATTAACGGAACAAGAGTCATGCTTGATACTGGTGGACAATTTGGACCTGTCACGATTGGGTCATCAAGCATACAGATACCAGGATATTACGGAACTAGTGAAACAGTAACAACATATAAAAGAGAAACAATAAAGGCACCATTGGCGGCGACCGCCACAGCTACAACAACATCTTTATTGAATTTTCAAATAGGAGGCCGATCACCACAGTCCGCTGGAGTTGGCAATCCAATAATTTACTCTTTTGGTTGGAATAGAACAGATATGAGCACCAGAACAGGAGAAAGTTGGTTTGATGGAAGAAATGGATATGGATATGGAAATTATTCTTATTATCTTGCTGGTGGTGGAAACCTTACAGTAGATAGAGTTTGCTTTGTTAGATTTTATTATGGACTATTCTTGCCGGGCAATATGTATTCCACAGCTACTAACTGTCATTGTAATAATTGTGATCAATATGGTTTGTATGCTAGAGAACATATACGTTTTACATATGATACAATTTATTGTTGCTATTCTTCTGCTGGTGGAGTTTTTGCATTCAATCAATTAGGACAAAGTACACTTAGAAATATGATTATATGTAGCAACAATGGAGCAGGTATCACATACTACAATGCTCTTTCTAATACACTAGATACTTTCACAATTAAAAATAATATCAATGGGATCGGTTTTATTTCTGGCCATAATTTAACTGCAAACAATGGAACAATATCTGATAGTTGGCAATATGGAGTGGATAATAATACTCTTGGACATAGCAATGTTTTCAAAAATGTAACGTTTTCAACAAACACCACAGCATCTCATAGGACTAACAATGGAGGGCCGACATACTTTATTAATTGCGCTCTGAATGATACTACTGAAGTTGCGGTTGCAAGTCCAGGATACGGCAGTAACTCTAAGGTATTCTCTCATAATCATGACCAAACTGCCAATCTTCACTATATATGGTGTGATTTTGGTTTAATTTATAGCACAACATCAGTGAGATACAGCAATAATGGAATAGCCTGGGCGATGGCTCCTACGCACGTTAACGTAAGATCAATTAACTTTCCTTTAGATCTTAGTCTAGCAACAGTTGCTGTGAGTGCTAATAGTCAGGTTACTGTCAAGGCTTGGATGAGAAGAAGTGCCTTTGGATTAGTGATGAGATTAAGGGTTAAGGGTGGGCAAATAGCAGGAGTAACCAATGATGTTACGGGTTATATGACTGTGGCGGATACTTGGGAGCAAGTTTCTTTAAGTTTTACCCCTACTGAGGCCGGTGTTGTTGAAATATTAGCAGAGTGCTGGGGAGGAAGTACATTTACTGGGTATGTTGATGATCTTACTATAATACAAATATAAATATGAGGTGAAATATGGATTATAAAATTACTGAAGTCTTTCTTGATGAAGCCAATAAATATAGGACAAGAGTGGTTATTGATGAAAATTCTAGTCAATTCTTCAGATTTGATCACTATCCGACACAAGAAGAAGTAAATGAGGTGGTTGGTAATTATTTAGAATCTTTAAAAAATGATCAATAATACTATAATAGCTTAAACACATCTCAGAATATTATGAAAAAATTTAGTTTTATAAGTGGTCTACCAAGAAGTGGTAGCACTCTTTTATGTAATATATTGGCACAAAATAACGATCTTTTTGTTAGCAAAGCCACCAGCGGCTGTCACGATGTTCTTTTTGGTGTCAGAAACCAATGGGATAAATTGATAGAGCACCAAGCAGAAGGTGTTAATCACAATCAGTTGAAAAGAGTTTTAAAATCAATTTTAGATAATTATCATATAAGTGATAAAAATTATATAATAGATAAAGGAAGAGGTTGGCTTAGTCTTATAGAGATGGTGCAATTCATTACTGATGAAAAACCTAAAATAATAGCCCCGGTAAGAAATATAAGCGATATACTGTCTAGTTTTGAAAAATTATGGAGAAAAAGCACAGGATTTTCTCAGTGGAATTTTGAACAAAATGAATATTTTAAAGCTCAAACTGTAGAGGGACGATGTGAAATATGGAGCAGTGCGGCTCAACCTGTAGGATTAGCTTACAATAGAATTAAAGATGCTATATCAAGAGGTTATAAAAATGATATTTTATTTTTGGAATTTGAGGAGTTGACCAACTACCCAGGTCAAACTATGAAGAAAATTTATGATTATTTAGAGTTGCCATATTATATTCACAATTTTACTAACATAGTACAGGTGACAAAAGAGGATGATTCCGGTGTTCATAGAATACCGGGTTTGCATAACATAAGACCCGTTTTGAATCCGGTGCCCAGTGATGCTGACAAAGTTTTAGGAAATTTTTTATTAAACAAATACTCTAATTTAGAAATATGGAGAAATTAATATGGGAATATTAGATAACAACAGCCAGCAACCATCTACGCCACTTTCAGAGATGGTTGCGAATAGAATTAAAAATCAAACTCGCCAAACATATGTTATGATGGTAAATGCTTTTAACGAAGGAGCCAGGATATTTTGGCGAAATCCACGAGGATTACCACCAATAGAAATAACTACAGCTTTAGGCAAAGATGCAAAAGAAGTTTTTGAACTTCATGGTAAATTAGGGCAATTATTATGGTCTATAAAACCAGAAGATATATCTGAAGGTTTGTCTTTAGTTGGAAGTTTTTCTTATAATGAAGATGGAACTGTAACTGTAGAACCACCTGCTACTGAACCACCTGCTACTGAACCACCTGCTACTGAACCACCTGCTACTGAACCACCTGCTACTGAACCACCTGCTACTGAACCACCTGCTACTGAACCACCTGCTACTGAACCACCTGAGCTTGGTCAATAATTATGTTAGTTAAAAACTGTGTAGAGAATGGGGGCTTTATAGCTCCTTTGATTGTTCCTATTGATTCTATGATAGGTCCATCATTAACCAATCCTACTATATATATTAATAAAATTGGAGAGATTCTTGTCAACCTCAGGAATCTTAATTATGTGTTATATCATAGTGAGAGTGGAGTTTTTGAGCACAGTTGGGGACCACTTTGTTATCTTCATCAAGAAAATGATCAAAGGTTGGTGACAAACAATATTTTATGCAAATTAGATGAAAACTTTAATATAAAAGATAGTAAAATTATAGACACCACTTTTTTGGATGAAAATCCTATGTGGGAATTCGTTGGGCTAGAAGATGGAAGATTAGTTGAGTGGGATGATAAGTTATTTTTGAGCGGAGTCAGAAGAGATACTACGGTGAATGGCGTTGGAAGAATGGAGTTATCTGAGATAGTTTATAAAAAAGATAAGGTAATAGAAAAAAGCAGATTACGTATTCCTGCGCCCGGAATGGACAATAGTTATTGTGAAAAAAATTGGATGCCGGTTTTAAATAAAAAGTACACTTATGTCAAATGGACAAACCCAACAGAAGTTGTTGAAGTAAATCCCGAAGATAAAACATGCAAAACAATCGTATTAAATGAATACAAAAAATTAGAAACTATGGATCTTAGAGGCGGCTCGCAGCTTTTATTTTTAAACGATAATTATTTAGCTATAGTTCATGAAGTAAATTTATATAGCTCAGAAGCTGGAAGAAAAAATGCAATATACACACATAGATTTGTTGTGTGGAATAAAGATTTCGAAATTATTGAGATCTCAGATTCTTTTTCATTTATGGGGGCAAAAATTGAATTCTGTTGTGGCATGGCCGACTATAAAGATAAATTATTAATAACTTTTGGATTTCAAGATAATGCGGCCTATATTTTGGGAATGCCAAAAAATATATTAGGAAAATTTTTAAAAACTTATGAATAAAGAATTATTAGATTACATAAAAGACTCTGATAACGATAAAACTAATTTTAATCTAGCATTGTGGTATGAAAACCAAAAACACCTTGCACCGGCCTGTAGTTATTATTTAAGGTGCGCAGAACTTACTAAAGATGAAAATTTAGCGTATGAATGCTTATTAAGACTTTATTTGTGTTACTCTAATTTATCAAATAGAGATTATACTTGTGAAAATTTATTAAAAAGTGCTATTAATTTGAAGCCAAAAAGCCCAGAGGCATATTTTTTCTTAAGTCAATTTTTTGAAAGAAAACAAAATTGGATGGATGGGTACTTATATGCTTCGATAGCTCTGGAGACTACAGATTGTCTCCCTTCTAATTTAATAACTACTTTTGAGTATTCATCAAAATACATGCTTGTTTTTCAAAAGGCGGTTTGTTCTTGGTGGTATGGAAAGCCAAAAGAAGCAAGAAAACTTCTTAGAAAATTAAAAGATGAATATGGAGATCAACTTAATGAAACTTATTTAAAGTTGGTAGAAACCAACCTGATCACATTGGGCTCTGGCTCTGTTGAGCAGAGTTCTGCTACTTATTCCAAAAATTCTGATTTTGATTTGAGTTTTAAGTTTGAAGGATCTGACAATATTGAAAGAAATTTCTCTCAGGTTTATCAAGATCTTTTTGTTCTTGCTGCTTTGAATGGAAAGAAAAATGGAACCTACTTAGAGATAGGTTCTGCCCATTCTCTTCATAATAGTAACACAGCTTTACTGGAAAGAGAATTTGGATGGACTGGCGTTGGCATAGAGATGAAACGTGAGTTAGTTGATATGCATGATAGAGAAAGAACCAATAAAGTTTTATGCGAAAATGCTCTAAAGATAAATTATGAAGAACTTTTGAGAAATAATTTTTCCAATAATGTTATTGATTATTTACAAATAGATATTGAACCTTGTAAAAACACATTTGAAGCATTACTATTAATTCCATTCGATAAATATAAGTTCAAAGTAATAACATATGAACACGATCACTATGTTGACATAACAAGAAGCTTCAGAGATAAATCTAGAAGATATTTGAGAAGTATGGGATATACTCTTGTTTTTAATGATGTATCTCCTCATGAAGATTGTAGTTTTGAAGATTGGTGGGTTCATAAAGATTTAATTGATAATTCAATATTAAAAAAATTAATTTCTACTCCTAAGAATGAAATTAATTTAGCTAAAGATATAATGCTTAAAAAAAAAAATTAATAAACTAAAAGGAATAGGTCCTGTTAATTTTATTGGTATTGAAGAATCCTTAGAAAGAAGAGAAAATCTTAAAAAACAATTTTCTAGTTATGGAATAACAAATTTAATTCCTCATATATTTAAAAGGTATCATGAATATAATTTTAAGTTGAATGGACAACTTGTTGATAAATTACATGAAAATAGTAAAGGCCCCATAACATCTCACATCAAAGCTCTAAAAAAATGGTATGACTCTACAAAAGAAGATTATGCATTTTTTTGTGAAGATGATCTTTCATTAGAACCTGTGTCTTATTGGAGCTTTACATGGGAAGAGTTTATCGATAGTCTTCCAAATAATTGGGAATGCGTTCAATTATCTTGGATACGTCCAAATAACATTGATATAGAACTTAGACAAAGACTGGTGGATGATTGGGGCGCAGCAGCGTATTTAATAAAAAGAGATTACGTTAAAAAAATAATAGACAGCTATTATGTCAATGAAAATGAATTTAATCTGAACATAAATAATAATTTAATCCCCATTGTAGAAAACATAGTTTTTTCTGGGTTGGGCACAGTCTATAATATTCCAATATTTGTAGAAGACGTAAAAAATGTAAAATCAACATATCTTGGTAAAGACCCTACAGAAATAAATGGACAAGGAGAATATCACTGGGATTCTTATAATTGGATAATTAATTGGTGGAAGAATAAGGGTCAATATATCAATCTTAATGATATGATTAAAAAAATTCCTCATATTTATGAGGGCCAACAGTTCGGTGAAAATTGGTTTACATATACCAAACTGTATAGAAACATGGTTCTTAGTTCATCCTCTGGTAGTCGATTTGTTGAAGTAGGGTCTTGGAAAGGAAAATCTTCCGCTTTTATGGCCGTAGAAATTGCTAATTCAAATAAAAATATAGAATTTTATTGTGTTGACACTTGGATGGGAAGCTCAGAGCATAAAGAAATGAAAGAAATAGACTCTTTGTATGACACCTTTATTCAGAATATGAGGCCAATAGAAAAATACTATATTCCAATTAGAAAACCCTCCATTGAAGCCGCAAATCAATTTCAAGATCATTCTTTAGATTTTGTTTTTATAGATGCGTCTCATGAATACGAGGATGTTAAAAATGATATAAAGGCTTGGCTTCCAAAAGTAAAGAAAAATGGAATATTAGCGGGTCACGATTATTACACTGGTGAACAAAACTATCATCCTGGTGTAAAAAAGGCTGTCCATGAATGTTTAAATAACTTTATAACTTATGATGATTGTTTTGTATATAAAAATAATTTATAATTTAATATATATTCATATGAAAAAGTTTAAAGATTACATTAAAGATAAAAAAGACCACAATGTTATATTGACCGGATTAAATGTTGATGAAAACTTTTGGAATAATTTTCTTTTGGTTATCAATAATAGTCAAGGATTATCTGATCTTTTAGGAGTTTCTAAAAATAAGATTTCAACTTGGAACAAAAAAATAAAAGATGCTCTTAAAGAGCATGAAGATAGAGATCAAAAAGTTTTGAGAAATAAAAAGATCATCAGAACTGGCCTTAAAAATTCTTCCAAATAAATTCTTTTTTATTCTTGTTAGATATTTTCTTTCTATTCCAATCTTTGTATAGCTTTTTATATAATAAACTATCACTACCACTTAGTATTATTTTGCTATTGGACTTCATTAAAACTTTAGATAAGTCTATGTGCTCTTCTTCTGTCATGTAATCTTTATATGGACACTGTGATTTTCTATTTTTAACATATCTTGGTGGATCACAATACATCAAAACATTCTCGCTATTAAATATTCCAATTATTTCTATAGCCGTATTATTAAAAACAAAAACGTCGGATAATTTTAGAGATATCTGATTCAAGTTCTCCACATTAGTGTTCCAGCTTTCAATATCTTCTATTTTTTTTCTTTTATTTTTTGAATAACAATAGTTTTTGCACAATCCCCCTCTGCTTGTTCTGTATAGGATATACTGATTTATGGCGTAATCTACATTGTTCTTAAACTTATTACGTTTTAATTCTTTTTTGAAAGTTTGTTGATTATAGTTGATTTTTTTAAGTTTGCTTATTGCTTTTTTCCCATCATCTCTCATCACTGTTAAGAAGTTACTTATTCCATTATTTAAATCATTTAATACTGTTATTTCTGAATTTTCTTTTTTGAGAAACACATTGCAGCATCCGCAAAAAGGCTCGCAATAAATGAGATCCTTATGGTTTTCTGGCATTTCTTCTAATATTATATCGGAAAGTTTTCTAGATTTCATTTGGCCTTTCATCTTCTTCTATTTTATTTACAAAAGCATTACAAGCTGTACAGCTAACATTAAAATGTCCGTAACCCTTAAGTTTTCCAGGCCAATACCAGCCCAACGGATTCTTTTCATGACAATTAACGCATAAAACACTCATTATCTTTTTTTCTTTTGCCGTGTTTTCGTCTATATAAAAGTAGCAATCTTCTTGAATTTTCATGAGTTTTTACTTTATTATGTAATAGAGTCGATTTTTTTCAATTTTTGCTCTTATTTTTTACCGTAAAACCAATAACTATATTACATTATGGCATGGTCAGACTATTTTAAATTGTTTACATTTGGTTTCCAAAAGGATCCAAGTTCTAAGGTACAAGATACTAAAAATCTTACTGGGGCAGGCATCGCTCAAGCGGATGCCCTGCAGACATTTGCCGGTGATGATGTAGTTAATAATCCAGGTGGACTGATGGCATATCGTCAAACAAACGATATGATCGATATAACCACCCTAACGAATAGAACTGCTAGATACAAGGAATATGAGAGGCTTAGAAATCTACCCGAGATAGAAACTGTTGTTACGGTAATATCCGATGAAGCATGTGTTAGCGGAAACACAGAAATAAGCACTCCTTTTGGACTTAAAAAAATTGAAGACTTGGTAAAAAATAGTCCAGATGAAAGATTTCTAGTTTATTGCTACGATGAAATTTCTAAAGATTATACCCTTGGCTGGGCATATAATCCAAGATTGGTTAAGAAAGAGAAAACAATAACCATAATATTGGATGATGGAAGCAAATTCACAGCTACTAGTGATCACAAAGTTCTAAATCGAAATGGGGATTGGGTGGAAACAGGCTCCTTGAAAGAAGGAGACACACTCATGGCATTCTATAGATTGCCTGTAAATAATTATCAAACTAAATTAAATAAAAATCAGTTCCCCAGAGTATTTACATACAACAAAGGTTGGACTCACGAGAGAATGTTCGTTGATGAATGGCGAACAGGAAAAGTAGAAGAAGAAAATAAAAAGACATCAAAAATACTTCATATGTTAAGTAAAGGATTGGCTTTAAATAAAACATGTGAGTTGATTGGAATGACAGTTCCGGGTGTAATTGCTAATCTAAAGAGGATTGGGTTCACTACCACTGAAGTTCATAGATTAAGCAGGAAACAAGACCGCCGCAGAGTTATAGGTGTTTTCAAAAATGAAACAGAAGAAAATGTATATGATATAAGTGTAGAAAAACACAAGTGCTTTTGCACAGATAGTGTGGTTTTGCACAATTGCCAAAAAGATACAGAAGGCAATATATGTAAACTAGAGATATCAAATGAAGAGATCAGAAAAGAATTAGAATTTTTATTCTTCCATCGACAGATGTTGAATATAAATAAAAATGGGTGGAGCTGGTTTAAGAATCTTTGTGTGAATGGAGATCACTTCTTAGAACTCATAATAGATCCGGACAATCCTGAGGATGGATTGTACAAGGCTATATCCTTGCCGGCAGAAACTATGTATCGTATAGAAACTATCCGGGGTAAATTAATAGAATTCCAACAGAGTAAAGAAGGACCGGACTATAGTGCTTTGATGAACCCTATACCTTTGGGTCAAGATAATTTCGATCTTCAAAAATCCACTGCCATAAGATTCAACTTAAATCAAATTGTGCACTTCAGAATAGGAGAAGATAGAAAATTATTTTATCCTTATGGAGTTAGCTTGATAGAACCAGCCAGAAGCCCTGCTCATCAATTAAGATTGATGGAAGATGCCATGGTCACATATAGACTTGCTAGAGCACCTGAGAGAAGAGTGTTTTATGTAGATGTTGGTCAATTACCGCCATTTAAAGTTGATAGTCTAATTGAAAGAATGAAAGACCAGTTTAGAAAAAGAAAAGTGGCCATGGGCAGCGGATCTAGCGTTAATCAAGTTGATGAAAGGTGGCAACCACCCGCAGTGGATGAAGACTATTGGTTGCCATTAAGACCGGGCAGCAACACAAGAATAGAAACTCTTCCTGGTGCTCAAAATTTAGGTGAAGTTGACGACGCAGTTTATTTTAGAAATAAACTTTTTGTTAGTTTGAATTTCCCAAAAAGTTATTTTAGTGGAGAAGATGTCAATGCTACAAGAATGACTTTATCTGCTCAGGATGTTAAATTTGCAAGAATGATTGAGAGATTACAATCTTCTTTTGAAGATTGCCTCTATGATATAGCAGATAGGCATCTATATCTTCGTGGATTTCCGCAAGAACTCTATAAAGACCTTAAAATAAAAATGACTCCTCCAAGCGATTGGAGAGAATTAAGTAGAGCTGAAGTTGTTAATTCTAGATTAAATGTTGCCACACAACTTAAAACAGCAAATTTAATGAGCGATTATGATATTTACACTCAGTGGCTTCAATACAATGATCAAGAAACTTCTGAGATGCTTAGTAGATTAAAGATTCAAAAACTAGAAGAATTAAAGATTCAAGTTTTATCTCAAAATCCTCAATTATTGGGGGTGGGCATTCCTCAAGAAAATAACGGAGATGAAACTGAGTTATCCGCAGTCCCTGGCGGCCCCGCACAAAATTTAGAGGCTCCTTCCGAAGATAGTGGAGAAACTGAAACTGAAACTCCTCAAGAAGAGCCCGCTCCATCTGAGGAGGAAACCTCAGAGGATAATAATGCCAAACCCCTCCCAGAACCAGATAAGCAGGATGTTGAAAAATACGGTCTAGAAATAAAGGATTATGAAACAGAAATGGATAGTGAAAATCCAGACTACTCTATAGACGGTTAACTATACAAGGTATAACTTATATTTGGAAAATAGGCAGATCTGTTGGCCCCTCCCAATAAAGAGGTGAGATCAGAATAGCTACCTCCTGTATCATTAACAGTATTTCTGGAGGTATTTCTGATAAATTCAATCGCAGTTAATTGATTTATATTTCTGTTGGTTGTGGCGTGGGATGCTATCATGCCACATACTTGTGGACTAGCCATGCTTGTTCCGCTTAATTTTGACACATAGTATGTAATTGGTTTTCCGATACTTCTAATATCAGGAATACTTGGATATCCGGGAAAAATACTGTGTGTCGTTGAAGCTATCATATCCCCAGGTGAATAAACATCTACTCTGGGTCCTGTATTGCTCCAAGTATTTTTTGTTTCTGCTACCAATCTACTTAAAGATCCTACGCTAATTACATTTGGGCAAGCCGTTGGACTTGATCCTCTGTGATAATACGTCTCATACATGAATTCAGTAAAATATATTGGGTCCACTCCTTCTGGTAGATACCAACCAAATCCTGGGACTACCACATTTAGTTTATTGTCATAATCCGGTCCTCCTGGCACATCTATTTTGGTGGAATTATTGCCCGCCGCCCCTACAACAACTACTCCAGAATTCATCAGGTCTGTTAAATCTGCTTCCATAGTAATAGTTCTTATTCCTATGTCTATGAATCTTTTACCTTGCATCAATGGATCCGAGTAAGCATAAGATATTAATCCAAAATTATTTAATTGTTCTTTTGAAAACCCTCCTCCATTTGTAAATACCACATTTGGTGGTGAGGTATAGCCTGAACCTTGATATGTTATATTTAATCCTATAATTTTTCCTTGATTAGCCCCGGTACCCAGAATCGCTCTTGCCTCTACCTTATTCCCGGTTTTAACTCCATCCACCACAGAATTTCCGCCATAAAAGCTAACAATTGGATCGGAGGTGTAGCCTTCTCCGCACGACCAGGTGTATTTTATACTTTCAACAACATATCTTTCATATATTGTTCCATTTATATTATCTTGAACTATTTTATAAGTTGGTTCACCGTAATATTCTATAAAAACATCACCGTTTTTAATTGTGCTCAAATCACCATCTTTATGATTATCCTCAAAGGCTAGTATGCTTATTTGAGCTGGGGTGGAAGGATTTCCTCCGCTTAATATAACTTCTGGAAAATTTAAATACCCCGATCCTCCGTTATTGACAATGGGTTCATTCAAAACCCCAGACTTTATTTTACATGTTGCCTTTGCTGTTCTTCCTCCATTTGGAGGAGGAGGGAAAGTTATAGTAGGAGGAGTAGTATAACCACTTCCCCTGTTTTGCATCTCTATATAATAAATTCCCGACCCCTCAACCATCCTAATCGATCCTCTACCTATTGCCGTTTGACCTCCCGCAGGAGCAGGGCTGAATGTTATCGGAACCCACTCAACCCATGAAGTTGGATATCGCTCGCAGCGAGCGCAAGGATACCCCTCCCCAGGATCGGTTATTGTTATTTCATATATTGTTCCATTTCCGACTGGTGCTTTTGCTCTGGCTTGTCCTCCCCCATAAAATGACACTGTTGGTTCATTTGTGTAATTTGTTCCCTGATTTGTAATGGTCCCAGAAATAACTTTACCAGAATTAACAGTTGTTGTTGCCTTGGCCCCAGAATAATTTCTTGTAGAAGTATATTTTACGCCTCTGTATGTTACGTCTATAATATTTCTGACATCAATTCCACCAATGCCAACCCCGTAGCTATGATTTGTTATAGTGGGATTTTTTGTTCCTTTTTTAATATTTACTGGTTTATTTTCGTGCCAGACTTTAATAGCATGTAAATATAGATCATGCGGACCATCTGACCTCCAATCTCGGCCGTCGACCATCTCTGCGTGATATGGTGATATGTTATATATATTTGCTTTTGGTGCCCAACCCTGAGTATTTCCAGCTATTGTTCCTCCTACATGAGCACCGTGATTGTTATCTTCTGTTTCTAGATAATTGTCTGGATTTACATATGGTTCATAATTGTATTTTTCATATGGCCGGAAATTATCCGGAACCCCATATGGATATAAAACATTGAACCAATCTATTTGGTTTACTCTGCTTCCGCCTGTTCCATCTTTTCTTAATGCAAACTCTGGATTATTTGGGTCTATGTGTCCATCTACTACAACAACATCTACATCTTCTCCTGTTGGTATTCTGTAGATTGCTGCTACTGCATCTGACGGCGCAGCTTGCATTCTTATATTTTTTTCTTCACCATAATCACGACCAGGATCTAGAATCAGGGGTTTTATTTTATAAGGGATTTTCTGTTGAATTGCTTCCACTCTTGGATCTTTTTCAAGTTTTTCTGCTTCTTCTTCTGTTAATCTAAAAGATAAAACTCTTCTTTGTAAATTTGTGTTATTTAAAGCTAAACATTTTTTTTCCGGAATATATTCATCTCCCGAGTCTTTTTTCATGTCATCTAAGAATGAAGTCTTATCTTTTATGTCTTTTAATACTAAATTATATATTTTTTCTTTCATGTTATTCACCCCATCCTGAAATATTATTTTGATTTATCATTCTTAATAATCCCCAATTAATATAATTTTGATCAATATCTCTAGATCTATTATAATTTGATATTGAACTAACCTGCATGTTGTCGAAAATACAATTGGCGCCCAAAGCCCTTATGCCTATACCACCATATCCTGGGATGCTTGTATTAATGACAGAAACTATTTGTGTATTATTAAAATACAGTGTTAAAGAACTTCCCAATGTTTTAAAAGCTAGTACGCCTACGGTGTTTGTAGAATTTATTGGTGATGAACTTAGTAATGACCATGATCCATTGTTGGACCATATTTGACCGTAATATGTAGTTCCATTTTTTGCAATCATTCCCAAATACATATACCCATCACCAAATACTCCATATGGATCGGCTGTATATCTAGTTATAATTCCTCCTCCTGAACCCACAGGCATATATGATCTTGCTGCTCCCGTAGGTATCGATGAATTTATTAAATCCACATAACAACTAATAAAAGAATCTTTTTCTCTTATTCCATTAAGTGTCATTAAAGAGATGGATGGATCCACGCCCACCGCAGAATTATTAGATATTATAAAATTTCCTATGCGTTCACGCCAATAACCTGATATGTAAGGGTTATTTTGTCTGTTGAAATCATCATAGAATGGCAAGGATGCTTCCACTATTGCTGGAGGAGCTATTGTTAGAGTAGGAGTGCTGGTTAATGTGGGTGTGCTTGTTTTGGTAGGAGTTAATGTTGGGGTTGATGTTGGGGTGGGAGTGGAAGTTCTGGTTGGTGTTAAAGTGGGGGTGGAAGTTTTAGTTGGAGTTAATGTTTTAGTATTGGTTGGTGTAGGAGTATTTGTTAAAGTAGGAGTAGGCGTTTTAGTTGGAGTTAAAGTTGGAGTACTTGTTTTTGTCACTGTGGGAGTGGGAGTGACTTGCATTAAGGTCATACCTCCTATCCAACTGGATGAGCATGCTGGTATTACTGTCCATCCTACCCCATTCCAGAAACAATGATAATTGTCTACGCAACTGGTGTAGTTTGATCTGTTTTGTGTTCCTGGTGCGGTTTGAGATGCCGATGATACTTTGTAGTTTCTCGCTGATTCAATTTTTGCTATGTAATCTAAATTTCTCTGATCCCAGGATAAAGAATTGGGTGCACCGTATCTCGCTCTTAAATTAAAAGGATCACTAAAAACAATGTTCGCCATTTAAAAAACCTATTTCTCGCCTTTCCATGAAATTCTTTTACTTGATTTTTTTTTATTTTTATTTTTATTACAGGCTGATAAAACAGGTCGGCACGCAGGATATTCTCTTTCTGTTCCTTTGCCTGTTTTTTTTCTTCCACAAGGTACTAATTTTCCTTTTTTACTAGCCTTACAATCTATCCATCCACCTGTTTTTCTGCTGAACCAACCATGAAGTCCCTGTTCTTTTTCTTTATTGAAAATTGATTCTTCAAGATTTTCATTTTTTGAGTTGCCCCAATTTTTGGCTCCTTTTTTTCTACACTGGACCAATGCGCCTGACGAATATGCAGATGGAAAAACTGAATATCTACTTTTAACCTTATAATAACAAGCGTCTTTTTCTTCGTTTATTAGCCATTCTTTAAAATTTTTCATAGTACTTTATATATTAAAAATTCAAACATAAAAAATAACAAAATTATTAATATCTACTTATATGAATGATGCGATTATAATAAGCGATATTCATTTAGGCAGTGATGTCTGTCAAGCTAAAAAATTGATAAGTTTTTTTGCTACGATTGAGGATGGAACGAATCCTACAAAATCTATTATTTTAAATGGAGATTTATTCGATAGTTGGGACTTTAGAAAATTAAAGAAAAGTCACTGGAGGGTTTTATCTTACATAAGAAAACTTTCAAAAAAAGTTAATATAATTTGGGTAGCAGGAAATCATGACGGGCCAGCAGAAGTTATATCTCATTTATTAGGAGTGGAATTTTTAGAAGAATATATTCTTTATAGTGGAGATAAAAAGATACTTGTTCTCCATGGAGACCGATTCGATAGCGTGATATCCAATCAACCAATGTTAGTTTACTTTGCTGATAAAATTTATAAATTGATACAAAAAATAGATAAAAGTTTTTATCTTGCAAAGCTTGCAAAAAAAAGTAGTAAAACTTTTATGAGAAATGCTGAGATCATAGAAAAAAAGTCTATTGAACATATGAAGAAAATAGGCTGCAATGTTGTTTGTTGCGGACATGTGCATTATGCAAACTCTAAACCCCACACAGGTTATTATAATAGCGGAAGTTGGACGGAATTACCTTGCAATTATTTGACTGTTAAAAATGGTGTTATAAATCTCTATAATTATTTTTAATATTATTTAAAATAATTCTCTAAAACTACTGTTGGGTTATCGCCCAATATTTCCAATAATCTTGCTTCAACTTGTGCTTGAGTATAATCACCAGCAGTAGTATAGGAATCATTTTCCCATAACACTATTTGTTTTTTAAGTGGAGGTATTGATGCCTTAGCTATTTTTTGATTTTCATTATCAATTATTGTAATATTTAATTCTTTTAAAACTAAAGGAGGAATACTTCTTTTTCTTCCATTTTTTAACACTACGTCGGGCATGTTTATTGTGATTGGATTTTGTAGTTTCATTTTTATTTTCCTTTAAATAATCTGGGCATATCCACTTCATCATTAATGTTTGTTGGTTCTGTTGTGGTTGGTTCTGTTGTGGTTGGTTCTGTTGTGGTTGGTTCTGTTGTGGTTGGTTCTGTTGTGGTTGGTTCTGTTGTGGTTGGTGTGTATTCTACACTCGCATTCTCATACAGTTCCACGTCCTTAAAATAGTATTTTCTTAAATTGTCTATTTGCTTCTGCGTGAGATTCGGCTTCTCGCCGTCCTCGCTTTCATTTTCCTGCTCGGGTGGCGTCATCCCAAGTGCCTCCGAAAGTGCGTTTATTCCCTCTGGGAACTTGAAGCACTTTATGTCCTTTTGGTGTTTTATCCTGTTGCTCTGCGGTTCGATGTGAACGTTCATTATGCATTCGCCCTTGAAAAGGTCTTCTATCACCTCGTCCACGGTCCTTCCGAAATTTGCCCTTGAAAATCCGCTCCTGAACCTTTCCACCGGGTCCCTTATGAGGGCATAGGCGTCCCCGTCAGGAAAGCTGCTGGACGGGCAGATGAACTGGGGCTTTGGATCCGTTTTGTTAGGATGTTTTTTCTCGAGCCTCGGAAGGAGTTCCGGATAGAATTGGGTTACTATGGCCCTTGCGAAACTTGTGCTTCCCGACCTAGGGATAAAGGCGAGGTATTTGTTGCTTGGTGTCTTGAAGTAGTTCATTAGCAGTCGCTCCCCGTTTCTATATACCATCCCACGTCGCCCATCTCCCAGGAGACGTGGTTGTTTATCATATAGTTGATTGCATCTTGTACCGTGCATCCGCTTGTCAACGCATTGATGTAATTCTTACTTCCGCCGGCGGTGCCATCGCCCAGAGACTCAAAGAATTCCACCCACGCAGTCATATCCATATTGTTGTCATAACCGTATATTATGCGGAAATTTGCCTTTCCATTGTATCCCGCCCATGTTCCGAAGCCATAGGCCAAAACCGACTCTAGGGACGGGGTCCCGCCATTGTTTGAAATGTCTATGTAGCTCAGGTTCCTTAGTCCGCTTACGTTCACGCTTGCTATGTTTGGCCCCGACAGATTCAGTGTTTGAAGCGACTTCAGGCTCAACACATCCAGTTCTGGGTTTTGAATGTTGATAAGATCTAATGTGCCGATTCTGTTCATGCCCCTAAGGCTTCCCACTCCCGTGATGAAGTTCAGGGCTTGGTAGGTAATGAACGATGTTATTCGTTCCCAAGTAGGATTCCCATCCATACTACATGGTTGAATGGTTATGTTTAGAAAACCCGTCAGTTCAAATTGATTTATTATGTAGCTCAAATCTACCGAGCTGCCTTCTATGGTTGATATGTTTCCATTAATTTTTACATTTACATATGAGCATCCACCCACTATGAACGTCTTGTACCCCGTATGGCCTGCGTTCACCGTGAGGCTCAGTATGTCTGGGTAGCAGTCCCCGGTGGTGTTGCATATTATCCTTCCCTCGACCCTCGTTCCGCTTTCGAGAACCCCGTGGCGTAGACCTTGATCTCCGCCTGTTGTGGCAGTCACGTTGTACTGGGTCATTCCGCTTTCGCCGTTGAGCGTCAGGTCGTTAAGGACGAGGAAGTCTCCAAGGGTTGAATTCCCGTAGAGGGCGCAGCTACCAACGTAGAAGTCCGACCTCAGGTTGGGTGGATCATATCCGTTGATCGGACGATACTGGCCTTCGCTCCATCCCTCCCAGTCTGGTGTTCCGTAAGTGGCGAGCAGCCAGTCTGAATTAAGCCCCGGGCTGTAGCTCATGTTGCCGTGGGAGTTGTCGTAGAAATACACATCGCTAGGGCATGCTACGCTTCCCAGCGTTGAATTGTCGTGGCAATATATGTTGCCTTCTATGAGTGGAGGCTTGAATGTATTTGTTAGGATCACGCCGTCGTACAGGTGGACGTCATCAAAGAAACTTCCGGAGCCCCCAACGTAGCCGGCGCCGTATATTTTTGTGGTTCCGTTTATGAGTCCAAAGGCGCCGCTTCCTTCGCCGTTTTCATCACGAAGCCAATTCATCGCAGCCCCACCTACGGTGCTTACGAAGGTCGCACCATTGTGCAATGTTCCTCCGTTCGAACTGTCGTGAAAATATGCTTTTCCATATACGTTTCCTGCGTTCACAGCCCCCAGATAAAATTCGGCATTCCCATTGATCGCCCCCCAATTGCCAGGGCTGGGCGACCCATCGGCCGTGGCCACGAGTCCCCTGCCGCCAATGAAAATTGCGTTGCCTTCAATTGTGGGATGTACCGCACCGTTTCCGTTTCCGAACCCTCCCAGTTCAACTATAAGATTTTTTCCCACATGTCCAAAGTTCGTACAGTCGCCCTTGACTATCACGCTTCCGCTTACATATACGTTTACCCCGACATCGCAACCTCCCACCGTAAGGTTTCCGTCGACCTGTGCGCTCATCGTGCCTTGGGTTGCATCACTCTCAAAGAAGAACACGTTCCCGTTCAATGCGCATGTGCTCGCAAACCCCGACCCCCCAGACTCAACATATCCCGCACCTGTCGTGATTGCAAATATTCCGTTACGTGCGTTTATGGTTGAGTTTTTGAATGATGTGTGCGATGGGATATTCCCGTCAGCAAACATGGTCAATTTGCGAACGGTTACGTTTATGCCGTCGAATGCCGCACCCCTGACCACCACCTTGTCGTGCTCCCCCGGCAAGGAACTGCTGTGCACGGTACAAGCCTCGTCCGACCACCAGTTATTAAGGTTGGTCCAACTGTTGTCGTTGGCGATGTTGTTGAAGTAGAGCGTCCTTGAATCCAAGGATGGGTGGTCTTCAACGATCACGGAAAGTGCTTCAGTTGGCGGGAGGAATTCACCACTGTATACCGCCCTTCCCTTTACGACCCTGAACTCCCTGAGGTATCCGTACAAATAAAAGGCTTCCATTCCGTCCTCTTCCCCGGCCCCTATCCTCAGAATGTTGGATCTTCCAAGGTCCACCGAGACCCCGGTGAGCTGGAAGACCCTTTCTCCGTTAACGAATATGTTGAATTCTCCGCCCTTCCTTGTCATTGCGACATGGACTTCCTGGTCGATGGGAATGTTATCCCCTGGATACCAGTTGTATGTTTCTCCGTCTATCACCAGGCTTTCTGCGCCATAGGTCCTGAGTTTTATTCCCCCGCCCAGGTTGAATATTGTTCCCGTGGTGCCCCAGCTGTCGTATGGGATGTATATTTTAGACTCTATTGTGAAGTCTCCCCTTCCGAATCCGAAGTCCTTTTCTTCCTTCGTCTCAAGGTAGCTTCCATTCCCGTCGAAGAAGCAGGACTGCTGAGCCGGCGGCGGGAAATATCCGCAATGTGGCCAGCTGGATCCGTTACATGTATAAACTCCAGTTATGATCCTTGTATTTCCCTTGACTTTTATATTCTTGGTGTCAATGGAATAATCGGTGAATGTTGCAATGTTTTCCCTGCTGCCACCCATGTGCAGGAGCAAGGAGACCTTTTCCGTCCTGCTCGGGCCAAGTATGTTTCCTCCGCCGAGCCCCTTGGCCTTTCCGGAGCAGGAGGTTCTTGATGAGTTTAATCCCACCACATCAGAGTCTATCAAACTTATTGATGCCGAATTTACTTTGCCGGCCTTGCAGTCCGTTAGCACGGTCGATCCGCCACTTATTTCTCCGATTTCAACGGTTTTGTCGCTTATTATGCTTATTTTTTTTGAAGCCCCTATTATACCTCCCAAAACGCTTGATTGACTGTCTACCCCACGAACAGCAATCCTTGAGGGCCAATCGCTGAATCCATTTAGATTAACGCCTCCGAAATTTCCCTCCGTGAAATCAAGGACTTTGAGTCCCGTTCCCGCATAGGCGACTTCAAACGCCTTCTGGGCCGTTAGGTATGGATTGCCACTACTTCCATCCCCTGTGGAGTCGTTGCCGCTTGATTTTATGTATATCGGTGTGTATTGCTCTAGGTTTGCCATTTTTTTTACTTTATTTGGTTGGTTCTACGTATAGTTTTGCGAGTTCTTTTGCTGGTTTGCTACCGAGCAGTTCTAGGTATCTGGCCTCCGCTTGCTCCTGTGTGTAGTTTCCTATGGCGTCGTAAGACGCCCCTTCCCACAAGGTCAATGTCTTGTAGAAACGGGAGGATTGCGCCTTGCATACTTTGGTTTTTTGAATGTCAATTACCACAAGGGGCAGCTCGCTCACATTTATTTTCTTTCCTTTTACTTGCACTTCTAGTGGCGGGTCGAATTTGATCATGTTTTGTCCTTTTTATCCGAGGAATCCTGGTCCGTTTATTGCCTGCTTCTTTGTCGTGTGTGTCTTTATTGAGCCGTCGTAATCATGGTTGGGAGCCACGACATAGCCCGGAATTTGCTCAGATTCACATGGGTGGCCATATATGTCATTACACATTTCACTTGGAAGCCCGAAGTTGGTTACGTCCGCAAGCATGATGCTGCTGTCTATGACCACCGCATTTCCGCCTTGCCCGTAAGAAGTGCCGTCGCTCGCTCCGTTTAGTCTTAGCCAATCCACCGTGCTGTTTATTATTGTTGCGTATCCTCCATTACTTCCACCCGACCCGCACCCGTCGCCTGGGTAGCCGTAGCATGCTACCTCACCCACCGTGCTGTTCAGCATGAAAAGGTCGCCGCCACTTCCGCCGCCGCCGCAGTCGGCGCTCAGTCCTCCGTGCGAATAGATGTTTTTGGCCTTGGATCCTATGAGGATTATGTCTCCTCCATCTTGTGCATAGCCCCCTGTTCCGGGATTCAAATGTATGTCCTTGACGTTTGAATTTATTCCTGTGAAATTTCCCCCGCCTCCTTGTGTCAAAAAGAATGGGTCGAAGTTAGCTCCGTCCCCTCCGTTGACGTTGATGTTGTCCGCCATCACGTTGTTGATCCTTACTTCTCCGCCACTCCCCGGGCCTGCGCCTCCGTCCCTCCCGCCCCCGTTGGAAGAAATATCGCCTATGATAACTTCTCCGTACGTTAGTATGTCTATTTTTCTTCCATTGGTTGATGTTGTTATTGCCACATCTTCGGCGTAATCCCACACTGCGTCCCGTCCACTGAAATTTATATTGCCCATGGATGAAGCCGGTTTAAATTTGGCCGGCAGTTTCCATGTCCCTGCCAAGTTAATGATGCCGTATTGGTCATTTGTAGGACGCACGCTTATATTATTTGGCCCCGATGTAAAACTCAAATACGCCCGACTTTTTTTGGATGTGCTCCCTTCGGCCCACTCTACAATGTAAACTCCTTGCAAACTATTATTTGAGAATGTATTCGAATTGTTAAGTAAAAATTTATTTTCTAGATTGGTTGCTCCAATAAAATTAATTTTTCCATTCGAAGTTCCATCTGTTGTGAATCCATCCGAGAGCAAATTTGCGCCTGCCGCTTCGGTGGCATATTGAAGATCTTCTTCTGATATTATTACTTCTTTCCATGGTGATCCATCTGCGTTGGTATTATTGCCTCTTAACGCTATATTGTTTGGCCACTCTGTGGCTTCCCCGTGATTTCTGCCTGGTCCAGCGTCTGCGCTCCAGACATCGTCTTGGGGATCCAAGGCCTTAACATCTATCAGATAATTCTTGGGAGTGTCAAAATTCCACAGAAAGCTGGCTGTGTGTAATCCTACCGTGGATCCAAAATCATCCGGGGAACTGGGCGTGAACGTACTTGTGTAGACTGCGGCGTCGTTGAATATTCTTATTCCGCTTATGTATCCGTCAAAAAAATCGCCATTATCATAATCGTAGCCTATATCTAATCCGCTTCTAAGATCATCACCCTCATCAATTCCAAAAGAATAGCCCCCAGTAAAATTATGTGTTGATTCTAAATTTCCATTTAAGTATATCTTAAACACTCCTCCATCTGCAACCATTGCAAAATGAGTCCATTCATTTAACTCTATGTTGGAGAAGGTATTTCCTACAACTGAGGGATCCGAAGCGACGACCTTCCCAGAAACAGAAATTACATTGCCGCCGGGAGCGTCTGCAAAGCCCAAATAAGTCCTTGTGCAGATATTTACCTTCCATAATGGATGAGTTTGTGAATTAGATCCTTGATTAAACAAGTTGCTCAGAAGGGTGTAGATTCCACTTGTTTCGCTTTTCATATAGAACCAAAATTCCACAGTAAAAGTTTCCTGTATGTTTGCTCCTTGCACAGGAAGAACATTTAAGTAATCTGTTGATCCATTGAAACTAGCACATTTTACCCCGTCTACGGTTGTTAATTTTGGAACCAAGTGATACGCAGTCACAAATCCTTTTTGAATTGTGTTATATGGACTTTGTGGTGTGGATATGTCGTTATTATTATCTCCACTATTTGAGTCTACGTATATCACTCCATCATAATTTTTTGAATAATCATTGAAAACTGTGTTTTCTGATATTGTTCCCGTGTTATACGAATAGTCGTTGAAAATCGCATTTACTGTTGATTGTTCTGCTGTTAAATCTTGTGCATTGGTTGAGTTATCATTGAATATAATCAAACCACCATTAATAGTTCCATTAATATTACGACTATAATCATTGAATGTGACAACGCCCGACGAGTGGATAGCCGCCGTTTTTCTGCTATAATCATTGAATACGACCTCTAGATCCCAGTCGTCTCCATCATTTAAGTTTGCTTCTGCGACTGAATAGTCATTGAATGTGACTTTTCCATGAATACGAAAATCGCTTGCCATAGAATAATCGTTGAAGACTGCATTCCCGGTTATGGTGGGGAGAAGGCCAGCGACATACCCACCAAAGCTATGACCATTGAAGGTCGCAGTTCCAAGAACAATCACCGACGTTTGAAGACCTTTATAGTTTTCCGAGTTGTTTGTCAGATTGTTGACAGTGGGCACGCTTCCTGAATTACTTGTCAGCGATTCGTATATCTCCACATCATCACTGCTTGTTGGAAGCTGGGTTGCGGGGGTAGAGAAAGAATCATCAAGCCACCAGTTTCCCAGCGTCGACCAGTCTTCGTTTCCAACGGCGTTGTTATAATAAAGAGTTGCCATAAAATAATTAGTATCCCGGGATAAAGGCCACAACGTCCCACTTGTCTCTGCCGGCATGATAAGTGGCCGCAAACAGATCGGTCTTTCCTGTGACTTCGCTAACCGGAAGAGGATCTGTTGCTCCGTCTGGTAGTGCGAATTTATTGCCTAATATTAGTGTATATCCCGCATCTATCCAATTCATTCTTATCTTGATGGTTTTTCCGTCGACGGCACTGCCCGTCCAGGTCGGGTTGCTTATTGTCACGTTGTTGTCCACATCTACGTCGAATATGTCACCGGAACTGGCGTTTATTGATATGGATGTGTCGGCGCCTAGGTCTACCACTGTAGGCTTATAGAGAGATGCAATATCTCCTAATTTTATTTTTTCTGTTAGTGTTCCTGCGGCATTTGTTGCTGGTACAACTGCATCTTTATTTGCTGAGCCCAATGGTAATTCTGATATTTTTATATCTGCCATTTTAATTCCTTTTTATTAAATAACATATATATCTATACATAATTAAGGAAAAATATGTTCAGTAATCTAAAATTAGAACCCACGGCGATGGAGACCCAGCTTCAACGTTAACAACTACGGTGAAGACTGTGATTTGCCCTAGAACCGCTGATTTTTTTTAAAAAAAAAATTATCTTCTTTTGCCAAAGAAAAAATTTTAAAAACTTTAAATAAAAAAAAGAAAAGTGCAAAATTACCCGTAAAAATAGGCTCAAAAAAATTTTTGGATAGGGGCTTGCGAGGGTTCAAGGAGTCGCTATACTGAGCCCATCAACGACGTCGGAAATGATGAGTTGAAGAAAAAACTTGCTCTTTGACAATTTGAAACAAAGTCCTTGCTAGCACTGAAATGTGTTGGCGAAAAAATTAAGCCACAAGGACAATCGATGGAAACAGAAATGCTTCCACGATCTCAAAAGCCTAATCCGTGAAAAGAAGGGTTGGGATATTACTAGTTTGCTGAGAGGCAAAAAGAGGTAGTATACGATAAAGAAGAAACCTTGAACTAAAAAATCAAGGGGGATTTTTTGTCGGAACTTTGTGGTGGGCTTCGGTAAGAGGATGTTTGACTTGTATAAATTTAAAAATTAGAAATAATTTTTAAAGACAAGAAGTCAGAACTAACGACGTTGAGGAATTTGGGAACGCATTAGTCTTGAGAAAGACTATCCCACTGAAATCAAATGTAGCGGTCCTCTTAGTATCACGGGATAAGTTAAGGAGACTGGCAGTGTCTTTAACAACCCCTCTATTTTATTATGGAGCAACCGTGGCGACGGTGAATAGTGATATTGAGTCTGGGTGCTGAAAAGCAAAAACAACCCTAGAAACGACGTGTTGGCTCAAACACGTTAAACAAATGAGAGTGTTGTGGTGAATGTTCGGTACGAGTAAATCCAGATATTGTTAGATCAACCACCAAAGGGGTCACTGGTAACAGGTGATATTTTGTGGGTAGTTTAGCTTTAAAAGAAATATGAGTGGCGAACGGACTACGACTGTCACATATAGGTAAAACGGTGGATGAAAAACATCCAATGGTAGAGGAGACCTATAGGAACTGCTGTTAAAGTGACGGACTATTTTATACGATTCATTCCTCTGTATATGAGTGGATCGTAAACTTCTTCTATCTACTAAAGCCGGTTGAAACTAGAAATGGTTTCAACCGGCTTTTTTTATTTAATTTTACTATTTTAGTTTGTGGAAGAGTATTTTTACATAAGAAGTGTTTTAAAATATTGGAACTTGGAATATCCATATACTCCAATGGGCGATGTATTAGATATCAATAAAGATATAAAATCATTAATAAAAAATTGCTATAGTTTAAAATGGACACCACAAAGGTGTTGTTCAAGAATATATGAGATGTTCTTTTCTTCGGGAAGTCTTACCCTTAAAAAAGATGAATAAAACTTAAAATTCAACATATTGTATAATATATAAATTTATACACAAAGGAGCAATATGTTGAACATACAGAACGCACTAGATAGGCTAAATTCTGATCACGCAGAAATAACTGCAATGGCACCGGATCTGAATTATTTCACAGATGAAGTTGAAAACTACATAAGTTGTCAATGTAACACTAGTAGAGTGAATAGCATTACCCAGCATGATGATGGAGATATGCTTTTGGCCGGAGAAGGGTTTGTAGACGGAATACCAGATGCTAACTGGGAATGTTGCTACTCAGAGGTATTGAAAATAAGCCAAAACGGTGTCCGAGATGAAACATTTCCCGCCATAAGATTTAGTGATTCTATCTACACTGTTGCCGTCCAACCTAATGGAAAAATATTATTAGGTGGTTGGTTCTACAATCATTCTGTAGACGGATCTATTACAACACAAACTTCACACTATATTGCCAAATTTGATTCAAATGGTGTCTTTGACGCCAGTTTTGATTCTACATTAAATGGCGCAATAGATGGAGTTGTGAATAAAATTCTAGCCTTAAGTGACAATACTTCGGTAGTGGCTGGCCGGTTCACTTCTAGAATTATGATCCTAAATGATGATGGAACTCAAGTCCCGATAGAAGCAAACTCTAACTTTGACGCAGTATATGATGTTGCAATAGACTCTGAGGAAAGATTAATTGCAGTAGGATATAATTTAGAAGATAAACATATTATCAGATATGTATATGATAGTGGAACTTCAACATGGATTGAAGATGATACGTTTATTCCCCCCGCTTTCAATAACGAGAGTTTCTTGAAAACAGTTGCGGTTCAAGATGATAATAAGATAATAGTGGGCGGAAATTTTAGTGTAATCTCAGATACTGGAATAACCACAACACTATATAGCATATGTAGAATAAATGAAAATGGCTATATAGATACATCTTTTGGTTTAGACGCACAAGGAGCACAAAATCCTGGAATTGCTTACTACATCCCAGCTGGATATTATGGTGAGGAAAATTTCTATCCTCCCTATATAACAAAGATTGAACTTTTAGATGATGGAAAAATGATTGTTGGTGGTAATTTCAATGCTTTCGGATATCCCGGAGACACACCATCAGTTAGAAATAACATCTGTAAAATTAATTCAGATGGATCACTAGACAGTTCTTTTGGTGGAGCAAATGATTTCTATGGAAATAATCGATCTAGTAATCAAATAGATAATAATTCATACTACCCATCAGTAAATGATATATATCAAGTATCTTCTGGCGATATATGGATTGGTGGATATTTTATTAAACCAAAAAGATACTATGTTAAATTAAATTCATCAGGAGCCCCAGGATCCTTTGGATCCGAATATATGCCATTAGTAACCGGTATTGATGATGGCGGATTTGATATGTATGATGGCGGTAATTTCTTTAATACCAATCTAACTCAAATCTATGATGATATTAAAGAAGATGAAGTAGATTATGATCTTTCCATTCCTTCCACCCACACCCAGATGCCCAATGAAGTTTCTTTTGGTCCTCAATGGGCAGCAGGAGGTGCTTCAAAGAATATTTATTCACCAATATATTTCGACAGCACAATAGAAGACGGAACAGATTATTTCGGAGAAGGAAGTCAATATTTCACTTCCATGTATCCTGGTATGTTTGTTTTAGTGGCTACAAATATAGACATTACTCAATTTAGTATAACTGGAGATATTGGCGCAGACGGAGGAACTAGTTATTCAGTGGCTGTTTTATCAATAATATCTGGATCGAATGATTACACTGTGTTTGCTAAGACCGTAGAAGCAGCACAAGAGGAAGTAGCGCCCACTCATTTAATAATCGTTCCAGGCAACAGCGATGGAATTACTCATCTTTATGACGAATCAACAAATTATGACGATCATGCAATTGATGGAATAGGCGACAGAAAAGAAATATATTCTATAATAATGTCTAAACTCGACGGAAGTCAGATGATGACATCTGAAATGGGGGATGTAGCACAAAAATTCTTAGATACCATAACTGAGCCTTTTATTATTGTAGCGGAAGAACCTAAATCTTGTGGTAGCACTATTTGTAACACTAATATAAGATGTTTGAAGCATAATAAAGATTTAAAAATAGGATCCACTTTAAATTCTTGTGGATGTTCGACTTGGAAGTTCATTGATCCAGGTACTAAGTTAAAAGCAGGAGTACTAAGCGGATCATCAAAGAAGGGAGCATGGATTCCTGCATCAACGGTCTGTTCACAGATGCTTTATTCGTATCCTTCAAAGGTTGTGTCTGCTGCACCGGTGACAACCACCACGACGGCCCCAACAACAACAGTGGCTCCCACAACCACAACAGTGGCTCCCTGATCAATTATTTTATAAACAATACTATATAAGTCATACCAACAAACATAAAGGAATAACAAACATGTCAGACTCAAATTTAGAACTCAGCCCATTACTCAAAAACCTAGCCTCGGAAGGCGGATTAGATACAGCTATATTAAACGGAAACAGTATTCAGAGAACTTTAAATATGGTTGATTATGATGGAAAAAAGATTGTTTCCAAAAAAGATGGAGAAGTAATAACGGTATCTGATGGAGGAGAATACTTAGCCCAAATTATTCCAAGTGAATTTGTTGAAGCAAGAGGAGATTGTTCTAACTCGGAAACCCTCTGTGATAGTGTTTGCGTTAATTTAACAAACGATGAAAGTAATTGCGGAAGTTGTGGAAACGCTTGTCCAGCAGGATATACCTGCGTAAGCGGGGTTTGCATGGCACCAACACCAACACCAACACCAACTCGCACAGTTACTCCAACTCCAACTCGCACAGTTACTCCAACTCCAACTCGTAGTACTCCAACACCAACTCCAACTCATGCGTAAATGGCTAGAAGTGTAATTTAACAAAGCAAATATGAGAGATTTTTTAGATTTTTTAAACGAAGAGCGTGCCAGAAACAAAGGTGCTAAAATAAAGATTTTATCTATAGTCGCTGTTTTGTATAAGGCTTATAAGGTCATGAAAGCCACCGCATTCCTTGCTGCTTTGATTTATATGGAAATTCCTAAAAGTGAAAAGCGGGATACGAGAGTCGAACTCGTTTTTCAAGCTTGGAAGGCTTGCACACGGCCGTTATGTCAATCCCGCACGAACTAAATTAGTAGATAATTAAATTTTCTCTACCTTTTTAACGTCTTTGTTTTTGCGTAAACTCTCAATAAAAGACTTAACATTCTTTAGTTTTTCTATCTTAACTTCATAGCCTCCAGCAGGGTTTTGTTTAACACTAACAACAGTTCCTCCACTGGCCGATACCATTTCTGAGATACTATCTGGGTTGTCTAAAACAACCATAACACTCTCTGAAGAACTATTATATGAAACGCCAACAATTAAAAATAAACAAAAAGTGAGTGCAAATAAGAGAGGATTAAACCAATTTACTGAAGACTTTGGTGAGTCCACTATTCTTCCCATGTCAACAACAAGATCTTCGTCTGTCCCTCCACTTTTTCTAAGAGAGTCCAGGTACCCAGGCAGATTCTCAAGATTCATTGGTTGTTTGCTCATAATATTATAATTTACACTGTGGATCTATCGCCGCCACTCTTCACCAACGCAGATGAAGAAGGCAATCTCGACACCATCCCCTATTTTTTGCTACGCCGGATGCCTTCAATAAACTTAAGATTGTTGAGATAATTTATAATAATTTGCTAATTCGCTCTCTAGGCCAGTGATGTATTCTACAATTTTATTGTAGGCGCCTTGTTTAACGTCATTAACTACCCACTGTGGTGCAACATTGCTTCTTAAATCACCAACTATAGTACCAAGAGCAGAGTTCATTATTCTAAATTCAACGTTATTTGCAAAAGTAATCTTTCTATCAAAAGGCATTAAATCTTCTGCTACCATTTTAAAGTTTCTTTTTATATGATCTAAAAGAACATCTGGTTTAGCTTGATTTTGACTTGAACCTACAACTCTTTCCAGTTCTTTTAATCTTTGTCTGCTTTCGCCTATAGCCTTTACAAATGCATCTTTTAATCGGGGATCAGTATTGGATCCACCTTGAGCTGGTTGTTTGGTGGCTACAAAACCTTGTTGTTGTGGATAGTTCTCGTTTAGCCATTCATTAAAACTCTTCATAATAACTCCTAAAATAAGATAATTTATATATGCTTGAAAACTATTTTTCTACCAATTTTGTCCGATGTACTTGATGGTTTCGATTCCGTTTTTTGATTTTTAATCAGCGGTAGGTTTCTCTGACCTAGATTTCTTATACTTTTCTTTTTGTTTAATTGATTCGCAATCTTTGCAATACTCTCTATATCCATCTCTTCTCGACTTATCTTTATTAAAAAGTTCAAAAAATTTAATTTCGTTGCACTTTTTACATTGCTTTTTGCCTTCCTTTGCATAAGGATTTTCTTTAATCAAATGTGGTTTAGGCTTACTTCCTGATATGTGCCCACCTTCTTTTTCGCAGATGTATTTTCCGTTTCTTTTTATATTACTATCATGGCTTTTCTTTAAAACAGAATGATTTTCTTTACAATATTCACAATAAACATTAACTTTATCTAAAGCTATTTTTTCGTGATAGTGTTTTTTGGCTTTTTTTCTATTATTTTCTTTTCTATATTCATGATAATCAATTCCGGTATTCTCTGTTCTATAATCATCTGCCCATAATCTAATCTGCTTATAGTTCATTCCTAAATCGTCTTCTGTCATTAATTGAAAGTCCCAATTATTTTGATTAGCATATTCTTTGGTATCTTCTATTTGATTTTTAAACTCATCTATTCTTTGTTTAGGCTTCATTTCAATTACTTTTTTCCTACCACTTTTGTAAGTCACGAGACAATCTAAACATCTACCTCTTCCGTTTATTTGAAATCCTAGTTGAGTTTCAAAATCTAATACTGTCTCATCGGAGTCCAAGAGCCAGCAAAGCCTGAGCTCATATGAAGAATCATAGGAAAGTTTCCTGCCCGTTTTTTTAGATTCAAACACTCCTCTTCTTTTGGACTTATCATATTTATGTACTGAATGGTTTTCCGCCGTCAGCACAGAGAGTTTCTTCTTAAGTTTCTTTCCTTCCTCGGTAAGATAAAAAGCTATTTTTGCTTCTGCCATTTTTCTGCATGTTTCTGGCGAACGTTTATAAGATGTAGACTCTGATATTCTTTTTTTTCCGTCCTCTGTGTAACAACAAGTTCTGCACTTGAATGTTCCATGCTTTTTTATATTTCTGACAGCCGAGTCTTTATTTGTTAACATATGATTTTCACAGCCTTCAGTGCTGCAAAATATAGAGATTTTGTCTCTAAAGCCATATTCTCCGTATTTAATTTCAAATTCTTCGATATTCATTTGTTTTTCTTTTTCTCTTCGAGTGTGTTTTTCATCGACTCTGATATTTTTTGTTTTTTGTCTTCTGATGATTTCGGCATCTTTAGGCCTTTATTCCATCCTGCTGAGTATCCAAAAATAAGATTATTCTCCCAGATTTCAGGATGATCTCTCATAAATTGACTCTTTTTATTAATGACATCTTCTGTTTGAATGGCTTTTACAGCCTCAGAAAGTTTTGCACGACACTCTGGAGTTTTTTCTTTACCTATCTGGCAACAACTTTTACATATCTTTAAAAATGGAGGCTCATTCTTCATCCATTTCTTTTTAGCCTTCACAGTTCTTTCCTCGCCACAGTCAGGACATTTAATTTGATACATGCTGTTCTCCTATATCAGTATAGTATCATTAAATAAAATTACACGCAATAGAATTTTGCTCTAGTCTCTAAAAATAAAAAAACCCTGTGATCTTTCGACCACAGGGTTCTTGTTTTGCAAATTATGGTGTAAAATTACACGATAAAATTGGCTATGTTGAGGCGGGCATAAAACTTTGCTCCCTCTCTAAGCAACTTCTTCCCATACCTTGTTAACAGACCCTTACGTGGTGTGAAGGAATCTGGATCAAGGACTACTGGAGTCTGGGTGAGTGGCACGTATGGGCAGTAGAAGTATCCGCTGTCCATGTAGCTGTCGCCCTTATATCCCATTAGGATTTGACCTGTTGGGAACAGTGGGTCCTTGTAGAGTCTCCAACGATTGTTCACAGTTCCGACATACTGGATGCCGAGTGAGCTAGTGAAAGTCTCTGAAGGAGCTGGAGCGAAACCGGCTGTGGCTGTTTCGAATACTGAAGCAACTTCTGGACTTGTTACTAACCAATTGGCACCACCACGTAGTGTCTTACGATGAATTACGTTGCTGACTTCAACAACCTTAACGTATAGACTCTCGTAGCGTTCCTTGACTGTATCACCGAGGGCGGTGCTATAGTCCCAAGCACTGACGGTACCGGCGTTATTGCGGAGGTCACCTAGAACTTCACGGTCGATTTCTAGATTGATTTCCTGAGCAAGAACGGCAGTTAGCTCAGCCTCGGCGTCGAGGTTGTGCTGTGAACGTAGATCTTGCTGAGCCTCATAGCTCCAAACTGCCTTCAGTTTACGAGTCTTGGCTGCAATCTCTTCGCTCTCGATGGCTAGATTGATCTCGGGCATATCCTTGTTGCCTTCCATGTTGTACTCATATGATACAACTACGGTGTTGGCACTTGGATCACTGTTCCAGGTTAGACTAACGACACCAGTTGAAGGATCAAGTGTACCACTTGTTACCTTTGGATTTGGTGATCCAACGTCGGTGACACTCATTGTGCCGCCAGCTGAAACAACGAAAGTATTGACAACTGTGTTGCCGTCATAAACTGTACCGGTCATTGTGCCAGCGATAACTGGAATGTGCTCAACAGTGAAACTTGTGGTTGTGCCACCGGCGTCAGCATGGCTCTCGTTCTGAACGAACTGATGAGAGTAGAAAACGTCGAGATTGGCTGTACCATCGGCTAACTGCTGTAGTGAGTTAACGTCATCACCTGGGAATCCGCCCTTAGCGGCTCCACGGACAGCACCCTTGTTGCTGCCATATCTAAAACGGAGATAGTAAACTAGACCGGTTGGTCCGAGCAATGGCTGGACCGAGACGATCTTGTTTGCAATCAACTGTGGGTAAACTCTGCGAACAAGTGGGATGCTGATTCTTTTGAATTGAGCAACATCACCTGTGTCGGTTGAAACTTCATTGATGAGTCTCTGGTTCTCGAGAAGAACAGCTGTGGTGGATCGGACGTAACGATCTTCGATGCCCTCCAACAAGCCGGTTTTCTTCCAACGACCTTCTAACTCCTTCGCTTCGTTGAGAAATTTAGCATTAATATTCATTTTTCTTACTTTCTTTTAAAAATTGATTAGCCAGTAGAATCCGTTCAGTCTTCGATCTTTTTAATACCAGCTAAAATGTGCAAATCGTTAAAGTCGTGTTGAGTACCGTTATTTTCCGCAATAACAGCTTCACCAGCGACTACTTGTCCTCTCCCCATTACATTCTTGCTCTTTTCAGCTCTTTCTTTCATTTCATTAACAGTTTTTACCTGTTTTTCATTCTCTACAGCCTTGACTTGTTCGGTCACAACTGTTTGTGCGTGGCGAACAGCCTCGGTTAGTTTTGTGTTCTCTGTCGATAGTCTTATGCTTCTGGCCTCTAATAGCTTGATTTGGCCCTTGAGATCATCAATCTGCTTCTTGGCTTCATCAACCTTAGCAGAACTGACACTTGCATAATCTTCGTCACTTAGATATTCACTTGTGATATCAACAATCTTGTCGAAAGCATTCCTGTGCTCGACAGTTCTTGGATCAGCAAGGACATCCTTCTTGGCTTGTTCATAGATTTCGGCACCCTTGAACTGTAGAAATTGATCTACTTTGTCAACGATGTACTCTTTCATCTCGGCAAGCTTCTTGTCGTATTCTTCATAGAGGGAAACTTCAAGACTACCATTCTTGCTTCTCTCCTCTTTGAGCATTTCATAAGCTTCTTCGTAGCCCTCTTCGAGAGCTGCTTCATACTCTTCACCTTGAACTTCAAGACGATTTCTGAGTTCAGAGATGATAGCATAAGCTTCGGTATAACCTTCTTCTGCTGTCTTTTCAGCTGACTTTAGTTCATTGGAAACTTCGGCGTAGGCCTCCTCCAATTTGGAATTAAATTCAGTCTCTAGTTCTGACTTTGCATCCTTTAACATTTCTTCGACTGCTGAGCTTACCTCTTGAATCTGATCAGCAGGTAAGAGTTTTTCTAGTGCTTCTTTAATTTTGTTCATGAGCCTAAACCTCGCTTTAATGAATTGGTTGAATTTTCGATTATTGTTCCTAAACAAGCAATTAACGCTTCTTTATTAACAGTATATATGCTGCTGCTTTCATTTTTTGCAGGAATTTCTTCCACCGCAGAAGAAATTTCTACACTTTCTTTCTTATCCTTCTTATCAGTAACCTTCTCTTGAAAAGCTGCGAAAGTGCTAGGATCAGCTACTGCGTCGAATGTTATAAGTTTATAACTTTCACCGATAACTAATACTCCATTTTCATTTACTTTTCCATTACCAACGCCTCTGCTGCTAATGCCAACTCTAACACCGTCGTTCAAAAGACTTCTCAGTATTTTTCCGTGAGGTGTGTTGAGTATTTCGCCTTCGCCCATGAGGACATTGCCGTCCCACCAAAGCTTGGTGATGACATGGCTAGCCTTTTCAAAATGTATAATGCTGTCGGTTGGGTGATCTAACTCACCAATTAAACCTCTGTGCTTTACACATTCGTTAAGTTTTTTGACGTTCTCACTGAGAACTTCAAAAGGATATATTCTTTTGTTTTTATTAATAGCTTCAGCTTCTTGGAACTTGCCACGGAATCTGGTTAACCCTTTATCTGTGACACTTTCGTTTAGGTCCATGTTGAACCCACCACCCATGCAGCTATCTACGAATAGCATTTGATCTTTTGACATTGTTTTTCTCCTTTATATTTATTTGGCAAAAGGATTCTGAAGACCTGGCCAAGTATCTTTACCTTGGTTTGTTCCGAGATCTTCACCATCCTTATCAACTCCTTTTTCGCCCTTCATCGTGAATTCCATTGCATTTGGAATATAAGGATTAGTTAATGATGGATAGACGTGGTCACCACCAACGTTGCCCCAACCATTATCTTTCATCTCATCATCTAAATCGTTTACAATAGTCTTGCCATCGCTAACTGGAGCTGGGCTATCGACTACACTCTTGTCCTCAAGATCAGCAGCTGGGCTGTAACTTTTTCTTGCCTTTTCACTAAGCGATGGGTGATCCCCATTAACACTCATTGTTGGCATACTGTCAGCCCAATCTTCGCATCCGAGATTACTCTCATAGATATCCTTGAGGTAGTTGGCAACAAACTCAGCAAGTTGAACATCTGGTTCTTCTTCTTGGTTGACAACTAGGATGCACTCATCGAGTAGTTCCGAAGCTTCAGCAACAACTTCTTTGTCGCCAAGTTTTTCGGCTAATACTTTGAGGTTCTCTAGAGCCTCAACTAGATCTTCGAAAACCTTGAGATCAGCACTGGCTGATTCATCAAGATACTTGTAGAACTTGTCGGCAACTTCTTTGAATCCTGGATACTTGTCTTCGCACTCTTCACAAACTGTGGCACCAGCTAAATTTGTGATTTTGTTAACACGATCTGAATAAGCATTGTGAGCGGTTCTTAGTAGACCCTCAGCAATGAAATTGCAGGTATTATCATCAAAATTTCTGGCTCCAACTGTCTCAAGAGCTTCTTTAACCATTGAAGATAGTTCTTCTTGAGTGACATAAACTAATTCTGGAAAATTCTTAACAGCATTCTCTAAACTTGTCTCAAGCATGTTGTTATCAGAAATATTGTTGTACTTCTTGATTTGAGCAACACTCTTGACGAAGTTTTCATTCTTTACAAGGCATTTGCCTTTGCTTCTGAGAACCTTGACTTCGGTGTCGAGAGTCTTCCAATCGAAACTTAATACTTTGCCTTCATTTACTTTGCTTACTGTTGGAACTTTGATTCCAACGATATCACCTTTATCGTTTTGTTCAACGATGCATTCTTTGTAAACATGGCCCATTTCTTTGTGATTTACATAACCAAGAACGTTCTCTGTTAGGCTTGTCCATTCCTTCATAGTCTTAACAACATAAATTCTGGCTCTTGGATTGGTGATGTTCTTGAGACGACGCTTGGCACTGGCTGTCTTCATCTTGAGATAGTTCTTGAGGCTAGCACGCTTTCTCTTTGTTTTCATCATTGAGCGAATACGTTTGGCAACAAGGCTTCTTGGCTGCTTCTTGTGGAATAGCTTGCTTCTTGCACCTGTTGGCTTGCTTAACTTAACTTTGAAACCTTCTGAAATTAGGTTTCTTCTTACTGATGGCATATTGAGATACTCGCTAAGAACTTCTGAAGCGACTTCTTCTTTATTCTCAAGAAGATTATCAATCATGTCAGAGATGAGTTTCTTTGACTCATTCTTTTCTGTCTCTTCATCGATTACTAGTTCTTCGATGTTTTCTAGAGCAAGATTATCGTTGGTTAGTTTATAGTTGGCACGAACGATATCTTCGTTTACTGTCTTGTAAACAACTTCTGACTCATTAAAGAACATGAGTTCAAGTTTTTCTGTTTCAAGAATTGTTGCAAGAAGCTCCTCAGCTTCGATTAGCTCCTTCTCAACTCTGGATACTGACTCATTCTCCATTTTCTTGAATTCATCATAATTGATTAATTTACGCTTCATTAGTTTCTCCCTAAGATAATTTTGTTTTTGCAAAAAGGTTCGATACTAGTTTAGTATATTGTTGAATAAAACCTTAAATGTATATACACTTTTGCCTTTAAAAATTTTTCAAAAAAACATATATACATTTTAGTGTTAGTTAAACAAACAAAATTAAAGGAAAAATATGAAAAGTTTTCAAGAATATTTAAAAGATAATAATAGTGTTTCTGAAGTCACAGGTATGAATGTTGGAAAAACAGCCTATGGCACCGCTAGTTTCAGCAACAGCGAAGCAGAGCAGCTCACTCACATGATGAAGGTTGTTGATATGGCAATCGCTGAGAACCCACAGAGATTTATGAATGCTCTAAGAGGCATTGCTTCAAACAACCCAGAAATGGAACTATTGATCTCAAATATTAATCTTCCAAAACTCAAGATGGCTGCTAAGAAGCATGTCGAAGACAGCGAATCAGAGAACAAGAATGATTCCATGCATGGTGAAGAAGAGTCAAAATATCTACCAAAAGGCATGTAATTGAAAAGTTATAAGGAATACCTCTTGTCAGAAAGCTCCAAGAAAGATTCTGACAAGAGGTCTAAAGATAAAGATGATACGAGTCAAAACTCTGCCATAATGGAGTTAGCAGAGAAGCTCCAGAGTGTTTTTAAGAAATATAGCTTAATAACAAGGCGGGCCGCCTGGAATAAACTTAACACAAAGAAGGGTGATGAGGCTATTGATGAACTCATCAAGAACCCGGCCAGATCCTTAAATGCTTTTAAAAAGCTATCCAATCAAGGAAATCAAGGAAAATAAGGCTTAAAATTATTTTTTGAAGCCCAGAACCCTAAATAATTATAGATCAAGGAGGATCTATGAAAAGGATTTCATGGGTTTTATTAATTCTGTTTTTAGGGTCTCTCGGGCAGTTTGACTGTCTTTATCCAAATCCCCTTTTTGCTAGCAACATTAACCCTGTTGCTAGTTATGAAGGGGAGGAAGATGAAGATCTTTCGAATGTTCAGGTCCCTATACCATTCGAAGATCGTGTGCCAAACAGAACTGGTATCCAGTGCGTTTGGTGCAGCTTCGAAACAATTGCAAGGTATGCGAAGGAAACACGGTTGTATGATTTAACAAGAATGAAAGAATACCAAAGCTATGCAGGCCCTAGTGCTGCTAGAGCCATGCTTGAAAGATTTAGCGTTAAGTATGAAATGACAACGAAGGGTGATAGGAATTTATTGATAAAAGGCTGCCAAATTGAACGTAGAGGCGCTGTTTTTGCTGTTCCTGGCCACATGATGACAATGGTTCATTATGATGAAAAGGCCGGAGTAGTGAAATATATCAATAATAGCGATCCACAACTTAAGATTAGAACTTGGAATATGAACGAGTTCAACAAAAGGTGGGATGGCTGGGCAGCTATCATCTATGCAAAAGAAGACATAATACCTAATAAATACAGGGTATTAGAATTGCCAATAATCGACAGGAATGTGTCGCAAAGAGAATATAGCAAAGACTATATTTTAATGCCAAGATAACGAACAGGGCCGATCAATTATTTTTTAGTTGATCGGCTTTTTTCTTCATTTTATTCTTGTATTTTAGATTTTCCCGATGTCGGGAAAATGGTGTGGGCGGTAGGTCATCTATGCTCATGTAGGGATCGGCAGAATACTCACTTGCTTTTGGAGCACGCTCATTTTCTGGATCTGGCATACTCTGGTTTACGAATCCTTCTTTTTTATTATAATCCAGGTGATGAAACACATCATCCATATACTCACCCGCTAAATTTAGTTTTGATTTAATCCAGTCTTTTAGTTCTTTTTCTTTGCTAAGTATTTTTTCTATTTCTTTTGCTTTTTCATGAATGCTTCTTAGATCTCCCATGGCCATTCTGTTATTGTCTTCATTTTGTTGTTTGTAGTATTTTAAATAATCAAGAACTGTATTGAGATAATCCTCGGTATGAGTTAGTTTTGCTTTAACCCAATCTTCGAGTTCCTCTTTGGGTTTGACCATACCTAATAATTTTTCGCTGTATTGAACGATCTTGTGAATATCATTTTTTGAATGTTCAAGATTTTCTAAGAATGTTTTGAAGTTAAGCATATTTTATCTATTGTTTTCTCTCTATTATTTTATGCAGAAAAAAGAACTATTATTGGTGATTACGCACTATAGAGAAAATAATGTTTTAGTTGATACGTTGAACACTAATAAGAGAATACAAAAAATAGACTTGCAGTTATACAAAGATATAAATAATCTTTTTTCTCTAGGATCTATTAGAAGCGGATATAGAAAAAATCCTCATATCTATATGGATCCTCTTTATTATAATCATCAATTCTGTTTTGCTCCTTTATTAAATTTTTGTAAATTTATTTATCTTGTAAATAAGCCAAGATTAGTGATGCCAAATCTAATCGGGAATAAAATGTACAGCTCAGAGTCGTGTTTAAACTATTATTGTTTTAGGCTTCGCAAGATCTATGAAATGATAAGAAAAACTCCCAAGCAAAACTTTAAAGTCTATTTTGACGAGGAGTTTACCCTGCCTGAAACTTACAAGAAAATTCAAGAGTTCTTGGGTTTAAAAGAAGAATTCAATATCAGAAAAGAAAATAGTGTTGCTGACTTCAACATCAGCAACACTATTCTTGAAAAAGCAAATGAGTGTTATGAAAAATATAGGTTTAAAATCAAGGAGTTGCAGGGGCAGGAGCGGGAGCACCTGGACCTCTTGGAGCCATTGGCATAGAAACTTGGGCATCCTGCATTTTTGGAATGTTCTCTTTCTCCTTCATTAGTCCCTTTAGAATTCCGCCAAGATAAGAAGCGACTGTTTGTCTTGGATTGGTCGAAGATGGCATACTTGCAGTTTGTGGATTTTTTTGAAGTTGATTCACAAGATCAGTTAAAACTCTTGCAGCAGAATCAAACTTCGAAGCAGGGCCGGCTAATGTATCGGCTGCTTGAGCAGCACCACCTCTGATACCGCCACCGTCCCAAACATTTTTGCCAAATTGTTTGGCCGCACTCCAGGCGTTTTTACCAAATGCCTTCAGACTATCCATGAAACCTTCATCAAGTTCCGTCTCAGGAGCATTTTCTAAAATATATTCAGCGGGATTGATGTCCATCTCAACCATAAGACCCGCAATACTCTCAACTAGTGTGTTGATATTTTTTTGTTCAATAAACTCATTAAATGTTTTCATAGTATTCCTCTTGATTAAAAGATTATAGATTATATACTACTCTAGTCTAAATTTTTATCCATTTTTTGAAAGAAACAAAATTTTATGATTAATGCTTTGGTTGAAAGAATAAATCAAGACCTTAAAAATGAGTGGAAACATCATTGTTTTTATCTTCATAATGCAAGCAACATAGTTGGTTTGCACGCAAAAGAATACAAAGAATGGCTGCTGGAACAGGCGGCCAGTGAAATGCAACACATCGTGCAATTCTCTGATCTTATTACTGGGCTTGGGGGCTCTCCTGCAAAGGTGCCGAATGATTTTCCATCCTTGAGCGATCCAAGAGAAATTCTAGAATACGCAGCAAAAATGGAAGAAGAGGTTATAAATAACTATTATCAGAGAATAGCTGATGCTGAAAAAATAAACGATCTTAATAGTTATTGGGTAGTTATATTTTTGGAAAAACAGATGGAAGATAGCAGGAAAGATTTGGATGAGATAAGACAGATGCTAAAAGGAATATAATGGTTTTTTCTTTAGATTTTGACAACACTTTCACAGAAGATCCAATATTTTGGAAGTGGTTTATTCTTAAGGCAACCTCTAGAGGCCACCGAGTTTTTTGTGTAACTGCCCGGACAGAAGAACAAAAAAATATAGATGAAGTGCAGGGTAGCTTTGGGTCTTCTTTGGAATTAATAGAAGATGTGATATTCTGCAATCATCTTCCTAAAAAAGATGTTGTCGATAAACTTGGTGTGAATATTGATGTCTGGATAGACGACAAGCCAGAAACAATTATATTCGGTTTATAATTCTCTTTGCAATCTTGGACACATACTCTAAAGAAGGGGTGTGGTCCATTTTAGATAAAAGATTTATTGGATTATCGGATGCCATGGAGAAATTCATATCATTACTTTTATATAGTTTTTTATTAAACATGGGATTAACTCCATGCCTATAGCTTATTATATCTTTTAATTGACTCTCTATTAGATTTCCTTCGATATCATTACTGGCTAATATTTTACTGACTTTATGTTTGCACAAAGTTGCAAATAATGCCGCTTTATCAACTTGATATTTGTTTGGATCCAATCCCACCATTTGACATAATATTGCCATATCCTTAAAGAAATTTAATGATAATTCATTAAAAACAAACACTTCACCCAGATTAAGCCATTTATCCATTTCATTTTTTGATAGTCTAATTAATTTGGCATATCTTTTATTATAAACAAAGTCAGGATCAATAGAAAATATAAATTGTTTATCTTGTATTTTTATATCTTTTTGTATGACTGTATCGGGATCTAGTACGGTCACGGGTAAACTTAGTATGTTGTTCTCCATAAGAGTGTAAAGAGAACCCCATTTATTTAATTTGAGTATACCTGTTTCTCTGCCTATATTTTTATGAATATATTTATTGGCATGTGTTGAAAGATTTTTATTATTTTTAAGATACTCTTTGTCTGCCTGAGCCACCGATATATATAGATTGTCCTCTAGACCCAATACCTTGAAGCTTTCTATCAATAATTCGAGTTGCCAATTATGGTAGTAAGAATCTTCTACCGAGACAAAATAATTCATATTATTTCTTGATCTGTTCCTCTGCTACAATATCTTTTTTTACTGCACATGGTTGATTCATCTACGTTACTCATTCCATCTGTGCTTAATAGAAAGTATCTCTGATATAGTCTATAGACTTCGCTATATGCAACTCCCCATGATGCATCGTGGGAAAAATCATCGAATTTGTCTTGACTATCCAAGTTATCTAGTAGATGATTCCAAGCACGGGCATGTGCCCATTCATGTAAAAGAGTGTCTATAGCAGAATCTTCTGGCAGATCTCTGTTAATTCTTATAAAGAATTTCTTTTTATATTTTACACAATCTCCATCAAGACATCTTCCCATTGCCACTCTTCTAACGCTGATTTCATACGCTAAAGGGCAATGCTTTTTAAGAATTTTAACTACATCTTTGTAATCTGTAAATTTATTTTTCATTTTCATGATCTCCCTATTATATCTTAATCGAGCCTGGAATAAAACACTATTGTATTTAGATTTATTGGGATTAACTTTAATGTTTAAATATAATTAAATAATTTTTTTGTCGTAAGTGCTTTTAAAATAAGGACTTACGACAAAAAACAATTGCTATTGAAAAGCATTGAATTGTGGTGTATTCTAATTTGTGAATTGAATAATTTATACTTTAAATAGAAAGAAATTAAATGGAGATCAAAGTTTTGAAGCTCGTGAGTGGAGAAGAATTCATATGTGCATTGGAGGCAAAAGATGATTTCTATGTAGCCATCAAGCCCCAAAAGTTCCTTATGACCCAGAATGGAATCGCAAGTATGCCCTTGATTCCATACTCGAAAGATGAAAAGTATTTGATTCACAAGAGCCATGTGATATTGACATGCGAGCCAGATGATGATATCAAAAACGTCTATAACTCAGAGCACGGTACAGGCGTTGTAATCGCAAAAAATAGTATAATAAAGGGTTGAAAATGCCAAAAAAGATTTGTGATAAATGCAAAAAAGAAAATGGTGTAAGAGCCAGAAGATGTAAATTTTGTGATGCCGGCTTTGCATTTAAAATAAAAAAAGATAAGCCCAAGGCAACTAGAATAGACTGGAAGGAGCTCCAAAGCGGAGACATTATAAAAGTTTTGGGTGGTGGCCCAATATGGAAAACATCTGACAGCCCTTCTTCTAAAACAGAGGTGGAGGAATATGATGATGAAGACGATGATGACAACGAAGATGAAGATGGTTCTTCGAACCTAAAAAATAAAACACGTGACAAAATTTTAATGGGTTATCGTGGAAAGTTCAAAGTTTTTAGATTAGATCAAAACGGAATAGTCGCCTATGGAATAGAAAAGAATTCTGGCTATTGTCATATTTGGATGGCTGAAGAAAAATTAATTGATGGTAAATTATTAAAGAGGCCTCACAGGATAACCAAAGTTGCATGGTAAATCATGCTTATATTAAGGGGTTTAGCACTTTACCTGATTTAAAGAAGATAAACCCAGAACAGGTCTTTGAAAAAGACAGAAAAGATTCTGAATTTATACAAAAAGAAAAAAGAATTGCTCTATCTCAGCAAGAATTCTTTTTTGAAAACCACATATCTGAAGATATATATGAGTCCTGCGAAAGGTTCATACTGGATAATTACCCCATAAGTCTACAGAGTAGAAAATATATCGATATAGCCAGAGAAATAGATGAAGATCTAATAATTCATAGGATAAAAAATAATAAAGATTGGATGGCTAGTGGACATGTCTGCTTCCCCAGTAGTTGGAATCCGGCTGAAAAAATAGGCATGTCTTTTGATGAGTTGCATTCTCCAGTTCCAATGAGTTTAAAAAATAGCACTAAAATAGTTAACGCAATAATAAACTCTGGGATATTTGAAAGATATCTTTGGAGTGTGGTTCATGAGAGGAAATATAACTATCATCCAAGGTTTCCATTCATAAATTTTGACAAGAATGAACCTAAGGTTTTTATAAAAATAGAAAGACAAGTCACCGTAGGATTCCCAGATAAGGGTTTTTGTCTTTTTATTTTAAGACAGTACCTGATTGATGAAGAGGATATAGACAAAGAAAGCTTGATTAAAACAATAAATAATATGACAGAAGAGCAAAAAAAATATAAAGGTCTGTCAGATTCTAAAGATTTAATTGACTATCTTGGGCAAAATATTTCTTAAAGATTTTTTGTCATGTATCGTGTATTCTTTTCTTCCATACTGTACACCATTTTTGCACTGATTAAAATATACTGAATCAAAGAATAGTTTATCTGGTTCTACTAAATAAATTTCTATATCATTATTATTTAAATGTTGATTTATATCTCTTATCATTATCTCATACAAACTAATATCGAGTGCTCTAAAGGCCATTTCTAATGGCTTTAAAATTCCCTTTGCGCCTTCCCAATAAGAAAGAGTTAAAGGTCTGCCCATTATCACATATATTTCGTTATATCCTAAATCTATGCATTGTTTTAATGGCGCTAATTGGCGACTGCCGGCATCAACCCAGCCGTTTCTATCTTCTACTAGTCCTGTAATTGCAACGCTTGAAAGCACATTTTCCTTAAACTCATCTGCTGTTATTCCTTTATTGGAAACATACATCATCTCCCCAGAATGAATATTTAACTTAGAAACTATACTTTCACATACTGGGGTATTCTTTAATGCGTTGGAAACTATTTTTTCCATTGGTTTTTGATTTAACATCCCTGTTTTTCTCCAGGGAAAGTAATTAATCCCAAAAACATCAAATATGTTTTTTATATTAGACCACATATCTGCAACACCTTGTGGCCCCAAATAAGCATAACTAGCTGCGCATATACTCCCAGAACTGATCCCTATTGTTAATTCTGGTTTTATATTACTCTCATATAGAGATAAAGCTATTCCCGCTTGTATACTTCCTCTAGCTCCTTCTCCCGTAAAACAAAAAGCAGTTCTTTTCAAGGTAGTTCTTTCTTTTTAACATATCTCGATAATGGTGCCGGACTTGAACTTGGTTGTTCTGATTTAAATATATCTTTTAATCTACTATCTTCTTCTTCTGCCCGAGTATCTAATTTTTCTTTACTTGCGGCAGCAAACCAAGATCTTAATTTATCTATTTGTTTTTGATCTATCTCTTTTTGTTTTGAAATCACATCCTCTATCTCTTTTTCTTTATATTGACTTGCAAATTTTTTATATTGTCTTTCAGATAATTTAATCCAAAGGTTTTTGGCGCCCATTGCATCCAGTTGCTGTTGATCTCTTGGTATTAGCTCCCTGCCCATTAGATCTTTTTTTAGGTATAGTTCATCTATGGATATAATTGTTAATCTTTGATTATATAGATTTAGAACCTTAACAGTAGAATTTCTTACTTCTACTATTTTTGCGATTTGATTCTTCGATACTTCCGGACCTAAATCTACTATATCACCTATTGAGATGGCCATTCTTTTTGCATCTTCGTCTGATATATCCGTTCTTTGATATGCTGACGATCTCCTCGACAGACTAGTTTTTTCCCTGGATAAACCACTATCCAGGGGCATGAACTCAAAGTTTTCATAAAACTCTGGGTGGTTATCTACTATCCACTCTGAGAAAAGTTTCATGCAGTATATATGCAGCGTCTATATTAAATTCATTTAATAAGCATGTAGATTAAGACCAATATCTGGGCTGCTATCACGCCAAGTAAAACCTTATCTGTTACCGATGGGTATGAATCTTTACTTTTCTTCTTGTCTGCAACCTTTGCTTCTAATTTTTTGATCATATCTACTTTTTTGGTTGCTGGTTCTAGAGATTGGGCTTTTACTACGGTGTTCTTTTTTGGTTTTGAATTTCTTTGTGGTTTGTTTTTTTCGTTCATGTGTTTCCTTTTCTTATAATATATAGAGTAATAATTATCAAAAATCACAGGTTCCATTTTTCTTTCAAATAATTAATTAAACTTGATTTCTTTTCTTCAAATTTTTCTTTTCTAATATCTTTTTTCTGTTTTTCGTATTCTTTTTCTCTCTTCTCTGCTATTAGATATAATTTTTCTACTTTTGATTCCCATTCCTCATCTGGGTAGTAGCTCTCCAGTTCACCTGCGATTTCTTCATAAACTTTTCTTGAATTATAAAAGACCTTTATCAATTTATCATCACTAAAAGCCAATATTTCTAAATTATATCCATTTCTGAGTCCATCAAAAGCGTGGCCAATACATTCTGAGTATTCGTTTTCGTCCATTGTTCTTATATCGTTTTCATTGGTGTTCCAGAAATTGTCATAAATTATATAATTGCTTTCTTCATTATGTCTTATAATTGGTTCACCTACATTTTTGGCTATCAAATATAGCTTTCCATTGACTCCCATAAACTGTTTTTTCACAGCTTCTATTGTTCTTTTTTCTTTTATTACCTGTTCATTGAATTTCATTTTAATTTTTTCTATTTATATGAACTATATATTTATAGAAGTATATACAACTTTAGAAAAAGGAGTTTTCTATGTGGGGCTTATTTAAAAAAGTATTTGGTAAGAAATTAATCTCTGATAATCCTTCCGCTCCCATTCAATTTTGGGTAAATGATCCAACTTTACCTGAGCTAGTAAAAGAAATACCGGCTAATTCAACTCCTTCTTTGCCCATGAAGGTCGATGGGTATAAGGGTTCGGGTCATAAAGTAGGCACCCCCGAGTGGAGAGCCGCCAGTTGTTATGGAATTTTAGTCAATACCATGGACAATATTATTCCAAAGATTAAAAAATTTCCACAAAAGTGGGCCGCAACAAAACAATTAACTGTCTACCCTGTGGCCGGCAAGGAATTAAATGCATTCTACGATAGAAGAAGTTTAAAGTTTTTTTATGAATTTGATCCGGTTGCAAAGAAGAACATCTATTCCGCAGACTCTGCTGACATAGTTTCTCATGAATTGGGTCACGCTCTACTAGACTCTATCCGCCCAGATTTTTGGAACGTTCAATCTTATGAAATATGGGCTTTACATGAAAGTTTTGGAGATATAGTTGCTATAACAAGCATATTAGAAAATGAAGATGTTATTAAATATATAATAAAGGAAACTAAAGGAGACTTATCTAAAAGCAACTCAGTGTCAAAGCTTGCCGAGCAATTTGCAAAGATTTTATTTAATTTAACAAAAGGGAAAGGCGGATATAATCCTCATTCATTGAGAGACGCTGCTAATGAATTTTATTATGTTGCCCCTGAAAATTTAAGGAATGAGACCCCGGATAACATTCTCAGCAGAGAGTGTCATAGTTTTAGTAGAGTTTGGACGGGCGCCTGGTATGAATGTTTAGTTGAGATTTATAACGATAGTGTCAAAAATGGATCCTCTCCTATTCAAGCTTTAATATTTGCAAGGAACATAACTTTTCATTATTTCGTAACTGCGGTATCCCAAACCCCCATCACAAACAGATTGTTTGATGCTTTGGCACAAAAAATGATAGCTATAGATGCCGATAACGGATCAAAGTTATCATCAATTTTAACCCGAGTTTTTACAAAAAGAAATATATTATCCAATAATGTTAAATCTTTGTCCCTAAGCGACATATCAGCCCAGAGTTCCACCGACCCTATAAAGAAAATAAGAATTTCAGATTATTTTGAAAGATCTATGGTATTAAATCAAAAACTATATGATTTAGAAATCGAGATTCCCTCTGAAAATAGGGTAGAATTTAATAAGGATGGCATTGTTTCCCTGTGTGTTAGGAACGATTTTCAAGAGAATGCCAATATTGCAATTATGTGCCTCAACACTCTAAGTGCGGGAAATCTAATAGATAACTTGTTTGTTATTGAAAATAATAAGCTAATCCGCCAGAAATTCATAAATTAATTTTTTAAAATAAACATACTATATATAATTTTGTGTCAAAACTACTTTATTCCTATGGGTTTATAGTTATTCACATAGTTTAATCTTAGTGTTTTGATATTGAATTTTAGAAATAAGTTGTTAAAATGACATCGTACTTAATTTTAATTTAATAATCATTAAAGAGAAAGGCAGAAATGGCAAGAGTTATCGACTTTGAAACAATGGAAATTGTGAATTTTTGTTATTTCTTGGAAGCCTCTGACGATTACGATGATTACGATGATAATGATGAATGGTATAAAGAAGATGAAGACGATAATTATGATAATGATGAAGATGATAAGGAATATGATTACGAGTGGTATAAAGGAGAGGATGATGAAGATGAGGATGAGGACGATGATCATGAATACGAATATTTAGATGAAGATGAAGATGAAGATGAAGATGAAGATGAAGAATGGTACAAAGACGATGAAGACGATGAAGACGATGAAGACGATGAAGACGATGAAGACGATGAAGACGATGAAGACGATGAAGACGATGAAGACGAAGAGGACTATGAAGATGAAGACTATGAAGATGAAGACGATGATTATGAATACTAAATGAATAGATAATTCTATGGCCGATTATAGCGAATACTATTATAAGCTTTACGATAAAAGATATTACACTCTTCATCCTTATGAATTAGCAATTAATCCTGAAGAGACAATCGAAGAAACAAATCTTTATGATCTTGAGACACAAAAAAAAGAACTCTTAAAATGTGTCGATAGTTTTGAATATTTTTGTCACAAATATATTAGAATATTACATCCAACAAAAGGACTTGTTCCTTTTGTTTTGTTTAATTACCAAAGAAAAGTAATTAAAGATTACGAGAATAATAGATTTAATATAATCTCTAAGTTCAGACAGGGAGGATTGACCACTGTCACTCTCTTGTGGGGCTTGTGGAGATGTATGTTTAAACTCGATCAGCAGGTTATGCTTCTTTCTAAAACTGATCGTGAAGCCACAGAAACTGGCATGATAGTAGATAGAGCAGTAGAAAATCTTCCGGTTTGGTTGATCCCTAAAAAAACAAGTAAATGGAATGATCATTTAAAAATGTTTGTTGACACAGGCGGAGCTTTAAAGTTCTATTCTCCGGAAGCTGCTCGTGGTAAAAGCGTAACATTTTTAATTATAGACGAAGCGGCGTTTATTCCTGAGATGGAAAAGCATTGGAAGGCTATGTGGCCTGTATTAAGTACGGGTGGTAGTTGCACTCTGGTTTCTACTGTTAATGGCGTTGGAAATTGGTATGAACAAACCTACAACGACGCTCGAGAAGGCCGAAATATGTTCCATGTAATAGATTTGGATTACTGGGAGCACCCTGAGTATAATGATCCTAAGTGGGTTGAAGAGCAAAAAGCTCAATTGGGCGAAAAAGGTTTTCTACAAGAAGTTCTTAGAGAATTTTTAGGATCCGGAGAAACATATATCCCTTCTGCTCTAATCAGAGAAATGTCTGAGTTTACAATTCACAATAATCCTATTAAAAAGTTATTTCCAAAATGGGTCAATAAAACAGGAAGAGCCGCACAGCTAGATGGAGCAGATAATAATAAAGGAGCGCTCTGGGTGTGGAAAGAGCCTATTGATGGAAAAGAATATATCATAGGAGCAGACTGTGCTGAGGGAATGGGAGAAAACGCAGATAGTAGTTGCTTCCATGTTCTTGAGATGGATACTTTGGAACAAGTTGCTGAGTTTTATAGTAATTTAGTCCCCCCTCACATATTCGCACAAATATTAAAAGAGGTGGGTGTGTATTATAATACCGCACTTGTTATTGTCGAAGCAATGTCTCCTGGGGGAGCGGTATTAAGTTCGCTTGAAAACACTTTATATTACGAGAATATATTTTATGAAACTAAAAAAAGTGGCACTCAAACTCCTGGTTTAAAAGTAAACAGAGTTAATAGGCCATTATTGCTTGAGGCTATGCAGAACAGAATCTTAAACAAAGCCATTAAAATAAATAGTTCGAGATTCACTGCAGAATTACAAACATTTCAATACAATCCAGTGACCAAGAAGGCCGAGGCCCAAAAAGGGAAGCACGATGATGCCATAACTGCTCTTTGTGCTGCTATTTATGTAAGAGACAAACTAATAAACGATGTGCCAATTGGTGCTGATGCACCTAAGGAAATGCTTAATAAAATACAGGATGATGTGTATCAAGAAATTAAAAGAGAGCTATTCAATAGTTCTTATGAAGATTTTGTAGAAGAAGAAATAAGTTTCACCTCAAACGACAGTCTAAGTTCGGCTGACGAAGAAACTCTTATTAATATTTATAGAAAAAATTCAAAACTACTTGATGAATTTGGATGGTAAATATGACTCCTAATTATGAAAAAATTATTTATTATTTAAATTTAGCTTATGCTAATTGCGGAGATTCATTTAAAGCAGAAGATATTAAACATTCTATTAAATTATTAATATCTAATGTTAATCAACTGGATATTAAAAACAAAAATAAGATAAAAAAACAACAACAGGAAGTAAATAAGCCTGGTAATAAATATAAATATCCTGTAGAATCTATTCAAGTAATAGATGAAATGATAGAAAAAGAAAAGAGAGAAAATTTATGAGTTTCCACTTAATGAAGATAGATAATTTTTTAATTTTAGACAAAAATAATAAAGTTAGATATCAGCAAAGAGATATCAAAAACACTTTTCACCAACAAGGGGAAGAATACATCCTCAATGCTTTATTCAAGGGTTCAGAGAATCTGGTTACTAACGGTTATTATATTGGGTTGGACGCCAGACCCACCTTAAATAGAACAGATACTCTCAGCAATATAATTGGCGAACCACTGGTTCAAGGAAACAACTATCAGCGACAGAACGTTTCTTTTTTGAATTGGCAAATAATCAACCCTAATACTTCTGCAACCACCACTGCGTCACCGACTCTTACTCCTTATTATGCAAAAAGTGGCCCCGTTATTTTTTCATCTCTAAATTCTGGATGGAACTCTGTAACTAACATATTTCTAGCAACAACTATTGGTAGCGGAGGCAAGTTGATTTCATCTGCTACTTTGGGAACAACAGTTTCTGTTGCTATTGGTGAGAGCGTTGTTATGGAGATGAGCATTAGTCTGTATGATTACTAGGCCAACTCAATGTTTAAATCGATTGAGGCCGAAAAATTGATTATTATCTTCTTTGATAACAATTAGATAACCCCACCTCAAGATTTGCTGTTCCACTATAACTAGGGGGTTCGCAATCGCACCCTGCCAAGAAGCAAGTCATTCGGTCGGTACCCAAACTGCCAGCAGTACTTTCCCAATGTGCGAATCCAATATAAGGTATTCTCCATATCCATTCGCACATATCTGGACACTCTGGTGGGAGGGCTTCACATTTACAATCTTTGCCTCGTTTTTCATTTTCTTTACAAGGTGGGAATCTGGGCTTCCCAGATGCGTCTTTTGCTTCATCGCAAGGACAATAACAATCAAGGTCGTCCCATAAAGGTTTTCCTCCCACATTCGGACAGTCTTCTTTTCTTACCGCATTGGATGCCCCGGGAGCATAAACCGTGCTATCACAATCACAAGCGCAGTTTCCTATGTCAAACTTAAATCCTTTAGATTCACATTTTTCTTTAATTTCATCTTTGGGACACACGCACATACAATAATCATCTTTTTTATAGTTTTTATTTAGAATTTTTTTGCAATCTGGAGAATCCGGATTTGATACACACTTACACTTACACTCAGACTCATCCCATACAGCAGAACCAAGTTCATTGACATAATTGCAATAGACACACCTGCCCATACACTCAGAATATCCGAAACCTTTAACACTTACCTCGCCCGGCCGAAAATCCCCATATCCAGGAATTTTACCTTCACTAGGGTCTGGCCATGGATCGCCCGGTTGCCAATCTCCCCAACCACCTGCTGGAGGACAACACTCTCCTTCTTGACCAGGTTCGGCCCATTCTGGCGGTATATTCAATGGTCTTCTGGGGCCTCCGTCTGGGCACGGCGGAAGAGGGAGATTTTGATTATCGCTGCTATAGGTGATACCAGAAACAATAAAATTAAAACTATTTAAAAGCAAATAGTGTGTGACTCCTGATGGGCCTAAAGCATTTAATGAATTATCTGCTTGAGTTATTATTTCATTAATATCACCTAATAAATCTGAATTACTAAAAGTAAGATCTGCAGAAAACACGTCTCCAGCAGCCCATCTTCCTAATATTGAATCTTCATTCATGGTTCCGCTGAAAAAGGTTGTGTTTCCATTTTGGGATGGAATTGTTATGATGCTTGTTGTTGTGAATGAACCCGAGCTTCCTCCAAAGAAAGAGAAACTCCCGTTCATTTTTGTGAAATTTTCTGAATTTTTTAATTGACTCGGCAGGAAATCATTAGTAAGCAAGTCTGCGTCACCAGTTAAATTAAAACTAATATCATTTATCATAAGATTCTGTAGTTGATCTGATGCTGGCTTGTAAACTTTTATTGATATTTTGTCTGATGTTGAAGAAGTGTTTATATCATAAATATCATCAAGAATCTTGATACTCAATAATCCTCTGAATGTGTCTATGACAATTGGTGGTCCAACTGTTGTTGTTACTATAACTTGATCTAAATAAATTTCTAATATATTGTTTCCAGGATTGGTTACCGATATGTTTTCTTGATATGTTTCAAACCCATCGGCAGATATTATTAAATCAAATTGAAGAGGTTCTTCTAAACATGGTTTTATACTATCTCTTACTCCTATGCATACCATGTTGTTATGAGGAATAAAATTATTATTTAATAAATCTAAAAATGAATCAGGATAATCTACTCCTCCCCATTTTATATTTTGTATATCTACGGAAATATTTTCTGGTATGATATTATTGTCATTCCTGACCACTAGTGTTATGGTTGTTTTTGGGAAATCATAATTATTCATTTCTACTTCTATGTTTATTAGTGTACCTTGGTTTTGATCTAATATAATTTCATTATCAAATTTTTCAAACCATAATACTTGATTTTCTTTATTTGTTACATAATATCCTTTGATATTAACTGTTTGTCCTAAATTTTTCCATATTATTCTATTTTTATATTTATATTTTATATAATTTGCTGGGGTTTGATTCGTTGGTTCCCATAATAGTGGATTTAAAAATTTTGGAGAATAACCAATGAACGATGCTTCTTCAAATTCAATAGAAGATGGAATATCCTCACAATCCAAAAGATCATTTATGAATAATTTTGCGGTTAAGTTGGTTGAATTTAATAATTCTTTTAATAATTTTGAATTTAATGGTATTGTGCTCATTTTTAGCCAGGTTCTTGAGTTGTTGTGGTTGGTTCCTCTGTTGTGGTTGTTAGATTAATTTCTATAAATTTATTTCCAACTTCTTCTATTATTATGTTTTCTTTATATTCGCTATAACCGATGGCTGTCACAGTTATATCAAAACTCAATGGATCTCCGTGGCAAATATTTATTGTATTATCAACACCTATGCACAAGATATTTTGATTGGGGGTCCAATCACTTTCCATCAAATCCATTAAAGCATAAGGATAACTTACACTTCCCCATTTAATATTATCTATAAATATATTAGTATTTTGTGGTTTATCTATATCTCCTTTGACCACTATTGTTATTGTATTTTTCGGATAATCATAATTATTTAAATAAACCCTGATATCCACCAGGACTTTTTGATTTTGTTGTAGTTCTATTGAGTTATCAAATTTTCCAAACCAAAGCACTTCGTTTTTACCATTGGTTACAAAATATCCATTAATGACTTCGCTTTGGGCAATATTTGTGTTTCCCCAAATTAAAGATTCTTGGTAATCGCATTGTGAATAATTATTAGCTGCAATATTCAATTTCCATAAATTTGAATTTAATAATTTAGAAGAATATCCATTAAAAACTGGTTCCTGGAATTCAAAATCCAAAGGCAGGTCCTCACAATCTCCGAGATCGTTTGTGAAAAGTTTGGCTTTATATTCTCCCGAAGACAACAGCTCTTTTAGAGTAACGCTTTTTGTTGGTATTATTGCACGCATAATATAACATATATAGACTTTTATGTTATTAAAGATTCCATCAAATTTTCAATTTTTTGTATTTCTACACTATGGATTAGGTTTATGTATTTTCGATCATATGATCTAAAATATAGCCATTCTGCTCCTCCATCTTTTATGTCTAAAAGTGATATTACACTTGGGGGATTACTTGTTTTATTAAAAAACTTTTTAATTTTTGCCGGCATTGTCCCAACATCTTCTTTTTCCTGTAATAAAAAGATATCGTAACCATCTCCATTTACTTTTATATTTCTAAAAACACTTTTATATGGATGTATACGATACCGGCAAAATATCTCTCTACCAGGTTCCGACGTCTTTTCCCCTGAAAACCAAATTGGAAAATTACTTCCAATTACTTCTATTGCCTTTTTATTATTAAGGTCATATCTTTGATTTCGGTCTAGAAATATATTGTGGCTAATAGAAAGTATTTGTGACATAATATATAATATATTATGGAAAAATACTTTTTAACCTTATTTTTAATTTTAAATATATTTAATATTGCTGCCGCTCGTGAATTAGGCAATATTGACAACATGCAATTGGTCAAGCCTATTCCTTTGAATAGGACCATAGAACTCTATGGTGCGCCAGTAGAACAAAGAGGAATAGAGTATAGGAAATATTTATCCGCTTCTTTAAAGATAAGTGTAAATGATGGTGCTGGTTCGGGTACCATTATATTTTATGACAAAAATAATAATACAGCATATGTTGCAAGTTGTGGTCATTTGTGGCAACCCGGTGTTTTAAGCTCTGATAAAGCCAAAGAAAAAAAAATAACTTGCAAAGTTATTACCTGGTATCACAATGATACTAAATTAGAATCTCCAAGAAGCTATGAATCAGAATTACTCTTTTATAGTTTTGTGAATGGTTGCGATACTTCGCTTATTAGCTTTCATCCTGATTGGGAGCCTGAATATTTTCCAATAGCTCCAAAAGATTATGTTTATAAAGAGGGCGATATGGTTCACTCTCTTGGTTGCGATGCTGCAAAAGAAGTTGCTCACTATAATGTTGAAATAGTAAGGCTTGAAGACCAAGATTTGGTAACAATTAGGAATTCACCAAGACCAGGCAGAAGTGGCGGTGGATTAATGGACAATAATGATTATTACATTGGAACTTGTTGGGGAACAACAGACATAGATGGAAGTGGACAAGGATTTTTTACCCCATTATCTGTAATACATGACTTTTGGTCTAAAAATGGGTACTCTTGGTTGCTTGTAGGAGCTGATGCAAAGAAGATTAAAATAGTAGATGGATTTAATAGAAAAACAATTAATGAAGATTTGGTATTAGTGCCAAAGTTGGCGTTTTAGCTTGATCTATACCAAGTGCACATTTTTCTAAAGTCGCATCTATTGCAATGATTTCCAACTCTTCCTCTTACTAATTCTGGGTCTTTCTCCACTATATTGTTGTAAGTATCCAACAATAAACTTTCTGCATTTATTAGCATGTTTTCATTGAATTTAGTTGGAACTATATCTCCTCCATCCAAATAATAAAGGGCCGCCCTTATATTTTCTGGTTTTATTCCAAAATTCTTTTGAACCACCCTAGCGTAACAAAGAAGCTGGATGTCTTTTCTTATGGTGTCTGAATTCTTTCTCCAAAATCCTTTTTTTGTTGTTTTATAATCTATAATAAAACATTTTTCATCTTTTATTAAGATTCGGTCTATGACACCTGTGACAAATTTTTCTTTTGGTGGCTCGAGATCATACTTAAAAAAGTATTCTGTTTCTCCATCGAATCCAATTCTGTCATTTAATTTTTTAATATTTGCTAGATGTTCTTTTAATTTATTTTTATAATCTTTTGTTAGTTCTACTTTCTTATTTTCAAGGAGCAATTCTCCCTTTAAATATGGGTGTAAAAAACTCTCTATCTCCACTTCTCCCTTGTTTTTCACGTATTCTTCTGCTATCTTATGGACAAGTTTTCCGTATAAAAAGTACTCTGGTTCTGGTTCGGGTGACTTGATTTCAAGGTGGTATTTATATTTGTATGCTTGTTCGCATTGATCCCAAAGTTGTTTTCTGCTAACTGATATGTGTTGTATTTTCATAAATATATTATAGTATAGTCTAAACATGAGTGATATTTTTGATAACTTTAAGAAGTGGGCTGAAAAAGCACTGGGCGATATAGTTGTTCACGGATCTGAGATCAGAGTTAATTCTGTTTTCGCAGAAGATTCAAAGCACCATTTGTGGTGCTCTCCCTCTGGCGGTAAAACTAAAAGAAAGAATGGGGTATTCCATTGTTTCAAAACCGATAAGAAGGGGAGCCTGGTAAAATTAATAAAGATAGTAGATAAGTGTTCTTATGAAGATGCTTATCTCACATTAAATGGCAGAAGCAGTATAAGAGAGCTGGAGGATAAACTTTACGACTTCTTTGATAATTTGGATGATGACAAGGAATCTCCTAGTAAAGTTCAAGAAAAAAAGACAATATCCCTCCCAGAGGGAAGTAGCTTAATAAATAGTTTGCCAAAAAATAATTTTTGGAGAAATTTAGCCGTTGAGTATCTAGAGAAAAGAAAGATACCCCCTGATGGCCTATACATCTGCAGAACCGCACCATATAAAGCTAGAATAGTTATTCCTTACTATGATAGAGATGGAGACTTATTCTATTTTAATGCTAGACATATTGGTAAGTCTAGCCTCAGATACCTGGGGCCAGATAAGAGTATAGGTATTGGTAAAGGTGATGTTTTATTTATGGCCGGTGGAAGTTGGCCCGATAAAGATAATTTCGTCTATGTGTGTGAGGGAGAGTTTGATGCTTTGAGTATTTTCCACTCTGGGTTAAACTCAATTGCATGTGGTGGAAAAAACCTTAGCGAAAAACAAATGTCTTTGATAAAAGACTATAAAATTGTAATCTGCTTAGATAATGATAAAGCGGGTCTCCAGGGCAGTACATCAATGAGTATGATGGCTAGCCAGAATATGCAAACAAATGGATCCGACCAAAGACTGATGTTTGTCAGCCCGCATAAGCTGTATAAAGACTGGAATGAAATGTATGTTAAAGAGGGGCCAAGGATACTTAAAAATTATATTTTGGCCTCTAGGAAAAATTTAGATTTCCAGGCACCATTCGGGACGGGCGGAGACTATTTTAAGATCAAAACAATATAAAGGAATTGATTATGGACTTGGAAAAATTTAGGTATTTTATAGGTAAGCCAATAACTGTATTCACTGTTCATATAGGAAGGAAGTTTACAGAAAATCAATTCAATGATTATTTTACTGGCATATGTCAATCGGTTCATATTGATGGAATAGAAACCTTGCACCCAATAACAGGTTGTAAAAACTTTTTCTTTTTTAGTAATATTGTTGGGATCTGCGAAGAGCAGCAACTAGACCCAGATAATCCTGAGCATCAGGAAATAATAAGTGAATTCAATAATAATAAATCTGAAAAGCCAGTTGATAAAAACATAGTCTTCAACAACGGAGATAATATAGATATTAATAATTTAAATATGCTTTTAAAGCCACAGGGGTAATTAGACCGGCTACGAACGCCAATCAAAATCAAGATCTGGATTTTCTGATTTTAATTTAGCTAGTGCTTTTTTAACTGCCTCGGGAGAGTCAACTTTTTCTTCTGTGGTTGAGTCCGCAGTGTCTGCTTTTTCTTTTACCTTAGACTTCTTTACTCTTGGTTTTCTTTGCTTTTTCTCCTTGGGCTTAACTTCTGGGGCCAATGCTGTTGACTTTTCTTTTTCTTTTGGATCCGATGGGCCCACCGTAGGCTCAGATTTTCTAACACCTTCTCCCTCAACCGGAGCTACCGGAGTCGACTCAGCAGAATAAACCAAATCTAATATTACTTGTTTAAATTTCTTTCCCCAATCATCTATTATTCTGAATAATCTTAGATTCTTGAGATTTTCCGACTCTTCCTCATTTAGACTATCTTGATTTTTTTCTATAATTGTCTCTAAGATATCACAACTATCTTTAATAGCTCTATATTCTTGAAAAGAAAATTGATAACACTCTGATTTTGGCTCATCCCCAGCCTTTGCTGTGTCTTTTTTTGCCTCTGGGTCCTGTTCAACCTGGGCTAGGTTGCCAAATTTACCATATCTAAATTTATTCCACCAATTCTTAACGTGGTCCCATACACCCATCTTTCCATCGGGGCCTGATGCTACAGGCGATGCCGATGTCAAGAATTTATTTTTGAGTTCTTTTATTAGTTCATCTATTTTAAGGGATAATTCTAATTTTTTCTTTTCAATATCAGTTATCATAATAACTTATATATTAATTAGACTCGGAAATATATTCCCCGATTTTCTTTAAAGACATGAGGCAACTATCAAATCGGTGGAAATCGCTAGAAAGATACTCTAGGGCCAAACCTTGAAATTTACTATTGACTTCTTCATTTTCTACTTCAAAGTATATTGATTTTCCACGTTTTCCAAGAACTTTATACTTGTGCATTAGAATATAAGCAGCAACACCCAGATCTGTTGCAAATCTGGTATTTCTAGAATCAAAATTATATTCTTTTATCTTTTTGAGCGACATTATGCAGCTATCAAATCTATGGAATTCGCTAGAAAGATAATCCAAACAAAGCTCGTCGAATTTCTCTTCATTCTCTACTTCGAAGATTATTTCTTTGCCTTTGCGCCCAACAACACGATAGTTGTGCATTAATATATAGGCTGCTGAGCCTAGGTCGCTAACACTTTTATTTTTTTCCATGTAATAATATAGTTATAAAGAAATTTATTTTGTGCTTTTTATGCCTAAAAATGCAATCATCGCCCTTGCGGACGATGAAAGATTTCCTTCCACACATGGCGGATGAATCATTTTGCGTTTTCTGCCGCTAACAAGCAACCCTTCGCAACAGAATATAAATTATCTTCTGGTTTAATGATCTGTCCTATTTTAACTGGTATTTCTGCTTGTTTCAAGCACTCTCCAAGCATTTCTTTGAATCCGTTTGGAGTGGCAGTTCCACCGGCAACGACAAAGTCTACTTCGTCTTCTGTTCTTACGTTTTTCTGAACATTAGCGAAACCTTTTTTGATCTCAGTTACAGTGTGTTCTATCATTAATCTGTACTGGGTTTGTATTGCTCTCTCAACAAGAGTAGTGGCTGGTTTTGTTAAGTCTATTTTTGTTTTTTCTTTATTAATAAAAGTTGGACTTTCACCAACGGCTTTCCCGGCCATCTTATCAATCCAGTCACCACTATTCACTATCGAGAAGCTAAATATTGGATTGCCAAACATTGCATAACAAACATTTACCATACCACCGCCAAAAGATGCTGCTATGCCCGTATATGATTTATGAGCCAGTTCAGCATATATTATAGCCAATGCCTCATTAATGGGCCTAGGATCGACTGAGAAGCCCTTCTCTGATCTATATGACTTGAATATGGCTTCTAAGATTTTGCCGTGATAATCGGCGTCAGTCTCTTCATTGATTGCGTTCGCAGGAACACTGTAATAAAGTAATTCTTTATCTTGTGAAACCTCTCCTATTAGACTATGAATCATAATACTCATTATTTGAAAAGCATCTTTTTCCTTTGGATTAACACACCCCGCCACCATCGGTCTTTTTAATTCGAGGCTGTTCATGGTATAGGCCATGTTGACCGCTGCCTCACCAAGTGCATAGGCTACATTGGCTCTCTCTATCAACGGAACACCAGCTTGTTTCATCATATTGAAAACAAATCGGTTCTCTAGTGGGAGTTCTATGAATGCATTCACTTCTTTTTTGTAAGAAAAATTACCTGCATCATCCCTTTTGCAATTGATTAAATTATAAGTTCCAACATCTGCGCCAATACCCATTTTATTTCTCCTTTTTTCTTTTTTTGTTTTTACGATGGTTCTCAGAAATTCTTCTTCTTCCATCAGTGTCATAAACTACAGGTACAACTGGACCACCGGTAACATTCGTCCACCTAGTACCGTTGGATATTCTAGTTATTACTGTTCGTCCAACTTTAAATTTTTCTGCTATTACTTTATGTTCTATACCATATAGCAGTAGTTGTTTTATTTCTAAAACGTTTTCTATTGTTAGACCGCTTTTAGCTCTCCCTAGAGTCATTTTCAATCTTGATTCTTTTGATTGTTTTTTTCCAAAATTTGGATTAAGATCTCCTTTATAATTATTTTTTTTCAAAATTGACATTTTTTTCTTTGTTTTTATACTGTGTTTTTTACCAAAAAATGGGTTTTTCTCTCCATTAAGATCAATTACATTTAAGTTAATATTATATATTTTCTCCCTAGAGAAGACATTGATCCATTTTTCTTCCATGGAATTTAATTTTTCTTTTTCGCATTCTTCTAATATTAAAAACTCAAAATTATCTTTTCCGTATTTGTTATATGAATTAAGTAGGTATTGGTTTGGATGTTTATTTTTCTTTAGTTCCGTTTTATGTTTAGACCATCTTCTTTCAATTTTTATACTTTGTCCGATATAAATATTTCCGTTTATTTTATTTTTAATTCCATATATCCCAACCACTGAATCAGCCACCCTTTCCAAAGTTAATTTTTTCTGTTGGTGCAAAATCCGGGATTGCCCACTGGACTTTGTCTTCTTCTTTTTTGTTTATTTTTTCTTCAATATTACTCTTTAATATTCCAACCCCACTAGAGATTTCTCCCATATTTATATTCAAATCCAAAGAGATAGATATTTTAACCTCTCCATCCTTTGTTATTATTTTTACATCACCTGGTTTAATGAGTTGAGGCATTATTAACTCCCTGATACTACATTCACCGATGCTATTACTTGAACGGGGACTGTTTCTTGGTTATCGTTTGAAAATTCTATTTTTTGGATGTTTAGATCACCTGTATTAAAGACTTGTGTTTCACTTCCTAAAAGTCCAAAAATTGCATCATTCGATGAATTTATTCTAACGCTGACAGTATCTGACCCTCTGTTTGATATTTGTACGAACTCGGCAAATTCACTAACACCCAAGTCTACTACATTGTTTTCAAAATCTCCCTCTACTGATAATATGTAAACTCTGGGGGCGTTATTATTTGTTTTATCAACATAAACAGACCCGTCATCCTCTAGCACCTCTATGAACGCATCTTCTAATTTGGCTTGTGGATAAGCATATCTTTTCCAGTAATTGGAATCTGTGAATATTTGACCATCCTTTAATTCTCTGTGCTTTCCAAGAGGGCCTGTAACATAAATACTTCTTTGAATGCTTATGTCTTCGTTATATATATCTAGCAATCCTTGGACTGCGTTCTTTAGTTTTACCTTGAATTTACTCATATATGTTATATATATTAATAAAATAAAAAATTATATGAACAAACAAAAAGATCTTAAAATTTTATGGCTTTATTTGGCAAAGAGAGATAAAAAAGGTGTACAGATACTAGCCAAATTATTATGTAGAGAAATTAATCCAATTGCTTTGTCTAGTATTAAAATACTTGGGCTTCCTCCAAGCTGGGAAGGCAAGATAGCCGATACCATCGAACAAAACAAAATATATTGGGAACCATGGGTCCAGACTGCCGAAACTTTTGATGAAATAAAACTAAATCTAAAAGCCAGAGGATACTCCAATATCCCAGTCAATGGTAACCCTATGATACTTATAACCCCTCAGGTTGTTGTTAATATAAACAATTTCCCAAAACAAAAAAACATGGTCCAGAAGGGGACGATTCAATAAACGTATTTTTTGTTTATGTAAAAAGTTCCTGCGTTAACCTCTAGTCTCAGGAGATCTTCCTCACTACCTATGACTGTCCCGCCACTTCTTATGAAATCTTTTTTTATTTCTTTGTGATTTCCCTCGTCTATTGTTATTTTAGTGCCAAGATTTTTTGTATTTTTTGGATAGACTCTTTCTTGGAGCTTTGGCATAGAGGGAACTTTGTCCTGTTTTATCCACTTATTAAATTCATTCAAAAATGAAAAGTTGTCGTCAAATGGTGTTTTCATCAGTTATAAATTCTTTCACGTCACTAAGTTGTATGTATCCAGCATTATCTAATTTTTTAGAATGCCCATAATATTTTATATCCATTTTACCCTTTAACCAGTGAAGACAGCAATCTATTATTTCTGATATTAAATTTTGTTGAGGATAAGAATATAGGCCGCTTTCTAATTTAACGCTACCCGGCTTATTTTCAATAAAGGAATCATCACAAGATAACAACAGTAATTTCTTGCACTGAAATCTATATGCAAGATTAATGGCAGCGCATATTACATTTCTATAATCATCTATTTGATACATATTTTCTTTTGATCCACTATAGTTTACCCTCTCTTCATTTACTGCATAGTATTTATATTTTATTCCATTGTATCTTTCTAAAAAAGTATGATTAGTCTTGCTTGAAGCTATGCATCTGGGGAGAGTTCTATTTGTTCTTGGCAAATAATTTAAACATTCATCATATGGATTGTTAACAACATAATAATTTGGAGATTTATTGTTTTTCCATTTCTTTAGAGTTCCATTTACTGCAAGCACGCATACGTTTTGATCTTCTAAGACTTTATGAGAGTTTTCAAAATCATAACCGTCCGATACTATTGCTACTGTTGGGTGATAGATATTTTCTGAATCTATCCATGAATATCTGTTTTTATTATTGTAGAATTCGTTCTCAAGAAAAAGAAAGTATTCTTTTTCAGATGTCGTGGAATTTATATCAACGTAAGGACAAGAATAATTACAAAAGTTTCTAACCCAAAAGTTATAACTTGGAGTCTTTATAAACTCGTTGTTTTTTATTTTTTTAGTTCTAGTTTGCATATTTCACTTGCAGGGGACTATGCTGACGCAATTTAATTTATCACCTTCGCCAGTTACCTTGCTGATATCAAGTTGTATTTTAACATCAATTGGTGCACCCTTATAAACCATTTCTATTTCTGGTTTCTCAGGCATTACAAGTTGAATAGTATCAGGTATTGTTCCCTTTAATTCTATTACCGGAGGTATTCCTACGACCTGAATGGTATCAGGTATTCCTTCCGCATTCAATTTAATTTCGGACGGGAAGTCCCCAATTAATTTTAATCCTATACTTTCTGGAATATCCATATTGACAATTGGAATTGATTTAGGTAATTCCGACGCATCCAAAAGGATGCTAGATGGGATCTTGGCCTCACTTATTATCTTTATCTCAGAAGGTATGGGCATTATAGGAGGAATAATCTTAATTTCCGATATTCCTTCTATTCTTTCAACTTTTATTGAACTTGGAATTTCTGATGCGTCTATTTTTATGTCTGGGAATTTAGGGGCAACCACATTAATGACACTCGGTATCCCTATGTCACTGACTTGAATTTCCATTGTGTTATCATCCATGCCGTCTAGGCCATTTGGCTTTACCATTCCATATCCGCCGCCACTTGTGGGACATTGAACAGTAACGGTGCAGTTTAGTTCTGGCACCGGTCCCCAACTCACTGGAATATAGACTCCGTTCAAACCAGTTGGATCTATTTCTATGGGTGGCAAAGAAGTTCCATTAATATTTATAGAACTTGGTATAGTTGGTCCGTTGTAATTAATGTTAACCACATCAGGCAAATATATTAGCGGAGAATTTACCGTTATCACTGAAGGTATGCTGTCCTGAACATCTACATTTACAGTTATTGGATTTATATTTATCACACTAGGTATAGCCGCTCCGGCTGTATTTATATCAATTGATATAGGATCTACAGTTATATGACTTGGTATATTAATAGGAGATATTGTTATCGTGCTTGGTATTGGTATTCCACTCGATGTTATGTCCACTTGAACTGGATCTATGCTTATTCTTCCCGGTATATTAATTGGGCTAATTTCAATTTTACTTGGTATATTAAATGGAGTAGGAACAACAATCTCTACCTTTCCAGGTATATTAATTGGTGTTATTGATATTTTTCCTGGTATGTTGATTGGTGTTATGGTTATTAAAGATGGAACCTTCAGCGGAGGTACTATCTCTATTTTGCTGGGGATACTGGTGCCGGGGGTATTCTGAGCTATATCTAAACACGGGAAAACAATTGGAGGTATGTTATATTTGTTTGGAACAACTTGAAATGGAGTGATAAGTATAGGAGGAATTTGCGGAGGAGGAGGCACTGGTATATCCAAGCCATCTGTTATTGTCTGCTTCACCGGCTCTAGAGGAGTTAATCTCTCAGTAGGAGTCAATGTAAGTGAGCAATTATTATTAAATACACTCAGTGTGGGATCGTAATTAGATCCGATTGAATAAGTGTGTGTTCCCTGATATTCCGTTGTGGTGTATTGTCCATCTCCGAAGTCTAATCTGAAATTGGTACTTGCCGTACTGTTATCTATTGTTATAGAATATTGAGCTGTTATTCCTGTGGTTAAATTGTTATCTATAATATCGAACGTAAAGTTGACGCTTGGGCAAGAATGATCATCAAATATTGTGGGCAATGAGTTTAAATTTCTTATTTTCCAATCTAAAGTGGATTGATTATCTGTAAAATTATAACCTATAAAGTTTTCTAAACTTATTATTGCATCTACAATTTGATTGTGGTGTTCTGCCACTACAAATCCTCTGACCTTTGCTCCTGCATAATTTAATTTAGTTTGCTTTCCTCCCATGTTCCTGACACATTCCTTAAACTTGCAAACTCTACCCACGACCAGAACGATTCCGCTGGTGTTTAATGAGCCTATGGGAGACAGTGCGGACCCATTCTTTTTGATCGAAAGTTTAAAATTATTCTGAGTCGCTTCTACAACATAATAATTTGTGCCTACTAAAAACGAGCTAGTTGCTGTTTGAAAATTAACTATAGAACCATCTATCAATCCGTGATTTTCTTTAACAAACACCCCAGAAGAATTCAGTAAAATATTTGATACATTTACTTCTGGATTGAAATTTAATTCTACTGAGTTGTAATAAAACAATTCTCCGTTTATGTTTGCGAATCCATTGTTAGCCCATAACTCTTGAGGAGATGGTTTTATTTCTATGGTTTCTGACCAAGGAGGATTGTCCTTGATTAGTATAGATTCAGATGTATTATAAACTAAAAAAAGAGTCTCATCTGAGTCATATTTTCTAGGATACAGTATATTTGGTGGTGGTTTACTCAATTTATTTTTTCCTATAAATTAATATATGGTAGAAAGCCATTGTTTTCCACTTGGTCTATTACCTATATATTTGAAAGTTAAGTCTATATCGTTGAATTTAATGAATGAATTTTCGCTATAGTCATAACTTATATATGCATTATGATCCTCATCGCTCGAAGCTAATAAGGTTTGTTTTTGGTCATCAAAGCCAGAGACATTCACATCTTGCATACTTCTAAATTGATTAGAATTAGTTCCGGGGCCGCCTGTTATCCAAACATTTGTGTTGGAATTAAATACTCCCACACTACCGGAGTTATTAAAAAGGAATATCCCGTTAGTCATATTTAATAATTCTCCCTCAGCCTTGGTGGGGCCAGATAGGTCATTTATTTTCTTGATTCCTGTTACTTCATTGACCGTCGTGCCGGATGTTTTATAAAATCCTCTGAATCTAAAAAATGTTCCTTGATCTTGATTTCTTAAGATATACCCAGCCCCATCCTTCCAAACAGACCTATAACAACTATAGTATTCTTTTGATGCTGGATTTAAGGTGGTTGTGGTGGCCCCAGTATTCCACAAATCAAATATTGAGTTGGCCTTAAGTTCCTCGGCTCCATTTGAATATGTTAAATCCGTGTAACTGCTCAGTGATTTGTTTGCTAAAGACAACTTTTGAACAGTCGTGTTTGTTTGAACCGATTTAGGATCAGACAAACCAAACAGGAAATACAAAGAAGTTTTTGAAGATAAACCAACCCAATTCCATTGTCTGTTTATCTCCGAATTAGCAGACCCCAAAACAGATAAAGATGAATAACAATCTGTAAAACCTGAATAATTTTGAAGTTTAATTTTTTCTTTGCTAATTGGTTCTGCTGCACCTCGGCCTGTAGACCAATAAACTATGCCAGATGATCCATCGCCCGACAACACCGCATCAGATTTTGAAAAACCATTATTTCTATTAAATTCTCTTATCTTTCTACATTTCTCTGATCGATAGTAATCGGGATCGGTGCAGGTTATATAATTATTATTTCTTATAAAACTATCATCTATTTTTTCTATACTCTTAGTCGATAAAGTTTTAAAAGTTTCGCTAATTAATCCAAATTCATGAGGTGTTATTGAGTTTGATCCATTATTTATAGTCCATAACCACATATTTAATTTTTCTACAACATCTACTTGATTCTCAAGAGTTGTTATTCTGTAGTTTCCGAACTTTGTGTCTACTCTTAATATTACGTCATACAATCCGCCCACACTAAATACTGCTCTTGTAACATTTGAATTGAAGTGGTTGAGATCATCTGCTATTGACCAAGTATAATTTGTTATCTCATCATTTGCCTTGGCCCCAGCGTTTGTGACTTGGACATCAATTGGAACGTTGACAGGGGTTCTAAGGTTATTGTTAAAAATAAATTGTGTTAATTTTGGAACAAAGATAATTTCGGCTTCATCTGGACAAGCTTCTTTTACATTGATTAATTTATCAAAAACTACTGTGTCCTCACCAAAATCATTTTCAACTTTAAGAGCGACTGTGTAAATTCCAGGATTGCAATAAATGTATTGTTTTACTTGATTATCAGCGACCGCAAGTCCATCGATTATGGTTTCGTAGGATAAGGTTTCTTCTGAATCATAATAAAAATCCATATTATTTAATGTTACATCTTTGTCATCACTTGCTTTGTTTATTGGAGCTCCGTAGTCATTCACTGTGGGTTTTAAATTAAAATACCAAGTGTGCTTTAGTCTCTCGCTAGATCCGTCCGTCCCTAGTCTGAAACTAAGATCGGTAAAATTTACAATCAAGCCTTTTTTGTTCTGACATTTATCACTTGAAATTGGGGATAAAACTCCGAGTCTTTTATCTACGCTAAACCATGCTTTTGGAATTAAAACTATGCTTCTTAGATAATTAATTCTTTCCTCTATAGTGCCTGTTAACGGCATTTCCGCCTTGGATCCCCGCAACCCAGCAAATTTTTCTATTGCTATAATAGAATCTTTTAACGTATTGTGGTGCTGTGCCATCACATTTTGTGTTACATTAGTTAAATCTTTGTATTTTGCTACACTCTTGAATCCTGGGATTATTTTTATTCCTTCGAATGTGGTTGTGGTTTTAGACGTGTATGTAAAAGATATTGCTCTTTCTTCTGGATTAGAGCATTGATCTGTTAATGTTATTGTGCCACCGCCTTCTGCAGACCCAGGGAATTTAGACATTACGCTGGCGTTCTCATACACAGTGATAGTTGTATCTCCTGGGTTATAGTCCTCAGCGAGTTTTAACCTCAAATAGTCGTGGACAACATAAAGGTTTTGATTGTTGTCAAAATCATATGGGTAATTGCTTAGAGTCATTTATATTATTTCTATTGTATTTTCTTTTTTGAGAAAGGCCTTTTTAATTACTTGATTTTTATACAAAACGAAAACGCTGGGTTGTGGTTGAGAGTATTGTTTTTCGTAAATAAAGTATGCAACATGTATGTTTGGATCAATTTCTCTGTAATTAAGAACGGAATCATTTTCAATCGCACCTATTTTTGCATTACTAACATTGAAGCCTGATAGATTTGCACTGGAGCCTCCGGCTATAGTAGCTATAATTTCTGTTCTGTATATTGGAGTGGCTCCGTTTAGATCACAATGTGTTGAAATTTTTTCATCAACCTGCTCAGTATTTGTAGCTGTATCTGTGTAAAGTATGCCATACTTAATACTATTAATATTCATTGTGTAACAATTGGTCGGCTTCGCAGGGTCGCTATTATTAACAACTAATGCCAACTTCTTACCTTCAAAATTATTTTTAACATTTTTTCCGTTTACGACGATTTTATAATTACCCCCAGAAGATAAAGAACCAGAACATTTATGCATTCTTTTGATTAGCCTACCAGGTGAGTTAAAGTTCCAATATCTCTCTTGTATGTCTCCGTCTGTTTGATCTATGAACTCAAAAATTGTAGGACCATACCCAGTGTTGGTGTTTAAATAATTTGCTATTATACCGCCTGATAGGTTGTCTGGTCTAGGATTGTTTATTAAAGATATGTAGAAAAATGGTTGTTTCTCTTCATTTGAAACCAAAACATAGTTGCTCTTGGTCATTATCGCTTGGCCACCCAACACACTCACAACAGTCAATTCTACACTATAAGAACCCTCTGTTACATAATGATGTATTGGGTTTTTCTCTGTAGATGTTGTGCCATCTCCAAAATCCCAAAAATATCTAACTAGTGGCCCCGTGCTAAAATTTTGGAATGTCACAGATAATGGAGGAGCGCCACTTGTTGGATATGCTCTGAATAATGGTTTTGGTGTTAAAAATCTATTTTCTTGAGTTTTTAGTATTCCATTAAGAGATATTGGATCTGGACTTTCTATTAATCCCAAATTTGTCTCTATCTTCATTATTGCATCTTTTACTGCGTTATGATGCTCAGCACTAACAGTATTTCCAACTTTGGCGTTTATGTCCCACTGATTCTGTCTTGATCCTGCAAAACCACGAACTAAGTCTTTAAAGGTGTTTACAGTTTTTGATCCATAATAAATTAATTCACCTTGTTTATCACTGTCTCCGCTTATTTTAATTATTCCCTTGCTCGGAAAGCTGGATGTATCACCAACAATTACTCGAGTGCCGGAATAACTTAGACTTTGAGTTAACTTTGTCTCGGCGTTATTCCTAACCTCGTACAGACTCTCCCTGCCATCCAGTGCTTCTGGATATAGTGATAGATCTCCTGTCTGGTAACCGTCTCTTAAGCTATCAATTCTCGCCATTATTACCTATCTTTTCTTGAAACCCTTCTTTTATTTTTAACATGTTACTCTGTAGATAGTTAAGTTTGTTTAAAACTTGTTGTTTAATTGGGACATCATCCGGTAGAGATAGTGCTGTTTCAACAAGATCTATATCTACATTATTTTGAAGCAATATTTTCAAATTAATTTTTTCTAAAAGTTTAGTACCCCAATATTCTTTTTGTGAATCTAAGTCGTCAAAGTATTTTAAAGGTTCTGTTTTTTCTATATTCTCAAACGTTTGAATAAAGAACTCACACTCCTCCTCGGTATCCTTTTTCTTGCTCAATAGTGATTGTACATTATTTGAAACATTTGATATATTTCTCTTGATTTGTCTTTTCTTGATTTCTAATTCTCGTAAATCAAGTTCATCTTTTATTTCTTTTTCTTTACTATCTATTCTTAATAAACTAATATTGTATATCTCCAGATTATCTTTTTCCTCCTCCAACTGGAGATCTACGCTATTTAAAATCTCTTGTCTAGCCTTTAATTCCCGCAGACACTGCCACATTTTAGCTTGATTTGTGGGCTCTTTTCCAATTAGAAAATATTTCAATTGAAAATAACTGTGCCGAGAGACTACATCATTTTTCAAGAGTTCAGATACTTTTTCTTTTATTTCTGGCATTTTTATTTACTCCTAATAGGTATTCTATTATAGTAAAAATGCTAGAACATTGCATTTCAAGAAGAAGTTACTATTATGCTGCCGTGCATATCAAAACTATTTTCTGATATATAGTAATAAGTCCCTGGTTCGGATGGCACCCAGGTTATGGTTCCATCATCTGTTCCGTTATTATTGATGCCCATTAAATCCGAACCAGAACCAGTAACATCATACTTTTTCAACCATACTGGGTGTCCAGAAGTTGAAATATTTAGTATTATTGCATCACCAACCAAGACATTTATTGATAAATTATTCCCAGATAATACCCCATTATTATCTTTACCATTTAGCACATAAGCTGTGCCGGGGATGGAGGTAATGTTTACATAGAATGCGTGTGGTCCTGGTCCTTGATTTTGTGGATCCCCGCCTGTTTCTCTTATCTGTCTTGTTTTTGGGCCAAATATGTAGGGATATGCGGGTGTATTTAAGTCTTCGCTTACAAATGTTAAGAAGTAAGCATATGTGCCATTTGGATATTCTGGCGTCACACAGTATCTTCCATTATACTCATCTAGGTATGGATTTGGCATGTAGTCTGCTTGGATATAATTATAATCTTCTATAAAAGAGCCCGCAGGATATTCGTCGTAAGAGTAACCACGTCCAGATTTCTCGGTCGTAGATGTTCTATAGGAGGATAACATTTGCACTACATTGCTGGAGGCGGACATTGAATTAGAATAGCCGTATGGACCATAAATAGGATATCCATCAAAGCAGAATCCTACTATTTTTGAATGTCCGTTTCCGTGTCTAAAATGATCTCCCTGGTAGGTGCTTCCACTATAATAGGTATTTTTTCCGTAAAACTTATTGACACTCCAACAATTTTTCAAGAATGATCCATCACGATAACTATACATTCCTTCTTCATTTGGACTACCACCACATTCATCAACACCAAATAAAGAGCTGTTGAGAACAGCATTAAATTGGTATCCCGTTCCTGGTAGGTCGGTCCCCCCGGGCAGTGATCCATACCCTGCAGATGGATTTAATAAAACAACTCCGTTTACTGTGACTCCTATTGCGCCCAAGCTTGTATCTTGGGGATTTTCCGAGTTATTCAAACCTCCCCTATAAGTAAACAAGAAATTGTGTGTTTGATCAGCTATGCTGTTTGAATTCGAGAAGGTTCTAGAAATTAAACCATCATTGAATAATGGATTCCCGGCCAATGCTGGATAAGGATCCCCATCACTAATTATTTGTATCCTATTTCCCGCTGTTATTATATCTGTTATGCTCGGATAATTGCCGGTAACATCCGAGACAGATATTGAATTTAAATTAAATGGCGATAAAGTTGTTGTGGTCGGCGTCAAAGTTGTGGTGGTCACAGGCCGAGCTGTTGTGGTTGTTGCCGACTGCATTATTTCTATTTCATAGTCTACAAAAATTTTATCATAACTTGATAAGGTTGAGGAAAGCGTGAATTTTGCTTCATCATTCATCTCTGTGAAATACAAGTTATTCCATTGCGTATTTGGAGCTTTTAATTGTGGTGGCTGAGTTGTTACCGTGGAGCTAAATGCAGGATAATATATTCCGTCTGAAGCTGAACAATTCTGTGAGCACGATGGTATTCTGACTCCGTTAACATATACCCTCAAGGTATCTTTTTTGAATTCTTGAATACCAGATATTTGATATTCTCCGTTTGCAAAAACAGGAGTAACTTCATAAAAATGTTTGTGATCAGTGGCATTATTGAGTATGGGTTTAATTACTATGTTTTCATCGGAGGGATTGCTAATTTCCCAATAAATTCCATACGAGTCTTGGAATTCTATCGTTCCCCCATCCACCGGGGTGCTCATACCTGGAAATTGGAATGTTATATTATTGGCATCGGCAGTTATTTGCGAAAGCTTATCTCTCTCTGCTCTTAACATAACCACGAAATCTGGTGATGAATTTAAAGTATAACCTAAAGAATTATATTCATCCATTTCTTCTTGTGTTATTTGCTTACTTCCATTTGAGTGGTGCGCTATACTGTGATTGGCTTGATCTATTGCTCCTGGTTTTAAGTTTCCGTCCTTTTCCAAAGATCGATCTAGTCTCAAAGGGAGACTACCTGAATCACCGGCACCTTCTCTTAGTATTTGTGAATTCTGGTTGATCTGACCAGACATTATCTGGTCCCTCATCACTAGAGTTTTAATTGGCTTGTTGTCAAAGTCGTAATGATATGGATCATTCGGTTGATATAATGGAACTCCATAGGCTTCCAAAGAAGGAGGCACAGGTGGTCTTGCTATTGGTGCTATTGTTGTAGTTGGCATAAAATTATATAGAATTAGTTAGATGAAATTAATGCGCCAATTCCATGTTATTTGAATGTCTTTTGTTTTCATTAAATCTGGAAATGCCACCATGCTGTATAAACTCTCATTGGCCATTTCTAGTGCCATTTCATTTATGGTTTGTCCTATTGCATCATCAAAAGTCAGTACAGATGTGAAGGTTGCTTGTGTCGGTATATTTGGATCGATACTGGATATTATTGGCTTTGATATTACCTCGGATCCAAACAACGACGATCGTTCTGCATTAACAGTTCTTAATTTACCTTCAATCATACCGCCATTGCCAAATATTATTTTATTTATATAAAAAGGATAATATTGTCCACTAATCTCGTTTGCTAAACTCATAGCAAGGGCAGATTTCCCAGACCTTAATATTGTATTGTTTATTCTGTATAAGACTTTATTTTTCTTCCTATCTTCTATAGAAACATCTATAAAGCCTTTTACTTTTTGTTCATTGTTAATCATAATTCTTTTCTTTCTTTTGTTCCGTCTAGATTTGTTATAATTATTTGAATGTCTTCACTTTGTTCCGAGAAATCTGCTGGGCCATTTTTTGAATTAGCTTGGGCACTTAAGTTCTGCTTATCAAACTTTTCTATTATCTCATTGCTTGTTCTATTTATTTTTAGTTCTACTTCTTTCATGGTATAGTCATCTACTATTGTGGAGCTGTTTTTTGTGTACTTGTATATACTAACATTATTCTGTATTCCGCTTGTGTCCTGAGTTCCAAAATTATCAAAGACGCCAGATAGACTCATTACTGTTGTGTCTATACCTTCATAATAGTTTATTTCAGATATAAAGTAGTAGTTTCCATTGGAATTTAAGTATAGGGCATAATCTTCTTTAAAAGAATCTTCGGATGTTGCTTCTTCGTCTTCATTCTTTATGTTCAACTCTCCCTTTAAATCTCCGCTAATTTTTGCAACTATTCCATTGTAACCAAAATAGCCCGATTTCTTTTCTGCTAAATTTTGACGGAATTTTACTTGTATGCCACCCAAATTAGCCCCATAAAACCCAGTAATATAAACATAATTTTCTTCTATAGACGTAACTTTACATAAATTCTCTGTTGATCCACTATTAAAACTTAAGAAGTTATTGTAATTCTTTAATATTGTTTTATTTGGTATATTTTCATCGAAAACAACCTTTGAATTATTGGTATATTTTATGTTGCATCTTGAGATTTTTGATGTTCCCTTTATTATTATCTCTTGATTTAATGAATTTACTATTCGATAATTAGATGAGAGATTGCCGTTAATTATTAAATTATTATTATTTAATAATAATTTATTTTGATTCATTATTTTGATTAAGTCAAAATAATAATCTTGATTATTTATAGTTAATTTTATTTTATGTATATCTTCTAAGTTATTAAAATTAACCGATGTATCTTCGAGTTCAATCACATCGCTCCGCTCCAAAGAAGCGTTAGAGCTAAATATCTCATTATAGATATCGAAAATAAATGGAGAATTATTTATTGGTTCCATTAATAAGTCTCTTCGATCATCTACGTTGATTTGATTTTTATTTCCGTCAACAACCCCATACACCCCAGAGTTTATAGAAGAGAAGACTTCAATGTAACAATCTTCTCCCACTGACAGAGAGCTAAAATTAACATCAGGACAAAACAAAACCTTATCTTTATTATAAAAATTAATTAATTCTGTTTTTACAAAACTTTTAGTTGTTAGATCGCTTCTTCCTACAACATTCTCTAAAAATTTATTTCTATTAAATAAAGTTGCCCCTCCTGCAACTGAAGACTCCAGGTAATTGTGTGTTATTAATATCTCGTATTCTTCTAAGGGAGGTGTAACAAATTCACTATTGTTTCCAAATATATTTATTGTTTTAAGAACCGAATGGAAAGGTGCATTTTCTGTGACTATATCCTTTACTTCTAATAATCTGTCTGAGGATAGGTTCTCTATTTCTAGATCAACATCGAATTTACCCGACCTACAATAAGAGCACGGGTCAATGAAGTCTTTATCTATGTCACAGGGATTTGAAGAGTCCCTTATGCTTCCGTTGTACTCTTCCATGTTATAAACATTTTCAGAATACGGGAATTCTGTTCTTACTTTTCCAAAAACTAAATCTTCATGAAATGGATGTCGTTCAATTAATATAGAATCTATTAATGGGTCATCTTCTCTTATTAAACGAACATTCCAATTTTTAAGCGGATATTGCCTGAAGACTTGTGAATCTTTTAGTATATTATATTCTTCCCTATCGTCTGCAAGAGGAAGCGATTTTATATATCTTTCTAAATTTCTCTCTTTTTCATTTATTGGCTCTTTATGATAATATTCAAACCTTATTATGTCATCTACTTCTAGTTTGTGTTGAGTTGATATCCAATTTAATTGCAATGGATTATCGGTAGATATTTCTACACTTTCATTAAAATTTAAAGATATTTCAACTTTAGATGTTGATTTAATTAAAAATAAATCGGGCAAATAGTTTTGACCCACTGGATTTAATAGAATTTTTTTTGAAAGAACAAACGATTCTTTCATCTCTGGTGTGTAAAAAAAAGAGTCTATATGGAAATAAGGCGATTTTATCTGCCAAAAATTTACTAATCTTAATAGTTTCATCCCGGCTTGAGAGAATGATTCTCTCATAGCTTGTATGGATCCTTTTTTCTTAAAAAGGGGTACCGCTTCCTTTATTTGCCTTCTCCACAAAGTTGGATCCGAACTCTTTAGTTTAAGGTCTAGGGTGTTTCCGAGATAACTCAAGAGTGATTCACTTATTACATTTGCATCAAATAAATCTACTATCTGATTGGTCAAGTCCTCGAGAAACGTAAAACCCTTGGCCACTGATTTATTAAAATTATCTAAAACGTCTGGTGTTCTATCTTCGTCCGCTATTAGTGCTTTAAACATTTCGGGTAGGTATCTATCTAGTAATTCCTCATACTTCCCTGGAACTGTTTGATGGCTAGGTATGCTTGTGTTTAATATCGTTGATCCGTTTAAGTAAAATCTTTCATGACTAGATAAGGAAGATGCTCCAGCATAAGGGGTCCAAGTATAACATATGAAATAGTCACCTTCCCTTCTTCCAGAAGGGTTCCATGTATAATTAAAAAGTCCCTCTGAGCAATTATCTTTTACAATTAAAGATTTTTCTTGATCTGTTGACAACCAAGCAGGAAAAATTTCACTTCCAACTATCTCGACTGGAGTTGCTTCTTTGTAATAAAAAAAGTCGTTACCGTTAGGCATTTTGTATTCATAGTTAATTATTATCTTATATGAGCCTGGATCCTTATTCCAAGTTAAACTAATTTCTCCTGTTTCTAAGTTAACGCTTCCGCAATTAACTTTAAATTCAGGAGAAATTCCGCCCGTTCTTATATCTGTTAATATAAATCTGTTTTTCTTGTCTAGAGTAAAGGTGTTTACTATATTTAGATCTTTGAAAATAGTTCCACTTAGAGTTCCGTTTATAATCGGGGAGTGCTCTGTCATAAACTTAATGACTTTTTCGCCCGACCCACCACCAGATGTTATTGCTTTGTGAATTTCTCCTTGAATATAATCATGGTTATAATAGCTCTCGGCAGAGTATTCTTTATTATCTGTGCTGGCAAAATCTCTTTCAATAAAATATATTTTTAGTGCATCTACTTTATAAGGATCTATTGTTTTATTATTGACATCTTTTGTGTTAAATGTAAATAATATTTCGTCCGTCACAGAGGGATTTTGATCTATTGTTAATATCATAACTAATTGTTCTCATATGTAAAATTGATTTGTATTGATTCTGGGCGTATAATTTCATTGAATTTTGGTGTAATTATACTGCTATTCCCATCGTCTGTGGTGAAAGATACTTCGTATCTACTTGGGTCTTTGATATCAGATAGTTGTTTTATTATATCTATATCTCTTAATATTTTACCATAATCCCAATTTGAAATAAGGAAAAAGCTATTCATTCTTCTGTTTACTTTTTCTCTTACCTCGTCTTCAAATTTTCTATACAATCTGTCCATAAAGATATCTATACTAACAGCGGCGTTCAATACAGTTCCATCTCTTACGCATACATAATCTGTTATCATCTTTATTTGATCTATGTGACCCCTGAGTTCAGATTTTAGTTGGTCGCTAGCTAGCTCCAAATTACTCTCATCCTGCCTAGCCAGTATATATAAATCTACTATGTTTGCAGAGCACCCATAATTTCTTAAGACCGCCGTAGCCTTTCCAATCTGGCCTTGATATGGACTAGCGAATTGTTCAGCAATTGTCTTGTAATCGGTGCCAGTTACGGCTCTGTTTTGTGTTCTTAAGTATTGAGGGAGTTTTCTTCTTATATCTTCTATTGTATCTCCGTTATATCCGTATTCTCCTTTTGTGTAATTATTAAATGTAACCGGAACGCTAAGCTCATAACCGGTTGGATTAATAATAGTTTGAGTCTCAACAGATCCTGCAACTATATTTCCGATGGTTCCGCCACCTGTTCTGTAAACTACCTCAATCACAGAGCCGCCAGAGGGCACCAAACCTGCTCTGTTGTTGCCAAATATAACGAAAGCTGAGTAATTGGAGTCAAACTCTACTCTGTATTCTCTTCTAGGTTGGCTATCTGTAAAATAGTCCACCTTATTCCAGGAAACTCCGTCCACATAAACTCTTATGCTATCATATATTACTGATGGGTATACCAAGCTTACTGTTTGATTTGGCGATCCGGTTCCATCCACTGTGTCTAATCTTGTTGTTCCTTCAAGGCCAACTACGCTTGCATTAACAAAGCCGCCTGCTGGAACCACTATGCTTTGATCAAATATTGGATTATTATTAGCATCTGCGGGGAATAATTCTATTCTTATTAGTTGGTCGCCCGATGTTGTTGTTATATCAAATGGAGATGGTATATTTAAATCAAAATTTAAAACATTATTTATTTTGGCTGTCCAAAGTGATCGGGAACAAATTGGCGGTTGAGGATTAAACCCTATTAATTTGCATAGTCTAAATGCATTCTCTACTTCTGTGACTGTGTCTATAAAGATTTCGTTGGCAATTTGATCCATTTTAAAACTAAGAGTATCTGCAAGAAACGCCCAGTTCTCTATTAGCATAATTGCCACAGAAGATTCTACAAAATCATTAAATTCTGTGGGGAACTTTTGCCTTATATATTCCACAAGTCTGGTCTTCATGGACCAGAAATCCTGATTAGTATAATTTAAATTAAATATATTGGGTTTACTTATGTTCTGTGATTGAGCATATGGGGTTATATCAAATGGGCAATTATTCATATTATAATATAGTCTTAGGTTAAAGGAATTTGCAACCTTAATTCTTGAACTTCAGATATTTGATCCGGATCTACGAATATAATTTTTATGCTTAATATATTTTCTATATCCTCGTAAGTATCGTAAGAATTTAGGTCGCTTCTAGATGCTTGGCTCGAAACTTCTATTTGATTCACTACTATTCTGGGCTCCCAATTCTCTATAGAAGATATTATCATATTCCTGGCCAATGTCTCTAGAGCAGTATCATTTTGTTCAAATATTAGTCTTTTAAGAGGTGTGCCAAAATCTGGTAGGAATACACGTTCTCCTGGATTGGTTAGCAATAAAACTAATAAGTCAGATTTTATCTGATTTACTCCGCTTTGAGTTCTAAAAAATCCATGAGGACCCTTGGTAATTGGATATGGTGATCCTAAAAATTTATTCATATTTATAATTTCTAGCTAGTTGGGCAGTTCACCAATGGCTCTAGCATGAATATGCTCGCCGCCGGTGCCGACTTACTGGCGCTTGCAAAAACTCTATCGCTAAGTCTTACGCATCCGTTTACATAAACCAATGCCGGACCGACACAAGGTGCAGGAGATCCATCCTCTGCAACACAGTCTTTACCCGCTAACAGGTATATATTTTCATCAGCTAAGAATAAATGAGATTTTTTAGTAACATTTATGTAATAATCCTCTGTTGAGACCAGTTTTAATCTACTGACTATTTCGATATAATCTGATGGGTTCTTTTCCTTGTCTCCCACTATATCTATTTTATCTTTGCAGGTTGATATTATGTATCTTCCTCCTGCCCTCAAGAATATTAATGACCTCTCAGGAGATTTGCTTTCTTGCATTCTTAAGAAATGAGGTCCGCAATCATTCGTATATTGAGGAGCTTTTATTTGTATGTATTGTTGTTGAGTTTCTGGTTCCTGTATATTGGAATCACTCATCATTATTTCTAGTCCATAACCACTTCTAATTTTAACATACGCTTTTTTAGCCTTGGCTTCAGGTTTTCCTCCTTCTTTTCTACATGGAGAACATTGTTCGTTTGTATCATCACACATATCTATTGTGTGATTAGATGTACTTTGTAGATGAATTCCTCTCTGACTACCGGCGATGTTAGGAGGACATCCAGGGCAGTTGGCACTTCCTACTGTATGATCATTTAATTCTATTTTATTTCCCGTAGCACTTTTTATTCTTATGTAATTATTTTCAGCTCTTAATTTTGATTTTTCCAACCCAGTCTTTTCGACATCACTCATTTCTATTAAATGGCCTGTGGCCGATTTCCAATACGATCTTCCTGCAAAATTATCATTACATCCAAAATCAAATGGCTTTAAAGATCTTTCCCACCCTAATGTTCCGCCTGGTTCTTCTACGCTATCATCCATCACAAAAGTATGTCCACTTATACTTGTAAATTGTATGCCCGTCTGAGGTAAATCACATCTATTATTTTGAGGAGTGCCCGGACCTTTGTATGGTCTGCATTCGTTTTCGTGTTTAAAGTATGGATTATCACCCACTTGGCTATCTGAATATTTTGATTCTGGGTGTCCTGTGCTTGGGTGCCCGCCAATTACCTTGCTATTACTTTTGCCCCCGGAACAACTTGTTTTTTCTTTTGGGTCGTATGAAAGAGCCTTTGTGTTTGTATTTTCTGTTGCCTTTGTTTTGCTACTTAATCTTGCAACATCGTCGTTGGGGCTTCCTTCATCTTGTCCTCTTACACAACTTACGTCTCCTGGTTTTGCTCCGCAACTTGGGTGTGACCACTGACCGGCATAATGTATATGGTCGTCTTTAAACATCATCCAATTTCCGCAACTTGACATTATTTCAAGTCTCTTCCATCTTCTGTTGCATTTTGGATCACCATCAACCATTTTTACCATATGTTTTTCTGGTGTTTTGAATCCATAAATATTTGGATAAGTTATTCTTTTTTGTGCTTCTGCATTGCTTGAAAAATCAACCACTGAATTTAAATCAAATCCATTGTAACTCTCAGTGTTCCATGGAGGAAGAACTTGTGATTCATCGTTTTTCCCGACCAAGTATCCTGCTCTGTGACCTTTATGTATGTCTTGATATTCTTTAATATTATTTGACCAAGAGTCTCTTCCTTGTCCTCTATCTCTATTCCATACTGTTCCGTGATAATATGGTGATTCTCTGTTTCCTCCTTCAAACGAAACCACCACAGCAGATCCTGCTGGAGGCACCCAATTTAAACCGCAATCATCGAATCCTCCCATGCTAGATATAGGCATCGCCCAGGGCAGTTCATCTATCGGTGTTTTTGGGTTGTGTAATAATGGACAAAAGAACCTTATTCTATTCATCTTCCATATATCTATCGTCTCTACGCAAAGAGCTATGTAAACACCAAATAAAGTCTCATCCTGCATATGTATCTTAAGTCCGTCATTCAATTCACTTTGTACAACAGACTTGGTTTCATATCTCATTGCACCAAATCGTTCTTCTATCATTGAAAGCCTGAGATCAAGTGCTTTTAATTCTTTTTCATTAGCGAACATTAGTTTGTTATCCTTTATTTTTTATCACATCTATTAGGGTCGGTCTCGGCACGTATGCTGAAGGCTGGTCCGTCATCCCCTCCTCCTAATTTAGCATTGGGTTGTAAATCTGATCCTGGTACTGCTAGGAATAACTTTAATGTAGTAGAAAATTGTCCTTCTCTTATTTGATGACTTATTCCATTTATTTGCCAATTTTTGTTGCTAAATATAGGATTGCATAATGGTTCAGATAACCAATCTATATCTGTTGCTCTATTAGCCTGTCCAGACAAGGTGGAAAAAGAAGAGCCATGCTTTCTTATATGAAAAGGATTAATTACAACAAGGGCCAAAGATTTCCCTTTCATTCCCACGGGAAAGCAATAACTCGGATCTCCAAGTATTCTTAATTCTGCCTCAATACTATTAAGTCCTTCCATGTGACTATTTGCTGCTTGATGCGCTGCATCGGAGATTGCTGTTTCCTTTGCCTGACTGCCAGGATCTCTGTAATGCATTTGTGATCCTCCTGGCGATGAATTCGTGCTTGTTCCGCCCTTGGCTCGCTTGTCGCCTCCCGGACAATTTTTATTTCCTTCCATTTTGGCATAATTTCCACTAACTGCTGATTGCGAACCACCCGATTTGGCAGAGAAGGCGAATTGCCAATTAACACTAGGATTGAAACTCAGCACAGGACTAAGATCTCCTCCGTTTACAATATATGTTCCAATATTTCTGTCTTCACATCTTATTTTTTTATCGCATAGATCTGGACCGGGATCTTCTTGTATTATTATGGTTCCTGCTATCTCCGGAGTTTTTCCTTCATTTTTACCATCCCAGTGCATTATTAGTCCTTTATTATTAGTTGTTGTTAAAGGGGCTATCCACCTTCTAACAGCAGCTAATTTGTTTTGTTGATTGGTGGTCCACACGCCTTTGGGTCCATTGCCATTGTCGGTTCCATCTTTGCCTCCATTTCCATCTGAAACTTTAAATTTAAATTCTGATTTTCCCTCTGCGTCTAAGAATTTTACTTTAAGTTGTGGTCCCGGTTCTTTTTTCTCGAACAAATCTCTTATAGCTTGTTTTAAATCTACTTTTTTTTGGTCGCTTCCTATTACGCACTCAACTCTCGCTTCTGCTATTCTTGTTTGTGCATCTGTTGCCTCTATTGTATATTTTATCTTACCTTGCTCATATGCTATTTTTGCACTTATAGGGATCAATCTTATAAAGCCTCCATCTCCACCGTGAAGTGAAGACACCGACACTCTATCAAATCCAATCGACTTAGCACCACACTCAGAACCTTCTTTTTCAACTATCCAACCAAAGTCTAGTACAAAATTCATTGTTCCATCTTCTGTTGAGTCATAAAGAGATTTGTTAAGTGCCGTGAATGCTCTTTCGAAACTTCCTCCCATTTCATCAAATATCTCAATTACACAACCCATGCCCTCTGATGTTCCAAATTCCATAGACTTTATTATAGCAGTATTTCCGTTTTTTGGATAAGAATTGTTCCCTACCGTTAATATGTCTACACCAAATTGTTTACTAAATAATCTCAACTCAACAAATGGTGCAAAGGAGTGACCTCCTATGGGTTTCTTTACAGTATCTACTGTTGCATTGCATCCGTAGTCTCTAATTCCTTTAAGAAAATCTATATTTACCATTTTACCGGCCTTTAAAATAATATGTTGTTTGGTATGATTATATTTTCGCCACTCTTAAATTCAAAAATATCTTTCATTCCATTGGCTTCTAATATTTTCCACCAAAAATCAGGAGTTCCATAAGCTTGATTTGACATCAAGTCGGGCCTGTACTCATATCCTTTTGTTATAACTGCATACTTATCACTTTTGCTTGGAATATGATTCTTTTTTTTATATGTTTTAAATGTTAGAAGTTTATTTTCAGTATAATACACAACTCCACTCTCCGCATATCTGCTTGAGAATCCTACAAATTTAGAAGGTTGTATATTTGTTTCTTCATAATAGTTTGACATTTTTAACCACCTACCTTAAATATTCTATTATGACCTGGTAAGTTACTGCTTTCATAAACCACTTCCCATGTCATATCCACACTAAATTTATAAGGAAGTTTTGTTTCACTATCCCAGGCAACATCTGTTGGATATTTTACGCTATATGTTCGCAGAACTGCGCAAGTATCAACTATTTCACCTCCGGGTTTTAATAAATGTCCACATCTTAAAGCACATACTGGTGGAGGTGCATATGGTTCAAAATTACCTACTCTTGGGTAGACTGCACTTTCGATTGTTCTTAGTGCTGTTAAATTTTTTTGTATGTCGCTATCTTGTGTTACTACAAAATAAGCGGTCCAATTTATAGACCTGTTTTCTGAGTGACTATAGGTTTTCATTGGAAAACTTCGACCAATCACTGGCTCATCGTTATAGGCAGCAGACTTACTATCTGATATGTCTGGTAGCACATTCATGTATATTGTGCGACCTTCTACCTTGATATAGCAGTCAGGTATATTCTCAAGTATTTTTCCTGTTGTTGCATTCATTTTTTAGCCTACTGTTCCTATGCTTGTTATTCCCTTAGATGCGCCTTGTCCGTGTTTACCTGTTTTCCATTTATAATATTTTGGAGGACTAGAGGAAACATAATTGGTCGCAGTGCTGGCTGCTGATTGCCCACCCTCTCCCGATCCTTGTGATGGTTTCATGAATCCCACCATCTGCTGTAATAGAGTTATCATATTTTCTAATTTTTCAACTTGAGTCTGACCGGATTCTGCAATTGTGCTAAGTTCGGAAGTTTCTGCTGTTGCCGCTCCCGAAGTCACAGCATCTCTTTGTAAAGACTCACCAATATCGGTAACCCGTGCGGTTGACGCCGGAACTGATCCGCTTGTAGTATTGTTTAATGGATATATCGGACTTGGCATACTCATCTTATTGGCCGTAGCAGCTCCTGTTTCTGCTGCTTTATTTGCGCCTCCGAAGAACCCGGCAATTTTCCCTCCTGCCCATCCGGCAGCAGATGCAAGTGTTCTGGCTGGTAGTGTTGCTGCATCCAGAGCAAACTTACCTACTGATAATGCACCTTTGCCTATCATCTTCCAGCCATCAATATATTTTTGACCTAACCACATGGCGCCCTCACCAACAGTTTTTGCCCCATCCCACAGTTTAGACCCTAGATTTTTTGCACCTTCCCATAATGTTGATCCAAGATTTTTTGCACCTTCCCACGCACTACTTGCTATTGACTTTGCACCTTCCCATGCACTGCTCGCTAGTTTTCCTGCACCACTTATTAGTCCATCTCCAAAGAAGTCAATACCGGCCGACAGAACTGGTCCTATGAACGGAATTGCACCAGCTAGTCCACTTGCCAATTCTTTTACTGCTCCTCCAACGTTTCCTTGAACCAATGCCGACAAAGCAAAACCAGCGCCGGCTAAAGCACCTATGCCTGGCAACTTCTTTAACAAGCTTTTACCTGCACCGGCCAATCCCGCCTTTGCTATGAAGCCACCAGCCTTGCCAAACATGCTTCCCATTAAGCCACCGCCTTTACTGAATAATGAACCGGCTTTAGCAGCAACTCCACTTGCTTTACCAAATAGTCCGCTCATCAATCCGGTTCCTTTGCTCAACATACCACCAGCCTTACTGGTGGCTCCGCCAGCCTTACCAAATAATCCTCCCACTAAACCCTTTCCAGACTTAATGCCTGAATCAACCTTGCTTTTTAATCCTCCCAAGAATCCTTTGCTCGACTTACCGGCTATTTTTTCAGCTGCATTACCTAAACTTTTTGCATTTTGATTCTTTAGATTTTTCATTCCTTTCGATAAAGGAATTTCAAGAGATTGTGCTGCCTCTGCACTGCACGCACATGCATCATCTCCCCCTCCATCTAATATAGATCCAAATATAGATCCTACTCCACCGAGTAATTTGCCTGCTTTTCCTTTAATGCCGCCAAGTAAATTACCAGTCGTACTTAATGCTGCGGTTTTTCCCTTGTTTGCAACATTTAATGCTCCTCTACCGGCGGATGTTGATTTTACTTGACTTGTTAAGCCCTTTCCAATAGACGATAGTATTCCTCCTCCTTGTTCTCTTGATCTTGAATATCCTTTTGCTAAAGGATTAAATGTTTCTTTTATTTTTGATCCTATTCCTTTAAAGAAATCTCCTATTTTAGCTGCACCACTTGTTCCCATCATACTTGAAAATCCTTTTGAGATCGATGAGAAGAATCCTTCTTGAGCCCCATTTGCATTTGAAAATCCTTTAACAAATCCAGAGAATAAATCAGATGATAGATTCATAGCTTTGCCTACCAATCCTCCGACCTTACTCACAGCTCCAACCGCTAAACCTGGCAGATTTGTTAAACCCCCTATTACGCTAGAAGCCATTTTTGCCATGCCGCCTATCACGTTTAATGCCATTTTTCCAAATATAGAAACTATTGAAGTTGCTAAATCAGGTATTATCGAATGACCTACCAAGACATCAAAAAGCCAGTTGAATGGACTTAATATTGCATCTACCAATCCTTTTGCCCAAGATACTAATGCGTTTATTGCCGATGTTATTTGATTGATCACCCATGTAACAGCCCTTATTGGAGCCACCAAAGCTTGAATTACTATTTGTAAAGGGAAAAGAGCCACTCTTATAAGAGATCCTATTACTGTTGATAAGCCATACACAACTCCTTTTAATAGATTCATGGCACTGAAACCAGATTCGCCGGCCTCACTTACTCCAAAAATAGATTCGAATAAATAAAATATAGGGTCTAGTAAAGTTCCTATCGCATCGAATAACGCTCCAAAAGCATCATATAATGATCCAAGTGCCTCTCCTATTGGACTCAGTATATCCAAGAAAGGTTGGAATATTGGTCCAGCCCAATCGCTTGCGGCCAGGGATACTAAGCTATCATATAGCATTCTTGGAATACTCATGAATAGATTAAGAATCATTTTGGGTATTTCTACAAATAATAATTTAAATGCAAAAGCAAATATATTTAATAGCATTTTTGGTATTTCTATAAATAATATTTTGAATGTAAAGATCAATGTTTCTCCAATAAATCTTCCCATACCCTCAAAAATCTTGCCTAAGTTTAAAGTAAATACACCTTCAAAGAATTGAAGTATTCCCAATGCTCTATTGTATAACGAATTTAACAACATTCCTATTACAGAGGTAACAAGTCCTATGGCTTGTCCTATAATTCTGATCACAGGAGCCAACACCATCGTGAATAAGCTAACTATTCCACCAATGAACATGCCAACAACTCTTAAAACAGTTCGTATTGCTTTGCCTATACCTCCAAAAATATTTGCGAAAATTGTAAAGAAACTACCAGTCTCTTCCATCTTGGAATTAAAATTAAATAGTGGTCCAAGTATGCTTCCAACTGCGTCACCGATAGCAATAAAGACACTGCCTATGGGAGCGATTGCAAAATAAACCATCTCGCCTATTCCCGCAAGAACATCCCCCACACTAGTTATTAACCCCCAAATTGCTCCTGCTATTGCATCTATGATTGCCATCACTGCACTCAATATAGGTATCATTTTATTAAACTTCGCCAATGCTATAGTCAGCGTTCCTGTCGATCCTAACAGACTGTCAAAAATTCCAAAAGTTAAATAATTTAATGCTCCTGTAACAGCGCCCGCACCCTTAGCAGCATAATATTCGGCAGTAGTTAATTTTTCTTGAGAGATTCCAAATATTTCAGCAGCTTGCTCCCCTGCTGCCATACTTCCCATTATAGCTCCTGCTACACCTACCAATATCGCCGCCCCTGCTGCTATCCCGGGCAGTGCTGCTACTATGGCACTCGCCGCCGCTCCACCTCCTGCGCCGCCGGCGCTAGCTGTGCCATAGATTATTGCCTCTAATTTATTAATCTGATAATCTGTGGCTTTGCCCATTATGTCTGCTATGCCACCCGCCGCCCCAAAAACCCCTGTCAATGTCTTAGCCAAACCAGGCTGATTTAATAGTCCGCCTATAACTCCTAGAGATGTTACTCTTAAGGTATCGTTCAATTCATTTAAAGATTGATTTACATCGGTCAACGCATCTACTTGACTCTTTTCTTTTACGCCAAGTTCTGCATTGGCATCACCCATTGTTTTAACTAGTTCTCTATATGACTTGGGATCTTTTAAGGCGTTCTCTATTTGACTCGAAGTTATATTTAATTCTTTTTTCTTAGCCTTTTTTAAGCCTTCATTTATACCCTTTAACGCAGTCTCTATAGATTGTTTCGCAACACCCTTAGAGTCAGTTGCAGTTATGCCAAGAGCTTTTAAGTCTTTGTCCATTCCTGGAAGTTTTGATCCAAATTTATCAAATGCTGCGTCCATATCTCCAGCACTCTTAGCAACTTCGTCAAGTTGCGACATTATGTCTAAAGATCCGCCTGTAGTTAATGATCTTTGCTGATCCAGAAGGAGATTTTTTTCACCCAGAGTTAAGTTTTGTTTTTGCTTGGTTGTTATGTCACTTAATTTTTCGTCTAGTCCCTTTGAGGCTTCTCTTGTTGCTTCTATGCTCTTTTGGAATTCTCCCAATCCCATGCCGTACCCAGATCTTAATTGTGCATCTAGTGTGGACTTCTGTTCATCGCTCATGTTGGCTATTTGATCTAAGGAGGTTACTCCAAAGTTGCCAAGGATGCTTTCCATTCCTCCTGCTAGCTTTTTCATTCCTTCTTTAGTGCTCAATAGAGTGCCCGACATGAGTTCACTTGTTGCTCCCATAGCGCCTGCAGCCTGATATAACAATGCCTTTTGTTGAGATGATGCTTCCATCAATCCACTCAATCCTTTGGTTGCAACACCTGCTATTGAACCCATCTGCTCGGATACTCCAAATTTTTCTGCGCTAGCCATCATTTCGACCATATTAGAAGCGGCAGACGTAGTTAATCTGGCTCCATTTCTTAGATTTTTTATAAATTGATCACTTTGTTTGACTGCGTTAGCAAGATTATCTCCTGTTACTCCTGTATTTCTTGCCGTTTCCTTTATGCTTCTTCCGAATTGTGCTAATTGATTTTCAGTCATACCTGTCGATAAAGCCATCCCGGAGAAAGTATCCCCTAACACTCCAGCTTCCACGCCTATCATCTTCTCTGTGTTTAACTGGGTTTTAGATACATTTAAAGCTGCTTTTTGATCTTTGAATCCTTTCTTTAGATTCGAAATATAAGATGCTTGTGTCTTATCTCTTTCAAAACCTGTTATTTTTGAAACCCTTCCTATATCTTCATAGGTTTTCTGCAAGCTTCTTGAATTTTTTGTTACACCTTCTGTTTCATACGCAACTGCTCTAACGCTTTGTGAGAATTCTCTTTCTTTCTTGACAATGCCATCTGTGATTTTGCTGAAAGCCGTGTAGCCAAGCATTGTTTCTTGAGAAACTGCGAGGCTTCTGGATATATCTCCGATTGATTGCTTTTTTCTTCTAAGTGAGTTTAAGGCTGCGAGTTGATCTGGGTCTTCTCTTCCGTAACCTCCATATCCTCCTCCTCTTCCTCCTCCTCCTCCGCTGCCTCCACCACCCCCGCCGGTTCCACTACCTGTACCACCTGTCATTGCACCAAAACCTTTCCGCAGGCTTTTTGCCAACGATTTCATTATTTCTCCTAATTTGAAATCGTGTGTAAATATACTTCCCTTTTTTAGCCCATGCTCAGCCAGTTTGGTCATCGAAGCTTCCATCTTCTTGTTTCCGGGATTTTTTCTTCCCATGTCTCTAGGTAGCATAGGTCCGAATTTATTATTGCCGCCACTCGATGCTTTAGTGGATGATTTCAAAAAATCACCAACTGCAACCGCTAATTTTTTTGTTTCTTGTATCGATGACCGAAACTCTTTAGAAAGAGTTTCCATATCTTTTAGTAATTTAGTTGTGGGATCATTATCGTTTTTTTTGCCAAATGGCTTTGCTGGACCAGTGTCTTGTTTTGCTAATGATGAAATTAATCCACGGAGATCCTGCGCATTTAATCCCGAATCAATATTTCTCCCTAGATTGTCTATCATTTATTAAAAAATTACTTAGAGTTGAGTACAAAACATATATATCAATATAATAATTTATTTTAAATTATATCTTGTTTTAATATATATATTTATGAAAAAATTCATTGATTGGATTGAAGCAAACGAATCCTTCTTAAATCAGATTGCAACCGGTTTGGGCGCTGCGGCCGGTCTAACCGCCAATACCCTACAAGGAAGAGACAACGATTGGATCGATGCTTACCGAGGTCAGAAAGTAGGTCGTGGACAAAAAACTGTTGGTGGTATTAAAAACACAATTGTTAATCCCTTGAAATATGGTGCTTGCGGAGGCAAATCGTGCAGTAGAGGATCGGCCCCATCATACAATTTTGATGATGTAGATACCTCCCAAGGACACCAGCAACTCTTCAATATTAAAGAGGCAGCCGTTCTTATCGAACAAAATACATATGACAGACTTGTAGAAGAAAGAAAGTTACAATCTAGTATTAAATCTCTTCCACAAGAATTGTCCTTACATGTCCATATACAAGGTGACCCAGCCACTATAGGTAGCATTGAATCTCTTATTCAAAAAATTTATTCTGAGCTTAAAATAGACAAATCCGTTAAGTATAAACCAAACGCAATAATAGTGGGACAACAGCTAGTTAAAAATAAAAAGTCAGGGATTACAATCAGTGTTCCAGCCGCTGTGGCAGTGCCAGCACCAGTTTCTGACTCCATGGCAAAATTCCAAAGTGGTCAATGGAATAACAAAGCTCCGGGTAAACCATAAACGATAATTTTTATTCAGAATAATCTATATTAAGATTAATCATGAATAAAAATATTACCCTTGTCACAGGTCTTTGGGATCTTAATCGAGAAAGCTTAGACGGCTGGGCACAAAGAAACTTTAGCGACTACAAGGCCAGATTTTTTGAGATGTTGGAAGTTGATGCTCAAATGTGCATTTGGATTCCAAAATTCCTAGAGCAGGAAGTTTTGGACATAAGGAAGGATAAGCCAACAAGAATATATTTTAAAGAAAATGAAGACTTTAAAACTTGGAATCCTTTCTTTGATAAAATACAAGAAATAAGAAAAAATGAGGAATGGCTATCTAGAGCGGGTTGGCTTAGAGAATCACCTCAGGCGGCATTGGAATTTTACAATCCAATGATGTTCACAAAAATGTTCATGTTAAATGATTCGTCCATTTACAATCCATTTAAATCTGATTATTTCTTTTGGATAGATGGAGGATTGACAAATACAGTCCACCAGGGAACTTTTACACATGATAAGGTTCTCGATAATCTTGATAATTATTGTAAAATTCAAAAGAAGTTTGTGCACATAACATATCCATATACCGCTAACGATGAAATACATGGCTTTGAAAGAAATGCTATGGCAAAATATTGCGGTATTAATTATGTAGATTATGTTGCAAGAGGGGGATTCTTTGGCGGAAGAAAAGAACTAGTATCTCAAATTAATAGCCTTTATTATGGGGTTATGGAATCAACCCTCAGAGAGGGGAATATGGGCGCAGATGAGTGTTTATTTACAATACTATGCCATAGGCACCCTGCTTTGATTCATAGATACGAAATACCGGGAAACGGTTTAGTTTATCCTTTCTTTGAGAATCTTAAAGAATTCACAAACGAGAAGGTAAAAGAAAATAAATTAAATTGTCAATCAGATACAGATAACACTGCGCTTTACGTAATAACTTTTAACAGCCCCAATCAATTTAGAACATTATTAAAAAGCATGGAAGCATACGACTCTGATTTTCTTATAAAACCCAAGAAAAGATTTCTTCTCAATAACTCAACAGACTTGTCGAAGAATGATGAATACATCAAACTATGTGAAGAATATAATTTCGAGCATATTAAAAAAGATAACTTGGGGATATGTGGTGGCCGACAATTCATAGCAGATCATGCGGAACAAAACGAATTTGATTTTCATTGGTTTTTCGAAGATGATATGTTCTTCTATTCAAATAAAAATGAACCTCTTTGTAAAAATGGCTTCAATAGAATAACAGAGAATCTTTATTCTAAGTCAATGGAAATAGCAAACAAAGAAAGTTTTGATTTTTTAAAATTAAACTATACTGAGTTTTTTGGAGACAATGGAACTCAATGGAGTTGGTATAACGTGTCCCAAGATGTCAGAGAAAAGTATTGGCCAAATAATAAAAAGCTTCCTCAATTAGGAACCGATCCAAATGCTCCCAAGACTGTTTATAATAACATAAAAAGTCATCGAGGAGTTCCATATACAAATGGAGAAGTTTACTATTGCAATTGGCCCCAAGTAGTCTCCAGAGAAGGAAACAAAAAAATGTTTTTAGAAACTACTTGGGCTCATTCATACGAACAAACTTGGATGAGTTATATTTACCAAGAAACTAAAAAAGGTAATATTCAAGGTGGACTTTTGCTCATGACACCAACCGAACACAATAGATTCGAACACTACTCGGCAGAATTAAGAAAAGAATCTTGAAATAAAATATATTAATTGTTATAATACAAAAAAGGAAAAATAATGAGTGAAAAATTATTGACTATCGGAATGGCGACCTATGATGATTATGATGGAGTGTATTTCTCTCTCCAAGCACTTCGCATGTATCACGAAGTATGCAACACTGATCAGGTTGAATTTTTAGTCATAGATAATAACCCAAAAGGTAAACATGCCGAACCGGTTAAATCTTTTGTTAATAGTTGGGCCAGAGGAAGATATATCCCATATGAAGAAAAGAAAAGCACTGCAGTAAGAAATGAAATATTCAAGCAAGCAAAGGGCAAGTATACCATATCAATGGATTGCCACGTTTTATTTCAAAAGGGTGCAATAGAAAGTCTTTTGAAATATTATGAACAAAACCCTGATTGCAAAAACATAGTTCAGGGACCTCTTCTTTATGACGATTTGCGAAATGAATCTACAAGCTTTTCTCCGGTCTGGAATCATTCCATGTATGGGACCTGGCACACAGATCATGAAAACTTGAAAAAAGGTGAGCCTTTTGAGATTCTCATGCATGGTCTTGGTGTTTTTTCATGCGAGACCAAGAATTGGGTCGGATTCAACCAGCACTTTAAGGGATTTGGCGGAGAAGAAGGTTATATTCATGAAAAATTTAGAACACGTGGGGGCAAAGCAATTTGTATCCCTCAATTAAAGTGGGTTCACCGGTTTGGTAGGCCCGAAGGCGTTAAATACCCTCTTGTTCTAGAGGATAGAATTTGGAATTATTTTGTAGGTTGGCTTGAATTAACATGCAACCCGGAACATGAAATGATAAAAGGAGCTTACAATCACTTCAAAGATAAGATACCTGCGGGAAGCATAGACAAGATTCTAAACAATGCTAAAAAGCTGGTCCTAGAATCACCAGGCTGATGTTGAATATATCTTTTTCCACTTATTAACTTTGTTATCAGAAAGTCCGCAAGGAGTTGAAACCTGCTGGTAATTATTTCTTTCTGCTTGATACATGCTGATAAGATGTGCGATATCTTCTACTTCTCTTGATTCCCACCCCGCTGATAGTAAAGCAAATTTAACTTGTTCTATTGCTTTATCTTTCATCAACCAAGCAGAAGTTAAAAATCTATCATTGTAAGCTTTTTCTGGCACGTCGTCCACAGCTAAATTATCTAAAGGATAAACTGTATTTAAAAGACCTGTGTTTTTGTACATATCCAAATATTTTCTGTCATTTATTTCGGGATTCTCGAGACCAAGAATGTATTCCCTTTTATAGTTTTTATTTAGATCGTTTATTTTTCCCATAGATTCGATGTGATCTTCAGGGATGTCTTCATTTCCGTATCTGGCTTGCATTCTTATATATCTATGTGCTGTCATTGGGTCATCTTCAACTCTTTTTGAGAACTTCCCGATAGAGATTATTTGACCATTTTTAAGATGATGAGCACCACCATAAACATCAAGTAGTTCTGTGTTTTCTCCTTCACTATTTTTAAGTGGAATATACATTGCATTTATTGTAAAGTCTCTTGATGCTGCATCGTCTTCTAAGCTTGATGTTGCTGAAAATCCATCAACATTTAAATTCCTATTCTTAATGGATTTTGACAAAGGAGATAATTCAAAGTTTTCTCCGTTAATAACAACTGTGAATTCTACGGGCTTATTTTTATCATCCATCCTACTGGCAAAGAAACTCTTGTTACTTCTCGGAGTCTGAGTTTCCTCAAAACCATTTCCCTTTAAAATTAATTTAATTTCGCTTGATGTGGCATCTGTTGCAAGATCATAGTTTCTCGGGGTCTTTCCTTTTAGATGATCACGAACTGCCCCACCTGTTAAGTAGACGACTTTCTTTTTAAGTTTTGGTTCAACCTCACCATCTGTTTTATCCATGGTGGTGTAACCAACACCTATTTGTGGGCTATTTTCGAAAGCTTTTATAAGCAATCTTAAACTGGGGTGGTTGTCTTTATCGATTACGAATGGTTGGAAATCTTCTACTCCTGGATTCCTAGCCAATTTAACTTTTGAAACTACCGGAATATTGTTCTCTTTGTAGTTGTTCTCTTTGTATAAAACGTAATCTTGAAATTTTCCCATTTTTTCACCTTTTGTTATTGTTATATATTGTTTTAATTTATTTTTTCACACTGAAGGGCTTTGTATTCCCAATTTATACAATAGATATGAAGCAACAACCACCCAGAATATCTTGACTATAAAATCAATCAGTTGATCCCAATTTTGTTGAGATCTTGATGTCCTAAGATTAATTCCTTCCATTTTAATTTCAAATTCTTGAATTTTCTTTGAGAAAGAATCCATCTCCGAGGACATTTCTTTTATTTTATCTTCAAAATGCTCGATTTTGTGCTCGATGCGACTCAAGTCCCCAGATTGATTTTTTCTTTTTTCGACCATTTTTTGTTATATACTTAAACTTTATAAACTTTCACTAATATATATAGTTATGGAAAATCAAGATCAAATTATAATAAGTCAAATAGATGATGCAAAAGAATTAATACCTCAAATGAACGTAGACCTTCCGTCTGTTCAGAATCAAAATGATCTCTCTCACATAGTTTCTGATGAAGAATTGGCTGGAGTCTACAGCGAGATTCTAAATAATATAAGAGAAGATAGAAAACAAATAGATGAATTTATAGGTAATTTTGCCGATCTCGTAATAAATGAGGGCGACAGCACCAGTGCAAGCAAAGAAGCTCTTGTAAGTTTGGTTAAGATAAAAAGCGATGTAGCGGATAAAATGGCTAAAATGGCAGATTTAATGACAAGAATAAAGTTAAAAGATAAGGATACCTTCCCTAAATACTTAGCAGCCAATCAAAATAATACAATAAATATAAATTCAGGAAACAATAAAAGACAGTTACTAGAAGCGATAAATAAAGCAAAGAAAGAAGCAAAAGATGAAAATTAATACTTTAAATTGGTTTAATGAAGAACTTGGAAATCCAGGCGAAGCCGCAGGAGGACAGCCTCCTTCCGATGCTACTGGCGGCAATCAGGTGGTGATGCAAAACAACACCTCCGAAGAACCACCACAGGACCAAAATACAGATGGGGCCCCAGAGGAGACAGAGATAGAACTCCCAAAACAAGATTCTCCGCAAGATTTATCGCAAGAACCACAATCTCCCGACATCCCAGAAGAACAAGAGGAATCAGAAGATTTTGAAACTTGGAAAATAAGCTATTTTAAAAATCTAGTTAAAGGCGACACAAGTCTTTTATTAAATGATATTCATAAAATCAGGGATTATGATTTAGAGGCTTATCCAAGAAAGTTTGTTGAAGACAATTTACAGATTCTTTTTTTAAGACAAAATTCTAATATAGAAAAAGCTGGTAAGGATATAAGAAAATCTATCAGACAGGAATTGGATAACAATAATCCCTCGATGTCAGTTGTCAATCACATCTTCACCTCACTTCAGAGTTATTCTGATTTAACAAATGTATTTATTAAGCTGAAGGGAACACTGGGCATGAAGAGTGACCTTCACAGAAAATATTTGGCCTCATTATTAGGTGCGGCCCAAGTTGGCAGTGGAGGAAACTCCGAAGATATCATTTACAATGAAAGAACATATTCAATAAAGATATCAACAAGATTCAATGAAAAATGGGGAATGATAGATTTAGGAAAATGGTCCTTAAGGGAAGACGACCCAGAAAGATTTTTGGAGGATCCCGAACTCAAGAGGCTAGAAGAAGGCAGCCCAGAAGAGAGAGATGTTCTAAGAAGAAGAGTTATCATGGAAGCTATTGCAGATAATTTCAAGCAAAGATCTTTCCTCATAAACGTAGTGGGAGTAGATGGAACCGTTTATTTTGTAGGTTTAGATCTCGGAAGCTGTCTAAGCACCGCTTATGCGGACGGTAAATTGTCAGTAAGAACAATACAGTCGGAAAACAGTGAGGCTATGATAGATGATGATGGAAATGTTGTTCCGTATGTAGATTTAAAGATCAAGTATTTATATGAAACAGGGGAGATTGATGAGAATGGATTTCCTAAAAAAGGAGAGTCCGACTTCATTGAGAGGATAGATGGAATTTTATTTGTGACAGCTCAACTAGATACTCTTAAGCAGGCTGCTGCAAGTTTTCCTGGAGTCATTGTTAAAGAACTTCCCTTTAACGGTAACCCATCAGACTTGAAAGTCATACAGAGATGTGTGCCCAGTGCAGCTGAAATAATTTTAAGGAACTGCTAAGGGATTAAAAATGTATAAATTTTTTGATTATATTAACCAATCGGAAATGCAGGCTCATAGGAAGCTTAAGATAATAAGTGATCTATTGAAGAGTCAAAAGATAAAAAATAAACTATTTGACTCGGACCAAGAACCTCATATTTTTGTATTTTCAACTAATCCCGATACTTATTTTCAAGGAGTTAGAGTATATCCTATTGCTAATTCTATAGCATTCAAGGTTCAAAACAAGACGAATACTCATCCTTATGGAAAGCCATATCTGCTGGACTTTGAGAAAATATATAATAATCTCATGGGACAAAAAGATGCAACAGAAGATGACTGTGCAAAAAATATAATTGAATACATGTGTGCTGAACTTAAAAAATTCTTCACTATGAGTGCCAAATATCAATATGAAAAGAATCCTGAAAACATTAAATTAATGGTCAGGTCACAAGGAACAGACTACTCAACTAAGTTGTTTGGTGGTGCATCCGGAGATTATTCCTCTAAAGTTTACAATGGGTATTAAAATGATAAGTTTAAATGATTATAAAAATTCTAAAAGCGTCAAGAGCCTAGTTCAGAAAATGTTTGAGGCACGCCAAGTGGCTCATGTTCACCATTTACAAACTAAAAGTTATAGTCAACATAAAGCCTTAAATGGATTTTATGATGGTATTCTGGATCTAGCGGATTCTTTTATTGAAACATATCAAGGTCAATATGGAATATTAAACGGATATGGAGATATTAGTATTTCTGATGTTGATATTGAAGATTATCTCCAAGATTGTGCAAAGATATTCATGCTTGGAAAAGATAGCATGAATGATAAAGACACTCATCTCAAAAATATTATGGATGAGGTTGTAGCCCTAACTTACAGAACAATATATAAGATAAAGTATTTAAAGTAACTCCAATTAAAGGAGAAAGATGGACCTTATACAGGATGTTAAAAAAGGTAGTTTAGTTTCTTTTAACTACATGTTCCATAAGGCTGGTCATGATCCCAATCCAAATGTAATGGTAACAGCCGCAGACTCTTTTTATGTTTGGGGAATCAACGTTCATTATTTAACTTTCCCATATATAAGAAATTTATTACAAAAAAATTGTAATAATATTATGTTTGGTTACCCGAATATAAAGAGTGACAAATTTGTAACTTCGGCTTTTAGACAATACAAGAAAAATGGCATAAGGTCTTTAAAGAAACTTGATTGTGACTTTGTGTTAAATTTATTGGGATCTGCAAGGGCTCTCACTCCGGGAGAAGTTGAGGCTATAAGAAACACAATTAATGATCAAATGAATCAGGCCATTAATCAAGTGTCTGCGTTGAATCCCAATTCTAATATTTTAAGATAATCGCTAAATGATACCGCTTCCTCCATAGATTTGGAAGCAGCCTTTGCTATTAAATTCTTAATTTCTTCATCTATTTTATTTGCTTCTACTTGAGTATCAATTATCTTCTGTAGCAGCTTTTCATCGGCCTGAACATCCTGGTATTCTTTTCTGTATCTTTGGATAATTTCTGCAAGCTTCCTTTTGCGCTGAACTGCTTCATAGATTTCGGTGTCTAGGCCCGGTGCTAGTGTATAATCTATCTTAACTGAGTGGTTTGTGTTGATTCTGTATATTCTTCCCTCACTCTGCTCAGAGCTTTCAGGAGTCCAATCAAAGTCATTAACGATCATATTCTGAGCTGCGTTGGGAAAACTTATCCCAGTTCCACCCATTTTCATACTCATTACAAGTGCTTTTGCATTAGGATCATTTGTAAATAGTTCTTTAACCTTTTCTCTTTCTGCTTTCTTTGTACTAGAAAGATATGTTATTACTTTAAAATTAGGATTAATTTCTTTTAATTTAGCTGATAACTTGTTGTTTATTTGTTCACCGGATTGAACGAAGTTTGTAAATATGACAACTTTACTTGCTGCGTAATTGTTTTCTGATTTTTCTTTATTTGAATTTATTATTTTCAAGGCTTTATCTACTGTGGAATCCACTTTTAGATGAGCAAGGATTTCTCTCGAGGCTATTAATTCTGATATTGCTAAATTGGGATCCTTATAAGCCTTGAGTTTTTCTTTTAATTTCTTACTAAATTCCGATGTGTCTATGTCAGTTGTGTATGCGTTAACTTCAAGATTGGGCATTTCTCTTAATTCATTCTTTGTTCTTCTGACATAGACTCCTGATAGATTTAACCATCGATTTAGTTTCTCGGCGGCTTTGATCTTATCTCTAAATGTTCCCTCAACATAACTTCCGCCATAACCACCGGGCACCATGCCCGCAAAATCTTTTTTAAACTTTCCTTCTTTTATGGAGCCAAGTGGGTGGCCGATCATAACCAATTGATTCTTTACGTCCATTGGTTTGTTTGCACTTATTGTTGCGCTGGCGCCCCATTTATAAGGTATGTTCTGAGTTGCGACGAGTATGTTCTGGCTTCTTTTGGACGTGCTGTGTTTTAGTTTGTGAAGTTCATCAAATATTGCTATTTCAAAATTTGTCCCGCTGACTGACTTGACAACATTATCCACTTGTTTTCCACTTGAAAAATTGTCGTAGTACAGAACGGTCCACTTCTTTGGATTCAATGCATCAGTTGAGATTTCGGATTTATCTCCTACAACATTTTTTATCTCATCTACCCACTGCTGTTGAACCGATTTCAATGTAATCACAAGAGTTTTTGCGCCAGGAGTGTCTTGCATCTTCAACTCCGCAGCACTTATAAGCATTGCAGTTTTTCCATATCCTGTTTCATCACCAAGTATTGCGTGATGTCTGCCGTACAAGAAGGTCACTCCATCTTTTTGCTGATCATATAATTCAAACTTAGATTCAGGTAGTTTTTCTTCTATTTTATCTTTTAATCCTTCTGGAACTTCCCCTTCGTATTTTGTCTTTTTGACTCCGCCATTTTTAAGTTTAGTTTGTAGGATTAGTTTAAGACTATTTGGGTTCTGCGTGTAATTGTCTGTTATTTCAAACATGTAACCGAATTTTTTAAGTGTTGCACCAAAAGATACATATTGTTTAAAATTACCCCTAACGATATAAGAATAGTTGTCTCTATCCCATTCGTAATTTGGAAATGTGTATTGCACAAGTTCCCTAAGGAACTCTTTTTGTTGAGGAGATACTCTTGTGTATAATATTTTTATATGAAGTTTATCGTCTCTTCCCTTGGAAGGATCTGTAAACTCTATTCTCTCACTGGTAGGCGCACTCTCGGATCCTTTTGTTGGTTTTTCTTCTTCTGAAGGATCGTCCGCAGATTGAACTGATAATTGGTTCTTTTCCACAAAATCATCTATTGGTTTGGCATCTATTCCAAATTCACTGAACTTTTTGATTACTTGGTCGTGAATCTTTCTATCCAATGATAATAAGAATCTTGTTGGGTTTCTTTCGTATGCCATTCCACTTGGAGAAAGTCCTGCTGCCTTAACCGCATCAAATAAGGCTTTACTTTTTTCAAACGGAACATTAAACTGTATGGCAAGCCTTTTGCCATATCTCTGGGTTTCTTCTACTCCTATAACATTAACATCTGAGGATGATCCGGTGTTTATTCCCGTGGCGGCAACTGCGGCCGATGCTCCTATTTTTTTAACGCCTATCTTTTTCTCACCCGCTACTAGTTCCACTATCTCATCAATGACTTCGGGCGAAACATAGTATGTATCTAGTGTGTTTTTATCTTGACTGAAGTATCGCCATGCTTCATATTGATGTTTTCCAAATTTATTTAAAGTTTTTTGGAGATTCTTTTTTTGTACTATTATCGCTTCTATTCTCCTCGATAGAGCTTTATCTATGCCTCCGGGAATTAAAACTTTCACCTTGCCGTATTGTTTAGGAGCATTGTTATCAATTGTTATTTTGTCATCTTCTTGATCATGGAGCGACAATGAGTCTTTTATGTCTTTATTAACTGCTGCCTTGATATCTTCATAATGAGTTACTTGGGTCTTTTTATATCTGTTTAATATTGATAAAATATTATTTGCCATTGCAACGGGTATGGTGTCTTCATGATATTTTGGATCGCTAGTTATTCTCTTAAAAGACATAAAATCAGGCTTATTAAATCCTGTATCATCATATTCTACTGGGGCTCCTCTGCTGAACATTCCATCAAATGTGGATTTAAGCAATTGTATGCCAGGACCACCGACAAGATTTTCTTGACTCTCTACGTAATTTTTAAATAAGCTCATGATGAAATATATATGAGTTTAATTTGAATTTTGGCCTCAAAACTTTTCTTTTAACATTTTTGAATTTTAGCAATCTTTCCCAATTGTGTGTGTATGTATGGAATATTATCGCATCCATATATTCAAAGTCATTGATATTTTCTGGTATCTTAACATGATTTCTTTTAAAATAATTTTTATTTATATTATCATCATGAACTATTTGACTCATTAGGAATTCTTCCCTCACCCATTTATTATATCTCTCAAGCCAAACCCATAGTTCGGGGTGGGTTTCTTTTATTTTATTGAGCTTATCATTAAAGTCTTTGTATATTTTTTTGTTAGATCCATTTCTAAACAATAGCACGCCTGAATTAATGGGCTTAAATAATTTAAAGTCTGCACTATAGGCCCACTTGTTCTCACAGCCCACAATATCTTCTGGGTATTTATTTATTATTTTTTCTATATCATCAAATATAAAAGTGTCACTATCTATGTAAAATATATTGTCAAAGTCCAAATCGGCTAGATATTGTTTGTTTGCTGGGAAGTATTCTGGGTCTATGTTCTTCACATACTTTGTTTCAACCATCAATTCTTCTGGAAACATGGTCTCATCATGTGTGCAAAAACATATTATTCTTATGTTTTTGTTGAATTTTCTAAGCATTTTGATGCTATTAAGAGCCATTTTATGGTAATTTAGATTACCGTTTATTATGTAAACTACCACAGAAGTCATAAACTAATTATAGTTCAAATTTCAAGGACTTCCGCCATCTATATCCCCCCAAACTGGGTAGTTACCTTCGATCACCAATACTTTTCCTGGAGATCCTAGTCCGGCATTTGATATGCTATTTAGATTTTGACTATATGGCATGGCATCTGTTATCCCATAGCCAGCGAGAGTGGTTGGATTTGATCCTCCTACAACTCTACCATAATAATCCACTATGACCTTTGAATAAGGGCCGGAAACTAATCCGGGTATGACGGCTAGATCAATACCAGAAGGAGTTACGACTATCCTACCCAGAGTTCCTCTGGCCGAAAAAGAATTCCCAGTCCTAGTCAACCCATCTCCAGCAGTTAATTGGTTGGCTCCATTAAACAAACTAAAGACTAAATCTGTTACTCCCAAGTTGATGGTGTCGTTGGTTATTAACAGCCAACCAGTGTCCATATTTGCTGTGCCCTCTGACGCAAAGACAAAAAGCCCGGTAGTAAAATTATTGTTAGAGTTAGCGTCAGAAGATCTTGTCCAGGCGCCTATTTTAACATCATATATTCCGTTTTCATATGGAAGAATTTGATTCTTAACCAACACCCTGTCACCAGCTACTAAAGAAATATTATCTATTGTCTGAAGACCAGTCAAATTAATATCGGCTGTTGTGGCGGCTCTGACTGATTGTTTTATATCAAAACTTTTCCTTGAGTTATCAACATATTCCTCAGTTGCTATTTTTTTATTATTTGAATAGAAACTTCCCGATGATCTTATGTCGCCAACGGAAGTTACAGCCCCGGTTAGTGATAAATTCCTCAATCCAGATAAATCTAAATTACTGTTAACAAATAATGGTTTATTTACAGTTGCTGTTCCCGGTGTTACATCGTGAAGATAGTTTAATTCTACCGCAGTTGCATTAACCGTGACGGATCCAACTCTAAAAGTTCCCGTTATATCGACTAACCCCGCAAATGTATTGCCGTATTGCGATGGAAATACATTGTTTTGATCTTTTCGAGCGTATTGGGATGGTATTGTTGTCGAAGAATTGTTTATAAAATTAGCTTTTGTTAGAATTTCATCATCGTTTACATACGCTTTACCTGTTCCGTTTGGCCGAAGGTATATATTTCCATTAACATCCTGAGAACTTATTGTGTTGCCATTTACGTAGATATTATCGAATTGTTTAGAAGAATAAGGAAGATCGTTCCATCGAGATATTCCATTGCCTGTTTTCTTTCTATTTGTGTCTGTTTCTAGGCCCTCTTCCCCCTCAAGAAGCAAGGGATTAACCAGTGCCCAGTTAGACGATAATGCTCTTTTTAATTGAATTAATGTATCGGCCATTTTTACCTTTCAGAATCTAAAATATATAGTTGTATTTTTCTTTAAAAAATACTTAATAAGTAACTAATATAATTTATGAAAAAAATAGTAATTGCTCAATTTTATACAAAGAATCTATCTTATGGAAAATTTTCAGAGGAAATAAACAAAAAGTACTGTGAAGAAAAAGGGTATACCTATCATGTTGAGAAAGACACAGATAAGATAAAAACCTATATAGAAGACAGGGCGCATACTTGGGCTAAGCCCAAATTAATACTAGAAGTGATGGAAAAGTATGATTGTGATTATGTTTTATTTTTAGATATGGATGCCGTTGTCTCAGATAATACAATAAGAATAGAAGAATTTATAGATGATGACTTTGATCTAATAGCAACAGAGGATTATAGCTCACACAGCAAAATGAATGCTGGAGTTCTATTGTTTAAGAACTCTGAATGGTCCAGAAACTTCATGAATGATTGGTGGGAAGCTGGAAATTATTTGAGGGGCGGAGATTGTTCATCTTTGTCAACAAACAATAATCAAGAAGGTTATTTTAAAAACAATCTTTGGCACGATCAAACTTGTTTAACTGTTCTCTACGATAGAAGTTCCAATGTTAAGAATAAAGTCAAGATAATAACCAACAGAAGTTTAAATTGGCGTGAATACAATGATGGAAATTTTATTTTTCATGCCTTTGGATACGGACATATAAGAAATAGAAAAATAGATAAAATCTATTATGATGTATTCAATATAAAAATGGACCCCAACAATAAGAGCTTAGCAGACATATCGGAATTTTACCATACTGATAAAGAATCATCTCATAAGTATATTTCTAATTATTATGAAGATTTATTCAATCCAATAAAAGAAAATTTAAAAAGATTTTGTGAAATAGGCACAGATGGCGAGTCTCTTAAAATGTGGCGTGACTTTTTCAATAATGCCGAAATTATTGGATGTGACATTAACCCAATAAAAATTAATGAAAAGAGAATTAACTTTGTCCAGATGGATCAAAGCAAAGAAGAAGATCTTGAGAAATTTGCTTTAACTCAAGAAGATTTTGATGTCATATTGGATGATGCTTCTCATAAAATGAGAGATCAACAAATAACTTTTGCCAAACTTTTTAGGAAACTAAAACCAGGCGGGTTATTTATTATAGAGAACCTACAGACCAGTCATGAAGCTAAGATGTCTGGGAAGCAAATGTTTAATTGGGGAGATCCTAATAAAACTACCACTCTTGAGATGCTTCAAAATTTAATATTATTAAACAACAACGTCCAGTCAGATTACATCTCTGATGCCGATAAAGAATATCTTAAAAACAATATTGATTATTGTAAATTATTGTATGAGCGGGGAGAAGAATTATCGAGTGTGACATCTGTTATTAAAAAACGAGTTAGTCCTTCTCAAATAGAAAAGACTAGCTTAGAAGATAAAACTTTTGCCAATGAAGATCTTTCTAACTCTAATGAAGATCTTCATAGCGCTAATTATGGCGGCAAAGATGTTAAAGATATTCTGACTAGAAAAATGATAAATGGAAGTTTATCAATTGTCGTTGGAAACGAATTGTTTGGAGATCCAAATCCAGGAGTCTTCAAGAGCTTGGTTGTTAATTATAAAAATGAAACCATGATAATCCCAGAGGGAAAAAAATTGGTATTAGGCAAAAAAGATTTCTCCCACAAGAGTCTTTCGGATATCTCTAAAAAATACCCCACCGACAAAGATTTTACTCACAATTACTATGAATCTGTTTACGAAGAATTTTTTTACCCAATAAAAGACAATGTGAAGCTTGTTTGTGAAATTGGAATTGGTGGTTTTTTAAAGGAAGCAGGATGGGAGCCTGGAAATTCGCTAAGGGTTTGGCGTGATTATTTTAAAAATGCTCAAATTTTAGGACTGGATATTGTGAGACATCAATTGAGAGATTTGGAGAGAATAACTATAGACTGGTTGGATCAATCCAAGAAAGAACTTGTTTCCGACTATGCTGCTAAATTAAGGGAATACGACATCATTATAGATGATGGTTCTCACAATATACATGACCAACAGATAACCTTTGCTTCTTTTATGAAATCATTAAAGAGTGGAGGGCTATTTATAATAGAAGATCTGCATTCTAGCATAGAGGTGAAAATACCAGAAAAACGTGATGTTTGGGGTTGGGGAGATCCGACAAAAATCACTACATTGGAATTGTTGGAAAATTTTATAGATAAAAAAGAAATAATATCAGATTATTTAGATGAAGAAGAAAAAGAATATTTAAAGAATAATATAAAATCTATTCAAATTTTTAAATTAGGTCCTACAAGCATTACCTCCGTAATAGTAAAGACATAAAAATGACAAAAAAAATTAATTTTATAGAAAGTGCTGTTTATGGAGGCAAGGATGTCACAGATATACTTAATGATAAAATAAAGAAAGGATTATCTTTTGTATTAGTGGGAAATGATTTATTTGGAGATCCTACTCCCGGAGTATTTAAATATCTAGATTTAATTCATGACGGCAAAAAATCAAAGATCCCAGAAAATCAAACTTTAATTTTAAGTGATCATGTGTTGGAGGAAGAGGGCGATAAAAGCGTAATAGTTGTCATATTTTGTTGGGCAGTAAATGATTGGAAAGATAGACTTATCGCAAAAATAAATAGAATGATAAATTCTGGATTGTATGACACTGCTGATGAGATTTATTTGACCATAACGGATACCAATAATCAAGAAGAAGACATAAGAACAACTTTTAATAAATATGGTAAATTAATAATAGAATACCACACAGATAATATACCAGAATATTGGGGAATAAAGAAAATAGATGATTTAGGAAAAACTAGAAATAATACAAATTTATTATACAGTCATGTAAAAGGTGTTTATAATAAATTCAAGAATTTTTCAACAAAAGAAATATCTCAACAAAAAATAAACAGCATAAATGACTGGGCTGAATCACTTGATTATTTCACAATCGATAGATGGAAGGATTGTGTTGATAAATTAAACAATGGATTCGATACAGTTGGCGTCACAAATATATTTGGCTGGTGGTGGGGTAATTTTTGGTGGACCAAATCTTCTCATATAAAGAAAAATATAGAATATAAATACAGGGATAGGTGGTATGGAGAGGCATGGCTACATGAGGGCAACATAAGTCCAAGCGAAATAAAGAAATATGAGATGTGGCACTATGAGTTTGATCCACAAGGAACTGACTGCCCTAGATTTTTTTATGATGGATCATATTCATTTGAAGGAAAAAAACCAGAAATTATTTCAGCGTTTTTTGGTTTTGATGGTATCCAGCGAGATGAGGCCCAGCCACCAGGTCCTGAAAATTTAGTCGATGTTACAAATAAAGTTAAAGATTTGATCTTGGAAAAAGAGTTGAGTTTTGTTGCCGATGAGCATGTTTTGTCCATATCTGACCCTAGTATAAATTCATTGCCTCCACACAATAAATGTTTAATATTAAACTATAAACTACCTGATGTCCCAGATAGAACGTTTAGATTAAAAACTTTCTCTGGATTCAGGACAAAAATAGGTTGGTGATATTTTAATTAGTTCTGCATATATAATTATTATGAACTTCTACAAACTAAACAAATTGATAAACGAAATGGCTCCCCCTGCTGTTGGACTTCAACAACCCATGGCAACCAATTCTTCCAACGACGTGACCCCAGGACAAAATACACAACAACCTGCTCCTGAGGTTCGCTCAAAACAACAAATGAATAAAAACCTGGCTAAGATTTCCAGTAATCTTGGTGAAAAAGGAAATAAATATCAAAAACTGATTCAATTTGTAGGAAGAAACCCCGAGATGCTTGCTCTTCTCGATGATTTATTGGGCGATGTCGGCGGTATGCAGGGATCTAAATTTGGAAATATTTACAAGTAATTTAATCTCCAAATACTGCACACCAATAAATTTTACCTTCTACTGAGAAGCAACCAAATCCTACATGTTTATAGCTTGAAGACAGTATGTTGGATCTATGCCCGTAAGATCCCATCCAAGCCTTGACAACCTCTTCCGGTGTCCTTTGCCCAGAAGCAATATTCTCTGCACATGCATTGTAGTCCTTCAACAAAACTGATATATTTGAATGGATTAGTGCGTCGTTTTTTGCCATGTACTCAGCATAATTTTGTGCATATTTATTCAAATCATTAACTAGTTCCAATGATTTTATGCTTCGACTATTTCTTTCAAAATTATGTAATTCAAGTAATCTTAAAGTAACAGAAGCTTTCTGTGACTTTTGTTGTGTATCCGGTTTTTTTTCTGGAATATTTACATGTCTATAACATCCTGTCAATAGACAAAGTGATAACAATAACTTTTTCATTTTTGCCTCCTTGCAAACTTGAAGCCTAACTCACCTATAATTATCTATGCATCAAATACTTAGAACTTAAAAAGCTACTTTTTAATATGTTTTATGCTCCATATGCCGCCGTCTCCTGAATCTGGGACAAAATCTTTGTTTTTTGTGTAAGAAGGTTTTCCGGGTATCTTCTTTATGCTCCAAGGCTTTCCTTCTCCATATTTTGCCGAGAATCCATCTTTATTGATTTTTGGTGAAGTGGATTCACCACCTATGCCCCTTATACTCCACAAACCAGACTCGCCGCTATTTAATTTTGTATTTGACTCCCCGGGTATATGAGTTATATCAAACGATGTCTTATCTGTTGAATTGTAGATTCTTTCGTCTACGGACAGGTAAAAGATTGCATCCGCACTTCTTGTGAGGTACCACTGGGGCGGGTATAATCCTATTCCACCGTATCCCAATGGATACAAACCAGTTTTGCCGCCAGGATTAGAACCTTCACTTATAAGCCAATCTTTAAAATTTAACATATAATTTATCTATAAATTTTATTTAGTTTTTCTCTCCAATTTTTAGCATCTTCTAATATATTTGGATTAAATCTAACCCAATTTTTTAGATGGCCGAAAAATAGATGGCAGTTAAATGTGGGCGTTTCACATAAAACTATAAAATTATCATTATCAAGTTCTTTTGTTGGGTCCACATGAACAGGAACTATGTGATGCACAACCAAATTTTTTGTTGCACCACATACGGCGCATTCTTTACGCTCAATCGGAAGTGATTCAAGATAATTTTTTCTGACCGTCCTCCACTTCCCAGATCTTGGTGCAGATAAAGCTTGAATTTCTTCTTTTGATAATTTAAAGAATATACTTTTAATAAAGTTGAACATCTAATAATATATAGTATATCATGAATTTTAAACTTTGGCTTGTCGAATCTAGTCTTAGGGATTTACTTAAGGATGTCCCTCAAAATCCCGAACACCACGCAGAGGGCGATGTTTTCAAACACACAAGAATGGTCAGAAATTCTCTTGAAGTTGCCAAAAGACTACTTAAGAAAGAGCAAGGAATTTTTCCCTTTTCAAAAATAAACTTTGATCTGTCTGATAAAGAAGAGAAAATTCTTAAGATTTGTGCTTGGCTTCACGATATTGGAAAAGCAAGTGCGACAACTGTAGACGGCATTCATTGGAAAGATGCCGCCGACACATCCGGTAAGATATCAGCACACCAGCACGATCAATCCCACCATTACGAGCCAATGATAGATAAGCTTGGTTCAATGTGGAGTCCTATGTTATCGGTACTATCCCCTGATGAAATACAAGATATATACTTCTGTATTGATTATCACATGAGTCTTGGAAATGGATCTTTTTCCAAGAAGGTGTCTTCTGTTGTTTTCGATCAAGATGGAAATTATAAAAATGAAAGAAAAGTTAAACTTCTTCTTTATATAATAACAATGGATTGGACTGGAAGAATATCTGGGAATAAGGGCGGTGAAAATGGGGCGCTAGACGCCATACAAGGTTTTAAAAATTCTGCGTATAAATTATTAGAAAAAAATAAAATTATTAATAGCAGAAAGAAAACTTCCATAGATGATCCAAAAGAATTTATCTTATACTTAAAAGGCAAGCCGATAGAAGTTATCAAAAAAGCATTTATTAATAAATTCGGCAGAGAAATATCTGATGATGAGATTTCTTTAGTTGATTTTTAATTATTTTTGCATTATAATAATATCATTATGCTACAAGAAATAATATACTCTTGGCAAGATTTTGATTCAGATATGAGAATCTTATCTGGTCGTGTATCTGGGTCGGGTGTAATGCCTGATTTTATAATTGGTATTAAACGAGGAGGATTAGTTCCTTCTATTAAATTCAGCCACATACTCTCTGTTCCTCTTAGAGTAGCAACAATTTATAAAGATAATATAACTATAGAATTAGAAGATGTGTCTAAATCTTCTAATCTACTATTGGTAGACGAAATTTGTGATAGCGGGGATACTCTACAAAGAATAAGATCACGTCTGACTTCAGAAGGTTTTTCAAACATATATTCAGCATGCCTGTTCTACAATATAAGACAATCTTTTACAGTAGACTACACTGCAAGAAAAATAGATCGAGAAAAAGAAAATAGATGGATAGTTTTTCCTTGGGAAAACTAATTCTTTAAGTTTCTTTTTGGTACGGTATCTTGAATATCCATCCTGTGAGGAGTAGTATTTCTCCACACACTATACTAAGGTGCCGCAATGAATTTGGAATCGTTTGATTTTGATATCAACAAATATAAAATTGAAGACAATTCTTCTAAGACAAAGAAAAAGAAGCGAAAATATTACCCATTATATGAAAACTATGATAATGGCAGTGAAAAGTATTACAAGAGAATAGTGGATGAAGATCCTGTTTGGGATGGTACTCGAATCTTTTTCATGAATGACACTGGCTATCTTTCTTACTTGATGAAGCATCCTTTATTGAAGAAGTTTCAAAATATAGATTGCACCGTTTTTGAATCTAAGAATACAAGTAAACTGGACATTGATTTCGCCAAATTCAAGCCCGATATAATTGTTGCTGTCGGTAAGTCCGCACCATTTGCTCTCAAATTGAATGATAAGATCCCTGTCGTGCTAGTTGATCCCGAAGGATTTTTCATGGACGAAGAACGCAAGTCAATCATCCTGAACTCTAAGAGAGACATATACGACCAGCTAAGGACTATTATTGACTTCATAGAGACAGATGTTTCACCAGACAAATATCCTCTCTATGCTTTTTAATTTTTTCGGATTAATATCCATTTGTTCTTATTGATTTCCAATAATTCTATATTTTCTTTAATATTGTCTGTGATCTCTGAGCCGGGATAGATTTCAAATATTCTGTCTCTGTACAAATCGGAATCGGGAATATATGCCAAACCATTTTCTTTTAAAGAAGATATGTGTTCTCTGAATACAGCCTCTTCAGGTTGATGTTCTAGATTATAATCAAAATTATAAAACATCAATCTGGACAATGCCCCCTCCCCAAATGGGCAGCATTGCCTGTGTTCATATTGGCATCTTGTTTGACCCGTATAATATTCCCAATTATAAATATCTTTTTCATAAGAATACCAAAATGGTGTTCCTCCCCAATCCCAATTCCAAGTCTTGACGGGGAATAGTTTTCCAAAATTTGCGGGACTGTTCACCACAACTTTTCTATCTACTGGATTTCCGCCATAGTAATAATCTAATATATTATTTACAAAATATTGTCTTTTGCCATTTGTGTAATGAATAGAGAATAGTTTTTCACCAAGTATGTAAAAACAAGATAATAAATTGGTGACTTTTGTTTTAAACTTTTTAATTGCTAAAAAATTAAAAAAAGCAATATCTTCTAATGTTATATTTGAGGTATTTTCAAATTTTATAAATTCTCGACAAACTTCTTTGGACATTAAAATTCCGCCGCCGCCACCAAATTTTGCCCTCAATACATCGAATCCTTCCATCTCCTTCATTAAATCATCCATCACGTAGTGATTTAAATAAGATCCATCATCTGTCCTGAATATGTAATCAAACTCTTCATTTTTTAATGACCATAGTACAGCCTCTTTCAATCTTTCAATCATAAACGACCCCAGCCCAGTATTGGGATAGTCGTAAGATTCATTGGCTATTAAGTGTAGTATCTTGTTGTCTTTATCATAAGATACTTCTTTGTTGCCTCCATCAAAAAATATCACTTTGTGGCCCAAAGACTCTATTTTTGGGACCCATGTCTCTAAACAAGACATTTTTCGTGTCAGTCCAGGATTCTCTATTTTAATCCCACTCCCATTATAATATTTGCTAGTATAGGCTAAAAAAAGTATTTTCACTTAATAACATAGTAATTTTAGATGAAAACAATATATATCCTTAATGACAGACACACTAAGAACAAGAACAGATATATTATCCTTATTTTACAATAATTCTTCTGGCGATATATCCGCCCAGGATATGAGAGATTTTGTAACTAGTATTTTCTTATCTGCCGATAATCAATTGGTAATAGGCTCTTTGAATACAAGTGACCTTGGTGCGGATCAAAGTGGAATCAAGGTAAATGCGGCAACCCCTAAAACCATATTATTCGACTATACCAAACATTCTTGGACAAGTAGTGAAAGCTTTAATTTAAGTCTTTATAAGTCATATAAAATTGATGGGGACTTAGTGTTGGATCAATACTCCCTGGGAGATACCGTTAGTTATTCTAAACTAACGCAAGTCGGAACCATTCTCTCTGGCACGTGGGAAGCCACCCCAGTTGATGTTTCTTGGGGAGGAACAGGCAGATCATCTCTTAACTTAGGCAGCTTCTTAATCGGTGATGGAGCTAATCCGGTAAGTGTAACAGACGATGTTGTTTGGAGTAAATCGGAAAAATCTCTTCATGTTAAGGGTTATGTATCTATAGAGAATAATAGTGATCCGTTCTCAGAAAATCAGAATTCAATAATTTTAGAAAAAAGAAACAATCTATCTAAAAGCATAACATACTCAGGCACGGCAACAACAATTGGAAATAGCGAAAAAACTTTTTTTGAATTTGATGTCCCTGATAATCTTTTGGCCAAGTTTAGAATATCATGTAGCGGCACTAACTTCGACAGAAATGCCGCAATATCATCTGATATAGAAGCGACATATAGGAAATCGATAAACCCCGATACCCCATTAAGCTCAACTCAATACATATATCTTGTGGGGGAAGAAAATAAATCATTAAATACCGATAATGACGATTGGGATGTTAACATTAGAGTTGAAGATGATAAGATTAGATTAAAGGTTTTGGGGAGTGATGTTAATTGGATAGCTGAGATAGATGTTCACTTCATGTATATCCCGACAGTTACTACGACCACAATTGGCCCAACCACAACCACATTAGAGCCAACAACTACAACCACGACCACAGCAGGACCAACAACAACCATGGCACCAACCACTACCACAACCACTACGACAACAACTGTTTTCTTGAATACATCTATTACTACTGTGTTGGGGGCAAATCCCCTATCACCTAGTTACTGGTTCGTAGAATCTACTGGGGTCACAGTAACATCAGAAAGCGAAACTATATTTGAGTTTAATGCTTTGAGTAGCTCGGGAATTCCATATAACATGGATATTAAAGCAGGAGGAATTTTAATAGCCTCAGTGTCTTTATCTCCAAACTACTTATCTTTACCATTTAGAATCACAAAATCAGGAAGCACTTATTCTGGATTTTTTACAAATGGCGAAGTGAATTTTTAATTTTATGTGCTTCACTTTGAGGTTAGAACTAAAATGATAATTAATAAATTATATCAAATAATAAGTTCAAGAGAAAGTTATAATCTATCCGGTTTATCTCAAGTCGATATAGTATATGGAGAATCCGCTAGTGGCAATAATCTTTTATCTTGGACCCCAACAGGACTTCCTGGATTTAGTACGTTGGGTCCTGAAAAATCATACATAATAAAAAATGCAAGTAATTTTTCTGATTATATTTTGAATATTAATTCAAATTCTCCTGATCAAAGTGGAGCTATAAATAAAAAATTTCAATTTATTACCTACAAAGCGGAATCTAATTTTAATATTTCTGACCTTTCACCCGAAGTAAAGACCAGAATTACCAAGATCATAACAGAGGCGCCCAGTGGAAATAATTTACTATCTTGGACTCCAACTGGATTTCCTGGCTTTTCTCAGTTTGTTTGCGGAAAAACATATCTTGTATTTAGTAGAGTAAATAATTTTTCCCCTTATGATTTAGATTTGCCTCTCCCTCAAGTTTCATATCCCGTGTCCGCATATTACGTTGGTGGATATTTTAGATTAAAAAATCCAAGCACAAACGACTATACTTCTAATTTATCATCTTCTTATTTTTATGGATCAAATATTGGCGACTATAATCTAATTGATAGAAAATTTTCTGGCACATCATTTGAATTCAATTATTCTAATTCAATCAATAAAGCAAAAGAAGACTTTCCTGAATTCACAGAAGTTGATTATGCATCATTTGAAGTTGTGTTAATTGACTCTTCTAATAAAGTTGTCGGATGGGCCACCACTAGCACCGATGCAGGAGAATCTCCCACTCATGGATCTGGGGGTTCTTATTTAAATATAAGATTATTTGATTTTCCAACAATATACGCAGAAGAATCTTGGACATTGGGATCCTTATCCAGTGGGTCTTCTTCTATTATTTTTAATAATATTAGTCCATATAAGATATTATCTCCCTCTGTTGTTCCCACTCCTACCCCCACGCTTACCCCCACGCTTACTCCCACATTAACCTTAACGCCAACTCTCACAAGAACAAATACTAGAACCCCAACTGCGACACTTACAATTACACCTACGCTAACAAGTACTCAGACACTTACTTCAACTAATACTCAAACATCCACTCCTACTAACACTCCTACACTAACAAATACTCCCACGTCAACAGAGACTCCTACGTTGACATCTACTCCAACGTTAACAGAGACTCCTACACTAACAAATACTCCCACGTTGACAGAGACTCCTACACTAACAAATACTCCCACGTTGACAGAGACTCCTACACTAACAAATACTCCCACGTTGACAGAGACTCCTACACTAACAAATACTCCCACATTAACAGAGACTCCTACACTAACTCCCACAATAAGTTTAACAAACACCAATACTCAAACACCAATTAAAACCAGTACTCCGACTTTAACAAATACTCCTACACTAACAGAAACTCCCACTTTAACTAGTACTCCCACTTTAACAAATACTCCGACAATAACTGGCACTCAAACCCTGACCAGTACTCAAACATTAATTTTAACTCAGACGGCAACCTTAACAAGCACTCCAACACTCACTCCGACTCTAACTCCCACACTAACTAATACCCCTACTTTAACGGGAACTCCAACTTTAACTAGTTCTCAAACACCGACCAATACTAGCACCCCTACACAAACTAGTACCACAACATTAACTAACACTCCAACTTTAACATTAACTAGCACTCCAACTTTAACCAACACTAGAACATCAACTAATACTCCAACATTAACTAACACCAAAACATTAACTAACACTCCAACATTAACTAGAACCAACACCAGAACTCCCACCAATACTCAAACTCCTACTTCAACTAAAACCCCAACATTAACCCAAACAGTAACAGGCACATATTTGTCTTCTGTTAGTGGGTTAGTTCTACATCTAGATGCCGGGGATATATCGAGTTACCCTGGAACTGGCTATGTGTGGAGAGATCTTAGCGGTCTTGGTAATCACGCAACACTCATAAGTCAGCCAATTTATAGTGCTAATCATGGTGGAATTTTGATATTTAATTCCAATAGCACCACTCAATGGGCGGAGGTTGCCAACAATGCTTCGATCAATAATTTGAGCGGTGACTTTGCTTATGAAATATGGGTTTATCCAAAGAATGGAGGTTTTACTTATGGTAAAATCTTTGGTAAAGGAAAATACTCGGCGGGGGCCGGATTCAATGGTGTTTTAAACAATATAAATAGTAATACCACCGAGTGGCAATACCAAGATGCCGGCGGCAATCCGATTTCTCTCTTGACGGACAGTACTGATTTTAATACTTGGGTTCATCTCGTATACACCAGAACTAAGGGCGTGTTTAGATTATATAAAAATTCAGTAAAAATGTTTACCGATAATAGCCCGTTGATAAATAATTATGACTTTAGTAGCAATTATCCTCTTAGAATTGCAGCCAACAGCCAACCAGTTCCAGATTGGTCACAACAAAGAGTAGGGGTATTTAAACAATACAACAGGGGATTATCTGCAGTCGAGGTTCTTCAAAATTTCGAGATGTTGCGAGGTCGTTATGATATACCCTTCCCGACACCAACTCCAACAAAAACTTTAACTCCTACACCTACAATCACATTGACGGCAACGCCCACATATACGCCGAATGTTATTTTTACTGATCCTATTAATCTAAGATCAAGATATGGTGCACCAAGTACACTGGCGTGGGATCAGAGAAACCTAGACTACATAGCCAGCATAGAATCACCTAGGAATTATAAAATATTATCCGTATCTCAAAAAGCACCCGGATCAGGAAATAAATCAAATTACACGAGTTGCGGGGACAATAATCACTGTTATTGGAATGGAAGTGGCTGGACTTTGGTAGGTGCTTGCTCGTCCAACTGGATCGGCAGCATGACACTAACTAAGATTTGCTGTTAATAATTATTTGAAAAAAGCAACTATAGAGCACCGTGAATTGGACCCGGAATCTTCGTCTACTCTGTTTATTTGATGCCAAACCCCGCCTCTTGTTGCCACAATTCTGTTTGGCTTTGGTTGAACATAATACCCACATGCAACATAGTTCATTATTTTATCTGTCCACCAAGTCTCTAAAGGTCCGCCTACATTTTCCTTTTTATACTCTATGTTTGGGGTCTCGGCCAACATTAACTCGCCACCCCATCCTGCTCCCCAATAGGGATGAGTATAAAATATAACTGCTGCTGTATAGCCAGTGTCGTTGTGCCAATTTATTTTAGTTCCTCTTCCATAGATATATGCTCTTAAAAAGACTTCACTCCATTTGCCAAAAATTTCTGGATGGTTATTATTAATTTCGTTTATTTTTTCATAAACCTTATCAAGTGGGTTTTTGAATGGGTAATCTTTAGCATTATATTCCTTACTCCCCATGGGATTTCCGTCAGTCAATTTCCAAACTTTCATGAATCCATTTGAGTTTATAGAAGAATAATCTAGAGTTTGAAACCAATCCCACATACCTTTAAACTCTTCTGGAGTGAGGACGTTATCGTAGATTACGAATTTATCTTCATTTTGTAATATTTTATCCATTCTTTAATTATAGATTATTTTTAGTTCAAATCAATATATATTAAAAAGGATAAAAATGAACGATATATTAAAACTCGCCGGTTTAACTGAACAAGTTGAAAAATTTAATAATTTCTCAGAAAAAAGATTTGATGGTGCAAAAAAGATATCTGAGATGGCTGAAGAAAAAGGTGGTCCCGCCCTTCTTACTCATTATCACTTTGCCGTCAAACTTCCCTACTACAAAAAAGCCTTAGAAGGAAAGATGGACTTTGAAAAAAGCAAAGAAGAATATAAAAAGCTTTGTGAAAAACTTCATTCAATGATGGATAACATAGAAGATGTAAACCAAAAAACATTCCAGGAACTACTTGGTAAAATGGAAGTTTTAGGAGAACTATTAATACAAGAAAAAAATTCTAAATGAACTTCAAAGATTTTATCAACGAGTCACCTGTAACCAATTTTGAACTAATGGGTCAATGGGGACCTGAAGCTAAGAGAAAATACGGATATAACACACAAGACTCGGGAATACTAGAAAATCCCAAGGCGGTTGAAAAAATACATAAGCACTGGAGCAACAGCAAGAGTAATTTTGAATTTTACTTTTTAAGGAGTTTTAAGGCAAGTAAACATGTCGAAGTCGGTCAGGTGACCCCGGAATGGGTTAAAGAGAATTTAGAAGTTGATATAAAGCCAAAAGAAGATTCTATAACCGTTATATTCACAAATAATACTGGGGCAGAAAAAATACCTATGACAGCTTGGGCCATGGCCCATAGATTAGGCCATGCGATTAGACGTGATAAAACTTTTGAAAGACATTTTAATGAAGAAGTCAGAAGAGACTTCGATGAAATATTACAATATGTATATGGAATAAGCACAGGCAGATATAGCAGCCTTCGGCCAGACTATGAGAAGCAGAGAAAAGCAATCTTCTTAGCTGTAGGCACCATGAAAAGTGCAAGAAATAATATCCTGAGGAATAGCGATGAGTTCGTATATGAACTATTGGCCCAGTATATTATATCAGGTAAAATAACATTCAATGACCTTCCTAAAAGCCTCATAATAGACAGAAAGATGGCCTGGGGCAGACCCAACTATAGAACAAAGAATATGGTAGATGAAACAGCATACAGAGAATATAATGAAATGCTACACAATAATGCCGTTAAATACGAATATAATCTTGATACTATCTTCAATGGTCTTGAGGGATTGATGTTTGTAATGTGACGTCAGAGGTGCAATAAGGACATTTTTTCGCTTCAGTGTCTATTTCTTTGCAACAATACTCACATTTTTTACCTTTTGCGGGCTCTTCTTTTCTTTTTAATCTACCCAATCCCTTTTGACAAATTAAATACAAAATAAAAGAAATTAAAAGAAAATCTACAAGCACACCTATCATTCTTCCCACTTCAAACTCAAGTCCGTTAAACGGAATGAATGCCCAGTTTCTCCATCCATCTCCTGTCTTTGAAACTAAAAACTTAAAAATAGGCATTAATAGATAGTCAGATATTCCATTTATAACTTTATTGAAAGAATTTCCAAGTATAACCCCAACAGCAAACTTCATCATATCTTCACGAAATGCGAAGTCTCTATATTCCTTTATATTTTTACTATTGAGAAAATCTCTTTCATCCATACTACTATATATTAACATACAACATTGTTTGGTGTTCCGGGTATGGGAACAAAGGTGTTGACCTTGGCAGGAAAGCAGAAATGCTTTCCTGTTTTTTTTACTATACTATTATATGAAAACCTTAATTTATTTAATTATATTCTTATTAGCCTCTTCTAGTCTATTTGCTGAAGTCAAAGAAACAGGATTATCTTTTGATTATGGCGAAAGCAATCTCGCAGGGTTATTTACAATGACCAATGAAAATGGCAGGCTGAAAAACCTCGAATTAATAGACGGAGTTTTCTCTGATGGTAAATTAGGATTCAAGGCAGAGAAATACCATAACGTTAGTTCCGCCGAGATATATAAAAGAATATCAGAACTAACAGGTAAGTTAAGCAATAATGGAACTCTATTGCTTTATTTGAATAGCCACGGAGGAGGTAGTAATCAAAATTTTGCAATGACAGCTGCTGGAGGAAGTTTTAAATTTAGCAAAGCTTTAAAGGCAATAGCATCTGTAAAAAAAGTAAAGAGATTGGTCGTTCTTATCGATACATGCCATGCTGCAGGAGGGATACAGGAAGGATTTGATGTTAATGGAGAATTACTTAGGAATCTTCAAAGTGCAAAACCTGCATCGGTGCTCCCCGAACTTCCAAAAGAGTATAGGAGCAACACAAGACCGTTTATTGGAATATTTGATATTCTGAAGAATAACGATGTAGACTATGGCGAGGACAGCGGAGCATATGAAGAAGCTCTTATTATAAGCTCGTCTAGCGTAGAAGATTTATCCATAAGAGGTGTTTTTGCAAGTAGACTAAAAATAACTTTCGATAAAGTAAAAAATAACAGAGATGTAACAGTGGGACAATTTTTGAAAATGTTTGCAGATAGTCACTCTCAATCCGGACAGCAACCATATTATAAAGTCGTACCTGATAAAAGTATGTTAAATGAATTTTTATTCAGAAACTACCCAGCAGAAGAAATACCAATATATGACTATAAAACAAGAGAAAAAATCCCAGGTAAGGGAAATATTTTAATACCTAGTCAAGAATAGTTTAAAAACTTTTTTATATTTATTGTGCAGTTCTTTTTTTGTTCTGACGCTCTTGCATAACTCAGCATCCATTTCTGTAGCCATATATGCTTGAATTTCATCTTTAATAACTTTGGGATTATATCCAAGGTCGGTTAAACATTTTTTCATTTTATTGAAATCTTTTTTACTTATTGTGTTGGTTATATCGTCCATCTGATTTTTATAAGCCTCATCAGAATAATAAAATGCATGACAAAGCTCATGTCTAAATGTGACGCTGTTAAGTGATCTGATTCCTATAATATATCCTATTTCTTTTTTGTTTATACTTGATATTTTTCTTAGTATTTCATTCATTATCAAATCATATGGAGTCTCAACAACACTTTTTTTCTGACAGTCTACAGCGGTCTTTAAAGGTAAATTAAAACCAGACCAGTCAGAAGCATAGGTGAAACTGTCCCCGTGCTTTTTACTATACCATCTATAATAATCAAAAATAGAGAATGCCTTGCCGGCGAACTCTTCATTTTTTGATTCATAATATTCTTGGACACGGCAGAATAAATTTGCTCTATCGTAATTATCTTTTATAATTACCGCAAAAATTCTTGGATATATTTGTTTTAAACTATATTCAATATTCATGAATATAATTCTATATGTTTATTGACAAACAGTCAACTAGTAAAATATATTTCGGTATACAAACCAGAAGAATTGTATTATGGAGCATATTGCAGATATTACCATGATCATAGTAATTACCCCAATTGTGCATCCTCCTGCTATTACAAATGATTTCTTCTTCTGATGATTTAAATACAAGTAAGAAAAAAGACAAGAAAAGAAAACTATTATCGGTAACGTGTAAATTAAATTATTCATATAAATTATGTATTATTTCTAAAATTAGAATATTCATCATCATTCATTCTGTCGCTTATTTCTTTTCCTTTTAAATGCATATAATCTTCTGATTTTGTGACTTGCTTATACATTAAAAAATATTTGATCTCTCTCTGTAGACCACTTATCTTACCAAATTCCATAAAAGATTTTTTAAGCTTGTCGCTTAAATTATCCCTCATCCTTATCATTCTTATGATATTGGATTTATTTAAATCATAAGCTACTTTTAGAATAAACGCAACTGTGTCTGCTATTTCATTTGAATATTTTAATTCATTTAGTTTTGATCTTAATTTATTTGGATCATTATTTTTAAAAATTAGACTCATCACCGCAATTGGATCGTGAGAATCTATCTCTGAGCTTAAATCAACATTCAATCCGGGAAAAATTGTTGACAATAAATCTAACGCCTTATAGTTCATAATATAATTTTTAATATTCTTGCATTTACTCAACCCCGACAAAAATTCATTTGCAATTCTTTCTCCACTAACACCTTTTAAATCTTTGAATTTCTCAACTGCACTTATTGTTTTTTGATCTAAATGACTTGTAATAATGTCATCGTTGAATCTAGAGAAGAATCTAACAAGTCTCAACACTCTAAGTTTATCCTCTCTGAATCTTTCCTCGGGATCACCAACACTTCTAACAGAAAGATTCTTTATATCTTTGAATCCCTCGCCCTCTCCTTTGTGATCGAGGTTATAATCACGGATTTGCTTATCTTTTAAATCATAAAAGAGGGCGTTAATGTTGAGATCTCTGCGTTTTGCATCCAAACCCGGGCTGCTATATGAGACTTTATCGGGTCTTCTTCCATCTCCTTTTTCTGGATCGTAAAACTCGGTCCTGAATGTTGCTATTTCGAATTCTTTTCCATTTATAATGGCACTTATTACACCAAAACTTTCTCCTTTTGGAAAAACTTTTATTCCATTCTCTACTGCTTCTTTAGAACTCAGTATTTTGATCACCTGATCCGGTGTTTGATCCGTTGCCAGGTCAACATCTTTCGGATTATACGGAACATGCTTTTGATGAAATATGTGATACAAGTAATCTCTTATTGCGCCACCAACTGCGTATAATTTTGCTCCAAATTTTTTAAATATGTCACTTAAAATATCTACTTCTGATGGCATTGGTATGGAAGCACTCATTGCATGGTACTGTTCTTCCTCTTTTAGTAGCCAATTTTTGAATTTCATGTTATTTTTGCTCAACATTTGATGGTTTCCAATATATACTATGGAAATAGTAATAAAATTGATCAAAATCACTAAAATCAATTGAATATTAGCTTAAAATATACAAATATAAAAGTAAAATTGCTTTACATAGGCCAAAAAAGGATAAAAAATGAAAATTTTCAAGAGCTTAGTCTTAATTTTGTTGATTTCTTGTGCAATTTTGTGTTTTTTAAATGAAAATCACACCAAACAGAGCAATATCAAGCAATCTTTTGAGGTAAATAAGCCCTATCTTAGTGTTTTGAAGGATTTTTCAACAAAAAATTCACTAGAAAAAATAGTTGAGCAAAACAATGCTGTTCTACTGGACAAAAAATGGGAGTATTTAAACCTTGAAGTGGTGAGAATCCGCAAACCAAGACAATGGAACGTTGATGGAAGATTAATTTTTACTATTGAGACCAAGGATAGCGACTTGGGCAAACAAAAATTAGAGTTTTATCAAGATATTAATCTAAAAAACAACGTTATGATCATAAAAACTAGTCTAGTTTCACCTGGCAAGAACATAATTGTATGTGAAAGAACTATAAAATTCTTTGAAGAAGACCAAAAAGATAAAACCTTAGTTGAAATCGAGAGTAAACTCTTGGTAAAGAAAATGATTCCAAAGTTTTTTATTAAGAATATGGATAAAAAAGTTGATGAAAACAATATGAAAGAAGTCGAGAACTTAAAGAATAATATTTTAGAAGCAACTAAAGGCCAAAATGCCATAATTAGCATACCAATCAATTGAATATTCTCTAAAATATTACTATATAAGATTAAGCATCTTATACAATCAAAGCAAAACAGAGGATAAAAATGTCTTTTTTTCAAAATTTATTTAATTCGGAATTTAGGGGAAACTGGACCTTAGACGATAAGAAATATTCACTAACATTCACATGTCCTGCAAATCAAAATAGCTCTAATTTTCAATCAACTTATAATGTTGGTCCATGGGATTTAGACGGTAAAGAAATTTTGACATTAAATTACGCATATGACACTGAATTTAAAAATTACTCAGCTCTTTCAATTGATGTGTCGGGAGCAAATTCATCGGCCACTACAGCAAGTGAAGTTTGTAATGCATTAAACTCTGATGAAACATTCTCAAGCATGTTTTATGCCAATGTAAATGGATCCGCTGTAGTTATTACTGCTAAACCAAATAGAAATACAAGAGAAATAAAGTTATGGATAAGTAATACTGGGGCCGAACTATCTTTGAGATTCAATAAAAAAGCTGGCGTCTCTGAATTGCCTTCTTATTTTGCAAGACACACAATTGAAAATAGATTTAATTTTCCTGATTCTGCTGGCCAACTCGTTCTTCTTGATGAAAATGATTCTGCAGATCAAGATATCATAGAGAGTGCCGGATTCTCGCCTTCCGATATGAAACAAGACTGGGAATTGATAGCAGGCAGAGCATCTGGACTGTTTACTTGCCAAAAATTAACTGTTGACGGCAGCGATAGAATAACACAAATAATAGAGTATCCCACCGGTGCTGTTGCTGGGGCATTTGCCAGAAAGATAACCTACACATACTCTGGAACCAACGTCAATCCGAATACTGTAACAGAGATTCCATATGTGTTGGCCGATGCCGATTTGGTTATTCCATAACGCCTCCTAAAAATCTTTTCATGGAGGTTTTAAAATATGTCAAAACAACCAAAATCCATCAGAGCCCTATCAGAATGTAACCATGGTAGCCTTGTATTTGGGGCCAGTGGCAAGTATATTTCTTATGCTGGTAGCAATGATTGGGCTTTGGGTGCAGGAGATTTTTGCATCGAATGGTGGCAATATCAAACACAAGCATCACCGCCAAGTTATAGCAGATTATTTCAAGTGGGCGAGTGGAACACTCACTCAATAGCTGTAAGTATTGAAAGTGGCAATTTTTTACTTTGGGTAAATAACGGGAGTGTGTACTATGGTCCAGTAATTTTATCAAATTATTTAAATCAATGGGTCCACTTTGCAGTGGTAAGACAAAGCGGAGTCTCCTCTGTCTATAAAAATGGAACTAGAATATTAAATGTCTCAACACCTAACAACGTAACAAATTCAAGTGATCAATTACAAATAGGATACGGTAGCGGAAATTACTGGAATGGTAAAATAACCAATTTTAGATGGGTCAAGGGAAACTCGGTATACGACGGAACACAGAGCTCAATAACAGTTCCAACTTCTGAATTACCTGTTGTAACTGGCACCAAACTTTTATTGCTGACTAATAGTTCTGGGGCTTATCTAGATGATAGTAGCGGACTTGGAAAGATTGCCACTAACAACGGATCGGTTTCTTGGGAAGGTTCAAGTTTTTTATGTGAAGAGACTATAACAACCACAACCACAACAACCACCACAACTACGGCTTCTCCGTTATCTCAAACCAAAATTATTAGATCTCATGGCCATAACAAGCTGACAAAGAACGTGAACCATAGATTTTGGAAAAGACCATTATATAGACTTCCAAAACAAATATTAAATTTAAGATTAAGCACAACACATGTTGGCAGCCCAGTAACAAGGATTTTGGCCGAGAATAGAGACGTAATCTCCGCCGAAGACGGATCCCCAATAGCAGCTGATTGAATAGATTGATTGATTGCCGGTGAGTCACAACTGATTCTAAGTAGGCTAGACAGGGATAGCTTCAATTAAAATGGCTCTCCAAAAAATCTTTTCAATATTTTCTACTTTACGACCATCTACCAATATATTTTCTCCTAAAAATTTTTCTATATTCTTATTAGAAGGTAAAAATTCAGCATCGGTTAAAAAATCATAGTCACTATACTTTATTTTTTTAGTATTATAATCTTTGGCCAACTGTTCAGCCTCGGCCCTAGTTTTCCAAGACCCTATTACACGTGAACCTATTGCCCATAAATTTATGTTTTGATTTTGATTATATTGTTCAATATATGTTTTAATTTTTATGTATACTTCTTTTGATTCTTCTTCAAAATCCTGGAAATTAAAAACTTCTTTTTTATTCTTTATTACTGGGATTTTAGATAAATTTAGTTTTTTCATCCAAAAAGGGCCGTAAATATCGAATAATTCTTTTTCAGTATAGTTTTTTCCTATTTCCATGATCAAAATCATCCCCAATATTCAGGTGGAGCAGCGCTAATCCCATCCTTTATACCACTGCCATCTGCTGAGATCGAATACACACTAGGATTTAAAGGATCGTTGGAATCAACCAAACTATAAGATTCAGTTATTGTTAAACTGAAATTATCAGCTGTGTAGTAATTGGCACGAATGAACGACTCACTATAAGTTTCAAATCTTGTTGTTAATTCAAAATCATCCATGATTACATTTAACATATCGACGCAGTTAGCAATTCCAACTCCGTTGCCGTCATCTCTGTAGACCGTACTACCAGCATTTATTGTTCTGTTGTATTCTGATCCTCCACCAACTATTTGCTGACCATTTATTACTAAATTACTGATACTCCAACTTAATGAGCCACCATATCGTGACATATACTCATATTTATTGTATACTGAACCTGAGCGATATTCAACGTCTAATCCGTTCATCCACATTAGATACGATGTTAATTGTAATGTAGTTGGGGCCACTGTTGTTGTAGTTGTGGTTGTTGTAGTTGTGGTTGTTGTAGTTGGGGCCACTGTTGTTGTAGTTGTGGTTGTTGTAGTTGTGGTTGTTGTAGTTGTGGTTGTTGTAGTTGTGGTTGTTGTAGTTGTGGTTGTTGTAGTTGGGGCCACTGTTGTTGTAGTTGGGGCTACTGTTGTTGTAGTTGTGGTTGTTGTAGTTGTGGTTGTTGTAGTTGGGGCTACTGTTGTGGTTGTACCTGTTGAAGACACAACTTTAGAAGGATACGAATACAATACTTGTGAGCAAACTGTTATTGCGGGTATCCAGGCACCTTTTTTAGATGATCTAGATGACAGGGATCCTTTTAACTTGGTACCCGGATCTACATATTTCCATGTGGAGCATCCGCATGAGTTTAAAGTTGAACCTATTTTTAAATCTTTATTATGTTTTAAGCATCTTATATTTGTATCACAATTTGTGCTTCCACAAGATTTTGGCTCAACTTCATCGTAGATAACATCTAAGAATTTTTTGGCCACTATGGTAGCATTTTCTGTTGTAAGTTCAGTATTATTTCCAAGGCTTACTATTAAATAGTAAATATCCTTCCTATCAGATAAACCCTGTAGACAATGGTCATCAAATTCTGACGTTTCATCATATAGTTGAGTTATTCCATCCGGACTTCCCGGAACTATAATTATATGGCTCAACGAAGGATCATCAAGAGGATTTGCTGTGGGTGCATTAAAAGTGCATTTTAGATAGCAAGAGTAATTCTTATTTCGAGAATTAACCTCGAATACATCAGCAGATGTTAATCTATTCCCATTCCCTGCGGCCCCGGTTATCGAAAACTCTCCTATGTTTACATTCCTTGCAATCAAAACAAATAACCCTGGATACATATTGGTGAAATAACTACTTCCTTCTCCAAAATAATCTGTTCCACTTTTGACTTCTCCGTCGAATACTGTTGGTTTATAATCGTAATAATAAATATTATCAAAATCATAATTAGATTGATAGGCCGCTTGTGTGTGAGTGGAGGGTGTGGCGTAAAAAGTGACCCCAGGCTCATAGGAATCTTGTCCAAATATTCCTCCTTCTTTTAAATCGCTGTATGGGGGCACAACTTCTTCGTTCTCATCGATGACATATAGATGGACGTCAGTGTTAATGAAATTTCCCCAATCATATAAATCATTTCCCCCATCTTTAATTCCAAGAGTGTTGACTTCTATTGGCAATCCAAAGCTGCCGGGAACACCTAAATGATTTAATTTTACAATATTTCTTCTAGGTTTAGAGAACAGTCCTGCAGCCCATATGCTATTGTCTCCCAAATATTTAATTTGAGTTACTCCGAAATCAAAAGAAGTTGAAGTTGCAAACGAACTGTCCAATGTGCCATCTGTGTTTAATCTACACATATTTCTGCTGGGAATTAATTCCTGGCCGTATAGGAGATTATTAAAAAATCCGCCCACTAATATCTTGCCATCGTCTTGGGTGTCTATCGCATATACACCACGAGGTAGCCAGTCAATACCGTCTCCAATTTCAAAACCGGGCGCAAAATCCATGTCAAATCCTTGGAATCCACCGTTTCCATCAGATTTTAAACGCATTAGATCATAGCGTGAATTGCCGTCTTCCCCATTTAATAAATTAAAATATCCTCCAATTAAAACATCTCCGTTAGATTCTTCGTGAAAACAAAAAATCCCAGGAAAAGGGCCGTCTGCATTGATCGAAATATCAATTTCAACTGCATCGCTTGCATCCGAGTTCATTAAAATCAAAATTGTCTTTGACAATAATTCCGAGTATGTTGGAATTAGTATTTTCCCGTTACTTAGCACCTTTGCTATTTCTGTATTATTTGTATTAAATTGATAATTTGAACCTGAGTCATATAAATCCAAAAAGTTACTATTAAATGTGAGATCTAGTTCGCCCGGAACATCTGCATTTGCATCGCTGAGTATTTTGCAAACAGAAGCAACCGGAGTACTAACAGAATTATTTTCATAATTATTTGTATGCGTATTAAAAGGGTCTGCCCAACTATTTACAATTATAGAATCATCCTCTGTTATATTTAATTGATGTATTGAGTAATCAAAAGAAACTGAAAATGTTTGGTCTATAGATCCATCCGTGTTTAATCTGACTATATTACGATGCTCAACGTCACCAGATGCAGCGATGAATCCAAAATTGCCTCCTACGAGTATCTTACCATCAGATTGTATTGCCGTTGATAAGCTTTGTCCACCACCACCGGCTCCATTGGATCCTTCTCCATAATTAAAATAATCTCCAAATTGCGGAGCTTGAAAAGTTTCATCGACAGTGCCATCTTGGTTGATTCTAATAACTCCATACCCATGCTCAAAGAAAAAAGTAGTCCCCCACGCTCCTCTTATATCTTCTCCAAAAACTCCTGCTAAAATTAGTTTGCCATCAGATTGGACAGATATCGATGAAACATTTGTCGATCCCAAATCACTGACTGCTGGGTCGTCACTAAAATAGAATAAGTTATCTATGCTATTCGTTATTTCGTGATATTTTGAGTTTAAATTGGATAAATTCTTGTTTATATTTGTCATATTTCCTCTTTATTTCTTGAATTTGGCGTTTAGAGCTTTTCTCTTATTTAAAAGCGATGTTTTCTTTCGGCAAAGCCAGAGATTCTCCATTAACTTGCTACGGGATCTCATTGGACCTATATTCAGTATTTTGTCTATTACTTCTTGCCTAGACTCAACTGTTTGATGCCTTATATTAAAACCATTTATTATTGATTCTTGAGATGCTCTCTTGTTTTCTAAAACAAAGAGGTCTATTGGCATTTTCTTATATGAACCAATATATATCTTGACTTCAGGATGAAGATCAAATTTAACTAATTTTAGATGCAAATCTTGATAGCTTATCTCGGATGCAAAGTTTCCCTCTTCGTAGGGTATTCCGCACTTAGACAACAATAATTGATAATCTTGCTTATCTATTTCTAAATCAATATCTTTAAATATACCAAAAAATGAGTTATTATCAGACAAATGTATTTTGTCAACCAGACTACCAGCAACCACGCTATTGGGTATAAAATTTATTATTTCTGAGACTATCTCCCAATTTTTAGGTAAAATTAATTTCATTTTTTCTCCTGTTATCTACTCAGTTATTTAGTGCGCAGTAATAAAAAAATAAATAAAAATTATTGGTCTGTTTCTTTGCCTCATCCATTATCGCCCTCAGATGGTGACGTGAAAATATATAGAAGTCATTTGATCCCTGGAAAAACTCTACTTCTCGGCTGCACACATAGACTTATAGAGTTTAGTGATCATCAAATGGATATTGATCCTTGGTATAATTCATCTACTGTAATAGTCGGTAATTGGATTAATAATAAGAAAAAATACAGCAATATTATTGGTGATGGTGTATTAAATTTTACAAAAGAACTTTGCGACAATGTTTTAAATATGTGTAGTAAATTTTCTGATGTATTTATAACAAGAAGTTTTAACTATAAGTTGAAACCAATGAAGATAGCCAATCACTTCCCAAGCGAAAATGATTTTCTTATAAAGCCTAGTGAATATATTAAATTTGAAGAATACTCTTTTTATATTTGGAGATTCTGTGAACAAAACAATTTATGATAATGTGAAAAAATTACTTGATATTTTCGAAGAATCTCAATGGAACCACAAAGTTAATTATGAATATTTAAAAAATTTTAAAGTTATGACCAGAGAAGATCTAAGAAAAGTGGAGATGAGAAAAGACTTGTCTCGAACAAGAACATCTGGTTCGACCGGCGAGCCTGTTACTATTGCAAAAACTTCATTGGATTTTATTTGGTATTTAGCAACCAACATAAGAGAAATTAAATGGAGAAAATGGGATGTGTCAAAGAACATAGCCATTATCAGGCCGGGCTCTAAAACTCTTGATATGAATTCATGGGGCATACCAAGGAACATAGAAAATACTCAGGGTAAAACTTTTAAAATAGGCTATTCCTCTGTCTCGGAACTACAGAAATGGTTAGAGGAAAAAAATCCTCATTACTTGCATTGTGCTCCATCCATTGTCGCCCAGTTAGACTTATCAAAAATTTCAAATTTAATCGATTATAAAGGAACAAGTGAAATGGGAGGGTCCATGTACTCCAGCGAGGAGTGCGGAACAATAAGCATCCAGTGCCCAGACAACCCCTCTGTTCAGCATGTGATGGAGAATCAAATTGTAGAGGTTGACGAAGATGGTGGAATAATAATAACTACTACCACCAATCCTTACATAAAAAGATATAAGCATGGAGACCATGTAGAACTTGGAGAATGCACATGCGGCAGAAAACTCCAAACAATCAAAAAAATCCACGGTAGAGTAAGAAATATGTTTGTTCTTCCAAACGGAGACAAAAAATGGCCCCTTATAGGCAGCAGAGATTACTATGAGAAGTTTGGAATTAAAAGGTTTAAGATAATACAAACCACCCTGGAGGATCTTGAAATACAAATAATCTCTGAAAACCTTGGAAATAGAGAGAATGAACTCAAAGATTTTATAAAAAGCTGGATTGACTCTCCAATAAATGTCCATATTAAATATGTAAAGGAATTTTCCAACTATAAATTTGAAGAATTTGTATCACTGGTATCATAAATAGTTTATGAGTTTTAAAACGTGGCTTGAAAGAAGCGAAGTATCCTCACCAGCGTTATTTGAAAAAGTTAAACAGTTAAAAGGTCCATACTCCGGTGTTCATTTTTCAAAAACAGACTTCTTGAGTTTAAATCCAAATCCAAGCCACTTTGACCCAATAGGAGTTTATGTTTTCCCAAAAGATTATGTCCTGGGTCATGGTTTGTTTAAAAATAATATGTTTGCAAGTTACCCTTATGCGTTTCTAATTGAGCCTTCCGAAAGTGCTAAAGTTTTAAATCTTGACATGGACAGGATTACCGCTGAGAAGCTTTTGATTGATATGGGTATAGATAAAAGTCTTTTAGATAGCGATGAAGTTTATCATAAGTCAAACATGGATTCTCCTGGTCATCTTTTTTGGGGAGTTCTGGAACGAATAAGAAATCAAAAAGGACTACCCAGAAACTCTTCCTGGAACAGCTTCTTTAAAAAGACTGGGTATAACGTTTTATATGATCCTGGGTTGGGTGTAATTCATAGCAATGAACCCAATCAAGTTGTTTATTTGGACCCCAAGTCGTATAGAGTTGTAGATTTAATAACTAATGATGGTAATTATAAAATATTATATTCTATAGCTAAAAACTTTCCTGATTACCAATTATTTAAGAAAAAATCAAGGGGGTGGCAAAGTGAAGGTAGAACAGAAATAACACTTAGAGATAAAGATAGATATTCAACAATAGAATTATCTAACTCCAAAGAACATCCTAATACTGTTTGGGTTTCAATATATGGATATAAAGATGAATTCAAAAAACAGTTTGTAATAGAGAACAATAATGATTTATCCGACGTGATTCAAGAAATTAAAAGTTTTCTCAAGACAGAAAAAAATGAAAGAAAGCCTGTATTATCAAATAATTACAGCAAGATGGAAGCTATATCCAATACTTATGGCCTTAAATATGACAAAGAATATCCGGGAATAATAGAAAAGAATTATAAAAATAATACAAAGTTCGTCATTAATTATTATCCAAGTACTAAAAAAATAGAATTTAAAGTCAAAAAAGGATACGCTCCTGGTTCTTATTACACGTTTTTTTATTACGTTGATATGGTATCTTCTGATCCTAATGACCCAGTAGAAGACATTAAAGATTTGATACAAAAAATTAAAGAAAAGATAAAAGATGATATAAAGGTTTTTAGATCATCTTCAAACCCTAGTGCTCAATATCAAGCAGAGGACGCTTTAAAGTTTGTTGAATTTCTCGAGAATAGAGTTTTTATTAAAAGAAAAAAATAATTAATGAAAGAAAAATATATCATAAACGAGTTTGATGAGTTTGCAAAAGAAATAAGAGAGATAGTCGCACGCAATATGGGAGCAGATGATACCGAGGATATTGATAGTTACATAACTATTAATCAAGTAAAAGGATTAATAATAGAGCACTCATCGAGCGTAAAGAACAACAAACCAGTAATTGATGAGGAAGGATTGTTTGATGCATGTGAAGACATACAAGGAATGATAATGGATGCAGGATTGTCTAAATTAGCAGCCAAGGGAATAATAGAGTGCTGCTGGAGTGATGAGGATAATGACTTTGTATTTTGGGTGCCAAAAAAGAAATGATTATTATATCCCTTTTATTCTTAACTCCTTTTTTAATATACATTATACTTTGTTTTCTTTCTGTGTTATTGCGTTATCCATTTTTTCTAAAGAATGTTAAAGGTAATATAAACCTATTTGTCGTTAAAGATAATATCCATTCAGATTTTGTCTTTGAATCTAAATATTGGAAAGGATTATTTGATACCAATAAAAAATATGTAATCATCGGATGGGGAGATCGTAAAATATTTTTAGAAACAAGTTCTTGGGATAAATTAAAACCAATTAACTTTATAAAAGCTTTTTTTGGACTTAACCCAAGTATCATTAGAATAGAGTATGTTGATGAATTACCAATAAATAAAAAAATTAAAAAGTATAAAATAAATAAAAGTCAATTATCAATATTGAGAAACTATGTTTTAGTTTCATTTAAGAGTTTTAAAAAAATTAAAAAACTTAAAACATATTATCAAAAAGGAGATTTCTATTCTTCTTCATTAAGGTATAGTTGCATATACACCTGCAATAATTGGGTTAATATTGGTCTCAGAAAAATAGGATTGAGCAATAAGGTTTGGTGCCCAATTAGCCTTTGGTTATAAGCTATATAGCATAAAATTCAGTTACACTAAGACAGTCATTTATGCCAACTATTCTTATATATCTTGCCTTAACATTGACATTATATGTTTGAATAGGTTGTTCAAAAGTCCCAGTATTGAATAAGAATGTATAATTAATACCATCTGTGGAGTATTCCACATTCTTATTCTCGGTGTATTCCTTACCCCAGTCTCCAATTAATCCTGGAAGGCTTGTGTCAAAGGGATCGCTTGTATTAGGTCCGAACCAATCACATCCAATAACTACTCCCCTTACACTATAAACTCCATTGAGATCTATTTGAATGTACTCGAAACCACCACAAACCGTGCCTGTTGCAAGACTATCGGCGGCCGAACCATTTATCATGGTTTCCTTTGTTGCAACAACCATCAAAGGATTATACAAACTACTTTGTGTATAGTTGATAGATTGGCTAACTGGTTTTGGATTATTAAAGAAATTGGAACTAACACTAAGAGAGCTTCCATCATCAGCAGAAACTACCTTTTTGTTTCCGCAATTATCAGTGAGTTCCAAGTAAGAGGTTCTCTGTATAGATCTACGTTTCCCATTAACCGGATCGATTATTATGGCAGTGTCCATATTGCCTTCTCCATCGTAATTATAATTAGATAATAATTCTGGATGGTCCGGACTCAAATCTAGTTCATATGTGGTCGTTATTGGATCGCAAACAGAGATTAAGCCTATAACATCCAAAAATTTAGTTGCAACGTCTTTTGCCTCTGAGGGTGTCATTGCTACTGCATCTGCTTTACTCAAACAAAGAAAGAAGAGCTTTGTCTTGCCCTCAAGCCCGGTGATACAATGCTCGTCACCCCTAGAAGTTGGATCGTAAAACTGATCGATTCCATCTCCATTGCCATCAACGATTATGATGTGGTTTATGGAGGGATCACCGTCGCCATAATTAGTCTTAAAATACGCAGTGTAAGTCAATCCACCAACATTGATCGGATAGATGTCAACTGCATCAACACCATCACCGTCTGTCCCTATGTTTCCAACTATTGAGAACTGTGTGATATTGATGTTGTTTGCCGCAAGGACGAACATTCCGGGAAACATGGCTGTGAAATAGCTGCTTCCATCTCCGAAATATCCATCTCCAACCATAACATGGCTATCACAAATAGGAAGATATCGATATTGATCTAATGCTGGATCATAGAAGTCTTCTTCTGGGTCTTCATCCCATGCTTGAGTATGAGTGGAGGGGACACTCTTGCTAAATCTAGGTCCACAACAGTCCTCGCCACAGATGTACGAAGGCGGACAAATACATCCTCCTAAGCCACCACTGATCTCGATATCCTCAGGATTATCGTTGGCATAGCACTTTATATCAAGATAAGGTTGGGTGAGATTTGTATTTAAAAAATTTGCTCCGTCATACATATCGTTCGTGCCGTCATTTATTCCCATCTGCTTGAAAGCAGGCAGAACGCTCCACTCTTGAAGTGCCCCATTTGTGTCCAATTTTGCATACTGGAACCTTGCGGCATGGTTGTAGTCAGTGAAGTTCCCTGCAACATATATGTTGCCAGTCGAGTCTAGCTTAATGTCATTTGTTTGTGGTGGCCAATTATAACCCGCAGAAGTAAATCCAAAACCGTTGTTGAAACTTTCATCCATAGAACCGTCAGTGTTCAATCGGACTATTTTGTTTAGACTGCCTCCCTCTAAAATGTCAAAGGCTCCGCCTACAAGCAACTTTCCATTTTCTTGTTGGGCAATGGCAACTACAAATCCAAAGCCCTCAGACTCGTAGAGGTCTGGGGCGTATGTGTTGTCCAAAGATCCGTCACTGTTCAATCTTACCAACCCACGGTTACAACTAGACCCGTCATAATCTGTGCCAGAATGTCCAACCAATATCTTTCCGCTTGATAATGGAAGTATTGCAAAAACCCCATTCACCATCTGGCCGGTGAAGCCGTCCCCGGAATCGAACGAACTGTCCAGTGATCCATCGCCATTAAGCCTGATGATGCTTTTATCAAATCCGCCCCCAATTAGTATTTTCCCACTATCATCAACAGCAATTGCGGATACAGAATCGCTCAAACTTATGCCACCTCCCGGGAGCAATCCCAAGCCTAAAATATTGGCGGCAAAAACTTCATCTATAACTCCATCGCTATCTATTTTTGCCAAATAAGGGGATTCCACATCGTCATAATGAGTAAAATGCCCCCCTACCAGAACGCTGTTATCGTCCAGTAATTTTATGGTGTAAACTTGAATGGGAATACCACTTATGGCTCTATCTTCAAAGCCAATATCTCCGCCATCTCTCTTGCTTATTGATCCGTCCGGATTTAAGCAAACCATTCCTCCGATAATGACTTGATTATCTAATATGATATCGGGATCCCAGCTTGGTTGTGATATTGATGTGCCGTTGGATAGTCCATCAAATCTTTCAAGACTATTAAAAAAACCGCCCACAACCAACCTTCCGTCACTCATCTGAACAACGCTACTTAATGGGCCATTGAAAACTGGCGGTGTGAACGATTCATCTTCTTTGCCATAAACATCTATTCTTCTGATATTTTTTGAATAATCATTAGTTCCAGAATATCCAGCGACTACAATTTTGCCATCGTCTTGGATGCATATTTCACTACCAAATCCCAATTCACTAAAATTGTAGTCTGTTCCATCTCCTGTTGGCGAGCCTTCTCCCATGTCTATGTCCGCATCGTCTGAGAAACGGTATAGGTCTTCCACAAGATCTGTGACTTGGGCGTATTCTGTCTTGAGATTATTGAGTTGATTGTTCAACTCTGTGTCGTCCGATATCCCATTTGTTTCATAGACATTTATCGTGAGGTTCTTGAAATACGCAGGGGAATTGCCAGGAGGGTCTCCTGGCTCAAGGCTGCCGTCACTATCGGCATCAAATCCAATTCGGTATGGTCCACCATCCATCAACTTCTCATGCAAAACAATGGTGTCCACCATGGTTCCTGAAGTATTCTCTCCCTCATATGTGATGGCGGTAACAGTTCTGGCGGCTGGGTCGTATGTTACCTTAAATGTATAGATGCCACTTTCTAGAACATCGGAGCCGTCTCTGCCCGGCTCCCAACTCCCATAATACTCGCCAGAATTGTTTACAAACTTGTTTGTGCCGTAAATATGTGGAACTGGACAATTTATTTGAAACGCTATTCTTGAAGGATCTGGATCCCAATGCCAGTTGGGAGATTGCCCATCATTGTAAAAACATATGCCTTGATCTGAGCAAAAATTAGTGTGATCAGCGGTAAATATCACCTCGCAAGCCTGATGCTCAGATATGTTGAAATTGGTTCTTACGCTATAAGCTGGGCTCTCATCCCCAGCATTTCCAATAAAAAACATGCCATCGGAATTGAAACCAAAATTGAGACCTATGGTTTTCCCGGTTTGATTACCATATTCTGCGAGCCAAGATGGAATTGAGGTAAGATTGCTGGTGTATGTTTGCATTAATTTCTCCTAAATTATTTTAGTATAAAAATATATACTACACTAGGTCTCTTTTTACTAATATAATATTATGCCTTGGTATATCACAGCATTACTTACCGCCGTTTGTTGGGCTCTATCCTACAGTTCCACCGAAGTGGTGCTTAAAAGCATAGACCGAAAAATGTATTTAGCTTTAAGCGGCACCGCTAATTGTATTTTTTGGATGATCTGGTTATTGACCAGTAAAACTAAAATAGATTGCGACTTTACTCCCAGGTCGATATCTTGGATGATATTGGCCTTTGTCAGTGCTATAGCAGGTAACTATCTTTGCATAAACGCAATACAAAGTAAAAGCGCTACACACGCAAGTATAATTGAAATCTCTTATCCTTTATTTTGTATTTTATTTGCGTTTTTAGCAACAGGACAATTTCAATTATCTTTAATTTCAACTATTGGAACTTTACTAGTTGTAATTGGTATGGTAGTTTTTATATTAGGCTCAAACTGAAAGGTTAACTATGAATAAAGTAAAATCATATCCCTTGACAAACGGACCCAGAGTCAAAGAACCAGAAAAGAGAAAATTATAATGATTGTTTTAGTTATAATTCTATCATTATTTGTTTTGGGCGTTCTATCTTTGATTCTTGATTCTGTTTTCACGCCCAAGGAAACAAAGATTATTCGAAGAGATATTCCAAAAAATAATTATTACAATAAATATGAGACAAATATTATTTTTACCGATGATGACCTTTAACAAGTTTATCTTTGATATTTCCTATTGTTATGTGATAACAATTTCTTTTTACTCCGCCAAAGTAAGTATCATCACGATATTCGTTTAAACCAAGTTCTTTTCTTATGCTTCCTATCTCACTACAAACTGAGTCTAGCCAAAAATAAGTATTATCACTTTGAATAATTGGACTGTAATTAAAAGTTAGAATCTTTCCAGAGTATTTCCCCCAAGATTCATAAGATTCTACTTTTTCTTTTCCTTTTCGCACTATTGTGATGTGCGCTTTTTTCATCTGAGGCTTAACATAAAAGCTTTTAGGTATCAGGCTTCTATAATAGTCGCTAATTCCCTGGTCTATATTTAGTACGCAATAATCCTCAAAGTATTCAACAATACCTGTAGAGGAGAAAGGGTACACGATAGTTGGCCACTAGTTATCTTTGTCTTTTCCCAACAACACCATTATCATACCACAGGTGAGGCAAAAGCAACCCACACTGAAGACTGTTGTAAAAGAAACTATCAGAACTGTTGCGCAAATTTGTATTATGTCCATAGCGAATCTCCTTCGCTATTAGATATTAATTATTTTATAATTTTTCTCTTAAATTCCATTGAATATTATTTGCCCATATTGCAATGAAAATACTTGCCGCCATCCAAAATCCATCCAATAAGTATAAATTATAATATGCCCATAGTGCCATACCAAAACTAAAAACATACAAATATAGATTTAGATTTTTTTTATTGTTTTTCATAGTTACATATTGTATAATAAAAACATGAGTAAATCAAATACCATACACAGATTCTTTCTTGTGTTAGCAAGGACTATAGATCATAGAGTGGGAAAAACAGACTCAGACACCCCAGATATTCCCATACTCACAATGCAAGAAGCACTAATCAGCTTCTTTATTAAGTTCTTTATAGTTATTATAAATTTTATAACCTGTGCTTTTGTTATAGCAAACGTTATTCATCACTGGTGAACTATCTAACGCCAATGTGGGCAAGTAATTTATCTAGTGTATGAGGTTGCATAATAACGACCTCATTCTCACTACTTTGAGTGACTAAATGATTAAAGACTGATATGAATTCATTGTAGTAATTCATGGCAACGCTTTTGTTTGGACTCAGATAAGCTTTAGCCTCACCATGCTGATTCTTGATTAATAACCCAAAATCAGAACTTCTCTCTCCGTAGCTCGGACTATGTTCAAAATCAATTGGAACTAGACTAACAACTGTCGAAGCAATTTGCTGAGTTGCTATGGGATGATTTTTAAAACTAAACCCATCAGCACTTTGATTTTCTTCTAACTTACCGGAGAGCCATTCATTAAATGTTTTCATAGTAATTTATATATTACTAGACTCTTATATTTTCACTAATTTTTACCTCGGCTCCATCGAAAACAAAATTATAATCTCCCTCTTTTTCAGAGAGCTCTCTAGCAATCTTAAACTTTATATTAAATATTCCACTAAGACCTTGAGAGTGATATAAACCTTTAATAATTAAGTTTTCAACATCTTCCGCCGATAAAACTATTTCTTTACTTGTTTTAATTTCCATAAAATACCTCAGGTTAAGAAACCATAATAATAAAAAATAGAGAAAAAGTCAAGAAAAACAAAAACCGAAAACTTTTGTCTTTCGAATGGAAATTAAAATCTAACTATTTGATTCATATATAAAAACATGAAAACATTTAATGAATGGTTAGAAATTAAAGAAAATAACAATGATGGTTGGGCAGAAGATGAAGCATACGGGGAAGCCATGTATGTGTTGGAGCAAATTGAATGGTGCAAAGAAAACGACCCACAAGGATTAGAAGATCTAAAAAAAGATGTAAAGCAATTAGTTCCAAAGTGGAGAAAAATATTTAACAGTCACACTAATAGTGAACACGACGCAGAAGAAGACTTGAAGCTCTTTGTTAATAAATACAACAGCATGGTCAAAGATCCAGAATATCAAATAGAAATATAAAACATGAAAACATTTAATGAATGGCTAATAGAAAAACACCCAGAGATAATAGACGAAGGAATCTTAGACTCATTAGGAAAGAATAAACTACTAAGGAGCGCATTGGTAGCAGGAAGTCTCGCAGGAATAGGTTTGGGAATATCAAATAAAGCAAGTGCAGCTCCTCCCATTAAAAAACCCGTAGCTTCCAAACTCACAGATGAAGAACAAGATATTGAAGACGAAAAAGCAGAAATGTTGGATATGGCTAAAAAAGTTCCCATGAAAACAAGTACGCAAAAAGTAAATGGAAAAGATGTAGTTGTTTCAAGGGGAAAAGCTCAAATAATAGGGGGCAAGGTAAAAGCAACTAAAGCTCCCACTAATAAGTTTGATCCAACAAAAAGACAGCTCCCGCAATTGCCATCAGGAGTAAAATCAAGTCCAGACTTTGGAAGAGCAGTGGAATCATTTAATAATTGGTTAATAGAGAATCACCCAGAAGTTACCCATGAACGTTAATATAAACCCGTTTTATTGTTTTGTAAAAAAAGAACATCTTTTTGAATATCAATCAGGATTTGATGAATATGAATATTGTCTTGTTTTCGCAGCAAGAAGCACAGCAGCAAGAGCATTAACATTTCACATAATGTTAGAGAACGGTGCTCAAAGAGCCAACGTTCCAATAAGTGCTCTTGTTCATAAAAAAGACCACCCAGGATATAGACTTGATTTATTAGAATTATGGGATTGCTTTGGAAATGAAATAAATGTTATAGTATTCACTTATCTTGTTAATAAAAGATGTGAAGTTATATTAAAAGATAAATCATTAGTATGGGGAACATACATGATGACCTTTGATTGGGAAAATAACTCTTATAGCGATACTCCCCAAGATTATAAAAATGCACACCTAATCAAACTTGATAATGGACACTTTGCTCTTCAGCCAAACAATAGAATACTATGGAGAGATAGCAACTTTATTAATAACCCATTAAAGATCGACAATATTCCTAAATATAAAGTGGATAAACAAATATTCGTTTGTGAGAATGCAGACCGGTGGACAACAGAAGACACCGATTCTTTTTACTACGACATCAAAAACACCGGCGAAAAGGTCTTATCTTCGAACGGAAATAAAGAATCAACTATTTGAAAATTTTTGATTATCAAGACTCTTTAAGATACCAAATACTTCCATCAACTCTTCGGTGTTAAATTCTTTTTCAAAAGGAATGAACACCCAGCTAGATTCATTCTTTTTAAATAAAAAGTATCCGTAAAAGCTTTTATAATGAAAATCACTAATTTTTTCGAGGTTAAGCATAAATTGCCCTCATCGCCCTCCATGGCGAAAACGTTATTCTCTCGAACGGAAATTAAAAATGAAGATTTTAATTTCTCAATACAGATCACTAGCATCAGCCTCCGAGAACATATTATAGCAAAGATTAAAGATAAAAAAAGAGTGGGATTGGATTTTAATAACTATTATATAATTATGAAAAGAATTTTTTACAGTAATGTAGAAATAAAATTATCTTACAAGGAAGTAGAAGGTAATTTTTACATATATAAAACAAGTTTCCCAGATGCAATAGAGAATGGAGTTGTTCCGTATTATTACGGAAAAAGAAAGTTTAAAGGGGATATTTTAAGTGACAAATATATTGGAAGCCCCAAAGTTAACAGAAAAGTATTTTTAGAACAAATAGAAAAAAACAACAAAATAATAAAAGAGATAATATGCTTGTTTTGCGACGAAATAAAATGTTCTGATTTTGAAAATAAACTAACAGAAGAACATTATGGCAAAGAAGGTTGCCTGAATGGAAGTAGATTTTCTCCGACTTGTGATATTGAAACTCTTAGGGAAATTGGAATGAAATGCAAGACTTTAAAAAAAGGATTGTTTTCAATGACAAAAGAACAGCTACGTGAAAATGCCAAGAGAGCATATGCGGCTGGATTGGGCAAAATGTCAAACGAGGAAAGAAAATCAATACAAAGAAGAGGAATTTTAAAAAGATTGGATAGATTAAACGAATCAGACATCTATCAATACTACAAAAAAATCGGAGCAAATGGTGGAAAAATTGGCGGCAAAAAAGCTCATGAAAATAAAAATGGAATACACGATCAAAATAACCCAAGAAACAAGGAAGGTAGGGCAAAAGGGCACAAAAAATTAGCTGAGAAATATGCTAAAGAATTTAGTATAATTGATCCAAATGGAAATTTAATTAAAATAAAAAATTTAAATAAATTCTGCCGAGACAATAATTTAAACAGAGGAAATATTATGCTTCTTTTAAGAGGAAAAATTAAATCATCATTGGGTTGGACCAAACCAAAAAATTAAAGATGCCCGGGCAGGATTCAAACCTGCAACCCGCTGATCCAAAGTCAGCCGCTCTATCTTTGAGCTACCGGGCAATAAAACTGCTACTCTACCAACTGAGCTACACTGGCTAAGACCAGTCATTCAAAAAAACCGAAAAGATATTTCTCTCGAATGGAAATTAAAAGGGAAGGTTTTAATTTCCCTTTTAATTTCCTCACATAACCAGCGTCAGCCTCCGAAATATTAAATACAAAGAAAATATTCTACTGATTCCAGTGAGACATTACATAAAATGCCTCATCGATGCATTCTTTGGTATAGTTTTTCAAATAAGGAGCAATATCTTTCATTAGTTGAAAAGCCTCTATGGAAAGAGAACTCGAAGTTTTTGGTGTATCACCCAATTTTTCAGCAATAGACTCCTGGATACCAGCATTAGCTGGGGTGGATTGCTTTAAAACAGGCATCTTAATCTGACAATCAGCAACCAGTGCCGTCGCTGCCTTTGGCTCCAACAACACGAGACGTTGCTTTATTTTCTCTTCGATATACTTTATTGGGTCTTTTGACTTGATGGAACCCTCCCACCAATCTTTGACGTCAACTGACTGAAGCCAGATAGAAACAAAAGTATTTTTATATTGTTTCGCAACAAATCCATATTTCTCCCTGTCAATCAGGAATTCAACGCCACCAGATAGCGTATTAATTATCTCATCGGCAATACGACCCGCACCATGTTGTTCCCAGTTATTAATAATAATATTTTCCACATTATGCTGGGAGTTTTTATTATTATTCTTGTAGACCTGGCTGATACTCTTTAAAAGTTCTTGTGTAGGAGAAATGATACTATTGGGTTTCTTGGAAGCTAATCTAAATGAATAGATCTGACGATAGTAGTACAGGTACTGAGCGGCAAGAGATAGATTATCATCTATCCATTTGATCGCATCAGACATATTGGTTTCTTTCGACATATTAACCTTTCCTTTATTGTTTAGATTTAAATTGTTTAATCTACCGTTCATTGCATTATAAATAATGTCTTTAATCTTGTCAACATCTTTCAATAAAGAAAATTCTTTAGAATGTTTGGTGTTTACCTGGCGAGCATAATAAGGCTTTCCCGGGCCATATATTTTTTCAATTTCATAATTTTCAATCACGTCATGCGAATATATCAAAGATCTATTGCATGGGTCATTTAACACAATCTCCAGGCAGTTCTTCCTTATGGTTCTTCTTCCATAAAAATCAACAGTATCATAAGGGAATTTATTTTTCCACTTTTCTATTTTTCTTCTTTCAACTTCTATAAGAATATCCTTCTCGGATTCTGGATCGCTTACAATGAAATCTACTCTATTTACTCCATGTGGATGCCTCACAACATTGAGATTCATTTCTTTGCATATTTGTTTCAAGAATTCATGGAATCTTCTTTCCCCCACATTACCATATGCTAATCTTTTTTTGTTTATTTTTTTATTTCTCATAACATATGAGAGTAAATTATCATAGATATTAGATACTACTGGAGAAACATATGCTATACGTTAAAACAAAATTAAAAGAAAGCTCTATACACGGAATTGGATGTTTTGCCGATGAAGATATAGCAAGGGGAACTTTAATCTGGAAGTTTACCAAAGGATATGATCAGGAATTCCCCCCGGACTATCCAGAAAAACTGTATATCACTAGCAGACTGCAGTTTCTTAAATATGCCTATGTTAGCAGAACCACAGGAAATTACATATTATGCACAGACGACGCTAGATTCTTTAATCACTCTGATAATAACAATGTGATTAATATACGCAGTGAAGATGAACAAGAAGGAATTGACATAGCTCTGAGAGACATTAAAGCTGGGGAAGAGTTAACATATGACTATAATGTATTCCAGCCTTCTCCTGATGGGGAATTGTAAAAAACCCTACAGTATCTCAAAAATTATACCCGCCGGATTTTTTTAGAAACCGTTTTTGGAAAATTATAGGTTTATGGGGGTATGTTTAAAGTTAATTGGATATAACTTTGAAAAAAAGTAGGGAAGCCCATTCTAAAGTTCATTTAAAGTTCATGGCTCGGGAAAAAGAAATATAAAGGGAAAAGAAAAAGGGCGTAATGGCGTTGAACCGGTACCCGTACCAAACCCTACCCCCAGGGTTTTTCAGTTTTAGTTTTTCAGTTTTTAACTTTGTAAAAATATACCGTACCAAAAACTGTTTTCATTTTTCAAGGAACCGTACCGGATTCTTCTCACATACCACGAATCCGTACCAGAATCCTACCCGCCAGTAATAAGGGGGGGAGAGTTTAGCCCCTCCCCCCGGCAGCGAGCGCCACACTAATGGCTGCATGGCCTCGGCACGGGCCTAACGCCCGGCTGTACCCATTACTCGCTGCCAGGAATCGAATAGACAACCTAGACTATCTGCCAATCGCAGACTACCTTAGTTGCCCCCTTGCAACTTTGCTTGGGGAGTTGTTTCACCAACTCCCGCTTCACGTTCTCGACGCCCTCTTTGACTTCTGTGACACGATCAAGGATAGACCCTACCGCAGACTCCCCCTTGACCAACGCCGTTCTAATGCAATCTACGAGCACCCCAGTGGCAAGCGGGCCAGTCTTACGCATTGCAACCAGATCACTACGGGTGATAGTCTCCCCCTTATCCATGCGACTGATAAGGCTATCCCAAGCAGCACTAGCGGTTTCCTGCCACAGAGCCACCGATTCCAACCACGGGATGCTAGTGGTAGCGTCCCTTTCGTAATCGTCGCCCACCTTGACGGTTCCACTGACCCGAACCGTGAAATCAACCGTATGATCCCCAACCGGAATGTTATCCCGGTCGAACTTCACTTTGCTCAGAGCCAGCATTTGAATGTCGTTCATCTTCTAAACTCCAGAGGGTTGAAGGTTCCTTACACTCAGTAACCGTACCAGATACTATCACCGCTGCTCAGACCAGACTTGCAAGGACAGACCATAAAGAAACATCCCCGCACCCGATTCGGGATCAATGCCACAAGAAACCATGCTGGCTTCTAATGCGTCTTGGATCATTCTCTCTGAAGGATACTTTTTACCCTTCAAGAAGTCTTTGGCCTTAATGGCAATCTCAACAGGAGTCATCTGTTTTCTCCAGAGGTTGAAGTTCCTTACACTCAACCACCGTACCAGATTAGAACTTTTCCCGGCGGGTTGCCTCAGAGACTTTCAGCAAACTTGATGCTCACGACATGAGCATCATCGCCAGTTCCCATGTTGCCCATTTGTAGTTCGTCCTGAAGCCAATCATGTAAACTATCAATGTTTTCCTGAGTCCAATCGCTGGCCTCGATCTCGACAATGATCTTTTTCATCCCTTTAATCCCTCCCTTATCATTTGCTTTCAACAACAGTTTGTCAGTCTCAATCGCTGACACCGTACCAGATTAGAACTTTTCCCGGCGGGTTGCCTTGTTAGCGACCCGCTTGCCAAACTTGCGAAGATGCTTGCAATAACTCATTCCAACCGCCTTGCCAGCACAACGAGTCTTACGCATTTGAAACTTCCTTTTTGGTTAAGGTTACAAACATTAACCGTACCAGAAGGAGAGGGGGGAGTTTTTTGTTTCTCCCCCCTCTCCCCTTTTCACTTCCAACCCTTCATTTCCTTGTTGGCAGCGGCCACGATACTTGCCTTGTTCCGGCGAGACTTCAACTCTTTCTTAGTCTTAGGAACACAAGCACCGTTCTGACGGAGATACTTGAGGCGGAGGCAAACCGCTGCCGGAGTGATTCCCAACTCCTTAGCAACACTGGTTTGGTTTCCACCATTGTTGAGATGCCGCATGATGACATTGACGAACGTTTCAACGCTAACAGTCTGACGCTTCATGGTTTTTCCTTTATTGGTTATTGAAAGATAACAGTTTCTTACCGTACTAGTTTTCTTCTTCCGTTGGATCATAGTTACATTCATCCTCTGCATCTTCATTGTCATAACTTGGATCATCAACCCAAGGCCAGAGGACTGTTTCCTGCATCATATCAAAGTGGTCAAAGTCATCCATTAGACTCTCCTTTGAGTGTTGGGTTCACAACCATCTACCGTACTGAATACTTCAACAGCGACCAGATGGGGAAGGTATCCTTTCAGAATCTCTTTGAACTCAACCTTGCCGAACTTTTCGACCATCTCTTTATGAGTCAAGACTATTGTTTTACCCGTGTCACAACAGGTTACTTCATACTTCTTCATGATGAAACTCCCAGAGTTATCGGCAAGAGTTTACCGTACCGAAAGCGTACCCCTTCTACGTACCCAGACATTAAGTTGTTAACTTAAAAAGTTAACCTAGGTTTTACCCTAGGTTAACCGAACATAAAATCTACAGTAACTGGTTTCAATCCACCTTGGATTAAGATCAACCAAGGCAATGTAACCCATTTCTCTAGCGACTTGACTCATTTCACTTTCAGTTAATACACGATATAAGTGAAATGCCTCTCTGCGTTCTGCTATTGTGTTTGCGTTTAAGTAACCTTCAACAAGGAGCCTAGGCTCAATCATGTTTTCAGAGATGGTAACGTAACGAGCGGCCATCACAAGTTCTCCGGGGGTAAGCCTTTTACGTACCAGACATAAGCCTCAGATGACCCCCTCCAAGTAGGTTTCAAACTGGACGAGCAACAGAATCTTATTATTCTTAGGCTTGATTCCCTTTTCGGCCAGAATACCTTTCACAATCTGGCTGACGTTGAACCTTGAGTGCTTCAATCCTTTAGTCTCCAACTTCAATGCACTCTTGAGACTGAGCAGACGATACTTTTCAACATTCGGGCCAGTGATAACGGCAGTCATTTCTTTTAGTCCTCTTTGTTGATGGAACAAGAGTTTACCGTACCTATTTCAACCAAGATAACGATACTTAGCATCCTCAACCTTTTCATCAATATTATAGACGGTCAAACCGATGATGTTGTGGTCGTTCCACAAAGTTTCAAAAAGATGACTAATCTTTTTGCGGTCAGTATTCTTAATGTAACCCTTCTTACCGTCCTTGAACATGATCTCCAGAATGTAACCACTGACCCAAGACAATCCATCGAACCACTTGATGTTCTTGAACATTTGTTTTTCCTTTGGGCTAGGGTTAAGACAAACCTTTACCGTACTGGATTCCAAAGACTTTCTTCCCTGAGTTCCTTTCGGAGTATGGTTGCATCCTCCAATAACTTCCTCTGTTCAACGAGGAACTGTTTGACTGCGGCATCAAACTCACCGCTATTCTGGGTGTCCAGAATATTCTTCTTAGTCTCCCAGATAAGAGTGCTAAGAGCACGGTCGATGATATTTTTTTGCTCTGGGGTCATCACTTTTTCTCCTTTTGGTTTTTTACCGTACCAAAAACATAAAAGGAAAGAACAAAAAAATCCCCCGATCATATTGAAAACTCTACGCAAAGCGTGGAATCGGCAATATGATCGGGGGGACTTTATTCCTCTTTATTCGGCCCCCAATGCCACCTTCACAGCATTGACCATTTGACCATAGAAACTACCAGCGAAGTTTCCACCGCACATTTCTGCTAGTTCCCGCTGGAAAGCGTGAGGGGTCATTCCACCTTTACGATTCCCGTTCCTGTAGACCGTAGCCTTAGCCTTTACTTTCACAAAGTCTAGTTTGTGATTCTGACGCTCTACGGTGCGATCTGGAGCCGTAATACTAAAAGTGCCTCTTCCGGCCCGATTAGTATAAACAACCCGCCAGACTTGATCCTCGTCAGCCTTGGAGTGTCGAATGGTTCCCTTGACCATAAGACCACCAACCCGACGAAACTCTGTGCCATTATCTGTCTCGACCGGATAGAACTGGACTGGCTTGGGTTCATCAACGATTTGCCACGGCATCTTCTGGTTCCTTAGTGGTTGGGTCTCAACTCTAAACCGTACTGGAATCTATTTTCCTTATCAACCCTCCTTAGGATAAGGAAGACGATCTCCGCAGGGAAGTTTAACGCCCTTCTGAAAAAGTCTTTTCACGAACATAACTGCTTCATACATATCACCTGCAAAGCAAGATTCGATCCAATCCTTCCGTGCCATTTTGCCGTTCACAACGTCCATATACTTCTCGACTTTAATCTGGAGGTTCATCTTGATTTTTCCTTGAGGGGTTGTTGTTACAAATAATATACCGTACAAATCTAACCCGTACTAGATTCCGGTTCCACAACCTCCGATATTTCAATCATCCGCTGATTCTCAATGATGCCGACGATGGTATCAACCAGAACCCGCTCGTTGACAGTGTAGTGACCCCGCTGGTGAATCTCCTTTGAGGCTTCCATGTCCTTGAGCAACTTCAGGCGACGAGTCTTACTAACTTTCATCTTTAACTCCTGAGAAGTGGTAAGGGAACAACACTAACCCGTACCGGATTCTAGTCATGCCTCTTGATGCGATAGTTAATGCCACCCTCGACCAGCAGATTCCAACCATAGGAATCCAATGAATCAATCAACTCCTCGAACACAAGACGATCCGGCAGGAGTGATAACATGATCTTCGGTCCATTGACCTTGCCGATGAGCCAGTGTACCGCCCGTTCACGGTCGAATGCCGCCACCCTTTCGGGGTCGAACCGATGGATGAAGGTGCATGGGAACGGCTCTTCTCCGAACCGCTGAACCAGATCATCAATAGTGGTTTCTAACGCCATGATTTCCTTTCGTTTCGGGTAACAACTCCCGACCGTACCAGATTCTAGTTTCTAGTTGATTTCTAGAATATCTACCCTCAAACCATCCTTATGGTAACTCTCACCCCTAGAATATCGGGGGAGGGTTGAATGAGTTACTGACGGGTCAAACTTAATAATCCAATCGTCCGCACAACCCACTGCATCATAGTAGTTGTCGAAACTGGTAACACTCTCAGGAACACTGTCACGAATGACCATTGCAAGCCACATTTGGATTCTCCTTTGAAGTTTTACCGTACCAAAATCGACGTACCAAAATCGACCGCTAGGATTGAACCTAGTGAATCCCCAAACGGGACGGTCGAAGATTGTTTAGCGTGGGTTGTTATTATCAATGATAATAGAAATAATACCGCTACACAATCCAAGGAAGCACATCATGATGAAACTCTTAGTTATTCTCTTAGTTATTCACAACCAGTCAGATTCCCGGCTTCAACCAGGAACCACCAACCGTACCCACTGGAAACCCGTGGGCCTCACCCCCCGGCCTGTTATTTGGCCGGGGGGTGAGTGTGACTAACTTCAGAGCATCTCGACGCCAAGGCTGGCGAGAATCTCCGTCGCACGCTCCTTGGTATTGCTGGTGCGACCACCACCCTCAAACTTCGGGATGTTCAGCCCGTGCTTCTTCCGCAACTGGCTCAGACGAACACTCACCGAACCCGGAACGATGCCCAACTTGCTTGCAACGTCCTCGACGCTGCCACCAGCCCGCTGCACTTCGATAACCGTGGTGAGAAACGTCTCAAGATCAACACCCTTCTGACCAACTTGGCGACCCATAGTAATCATCTCCTGCTTATAGTTACCAACCCTTTGGTTCCCGCTTGCCTCATTGGCTTGCTGTCGGAACAAACCCTAACCGTACCGAATCTTATCCTTTACCGATTATGACAACGGAAGGCGTCTCTCCGTGTCATATTTGCTTCAATATCCCTAAAAAGATCCCTCATAGCCAGATAGTTCTTAAAATCTGGCTCCTTTTCAAACTGTGTGGCGGCTTCGATAAGGCTTGAAACCGGCTTCACAGTCTCCCTTGCGTAATAATCTTCAAGGAAACTCAAAGTTTGCCGGTCAAGACCACTACTAGTTTTTGTATCGTCTGGCATTTTTTCTCCCTTTGACCAGAAACCGTAAAAACTGTTTTCCATATCTCTCTACCGTACCGAAAGGTTACTCATGCACCAGCCCATAGCCTCCGCCATGTCCTTCTTTATTCCCGGCAGGGTGCAACTGTTGCCTTCCTGCCTTGATGCTTGCCAACCCTTGAAGGGAATATATCGGAGTTGATACACAACATCTCCCTCTTTTGCTTCGTAATACGGCTTGGTATTATACCGATTCTTTTTCTTTTGCCAAAGCATTGTTATTCTCCTCTGGTTGATAACCGTACCTGATCTTACCTCTTGTAGAGATAACTACCATAGGGATCACAAACTTCGACCAACCGTTGAATATCGTTCACAACATTAAATCTTGCTCCATTTTTGGCCGGAGCCTTCCAACTTGCTGCCTTATAAATATCCCCATTTTGGTCTATAAAGGCATGGACACTTTTGTTAACCGCCCACAGCGGTTCCCCGTTACTACCCAGCCAACGCTCTTGACGAACCACTCTAGTATACTTTCGCCCCGGTTCAAGAATGTATTTAGTCTCAGCCCCAGTGGTGTTAGACTTCTCAGTCAAAGCAGCGAGCCAAAGTTCGACTTGTTCTTGCATTGTTACTCTCCTCTGTTGCCTATTCACCGTACTAAATCAGATTCCTGCCCTTCAGCCATTCATAGACAACACCGCTGGCGTTGTTGATCTTCATATTATCATTCTGGCAGTCGTTAATAAGGCTGATTAACAATACCCTGTTGATATTAACACCGCTGATGGGGAGATGCCACCAATCCCCAATATCACAAAACTCCAGTCTAAGGTATTCTAATACCCTGTCCCGATAGTTTCTCCTTGAGGCAATATCGTGTTTATTGTATCCCTTGTGGGCGTCGTGACCCTTCACATTCTTAGTCCCCCACCAATCTTCATAGAATCCATCGTAGAAGTCGTTCATTGGTTTTCTCCTTGATGATTGATCGTACTAAAAAAGTTTCTTATAGCCGGGGAACTCGTCAATGTACCCCACCTGCCATTCATTACCATCCTCAGCAATCATGGTTTTAATCTTAGAGGTTGGCTTGTAAAGTGCATTGACCAAAGTGTCAATCACCCAAAAGAAACTCGCTACGATCACAACCGTACCAAAAAGACTAGTTAGATACATACCGATGATGAAAATGTCTGTTATTGTCATTTTTATTACTCTTTAGTGATGTTTAGTGATGTTTAGGACAAACCTTTACCGTACCAAAATCTGACGGAGTTCATCAGAGAGAGTTTTTTCTCGCTCCAGAGTTTCAACAATACTACCCAGCCTCATGCTAATGAAGTTGAGAGTATCAGGCTCAACCATACCCTGACTATTCAGGGGAGCAGTATCCACAAAAATCCTGAGCATCTTGAGAGTATCACCTGAGCATCTTGAGAGTATCAAATCTTGAGAGTATCAATGGTATCCATTAGTTCAATCCTTTAGCGACAGAAATAAAGAGGAATATAGATAAAAAGATAACTAGTCCAAAAAATCAAGAAAGCCAAAATGCCTAGCCCACTAACCATGCCAAAAGTGTCAACATCATCTGGATGTTCACCAAACAGATTGTAGCAAATCCAGTTTTTCATTGTGAAAACTTTCCAGCGAGAAATCCAATACATTTTCTTTTCCTTAGAAGTATCCATACTGGTCTAACGTCCAGTGGCGTTTTTGACTTCCACCGCTTATAGGATACCTGTACTAGAAACTTTCAAATACGTCCCAAAATCCCACCTTGTTGCCGTTAGAGTCTTTGAGATTACCGCTATCCCCCGCTTTAATGTTATGGGGGATTTGAGTTAGAATCTCACCCAGTTCGTTGGGGTTATCATTGAAACTATCGTTGTCCATGTTCACTTCAATAATGATTTTCACTTTTATTCACCGTACTAGAAGGGATAATCTTCGGGCCACTCTTGACTCTGACTATACATTTCCATTTCATCATAGTGGGCATTGAGTTCTGGATCATTAGTAAGTTCAACATAATGACCCCGTTCACAAACGATGTTACGCTTCTTCAGAATCTTATAGATGATTCTTTCGGCGTTAGTAAGATCGGCAACGCTAATGCCGATGATAGCCCTTGCGATTTGTTCCAGTTCAGTGTTCATCTTTTGCTCCGCTCCTTGGGTAAGGTAAACCCGTACTAGATGTTATTGAACTCTGTGCTAAGATACTTCATATCTTCGCCGCACTTTTCGCATACCGGGGTTCCGGCATCTTCATACCACCACGGAGTAACATGAGTAACACAATCACAATCTGCACAACGCCAAACGTGGCGGAGTTTAGTATCGTCGATAATAGTCCAGTTGTCCACTGTTTTTCTCCTTTGAGGTATTCTTGAACCGTACCGGAATCAACGAATCGTGTTGTTGGGCGTCTGACAAATCATAATCTGCTGCTGAGATTGTGAGGACTGATTCACCACAGCAATCTCCATAGAGCCTTGACGATCCACCCTGCACCAATATGTTCCGGTAGAATCACTCCAATACCGGTAGTTATTATCATAACCCCTATAGACATTATATTGGGGTTCATTGTGATGATGCTTTCTTGCCTCCACAATAGTGTGAACAACAGGAGCGGCTTCCTTACCACACTGGAGACAAGCAACAAGTAATCCAACAACTAAACTGGCAATCTGAAGGTAAAACATTTTCTAATCCTTTGAAGAATGTTTGTTTCGGAACAACCCACAACCGTACCAAAATCAAAAATCACTATCCCCGAAATATCCGTAATCTTCATCCGTGCCATACTGTCGGCAGACACACAGTTTGTATCTCGTTGACTCCACACCGTACCAAAATCAATCGTTCTCGTATATGCCCTTAGTATATTCTTTTGGAATGATTGGACACCAACCTTTAGCCTTTTCATTATCATAAGGCATCCAGAATGGAGCATCACAAGCGTCTACTACTCCGAACTTATTATTCACAAAGATATGAGGACAAAGTTTAGTCCCCTTTATTTCACGTTCTTCGTAATGGTATTTGCCAATACCGATCCCAATATTAGGGCCGAAGTAATAAACTTCCTGATCCTTTTCCGGAGGGAAGTTATGACTGCTTTTCCATGTGTTCATGTTGTCTTACCGTACCGAATACAGACCGGCTATTGTTTCACCGTCAAAGTTTTTGTTTAATTCTTTTATATACTTTTCAGCTGATTCTTTATTCTGCCATTTGACTACAAATGGCTTTTGGTGAATATCGCCTTTATCGGTGACTGGCTTGTGATCCTTATAAACCACAAACCAGCGGCCTTCTTCTTTCACAGAATAGTTATTTGATCGTTTCATAATGTTTTTAAAATTTAAAGTTAGGACACTATATTAGTGTATACACGGTTCTAACTTTAAAGGAGATTTATGCGTGAAAGGGAGCGAACAAGTTTATTCTGGAAGATACCTAAAGAGACAATGATGGAGATTGTTAAATCTTCAAGTAGCATAGCAGAGATTATACGGAAATGCGAAATGGTTTCAAGTGGAGCATCGTACAAAATACTTAAACGAAGATTGGACGAAGAGCAGATTGATTATTCCCATATTAAATTAGGCTTAGGTAGTAATAAGGGAAGGAAGTTTCAATCAGAGAAAATTCCTCTTTCACAAGTTATGGTTAAAAACTCAACCTATAATAGATGTAATTTAAAAAGAAGATTACTTATTGAACTAGGATGGGAAAATAAATGTTCTAAATGTGGAAACAATGGTGAGTGGCATGGTGAACCATTAACAATACAATTAGATCATATTAACGGTATATCAAATGACAATAGAATTGAAAACTTAAGATTACTTTGTCCTAACTGTCATAGCCAAACACATACTCATAGTGGCAAAAGGTTTGTTAAACACTTGTGTATCTTATGTGATAAAAAAGTTTCAAAGAGCAGCAAATATTGTGCTGGATGTTACGTATCCCATATACATAAACAACAAGTTATGAAGATGAGAAAAGTAGAAAGACCTGAAATGGATTTGCTTTTAAATGAAATAAAAGTAAACGGCTATAATGCCACAGGAAGAAAATATGGTGTTACAGGCAACACAATCAAGAAGTGGATTAAATGACCCTAATCGGATTTGAACCGATGTTTTCCCCGTGAAAGGGGGATGTACTAGACCGGGCTATACGATAGGGCCGTACCAAAAACAATATAGTCTATAACAAATAAAAAATAAACCCCCTCCGTTTTACGGGAGGGGGTTCTTATGGCCGATTATTATATCAGCCTTTAACTTCAACCAACCCCAAGGCTGGCGAGAATCTCAGCCGCCCGCTCTGCGGTGTTGCTGGTGCGGCCCGACCCCTCGAACCGGGGGACGTTCACACCGTGCTTCTTCCGCAACTGCGAGAGACGCACCGACACCGAACCGGCCGTGATGCCCAGAGCATCGGCAACGTCCTGCACCGAACCGCCGGCCCGCTGCGTCTCGACCACCGTGGTCAGGAACTTCTCCAGAGCGACACCCTTCTGTCCAACTTGACGACCCATAGTAGTAATCTCCTGCGTTATTCAACCCTTTGTTGCCGTTTGCCGAAGTGGCTCACCGTCGCAACGTCCATCAACCGTACCAAAAGACAAGTTTCTCTGTTTATTTCTTTTTATTTCTGGAATGAGTTCAGAGTTATATTTGCCAGTTCAGTTGAAACTTCTTCAAGTTCCTTCTGTATTTCCTTCTTCCTTCTCGCCAGTCTCTTAACCTTCTCAGCCGCTTTAACTTTCACACTATTGTCAAACTGTTTAATGCAATCAAGCATTAAAGTTTCAACATCATTGCCTGTACTAAAAGTTACTTCACCATATTCACTATCTCTAACTGCAACTCTAAATCCGCTTACATGATTACCGATTATAAAGTCGAAACCTTCACTTAAAAAAGTCTTGATATGTTCATTCATTATTCTGGGAACCTTAGTGGACTATTGTTGTTATTTTCGTCTACAGGGTTCTCAGAAGAAACATTCACAGAAGGTTTGAAACTAACCGTCACAGAACTAGCATCACGGCGGGTCATGCCAGTCGCTAGGCAGAAACTAAGTTTAGCGTCACTTTCTTCCTTCCTAAATTCCTCTAGGATTTGATCCTGAGTTACAGGTTCACCCATAAGGTTACTAACCGTACCTCCAAAGATTTCCATAACTTCACAGATTCCGCCGTACCACATAGTGGCATCACCGGGATCGCAGTTATAAATATTGAGCCTGTCCTCAATGTTGTTGAGTTTAACAGTGCAATAATAACGATAATGTTCCATTTTTTCTATCCTTTCGTTACTACTCTACCGTACCAAAAACTATCGGGCCGTTTCTTCCTTAACTGTTTCCATGACAATTAAATTTTCATCATAAGGAAGATTATCCAAAAAATTATGTAATGTTTCTGGATTCTCATATGGGCCGTATTTGATTTGCCCTTGTTCATAGTAAATGTGAACGTAAAACATTACTATTATTTAGCAGAGACCTGTATTCAACCTGAATGGTAGAATTTTTACTGGCCATCTTCACAAAATTTGATACACTATCCCAATCGGGACTAGAGTCGATATATAACTCTTTACCATCACTCAATAAATATATTTCAAAACCACCTGACGGATATTCACCATCAACAAATTTTTTCTTTGTATCAATTATGACGTATTGTTTCATTCAAAACTTTTCAATAGTACCACATTTGGAAAGTAATTCCAAACATTACTGGGGTATTCTGAACTATTGTTTAATATGGGCTCGCCACTAATATACCAGTTGAAATCTTTCTGGTAAATATTTCTACCTTCAGTTGAAATCTTTCTGGTAAATATTTCTACCTTCACAAAATTTACGAAGGATACAATTAAGCCGGCTCTTGGTAACATATGTAGTGTATCCCTGATTATTAATCCCTACAGTCTTGTTGGTAATTTTAGCAATCAGGTTATTAAACAAAAAGACAAGAATCACATCATCGGCAACTTCAACCCTAGTGTTGCCACAAGAATGATTCTTCTTGTTCAAGATGCTATCAATCATCTCTTGTTCAATCTTACGCATCTTTTTTATTCCGTACCGAAAACCGTTCCAATCCATATTATTATTCCATAAAACGGAATCTGAGGGATTCGAACCCCCGGAAGATTTTAACCTTCGGCGGTTTAGTAAACCGCTGCCATAATCCGCTCGGCCAAGATTCCACCGTACCAAATCTGAAAACTTTTGGTGTAAACCCCCAAGACTTAAACCTCTTGGGGGTTTTTATTGTACCAAACCCTTTTGTATCTGCCAATTCTTATGCTCCATAACAACGTCGATATTATTACGAAGTAGATTATCAGGGGCGGTATCACAATACAAACTAATCATCTCGAGAATATCATCTAAACTATTCTTGAGAACATTATCTTGAGTTAAACTCTTTGAATAAGAAAGTTTACCTGCGATCTTACAAAATAGTGTGGCCTGTTCCTTATCCATAAGATTCACCATTGTGGCACAGGGGCTCCCTTAGCCCGGAGTTTATGACAACGCTGCCTTACTGCTTGAGGAGAGATCCCCAATTCATTTGCAACACTAATACTGTTTCCGCCATTCTTGACGGCTTCTACAATACTCTTGAGGAAAACTTCAAGGGGGATTCTCTTATTCTTCTTCTGAGCGGTTTCAGTTTCACCACCAAGAATGAAATCACTAAAGTCAATATCGTCTAGCATCTAGAGTTCTCCGTGTGACGCCCTCACACCGTACCAGATTCTACCGTTCTTTCTACCCAGGTTTCACAACCAAACTTCATTCTGGCAAATCTAATTGCGTCCCATTCGCTATAAGCAGATACATACCCTGCTATTCGGTTGTTCTTCCAAACAATCCAATTATATTTTTCCATAATACCTCTATTATAATCTAATAGAGGATATTGGTCAACCTTTATCCTCTTCTCCTATAACTTCATCAATATACCAATTATAACCAAGACCATTGACATCCTCACTCAGACTATCAATCTCAAAAGTGGCTTCCTCGCTATTAGCATCTTTAATTTCCGGAAAATCAAATACTACAAAAATCTTCATTTTATGCCCCACTCTTAAGAGCCCGATTAGTAGCAATCTTCACGCCCAGTTTACGATTAAACATTCCGCCTGCTGGAACATTAAACTTACCCCTCAGATCACGACCATCAGGAGTAGTAATCTCCACAATAGTAAAGCCGCCCTTGCAACTGAGTTCCCAGTTCACCCGGCGAACTTCATTATTGAAGTGTTCATATTCACGCTTGCTCATATACTCACAAACGATCTCTGGAGTATTAAGCCTTTCATTAGTTTCACAACGGAGATAAGTTCGCCCGTGATAAACACGAACCTTATAACCAGTCTTACGAAGAACTTCCACGTTTGGCATTATAATTTTAGTCAAGGTAGTCATAATTAAATTTCCTTTTCACCAGGGGCGGGCAGGGTCACGACGAAGAATTTTTTTCTTCTTCTTATAAAAAGCCTTAGTCTCTGATTCAACTTGTTCTTTGAACTTTTTGATTCTAGATCGTAAATCTGCGACTTTTTCACTAAATGTTTGAGACGAAGTTTCAAAGTCCTTGCTAATCTTGTTAAGTGGAGGCATACCACTAATAAATTTGTGCCACCAATTAGAATGTTGATCACTCATTAAAGATCCCTCTTTCTTTTAACATCTTCAACAGTATGATTATACTCTATTCCAATTTCTCGGCAATATATAAAAAGAAATAAACTGCTGATTGGATAGACTCCATTAAAACGTCCATAACCATTATCAACCAGCCACTTACAGGCATCGCATGACCATTGATGGTCATACCCAGCAGATTTACGATCTAGAATCGTGAAAGGAATCTTATGAACCAATCGGTCATTTACCCAAATTTCAACGGTATGGTAGGTATTACCATAAGAGCGTTGAAACCATCGACGAGCATGAAGATAAATTTTCTTAACTTCAACAAAACTGGTGAGGAGTTTTTCTTTTTGGATTGTTTCCATGCTCACTCACCGTACAGAAAGAGTGCGGCCTCCGGGAATCGAACCCGGAACCTAGAGGTTAAAAGCCCCTTGCTCTGCCAATTGAGCTAAAGCCGCAGGCTAAACACTACCGTACCAGAAACAGACTTTTCGTCACCCTCCCCTCCCCCATATAAAGGGGAGGGGAAGATTTAATTCTTCACTCAACCGCTAAGAAGTCAACTTGGAATTTTAACGTAACCCAATTCAACTGCTGTTTCATTCAAGTCATCAAAATACTTCTTCGTATATTCATTAGGATCACCACCCTTGGGCCAATGGCGATCATCCTTGAGAACAAACTTGCCAAAAGCATTGCTAAAATTATCTTTTGCTCCGCTATCTGTGCTTCCTCCAAACATAAGAACATCATTCATCATATCAACATCGCTAAAAATAACTTCTAGCATTTGTTCTATAGAGAGATTATAACCAACAGCGTAAGAAAAGTCCTGTTGCATATCATCCAGTGTTTCGCCGCTAAGTGTAATCTTACGTTTCTGAACATTATTTTTATCGAATTTTACAACATCACCTGTATCCTTAATTACAACATCGCTAGTTGCCTTGATATTATATTCGATTTCAACATCGAATGTAACGTCTTTTGTAAAAGTAGCAGTCATTAGTTATTCCTTAAAGTTTTTCCACAAAGTTTCAACCATAGCAACATACTATTGCTTTTTAACTAAAGCCGCAACAAAACACTACCGTACCAGAAACAAACTTTTCGTCAACCCCTCCCCTCCCCCACATTAAAGGGGGAGGGGAGAAGATTTAACTATCACTCAACCCCAAGCGAGGCGAGGATCATCGCTGCCCGTTCAGCGGTGTTGCTAGTCCGACCACCACCCTCAAAGCGAGGGATGTTCAGACCATGCTTCTTCCGCAACTGCGAAAGACGCACCGAAACCGAACCGGCCACAATGCCCAGTTCGTTCGCAACATCCTCAACGCTACCACCAGCCCGCTGCGTCTCGATGACACAGGTAAGGAAACGCTCCAGCGACACACCAGCCTGACCCTTAGCACGACCCATAGTATTAAACTCCCTCTTTAAACAACCCTTTCTTCCAGACTCACGTTGAATCGGGAACAACCACCAACCGTACCAAAAGGAAACTTACTTCTTTCTTAAACTACCTAAAAACCTGTCTTTGACACTATAAAGAACTTTTTCGTAATCTTTAATGAAACTATCAACTTGATCGTGAACACCGGGCGACGATACATCCATACTCACATAATCATCGCCCTGCATACCCTGTTCACTATAGTCTACTGCATTGAGTCCCTTTTTACTGAAACCAGAATCAACTAGACTTTTCTTAAAGGTAGTGAGCCAAAGTTTGTCAGTATAAATTAAGCCATGCTTTTCAACATTCCAAGTTTTCTTGGAAAAATACGCCCTTAATTCAAACCGATCATCGTGTCCTTCGTAGGTATTCAAATCTAGTTTGATTATCTTCACATCTTTAGCCACTCTGCTCCAATAACCCTTGCCTTCAGTAGAGGTGACTAGACTCACTTTGCGTATATAATGATAACAATCTGGACGGGTTTTTAGGCCAGTTTCAATCCAGTCAGGATGAGGATTAATCTTCATCATAATCATTCTCTGGTGGAAACAAGTTGTCGAAACAGGTTCCACAAGTCTGACTAATCATCAATTCCCGATCATCTGCACTAAGATTGGAAAACAAGTCTTGAACCAAACCTTGTCCCGTACTCCACTTCACATATGTGGAGGGATCAACACTAATATCTTTTTTTGCACCGCAGAGTCGGCAGGAGATACTAATGTTTTGCATAGTCAAAAACCGTACCAGAGGGAAACTCTAGACTTTAAAAGGAGGAGATCCACAAGAGGGATTACCAGTGTGTGAAAAACTAGTCTTAAAACACCCCTCATTAAAATGCTTCTGGTATTCCTCGTTAAACAGGATCTGGTAAGCCAAACCACCAAACTCTGCAATTTCTTTCAGACGCTTGAGGTTCTGTTCACCACTACTCCAGACCCTATTATCGTCGCTCCAACTGTAATACCAGTCGTGACTCTCTAGGAGAGTCTTGTATTCAGCGAGTTTCTGGTCGAAACTGGCAAGCATACTGTTTTTACTAGTTTCCATAAGCAGAGACCGTACCAAAAAGAAACAGAGAAACTTTCAAAACTTGACTCCAAGATTAGCTAGTTCTGTCAAATAATTGTCTAATAGTTTCACAATTTGATCATTATTATAAAATCCGCTCAATGCTTCACTTCCTATTAAAACATCATTCAGAATTGAATTCTTCATTTTTGAAAGATAGTCTTGAACTTTTTTCTCATCTGTCTTGAACTTGTATCTGTCAAAGTTCTTTGGATGATATTCACCATGAGGTATTTTGTTATGACTAAGGAATCCTGATCTGCTCATCACATCTTCACTAATTTTCCATTCTTTATATGTTTTCATACCATTCCTCACTTTCGTCTGGTAGATCGATAATATCTAGAAATGTTATATAGTATGTCACACCCTTATATAGGAGCACCTGAAGAAATCTTAGGTTCAAAAATGTGTGAACACTATAGTCATCATCATGTCCGGCAAAGTTGCAGGTATGACACATTTGTAAATTATATTTTTAATACAAAAAAAATAAAATAACTCAAATGTGGTACCTTGACAGGGGGGTTCTACAGTATAGAGTGTATTTGCGGAAGATGGTTTCACAAGGAAGTGAGAAAAGGAACTAAAGAATGAAAACTCAAGGTGAAGCAGAAGAACTGATGTGTAAGGATTTTTCAATGTTCTACATTGTGTTCTTAGGCAGAGGACCAAAAGACATTAAAGTCCATTCAGTTGATAACAATGTATTAGTGGTCACACAGAACAATTTATCAAATGGTGAAAAACTTCTCCTAAGCACAGTGAGCGGCAATATAATAGCAAAAGACATGAGAAAAGGCTTAATTGAATCTGGTGAAGATGAACTTAAAAAAATAGTAACTAAAGCTACTCTTGAAGAAGTAAACAACTTATACCATGACTTTTCAACAAAGAATGGTGAAGAAATATTAATGTTTAGTTTATGTGGTGTTCCAGGCTATCGTTTGAAAAATAATAAATATACTAAGTTAGGAGCATGAGTCTCAAGTGAAATTCCAATAATGACTAGTAATGAAACTGAAACGAAAATATAAATAAATTATCAACCATCATGGTTTTTGAGCTACTTAAAACTGGCCAGCGATTCGTACATCCACGATTCCGGTTTTTCCCAGAGTTCCACCAACACTACGTACCCAGACATTAACTTGTTATTTATAAACTTCATGCTGGCTCCACTATTGATTTGCTGAGAATAATTGGTCCTCTTGGAGTTCTAAATATAAATCCCGGCACTCGGACAATAACTTTCTGCCCTACTTCCGCATCGCTTATTGTATCGTGATAAATTCCATTAAAATTAAGATATTCTCCTATTTCTCCTGTTCTTTCTACTCCTATTTTCTTAAAGACATTCTCAATGATTTTGTGATCTTCTTTAATATTTAAAGGATTCCACTCCCCAGTTATGTAATCATAACCGTATAAATTTTTCCATTCAAGAATTAGCAAGTTCAATAACCTTTGAACGAACTCGTAGTCTCTATCTTCTTTTGGTTCTTCCATGGGTCCGTCATAAGGAACTAAGGAAAAATTTCCCAAATGAGTTTTTACCATCCAATTTAAATTTTCTTTTTTTATTCCCAATGATAACATCACTCCTTCTATGTATTTATTTGGCAATTCATTGAGTAAAAGTCCGGAAGCCTTAATTACATAATCATATTTTTGTCTAGGAGATTTATTTTCTGTTGTCCGTTCTTTTTCTTTTAATTCTTTTTCTTTTAATTCTTTTTTTTGCCGTATTTTTTCATCTTCTTGTCTTTTTCTTTCCGCTTCTTTGGCCGTAACTCTTTCTGGGCTTCTTTCTTCTTCGGCTTTTCTTTTAGCATCTATATCTTTAAGAAATAAAGCCTTATACATAGAACTTCGTTCATTTTCGTATCCCTCCAGTTCTTCGGGAGTAAGTGAATATCCGCCGGGGGTTTTCACCTGTTCGCTTTCTAGTATTCTGAGCATTTCGTAGAAGGATTTCATGTTATTTGCTCTCCAAGTCTGCACTGTCCACCAATTTATATAGGATACTTTGTAGGTATTTTCGTCAATTTCAAGAACCTTGCCTCCATTTTCTTCCAAAACTTCAAAAATAACGGCTGGAAGTTGAAGTAGAAAAACTAAACCCAAATAGTTATAAGATCATAAGCTCCTATAAGGCCTTTTAAAGCTTTTTTAAAAATCAGGCTGTGGGATGATTAAAAAAGATTAAAAAGCCGTCAAAAGCTAAAAATGGAGATAATAGAGGGAATAAAGAGCGGCTATAAAGCGGAGGGGCCAGGCCATCTTCATTTCATCTTTTTATTTTCTTTTTATTTTCTTTCTATATGCCCATAAAAAAAGGCACTTTAAACAAACATGAAAAAAATCTTTTTTTTGATTTTGGGCCTATAACCCACAAAGTTATTCTTTATATTTCTGACTTTGGGCCTATAACCCACAAAGTTATTCTTTGTTAAAGTTTATCACGCTTCACAGTTTAGTTTTTATGAAAGAAAAAGACAAAATTCTGGAGATAATTAAACTCTGTGAGAGTGCAATAAACAAACAAACTGAGAAGAATAAAAAAGGTGGCTATGGTCTGGATGATTATACAGACGGCAGAATGATAGGAAGTGCTAGTCTAGCCAGAAATATACTGAGGATTATTAAAAAATCAGTTTGAGAAATAGTGAAGGGTCAAGCCTTTTAAAACTTGACCCTTCATGTTCTTTAATCCATCTTCCAATTCTACTGATTTTTTAATTTTTCTAATTCTTCTTTTAGTTTTAGATTTTCTTTTAAAAGAAAATCTAATTCTTTTTGCTTTTTTTGTTCTTCTATTTGTTTCCTAAGATCTTCGTTTTCTTTTTCTATTTTTATTTTTATATTATTTTCTTTATCTGATGAGACATGCACAGGATAAGATCCATTGATACGCTTTGTTCCTTGTAAAAATAATTTTAAAGTAACAAAATCAGATTCTAAATCAATTGAGACTTCATAAAAATTTTGCTGCGTTGGTTTGCCTTCAACTGTAGCCCCGTCCTTGATATCGCTATTAAGAATCTGATCATGGGTTGGATATGAATTTTGGATTCCAGAGTGATCTGAATTATTATTTCTGTGTAGGGATCGAGGAGCGTGTTTATTGTATGTGTGTGAATCACAAGTAGCATTCCAACTACATGGGGTAGTTGATGACATCCAATAGGTATTTGAGGTATTTGGCCACTTATTGTGATTCCAAATTGAAGGATTGTATGTATAAGTAACAGGAAGTTGCTTTTCTAAATAAAAAACAGATTCAATCAAACCTTTTACTTTATCATCATTATTTCCGTTTTTTCCAAAATCTATTGCTTCTTCACTGTCTAAAGAAACAAACTTGAATGCACAATCTTTATGGGCATATCTTTTTATGTCTATAAAACTGTTGGCGTTTATAACATAACCATCAGCACTTGCATTTTCACCGTCTATTTTAAATTTAACGACTGCTCTGCGGTCGTTTTTATTTCTAAACCTGATTGTGTATTCACTTCCAAAGGGTATGATTACGGTTCCATTTGCTAATTCTTTTTGAATTTTACCGTCAATAATAATACACATTACAAACTTGTTTGAATAAACCATACGAACCTCCTTTAAACCTAAAAATTATACTCAATTCCTCATCTTGAGCGATGGTTCTTTGTTCGCATAAAGAACCTAGACAATAGGTCATTTGTCGAGGATATGTTATTTATAGTTAAATTATAGATTTTTTCAATAGGGTCTTTGACAAAATTCAAATATTCTGCAATAATAGACTCTATGAAAAACAATAACGCACATTTAATTTTAATATTAATATCATACCTAGCCATAGGATCCATTCTGGCTAGCAACAGTGTTCATGATAAAACCTTAAAATTAACTCAAGACTCTATTGAAACTCTATTAAAAATAGAAATCATAACAGAAAAGCAGTTTAATAATCTTCAAAATAGAGTTGAACATCTAGAGAGAGGGGAGAGAATAATTGCTAGAGTTAACTATTAGATAATTTTTTTTAATTTACTATAATAGTGTAATGAAAAAACCATCTATTGCTCCTGATAAATCATTACCAACGCCTTGGGAAGGATCAGTTGTTAAAAAGCCTTGGGAATATAAGGTCACAGCGGTCATACCTTGTATCAATGCTATGGATAGTTTACCATTAGTGATTGAAACTCTCAGACTACAAACTGAAAGACCTTATATTGTTGTTGTTGATACTGGGAGCGAGGATACTAGGAGTATTGAAGATTTAAGGGATGAGGATGTTGAGATTCATTTTATTCGTTCCAATAGTTGGCGGCATCCAAGTGAACCAGTAACAGCGGCTATGGATTTGAGTTTATCGTTCGTTCACACAAGGTTCTTGTTTTGCACCCATTCAGACTGTTTTCTTAAAAGAAGAGAATTATTAGCTGAAATGGTTGAACTCTGCGAAGTGCATAAAGCAGTTGGTTATCAACTTAGTCCTAGACCACATCCAGATTGGGAATGGATGCTAGGGCATACTTGCACTATGTTTGATGTAATAGCACTAGACAAAATTGATGCAACTTGGGGTCTCCGAAGATTATGTAATAATCGTGGAGTAGAACTCAAACCAGCAGTATGTGGTCCAAATTGGCCTGACACAGAACTATTAATTAACTATCAACTTAAACAAAACGGTATAAATTCTCTACTAATAGGTTCAGAGCAGAACTATGAGAGAACAAATGATAATAACATTGATCATTGTCGTTCACTTCCAAGTTCTATGATTTATTTTGAACAATACGCTCAAAATGCTAGACTATGGATGAATGATGCTATAGAACAAGCAAAGAAAAGAATTGAAGAGTGGTCAGAGAAATGAGTAGATTTTCAAAAGACGAAGAAGTATATTTTTACAATAAAGAAACCAACGAAATACTAGCGGGCAAAATATTCGACACTAAAGATAAAAATGAATATCAAATAATTTGTTATATTGATATGAAATCTAGAGTGACGCCCTATACGCCAATAGTATCAGAATCAGAAATCAGTCACAATAAAGATGAACTTGAGTATTTAGTAAAAAACACTCAAATATACAAACGCTATAAACTATTACTTAGAAACATATCAAAAACAGATAAAGGATTGGAAATTGGACCTTTTTATCATCCAATTGCACCAAAAAAAGACGGATGGCAAACAACAATAGTCGATATATGTTCTAAAGAAGATTTAATCAAAAAACTATCGCCAGAAATCATGTCGCATGGATTGTCTAAAAATATAGAAGATATAGACATTTTGTGGGATTGGAAAAATGAGTCTTTAGAGGAAGCGGTAAAAAATAAAGTTGGTAACAATTTAGATTATATAATAAGCAGTCATTCAATAGAACATGTGGTTGATATTCTTGATTTTTTAAAATCTTGCTCTAACCTGCTTAAAGAGAGTGGAGTATTTAACTTGGCAGTCCCAGATTTAAGATATAACTTTGATTTTTTTAGAAATCCTTCCCCTCTTGGTCAAGTATTATCGGTATATAACAATAAAACCAAAAGACATTCTTCTGAAGTCTACTTAGATTCCATAAATCATCAATCTTGGGCTGACAAACAAAGTGCTTGGAGGCCACATTCTTCTCAAGAAGTTGTTCTTTATCCTCAAAAACTTGAAGTTTCATGGAAGTTATATCAAGACAATTTACTTTCTGAAAATCATACTGATTGTCACAATTGGGCTTTCACACCCAGCAGTTTCAAGCTTTTATTTTTTGAATTGTTGGTTTTAGGTTTTATTGATCTAATGGTAAATAAAATAGTTCAAGATGACTCCGAAAATGGTTCAGAGTTTATTGTTCAACTCACAAAGATAGACAAAACAAGCATAGAAATGAAATCTGAAGAAATACATGAACATCGTTTAAAATTATTGTCTAATATCGTAATTGAACTTGCACAAAGAGTAGAAATAGGAAAGTTAAAATACCATTTTTTATGAAGTCTATATCTAATTTATTTTACAAGTTCCATTAGGTAATCAACACTATCTCTGAATTCTTTTTCTGGTATATAACCAATTGTCTCAGTGTAATAATTAATTGGGATCTTATTTTTAATTTTTAAATCAATTGATTTTTCTGGGTCTGCATCGAGTATCTTTTTGGCCCTAGAGTGTTCAAACATTCTATTCTCAAGCAGTTCATCGCTTAATGATTCTAGTATCATATACCAGGCATCAACTTCTTTGCTTTTATCTTCAATTACTTTTGGGGTTTTGTAGATGTCTGAGTATGTATCATTAACTAGTTTTCGGTATTTAAATTTTTCTCTTTTATGTTCTACTGAAAATATCTCAAAACTAATAGAATTTACAAGACTTTCGAATACAGAATATATTGCACTGTCACTCCATTGATGAGGATGAAGAATTTCTTCGTCTGTTAATAATGCCTTAGATACTTTGGCAACACTGTATAGTTTTTCTTTGGTATTTATATCATTAAAAGGTCTATGATATATTGGACACTTATTAAGATAAAATGCGTCTCTCTCTTTTATTATTTCTTTTAAATATTCTTCACTATAGTCTAAAAAGAAATATTCAAAGTTCTCATATACCCCTGTTATATAAAGATTTTTGAGTTTACCCTCTAATTTAATATCTTGATGATCATGACTCCACATTATTCTCCTAGTGTATAAAAAAACCCTGCCTTTTGGGCAGGGTTAGTAATTTACTTTTTTGTGTTGTCGTGGTTTTTCCACTTCATTTCACCATGATCTACTTCATCATCATCTAATTTCGGCCCCATTTTCTGAATAGCGTCAGCGGCAACTGGGGTGAAATAACTTGCGGGGTAATGCGAGCGAATATAACCATCGGGATATGCCCAGTGCATAGTCCCTGCTCTTGTTGTTTTTTCGCTTAATAGCCATTCCTTAAAGTTCATACATTATATATGAACCAAACTCTTTTTTTATGGCATCAAAGTATCTTTTGTGTGATGATCAAAAGACAAATTTTCCATGTCTCTGAACTTCTTTTTAACTTCAGCCAGAGATATTGGATATGGGCAATTCTCTACACCAACATCAATAATTTTGGCTTTATAGAGAATCTTGCCAATTTCGCTTTTGTATAGATTTGCGTGACAATGACTGTGGATCATAAATGAACCTTTACTTTGGCGGTTCCAACTTGCCAAAGGATAATGGCTCATTACAATTTCTTGTCCACCTATGGTTGCTTCAAGATAATTAGGAACAAAGATCACCTTTTTATCTTCTTCTGGAAGATAAACATTTTCTTCAATGCTTTCAAAGATCTGCTTATATCCGCCCTGATGATTTCCAGGCATAACATAAAGTTTCTTAAAACTTATGTCTTTTAGAAACTTTATGAATTTTTCTTCGGCATTATGTCCGAAGATACTATCGCCAAGAAGAAATCCGATAGTATTATGGTTTGCCTTACTATTCCAGTTATTGACTAGGCCAAGATTATATTCTTCAATACTGTTATAGCCTCTGTGCTTCCAAATTGGAATCGTCCAATGCTCTGATAGATGATTTAGGTGAACACATCCCCAAAAAAGAACGTTATTTTCTTTTTCGTTTTCTTTTATAGCTTTGTAGAAATAATCTTTCATGACAGTGATGAATAATCCTAGTTTAGATCTATTCCTTAATAGTTTCCTCTAGTAGACCAATAGCCGTTTCCAAAAATATCGGCCAATCCCATAGTCTCATCATCTATAGTATTTTTCTTTCCCTGCAAAAAAAGTTTCATTCCATAAAAAACCCAATAAAAACCCCATAGATAACAGAGATATTAATGGGTCATGCCACAAAAAAAGAGAACACATATAAATTGCAACAACACCGTATAATATGACGATTTTTTGTATTTGTGTTTTATTCATATAAATTCACTATTAATCCAATGATTGTACCTACTACCACAATACAAGCGTTGTTTTACGGTTACCATAGTTAACCATCTTGTTTCACGAATATCTTCTGCTATTACACTAACTGGAAACCATGCAAAAAACGTATGTATCCTAGTATCACCATCACGATAATTGGGGCTGATCCATCTCATCATTTATTCTCCTTTTCAGTTATAACTTTCCACTGGAATTTAATAGCACCATTTTCATCAGCAACCCATTGTGCAACATTATTTTTTACAGCATCTTGCCTAATACTTTTACCTGCTTCACAACTCCCAACAATAGCACTAAAAGCACCCCACAACAAGAAAATAACAATATAAACAAGGGTTTTATCAGAATCGTCCATTATTTTTTCTCCAATCTATCAAGTAGAATCTCATATAGGTCATCTATTGATATATTATTTTTGTACAAAATTTTGATCTTTTCTGGTGTTTCAAATGGATCGTAATGATGTATTTTAACATATAAAGAATATAAGTCGAGTAATTCCGTATTGGATAGATTTTTGATTTCATCGAGTGTCATTGATTTAACCTTTAATATGTTCATTGGGGTATTGTTCTGTGGGTCTAAAAATATATTCGGGACTGTCTGGTTTTGTCCAAGGAAATTCAATTATAACAGCCGAATCAATATTTGTAAAATGTGTTTTAAATGGTTTGCCATCATCAATATCAGGACTAGAAGCCCACTCCCAAAATACTTTACCATCCATCCAATATGGTTTGCCATCAAAACGGTCAGATGCCTTAAATACAGAACCCATGCGTTTATTTTGATAAAACCCATTACCAACAACAACCCACTCAAAATCCTCGCCAGTTAATGGAACAATTGGCTCAAAATTCGCAAGTGTCTTAAATAGATCAATTGCATAATTAGCACTAGATCCTGAGTGACCTTCGTTACTAAAAACTTCTAACAATTTTAATACATGTTTGCATATCATTTCCTGCATTTCGTCTTTAAATTTTCCATCTTCATCAACCCAACCAGCAGAACGAAATTCAGTTAGTGCGTGTTGTTCAAAATTACTCATTATTTTTCTCCAATAGTTTTATCTCGCCATTTGAAATCCAAATAGTTTTATCTCGCCATTTGAAATCCACAGCACCAGTTGTGCTATCTATAACCCACTCGCCAACATGATTTTTAATTGCTTCCTCAGTCATCGCTTTGTATTCAAAAAATGAACCAAGGTAAAATGATATCGGTGCTACTGTAAATAGAGTAATTATCCACAGAATCATACTTCTTGTGTCGCTCAAATTCATTTCTTTTCTCCAATAGTTTGATAAATAAAATCGGCCAAACCCTTTAGTTCTTTTTTATTACAAATATAGGTCACACAATTATTATTTCGATCATTGTAAATACTAACAGCCATGTTGCCATTACTCCAATTTTCAATCTGAATATCAATCAGTTTATCTTTATCAATATAATATTGAACTGTTTTATTAGTCATTATTTTCCTCTAGTTATTAAATAATTTATTAAAGATATTTCGATATTCTTCCATCATTTTTTCTTCAGTTTGATAAAATGAAATAATTGGGTCGCCCCTTTTTAAGTAAAACTTAATATGATAAAATTTAGATTCTGGCATATTATGGTTCGGCCATCCAGATGGAGGGCAGCAGAATACAGTGTCAATATTTTTAGTTTTAATGATACCAACACCACCCGTAGAACTAACTTCAATATAATTCATTTTAATTTCCTATTTGAGTTAAGGTTAAATACCATACATAAATTTGCCACAACTTGAACAATATCTATAATCATAGGGGTATCCTGCCTCGTCATAAAAATATTCATGTTTACAAGCATTTTGTAAATCGTTTAATTTTCTTTTAGCATTTTCACCTTCTTCTATGAGTTTTTTGAGATTTTCTACGTTTGTTTTAGTTTGTTGATTTAAAACAGGCAAAGATTGTATCTCAATTAAATTATCATTTGAGTAAGTAAACATTAGTTATTCTCCAAAGTATTAGTTAGACGATTGATCAAATTTCCCACTTCATTCTCAGTGCAAGGATACAAATTCACATTCATAGTTTTATCATTAGCCCAACCCTCGACCCTAATCTTATATTCTTCTAAAGAATCAAGAATAGTCTTAATGTCTTTTTTTTCAAGATTAATGTTCATTAGTTATTCTCCAAATAGTTATAGATAAAATCGGCTAACTTTTCAGATCAATCTACAAATGTAAAGGTAAAATATTGCTGGAATCACTGATAATATTATTCTAATTAGTTCAGTCTCATAATAAATATTGTCTCCCCACCGACTCATTAGCCACCAAAAGTAAACAAAGAACCATATAAAAAGGAAAATTATGATATGCACTAAATTTTGTATAGTGTTCAAGATCGTGTCGATATTCATTCAAATTTCTTTCTGTTCTTTAGTGGGTTTTAAAATCACAGGGCTGTCTTTAGGATTCGCCTTTATTGTTTATTTTTGTAAAATAGATCTCAATAAGTCTGCTGCTATTTTTGTTTCTTTGATTCCCACTCTGTCATAAGAATCTGAGTCATCAATAAAATATTGTATTGCTTGTTTTTGTTCCTCATTTAACAAAACTTCTACTTGTTTATAAAGTGGTATAATATTTCCACCAGCACAACTCATACTAACTTGACTAATTATGCCATTCTGAAATTCAATTTGAATATAACTCTTAAAGAGACGAATATTACTTATAACAGTATCTCCATCAACTCCGTCCTCTTTCAGCCAGTTAAGTCTTTCTATAAGTTCATTTAGTGTCATTATTTTTCTCCAAATTATTACTCACTTCAAGTATCGTTTTCTTCACCATCTTCAATATTATGTCCTCTTACTTGTATACAGGAGTCAATAATCTCCGCTAGGTTTATCAGCATAGGGTGCTAGATCAATTCTTACTTTACCATCTGTTGCAACAACGTGTTGAAAAACTTCACCTTTTGAGGTATATCTAGTTAAGCGTTCTGGGTAGAACGACGGAACCTTACTACAAAACCAGTTAGTGGCTGCTACACACCCCATTCTACGATTAGATGAGTTCCAAGATTTGAGCGCTTCATCTATAGTATATCTTCCATTTTTTTTGAGTCCTATTTTCCTAATATCGTTCATTAGTTATTCTCCATAATATTGACTACGATGTACCAACTGCACCCGTCCCTACAATTTATTCCACTAAAAGAGGGCCGCTATAATAATAGGATATTTGGAACTATTATTTCACGATTCGGTCTGGTTTAGTCTCCCGTAGGTAAGTATACGACTTATCATCATGGAAAGTCCCATGCGACTCATCATAGTCAATATTTAGTTATTGATAAAATCGGCCAACCTCTTGATTCCTTCATTGTCTACGCTAAATGACACGTTAGATTCTTTCTTGTCATTGTATAAGGAAACATGGCGAAGATCATCATTAGAAAAAATCTCCATATAAATTCCATAAGTTTTATCAATATAATGTTTTGATTCATTTTTGACAATCATTATTTTTCTCCAAAGTATTATTCACTTCAAGTACCTCGTTAGTATATTGATAGTGAATATTTGTCCAAAACTCGCCCTGTTCAATAATTAGTTCATAATTATAAAACTTACCTTCGTGAAACATAGGAACAGTAGATGGTATTCTACCATCTTTAGAAGTTAGGATATTACCGCACAATGGGCCACCGACTAAAGGAATTATCGTGTTGTGGTCATTATTCATTTTGACAAACGCTCCCTAAAATTGAGCAATTTATTTAAGCGTGTTTTTTCTCTTTTTACGTTTTCTATTTGAATTTTTATTTCTTGGTCTATATCTTCTTGATTTGCTAATCTAAGTTCTTTGCAGTTTCTTAAACCATAATGCCAATCTTCTTTAGATGTCCAAGAATTGACTCCATAATGAGGATCATGTTCTGCCTCAAAAACTGATAATACTCTACCATAGATATTTAATAGACAAATTATATCACCCTTTTTCCAATTTGGGGCTTGGTTAGAACTCATATCATTCTTTCTATTTTTCCATTAGGTCCATTAATTATATCACTATCTGATAATGATCTCATTAAAGACTTTCCGCATTCTTTTCAATAGTATTCGCTATAACTTTAAAAGATTTACCACCATCATTCATCCTAGTAAGATCACTAGGATTCAAACTCTCATAATAAGTATCTATCCCAAATTTCCCATCACGACTTTGCATACCAGCCCAATTCATTACTTTTCTAGGAAGTAAATTGTCTGACGACCTAACTGGCAAGGTTTTCTTCTTACTCTTTCTCATTTCGTCGTTATACAATTCACAAAGAACACCCAAACAACAATGTGTAGGATTTCCGTCATCATCATCTATCTTTAAGAATGATTCTGCCTGCTTAAACTTACCGCTCCTAAGAGCCTTAACCCACTTTGTAGCAACTGTTTTTTTCATAGTTATATTCCTTTTATTCCTTAAATTTCACCATAAGGTATGTTCCAATAAACATGGTGAAGATCATCATTAGAAAAAATCTCCATATCTCTTGATGAATCAAAGCCTGATTATATGAGACAAAAACCAAAGCCTGATTATATGAGACAAAAACTCTATAAGAGTCTGGTTGCATAACGGCCCATGCCATAGGCTCTTGTTCAATCATCATTATTTTTCTCCCTTTTCGGCAGTTAGTGTGAAACAAGGACAATCAGGATGATGAATAATATCATGCCCATCTCTTATAAAAAGATGGTTGTCGTGCTTCACAGTAACAAAGTTATACATCCGACCATCTGGCATAGGCTTCTCACCATTCTCTGTGGGCTTATTATTGTTGATGAGAGATTGTTGAATTGCCGGGACTAATAGCCCAATAAGAGTCAAAACAATAAACAAATAAGCCAAAGCCTCTACAAGTGTAAATCCTTTTTTCATTTTAATTTCAGTCATTAGTTATTCTCCGCTATTTTTTTAGCCATTTTATAAATTGCTTTTCTGTCGTTAGATAGAATATTACTCCACTCTAAATATTCCATATATAATTGATAGAATTCTTTAACATTATCATTATCTGATAGTTGTCTTAATTTTGTCCAGTATTGCTTTTCTTTTTGAATTCTTTGAGATTGTATGTAAGAGTAATTATCTTCCATTAGTTATTCATTCTCCAAAGCCTTTTGCTCATTAGTCGAACAAATCAAACGAGTCACGCTGGATTGTGATTTCGTTTTTTTTCATTTCTTTCAAATTAATGGAAAGACTCCGCCGCCAAGTAAATTCCATAAGTTTTATCAATGTAATATTTTGATTGTATAGGATAGTTTGTTTTTGTCAAGACCTCGTTTTGAGATATTGCTGGGATCATTTTTTACAATCATTATTATTCTCCATATTGGAATTAGTTTACTTTATAATCATCTACAAGTAAAGATACATCCCTGACATAATCATGGCTACAACGCACAACATCAACAAAATGATTTGCACTTGACGCCCGAGTAATAAATCTGCCGTTACCACAACGAACTAAAACCATATGATCGGGTAAAAAATCAGATAATCGCTCAATATCGCCAGAGGTTAAAAACCCATGCTGTTCTTCTATTTTACTAGCAAGGTGATGATCATATTTTTTGATTTTGTTTATCTGGCTAGTCATAATACATGAATCCTTGTTCAAATCCCCAATCTACAGTCACATTTCTATCTTCTACTTGAACTGTAAAGAACTGATTCTTTTGGTGAAGTTTTTCAAATATTTTAAATGTATTTGAAAAACACACCAATAGATTTGACATGTGATTACGGTCATGTAAGTCAAAGTCTGATTCATCCCAACTAAAATCAAATACGAATCCATCATTATCAACAACTATTTCTTTCGCTACAGAAATCAAATCTCTTGCAATACCGGGAAATTGTCCTGTAGCGTCAACATTGTTTACTTCGATAATATCGGTTATATCTGGGTTGGCCTTAACGAATTTATTGTATATCTTATAAAAATCATTTGATAGTTTTTCACTATCTTTTTTCTTTTGGAGAATATACTTTAGATCTTTTTTAGCAGCATCTTCTAACTGAATTTCTAATGGAAGAAAACTATTGAGAAGTTTGGATTTAGACATGGCAATAAGTGCAATTTGGATCTTCACAAGGAAGAATTCCAGTCCCTATTTGATCTTTAAGAATCTTATATGTTTTTTCAACATCTTCATACAATGGAGCATCTGCTAAATGAAGATAACTAGCATCAAATACATTTCCGATTGGAGGATATGCTACTATAGAATTATTCCCTCTATAGATTGATATTCCAAATATCTCAGAAAGTTTTTTGACTTCTTCTTGATATGTCATTTGATCTGGATAGGCGGGCTAATTTGGATAGGTGGGCTTGGACGACCGATTGGCCTATCAGGAAACTTTATTTCAATAAAAAGCGGGAAAGGCCGAGTAGGCGTAGGTGGAATATAATTTATAATCTGACCAGACTTGGTGATTATTATTTGTGACTGATTTGGATTTTTAATATTATAATTATTTTGAAAGTAATTGCCATGCTCTTTCCATAAGCAATTATGCAATTGAGAAGAAAATTTCGTTTCCTTTATATGTTTTTGCTGTAAGTGATAAACTTCTGGTTGGCTATGAACATTAGGAAGGGAAAGATTAATGGAACTCAGAGTAATCTTATTTTCAAGTTTTTCAAAAGAAAGTTTAGTTTTCATGTTACTTTGTGAGGCGTTTGAGGTCTTTTGCGAAAAGTTCTGCATCCTCCCTGTTGAGGAATTTTACGGTGACGCAGTTGTTGTTGTCAACTGATATTTGTCGGCATCTGGCCCTAGCGATCATATTTTCTACATCATCTGTATTATTATCGAAATTAACCACACCCATCGTCCAAAGATAAAAAGTGAAAAGTAGATACAACATAGCAGACTCCTTTGAGGAAACCGTACCGGAAGGAAACAACATCACTTTAGTTTCTGTTCTTCTTGATAATCAATAAATTTGTTATCCGTTATTTTATTGAAAATCTTGCGAGCCATTTCATTCAAGTCATCATCGGTGTTCTTTTCATCTGTGCCTTCTTTATTCCATTCATAGCCAACACCCTTTACAGTTTTGACTATGTAGCCATTCTTCTTCGCCCAGGATTTAATTTCGCTGACTAACATTTGGATTTCTCAGGGAAGAATATCATCAATATTTTCTCCGGATAGAATCCGGTCAAAATAAAATCTAACATACCAATCTTTGGCATTAATCATACCGTGTAATGTCATTGCATCGTGCAAATCTTTTGGCAATTTGCCTTTTGATTTTTGAAACGAGTATTTGCACAAAAGATACGGGGAATCTTTGATTTGTTCGATTGTATAAGATTCCATTGAATTGGTTTCAACCATAGGGAATCTAGGTGCTAGTATCTCGCTCATAGATAATATCCCACCAAGCAGGCCAGTAAGAAACCAAGTATAGCACCTAATGATAGAGAGGCAATACCAGAGGCAATGCCACTATTTTTTTCAACTATCTCCCAAGATTCATTTCTTTTCAACAAAATATAGAGATTCCATTCCCACATATTCCTCCTTAAATTTTAAATATTAGATTTTGCTCTCCATAAAGTTATTTATTCATCACGCTGTGATATATGTTATTATATTTAAAATAACCAACGAGACTTGATAAACTTAAGCCGGTCTATAAATAAATTTACTGCTATCATGGTATCAATTGGTGTTGCAATTATTATTCTTTTTCCCAAAATAACTTGCTCAACAGCCCAACAAGGATATTCTCGAAAAGCATATCTGTATTCGTGTTCTTGGATTATTGGATATATTCTGATGAATTCATTGCCAATTTCGGCTTTATTATAGTCGATATTAATTTTGTTGATTGGGTCACTTAGATTAATCGCAAGAATCTTAAAATCTTTTTTAAATTCTTCTAGTTTAGGTTTATTTCCATTGTCATCAACCATCAAAGGTTCAAAAACTTTCACCAAATCTTTGTTTACTGCTAGTTCTTTTCCATCTATTTCAACTAGGATAGTTTTATTATCTGAAAAACTACCCAGCATTTCAAATTTTTTGGGAGTTTCTAATTTTTTACCAACTAGCCACTCTCCATTTATGTTGGCTTTTACTGGTGTGCCAGCCGCCAAGTATATTGGCAAATCTAGCATTTTGTTGCCATTTTTGTCTGGATAACCGTATGTCATATTCTCTACAATTTCGTGAACACGATCACGATATTCATTGTCATCAACATTCTTAAGCCAAGAATCCAAAAGTGATTCTGCTATTTCTTTGTGAATCCAGTTCTTAAATGGTTCGGGCCAATCACTAATGGGACTTGCGTATATTTGTCGCAATTCATATGCACTATACTTATCGAAGATATTATTCATGGTCATACGTCAATAAGATTGAATTCTTTATCAATAAGATTGAATTCTTTATCAATAAGATTGAATTCTTTAAGATTGAATTCTTTATCAATAAGATTGAATTCTTTAACAATAAGATTGAATTCTTTAACAATAAGATAATCTTCAAGAACTTCAACGAGTTCTGGATCAACCCCGCAGTAAACCACCTTGCCGTTTGGGCAGCAAAGATCATACCCATTTCCACAGGCAACAATGCTAAGTTTATGCTCATTCCTATCGTCAAAAATCCTCATGAAATTATTAGAATCCATTTCAGCCTCTCCCTATTTCCTTTGAAGATAAAATGCTAATAATGGCGTTAATTGTGTCTTTATTCCAATCGTAAAGTCTAGCGTCCAACTCCAAATTAGATTGAGCCTCACTACTAAGACTTTCATAGCCCATAGTAAAGTTCTCTACGGCGATTCTTTTCGCTTTCGGGAAACGAACGAGGGCTTTTTCAATCAAGTCGTTCATATTAAATAGTTTCCTCTGGGGCTTCTCTCTCGACACCCCTAGACCGTACCGGAGGGAAACTATTTGTCAAGATATTCTTCTATATAAATTTCTGCTAATTTATTATTAATTTCTTCCAATTCATAACAATACATTATTTCCGACATTGCAACGTATTCGCTATACAGATCTTGTTCTTCAATGTGAATCTCGTCTTTCATTTTTACTCCTTTAAATGCTGTTTGAATAGAGAGGTGAATCTTGAATTTTGCAAAAATTGTGGTGCTAACGCATGAATTTCATTCTTATCATCTTTGTCTATGAATTTATTTACGATATCTTCTGTTGTTTTTTCTAAGTCAAAATCTATAATTTTATCAAAAGTGTTTGCGAATTCTTGATGTGCAAAACATTTTACTTTTGTGTTATTATCTGAGTGACAAGACATAGATGATACATGCCAACCAATTGGTGAGTAAATAATGCTAATGTCTTGGACAGGGGCCCTGTATGAATTATACACCATGTGATTTTGATCTTGATCATCGAATCTAAAATCTGCCGGGGTGATATGACTTAAGTAAAAATAATCATCATGCTTATTTATATTCCTATAGTCGTGTATATTGATTTTTTGTAAATTTTCAAAAGAAGTTACAAAGCCTTTGTGCCATGCCTTTTCTGCAAAATTTGATAATGGATCATCTAAAATAGTGAATCTAAAATCATAGTACGATAAATAATTTATGTAATTTAGATTGTCTATTTTGTTTAAAGAATCTATATTTTGAATTTCATCAATATCTTGGTTGCAAATCAAATCTCCTTCTTTGGCAATCTGCAGTATTGCGTTTTGTAAATAGTTTCTATGGTAAAATTCAACTATCCAACGATTTTCTTTTGCCTTGAAATTATTATGTCCTAAAAAATTACCCTTGTATGGTTTTGGTAAATTTTCGAGTTTAACATATAAGATCCTATCTTCATATTTTTTAAATATGTCTTTATATTTTTCATAGAAAAAGGGCTTACTTAAACCGCTAAAAGTAGAATTTGCTTCGGCTAAAATTATAAAATCAAAATATTTTAAGTCATACTCCAGTCTAGCCTCCAGGAGCCAGACCTCATTATTCATTATTAAGCAATTATATTTTTTCATTGTTTCATATTGAAATAAAAATCATTAGTATCATTGTCAAAACTACAATCTAGAACATCTTCTTTTGCCATGATATTCAATATATTATTTACCCCTCTTTGGAAAAGATCATTAGCTATTTTCTCTGCTGTTTTTTCATCATCGCTTATGATTAGTAGATCATTTTTCTTTTTGCAGAAGGCTCTCATAATTAGAACAGTTTCTTCAAGCATTAAAAACGAGTCTAATTTGCTTTTTTCAAGATATTCTTGAACCTTTCCAACTAAATCCTTAGCCTTTCTTCCTGATTTTATTTGTTTTATCATATTTCTATGAATATTTTTTCTTATTTTATTTGCCGCTAGCACTAAATCATCTTCTGTCATTTCTATTTTCATGATTCTTGGTTATATCATGGATCATAAAAAAAGAAAACACCCACAGGATTTTACTCCCATGGGTGCATTTATAATCTAAATTATAAATTAAAAATATCAGTCAGCGATGAAACCTGGGGTGACGGTTAGTTCGGCACTTGTTGAAAAACCGGCTCCGTCTTTAACAACAACAACGATTTCTTCTGGTGTTGAAATCATGTTGAGTGTTCTTTGTAAACTAACACCGTTATAAACACTGGTGTCTAAGCAACCCTCAGTTGTATACTTGTTATTTGGTGTAACATAGAGCTTAGCTAGATAATCGTTCATAATAAACCTCCTTGTAATTGGATGGATTATTCCATCCAATATTATATATGCTTGCTATAAATGATTTTTATTTCTTACTAGTTGAAACTATATTATTTCATGTCAAATCTGGCATTTCATCATATTTACGCACCGTCAGAGAGAAGTCTAGGGGTGATAAAGCCTATATTAGAAAGAACTGTTAATTCTGGGATTTTAGATAGGCTTGATTATTTTAACATAATCATAACTGGCATTTCTAGAGAGTTCGTAGCAAACAATATCAGAGGAATTTCTCCCAAGTTCACTATAAACCTAACAGATGAAGAAAATGAAGGAGAGAGAACTACACTTCATAAGCTATATTCAATAGCCAAACCCGAGGATAAAGTTTTATACTTTCACTCAAAAGGAGCAAGTAAAATGAATGATTCTTGCTTCCCAAATATAAAATCATGGACTGATAAATTAATGTATTTTGTTGTGGATAAACACCAAGAATGCCTAGATTTTTTAAATGAATACGACTTAGTTGGCCCAAATTATTGGGGAGAGTTCACTCCGGATAGTTGTAGAATAAGTTGTGATTTAGACGATAATCCACCGCCCCATTATTCTGGAAATTTCTGGTGGGCTAAAGGATCCCATATTAAGAGATTAGATATACCAATAGGCCCACGTTATAACGACCCAGAGTTTTGGGTTTTTACAAAGAGTCCTTTAAAGGCAGTTGCCATGAGCGTTATAGTAACTAATCCCTATGCCGATAGGCACGATTTTGAAAGTTATAAGGATGAGAAACCTAGATTTTCTTTATTAAATTAAAACTTATCATACCAATTTCTTCCAACATATTTAAATTCTTTTTTCTCGCAACATTCAATATACTTTTTAAGACCATATTTTTCCTTGTCATTTTCTTCAAAACTCGAAAGAAGTAGCATTTTGTGAATACTATCTGGGAATTTGTCCCCGATTACTTCGCAAGCATAGCGATATGCAAAGTCGTAGTTTTTGAGGAAAACACCTTCATGTTCTTCTGGTATTCTAGACTTTAGAACACTATAAGCATAACAGTATGAGAGGCGGGGATCATTGTAGATCTTCTTATCAAGTCTTTTCTGCAACTTTTCGTCTTGAACTTTATGATTTTCGGTGTGCTGAAAATAAGAAAAAAGATAATGAATGTTTTTGCTCAGAACCTTCTCAATCTCAGGAGAGGCTTTATCCCCTTTTTCAAGAAACACTTTTAGATACTTATAGGCAAGTGCTGGACTGGTGCAGAAATAATCATCAAGTTCTTTGGTTCTGTCGATATTATCTTTAAAATACCAAAGAACATTCCTTACCAAATGATTGCGAAGGTGCTTATTATCCGTCAAATCAAGATCAAATTTAAGTTTCATTTTTATTCAACAAAAGAAAGAACTGGGATTTGAAGTTTAATCATTTCTTTGGCATATTTTCTTGAAAGGTCACTGTATTCTACCAACTTACTCTCTGCCTCATGCCAGCGGCCCTTAATAAGCTCGGTGGCATAAGGAAGAATGAGTGTTGGAACCTGCATTATAAAGGGCTCTGCTTCTTCCCATCTGCCCCCAATTATAGATGCGGCATAAAGAGCGGCCAGTTTAACATCTTTTCCTCTACGAGCAGAATCTAAGATTGCTTGCTCTCCCATTTTAAATCGACCGCCAATAACGTCTAAGGCATACTCATAAGAACTTTTGGCATCTTTTGAAATGGCGGGTTCGCCAAGTTTAAAACGGCCCTCTAATACCTTTTTAGCATAGTTCAAAGAGCAAACAGGGTCTTTGGAAATACTTTCCTCTCCTTCTTTAAAACTATCGCCTTGCGAGGCTTTAAGATGGATGGCATAAGATACACTCGATTCCGGTGACATTGCTATCAGTTTTTCAAGTTCGGGATGCCTTCCCTTCTTAATTGCAATATCATATGCTTCAAAAGCAAATACCCTATCAATTTGATCAGACATCACTTGTTCCTTTCATACTGACGCTTGCTATCGTGCCAATCATAGATTTGCTTTTCACTAACCTCCATCCCATAGGCCATAAGCAAGCCCTTCAACTTCTTGCTGATACTGTTCTTCTTATTAACAATCTGGAGATAACTGGCTTCTCCGTCGCAACTCAAATTTTCGGGACTAAGTTCCCCATAACAACAAAGAACGGCCTCAAGAATCAAATTATCAACATGGGTGAATGGATTATATTTAATTTCCTTCTCAACAACCGTTCCATTATCATCAATGGCCTGGAGTAAGGAATAAGGAACAGTCCAAACAGTACCTGCCTCATGCCTGTATCCACGATTTTCGGTCGTTCTAACCTTGGCCTTAGTTGGATTTACTTTAATTACAACTCCACGAGTTTTCTCGCCGTTGCCACTACCGAAAATAACATTCATACCAACACGACATTCTTCACGATTCATTTTATATCCCCTTATAGTGTATAATCAGATCGAAAACTATTATGAAAATAAAACGCAGCATTAGGGATCGGAGTATTATTAGTCCAAAGATGCAAGAAGCATTTTTTCATAGGCTCTGTCATCTCTGTGTATTCTGTCATATATTCCATTCGGATATAAGACAAGAGATTAGAATAATAATCTTCCAACATATAAGACGGAATCTTATCTTCCATGATATATCTCCCTATTATTACTGGTTGATACCGAGTTTAGCGAGAATAGCAGCCGCCTCAACAGCAGTATCGCTAGAACGGTTATCAATCTTGGGAAGCGTTGGGACTGTTTCCCGCAACTTCTTAACCCTGCTATAGACGGCACTATTAGTGACGCCAAGTTCCTTGGCAACATCAGAATAGTCGCCGCCGTTACCAAAAACTGCATTGATGGTATGAATAAACTGATTCAGACTAACCTTATAATTACGCCCGCTAGTCTTAGCCTTGGGACTGTAAAAGTTAGACTCAGGCTTAAAATCAACATCACGACAGCCAGTAGAAAGATTCAGACCATACTGGATTTCCATTTCGATTCCTCCGGTAGAGATTTGTGTTGCGGCAACCTAAACGATTGCTAATCGCAACACCAGAGAACCGTACCGGAGGGAAACGGAGTGTCTACATTTCTTTTTCTCTATTCTGTCTTTTCTTTATCTTGACTACATTTCTCTCGCAGTCATTGCAAAAAGTATTCATGCGTCTTTCAATCCCAATATCATCTAATGGGAAGTTTACCACATGAGTTCGGTCGCAAAAGCCACAGTGTTTTTTAACTCTGGCTATGCCATTGTTTACTGCTAATAATTTGTGATAAGGGCCTGGCTTTTTATTTTTCATTTACCCCTCCCAGTTGATAAAAAGTTATTATATCAACTAGAAGAAATTTGGCAATAGATGTTATATATTTTTATATTAATGATTCAAGATTCTAGGAACTCTTTTTTCCTTTTCTAATATCATCTACTGTTAGTCCTGGTTGAAATTTACCAATCATTCTTTCAACAACTTCTCTTGGAAGAGCTTTGTTTATATTTTTTCTACTTTCTTGACGTTTCATTAATTCATCAATATCCGGAATTGGAAGTTCTTCTATTCTAACCGAATAACCGTACTTATCGGCAAGCCTGACATACTCTGAACCTTCCCATGCTTGAGTCATAGTATTATCAACAACTATTGGAGATAAACCATTCTTCATGGCTTCTTCAGTTCTTTCTTGATTTAGTTTATGATAACGACCTATTTTAGTCACATCAAAATTATATTTTCCATCCTGCATAAAGTAATCATCGGTGGAAAATATTTTACCATTTCCAACTAATTTTTTAGCGAGTGTACTTTTTCCCGTGGATGATACGCCTCTCATTAGTATGAGTTGTTTACTACCTTTATTCTCAAGCCAAACTGTGAATTTTTTCATATAATATATATTGAAATTAAATTATTTTTTTGAGGGGTATTTCTGAGTGTTGACTGCGTAGATAATACATATAGGCCTGACTTTCTAGTAAATAATGAGATAATAGTTGAAGTAAAGCCTAAAAAATTAAGAACATCTCCGTCCGTTATTTCCAAAAAATTAGCGGCAGAGCAATTCTGTTTGGATAATAACTATAGATATGAGTTGGTTGAACCTCTCATGTTGACTAAGGAAGAGGTTTTTGAAATGAGAACAGAAGGTAAGATAAAATTTATTGATAGGTATGAAAAAATATTCATCAATAGATACACAATAGATTGAATGTTCTTTTATAAGCAGGGCTTTATTTTCTAGCCAATTTGTGAATTTTTTCATACTAGTATATATCATATGATCAAAACAAAAAATAGAGATGAATTTTTAGAAATAATTTCACATCACATGCCCAAAAATCCTCAATGTATAGAATTGGGTGTTTATAATGGAGAGTTCTCAAGAAAGATTTTAAATATACTCAAGCCAAGCAAACTTTATTTGGTTGATCCATGGTTATCCGGAAGTGATAAAAATGGAAAAAATGAAACATATGGGTCTGCTTTAGGCAATATGAACACAGCATATTCGGGCGAAGGAGAATATCAACAAGTAATTCAAGGCTTCTCCAATGAAATAAAGTCAGAACAAGTTATCATAGATAGAAATTTTTCATACGATGCGGTTAAAAATTACCCAGATAATTTTTTTGATTTAATTTACATAGACTCTTGTCATTTATATGATTGCGTAAAATCTGATCTGAATTATTATCTTTATAAACTAAAAAAAGAAGGAATAATGGCTGGTCACGACTATTCAAGGTTTGATGATTTTGGAGTCATAGAGGCGGTAGATGAATTTGTGATCAAAAATAATTTCAATTTTTTTGTATTAAACGAAGAAGATCATGATTGGGCATTAAAAAGATTGACTTGATTTATGATATCTGTTTTAACTTTAACTTATCAAAGAAAAAATCTATTAGAAGAAGCCATCTTTTCCTACTTACAGCAGGATTATAAACAAGAATCTGAGCTGGTTGTGGTTAACGATAGCCCTGATGTTGAATATGAATACGATCACCCAAGAATAAGAATAATCAACTCTAAAGAGAGATTCAATTCAATAGGAAATAAACTAAAGTATTCGTACCAAAAATGCAAGGGAGATTATATCTTCCGATTAGATGATGATGATTTGATGATGAACTTTGCGTTATCTAACACTATGGAAACAATAAACAAAAATCCTGATTATGAGTTATACAGACCAATTTATAATTATCTGTTTTTTAACAATGAGTTTGAAAAAATTAACTCAGGAACCAATACAGGTAATGTTTATAGTAAGAAATACTTAGACAGAATAGTATTTCCAGATAAGATGGTCGGTGAAGATATTGATATCACGTTTGGCAACAACGTAAAATCTTTCAAGATGGAAAAGATACATCTAATATACAGATGGTTTAAAAGAGAGAATAAAAACTATTATCATGCTTCAAGAGAAAACAATCAGGAGGAAATTGATAAGAGATTGGTTTTTGAAAAAGGCAAGATATTCTTAAATCCACACTTTGAAAAAGACTATCAAAATAGTCTTTTGATTAGCTCAGAGGATTCTCCCCAATAAGCGTCCACATCGTATGTATCTCTGCTGTATATGCTAAAATGTGACGTGAAGTGCTTTCCGTGGTTCACATGAATGGCCGGGTTACGGCAAACCCATTTCTGTCTGTTTCTTCCTGGTTCAAGTAGAACTCCACCGTTTCTGATTGCTTCTTTAAATAAGCTTTCAAAGTGGTCTACTGCTTGACTAAATATCATGGTCATTTGATGAAGCGGCTCATGATCGGCTGTCTTTTTTTGAAAACCTCTATCGCATATCCCCATATAGTTCATATTTGTGGTTACACCATTGTCGAAATCTGGGTAATCAAAATAACCATCTGGGTATAGGACATCATGCTCCAAAAAACTTACATATTTATAATTTCCTGTTTGCTTGGCAACATAAAGAAGTTGTAGAATTTGGATTATGATATTCAAATGACTGCTGCTTTTTGTTAAAGCCTGAGTCTCATAAAATTTGTTGCCCATTATTGGCTGCCAAACACAAGTTAATATGTCAACATTTTCAAATTTTTCCAGGGATTTTAAACTTTGACTTACAACTTTGTTTACATTATTATTTGTGTAAAAAATACCTAATTTTTCATTATTGGTATCAGGTAAAGATAGGTAAGCATTTTCGGGAATTTTTCTAGATCCATGGCTAGACTCTACTTCTAAATGTTTGAACACACCAGGTCTTGGATCTCCAAATAAATCATTACTAACCTTTACTTTCAAAGTTCCATTGGCTATCTTTGAATCAAGTATTGATTTTACGTCTTTTCCGCCATAAGTGGCCTTGTATATTATCATTCAAATATATAGTAGTATAAAACTAAATATAAATTATGATATCATTAGCTGTTTTAGCGTGTGCCGTATTACTTTTCACACTATTGTGCGGACCTGTTGTTTATCTTATTTCCAAAATTGAATTTATTCCTCAAGTAATTAGAAATATACTGGGGTTTGTTTGTCTTTTATTTTCTGGTTATTTATTGGTGACTGTACCGATACCGATAATCCAACTTTTTTGTTTTATTTCAATTATTTTTTCATACGCATCTATAAAAATAAAAAAACCCACTAGATTCAATTAAGAACCTAGTGGGTTTGAAATGAGGATACTAGTTCCGTTTTTTAACGGAAGATACCACTCTTATTCACAATATCGCAAATTGCGAACTTGCTTGCGGTGGGATCATCCCCAAGGCTAGGGTTGGCAATAGCAATCGTGCTAACCTTCTCCAGATAACGATTAACAACAACCGGATCACTCACCTTGCGGAAAAGATCATCAAGGGTTCGCTCGCCGGCAGTATACTTAACCGTACGATCAAGAAGATCACTAACATTGAATCCACCATGCTCTTGAAGAACGGCAATAATATTCTGGACTGTTTCCTCATTATCAAGAACGCTTTTCTTGAAACTAACAGTCTCCTTGCACTCAACATCAATGCCCATTGATTCAAGATCGCTAACCGTGCCTTGATCCAAAGTGCTAACACTACGGCGGCAATCACATCGAGCAGTAGCAATATCACCATGACCCTCAATACTTTCAGGCTTGGCTCCATCACGAATACCAATCTCGGCAAACTTGGCCCGAATCTGCTCCTTGAGTTCATCCTCAAAAATCTTGAGTTCATTTTCAAGCATGGCCTTAGCCTGCTTCAAAGCACTGACCTTATCGAAAAGATTTACACCATCAACACTACTGGTAGTATTGAAATCAATCTTTTCGTAATCCTTCTTCTTACTAGCGGCACTGGTTGCCTTAGTATCAACAACGCCACCGAAACCACTACCGGAAGTCTTAGCCTTAGCCATTGTATTTTTATCCCTATATGATTTATCTTGCTACACGGAACACCCGCATAGCACCACCGTACCAGAAAGAAACTACTTCGAGTCAATAGTCAAACTACCAATAAAAGGCTTCAGTTTAAGTTTAGCCAATTTTGTAGTAGAACCAAGTTTAATATCAGAATCTTCTGAATGAACCACAATACCAACATTTTTCTTATCTGTAATCATCCACAATACTTGTTTAGGATGATCTTCCCATTCAACAATTTTAGATTGTTCCAATAGCAATTGAACTTTAGCTTCTTTGCTTAATTCGATCACAGATGGAATATCTGGTTGAACATCTGGATTATGAGGATCAATCATTTTGTTTCCTTACTGTAAGTCATTGTATCGAATAACATCACCAAACGGAGGCTTAACATCACTGGTCAATACCCACAATGTATTGAACTTTTTAGGATCTTCTCCAAATTCCCCATAACCATCTGTGAAAAATACACAATAATCTGGGCGAATCTTTTTGTCAACAAGATGCTTGAACACCGGAACGAAATCAGTCCCGCCACCACCCTGCAAACAAGGCAGGGGTTGATTGCTATTAATCCAACGACCAGTGTAAACATCTGCATCGCAGTCCATAAAGTAAATATTAGCATTCAATTGCTTTCGGATACCATCAAGTTCCGAAACTGCATTTTTGAGATCTTCTTCACTCATGCTGCCACTTGTATCAATGGCGTATGCAATCTTAGGCTGATTAGGCCCGTGATAACTCGGGAACACGAAATCACGATCAAGGAATCGCTTGTTGGGCATACTCCAATTAGTATCAGCCTTAGCAAGACGGTCAGTTCCAAACCTGAGTTTCTCACGTAACTTACTAAGCCAATCAATCTTGGGACGAAGATGACTGACAATCATACGCTCCATACCAGCAGGAAGCAAACCCTGACTCTTACTGATATTGAAGGCATCCGAAACTGCTCGACGTACATAGTCCTTCATTTCACGACTAATTTGTTCCTTATTCTTGCCATTCTTCTTGGGCAGAGGAACTCGTCGCTCACGAATATCTACATACTTTTTGCCATCTCCGCTACCATCGCCTTCCTGATTATCTTCGCCTTCATTTTCATCGAATGATTCAATAAAAATATCAATCTTGATTTTTGGAAGTTTATCGGCTTCCTTTTCAATGATATTGTAGATTTGCTCAACATTCATCTTGTCATACTTGTTCTCAGATGAATTAACATCCCAATTCTTATCAAAGCAAATCTTATCAATGATTGGAAAATACTCTTTGCTTCCAAACTGATAATACAAGAAAAGATTAATCGCATAGTCTGCGGCCTTATTCCACAGAATATGATTTCGATTCATAATTCTTGAACTATGTTCAAAAATAAAGTGACCAATCTCATGTGCAACAAGAAACAAGAATTGCTTATTGTCAAGAGAATTGACGAAATTGAGATTAAAGATGATATGGCCGTTTTTATCAATACCAGCGGTAGGGATAAAATTATCATCCTTGGTCAAACTATATCGACACCTTTCACTAACACTTCCAAAGAATGGAAAATGATGAGCGAATCCAAAGATAATAACATCAAGTTTCTTTCGGAAACTATCCTGTTCTTCTTTGGTGACTGTGGAGAATAGATCGGCTACTTCCTTCTTAACCTTACTCTTTTTTGCAAGTGCTTGTGACATTGTTATTTCTTCCTGATTATTTCGATTATTCCGCTCAGTATTCCGAGTAATGACATCATTGTAGTATGTTGATCCTTTATGCGAGCATCATGCTACTGGAAATAAGTTCCTGATTCTTTTCAAGCCACTTACTCACCATATCGCTCTTGTAGCAAAGATCACGAATCTTATCATTGGTCAGAACACGACGAATAAACAACGCACCCGGCTCAGGACTAATATCAATTACGACCTTCATGCAGTTATCAAGAATCTTAGCAGGAGTCTTGCTAGAAAGCAAGGTGCTTGCAAGATTATTAGCAACAGCATAACTGACGCTGATCCTCTTGTTATCTTCCTTCCACTTACTCTTTCCGGCAATAAGATCTTCCATGTTGGGAAGATTCTTGCAAATATCAAGATAACTCAGAAGTTCAGTAGCAGGACTTCCGACACAGGCACGAATATCGGCAAGATTCTTGCTACCGGCAAACAAATGCTTGCTGACATACCCCCAACTACGAGGATTCGTACTCACACTATATTCATCACTTCGATCTTGGAGAAGCAAATCCTTCCTCCAACTAATGAAGCCGATAACATCCTCATGAACATTGCTCTTGATTGCCCAATCAACCCAGGTATCATAATCTGGAGTGTAATCATAGACCGCAAATCGGTCAAGAAGGGCTCCACTAAGAGGATGAACATGGCACTTATCTTCTGCCCGATTACCAGCAGCAACAATATACCAGTCCTTGCCAAGATGGTGAGGCCCAACCTTGCGGTCAAGAACCAACTGCAACGCTGCATTTTGAGTTGATGGGGGAGCAGTATTAATTTCATCAAGGAAGATAATTCCTCGACCCTGCCACGGGATGAACTCTGGCCTAACCCATTCAACATGGGTTGCAGTCCCCTTTTCATTCTTCTGAATGATAGGGAGTCCACGAAGATCAATACTGTCGAGGATATTAAGGCGAAGATCAATCATCATATCATCATCGCCATCACGACTCTGATGAACCTGTTCGCTCTTACCAATGCCGGGAGGGCCAAAAATCATCATAGGAAGATTGATGTTGCGATTACGACGAACAACATCAGTGATTCGGCCGTTGATAAGATTCTTATGGAGATTCAATCCGTCGCTCATTATTCAACCCTTGTAAAGTGGAAATTAGATTATCGCCAATAACCCTTGGCGACCTGCACTGGTCAACCGTACCGGAAGGAAACCTTGCCTAAATTATTCATCCCAATTATAATCTTCTTCTTTTTTGAAATGCTCTTCAATCCACCAACCAACCCAGTTATTGATTTCTTTTTTCTTTTCTTCACTAAGATTTTCATACTTTATAAAACTACCGAGGAGATCATTTTTTCCATCGGCACTATAGAGTGTCATTTTAAAAGTATATCCATAAATATCTGTATATCCACCTTCTTTTGGAGAATATTCTGTTTCTGGTTCGTAAGGAATATACTCGCAATCAACATCGCAAACAAAACTTGCGAGAATATTTTCTCCGAACAATTCACCATTATCAGTTTCGATAATAACTTCACGAATACTCATGCTTCATCTTTTTATTCATTTATTTTAGAGCAATAGAGTAATCTTTAAGGCAGATTCCATCCTTAAAACTGTAGATGGGAGAAAAATTCACAACACAACTTCGATTTCCCAATAAACTTAAAATTATATTTTTACATTCGTTTTTTGATCCAAAAAATAATTCAGAGAAACCAGAACCATTTCCACTAATATCAAATTGAGGTATTGCACTACGAAATATTGAGTTGCCAGGATACATTGGAGTTTCTATAGGATACATTGAAATTGAAACGTCAGTTATATTAAAGCTTTTGAAAATAATTCCAAAATTATTGGGGTTATAATTTTTTTGGTATATTTTCTTCGCTTCTTCTTCATTATATTTAACGAAATAATTTTTATCTCCAATCCAATCATGGAATGAATCGGGTACTTCTAAGAACGAAGATAATAATTCTTTATGCTTCATCGTCTGTTGGAGCATCATAAACATCTTCGTAGTCATATTGATGGCAATTTTCCTCGATTTCATCGTAATATTCACCAAACAATATGTCAGAAAGACTTTCGCTGACCGATACCCTCGCACCAGTACCATTTACAGCCGTACAGTCGTTCCACTCTGGCTCATTGTTATGATCAATTTCAATATCGCAACAGTAATCATCTGTTACGAAGCATTTAATTTCTTCTATATTTTCTTCCGACCAAGAACTTGAATAACCTGGTGAATAGCAAAGGATAGACTCAAGTTCTTTTGACTCATTTTTTGTTACAAAATCAATATAAGCTTTAACAAATCTTTTGTCAATACTATTGTAGGTGTTCTCAATCATCCTCAAAAGTATTTCACTATGCAGTCTATCGCAAAGTCGGTCTTTTTTGATCTTCACAGCATACAGACAGGCATACTTTGGGGAAACTGATGAAAAGACTAGCCCTTCATCTTCCCCGGAGTATGATCCTTTCAAAACATTGAGAGCATACAAGTATGCAAACTTTGGATTGAATTCTATATTATATGTGAAATTTCTCATTCATCATCAATGATAGATGGTAAGAATATCATCCACAACACGAACAAAATAACTGTGGGAGATCTTACACTTGGTCAATCCATCTTCTTCGATATTAGACCAAATATTGATTCTATAGTTATAACCGAAAACATTTACAACCTTGATCTTGAAATAATTCTTTGGCTTTTCAACCTGCTTGAAAAGCAAATTAAGAACTTGGTCGTCACTGATACTAACCGCCTCATTTTTATCCATGTTTTCCTTTACTTTTTCAGCTTTAAGCTTCACTGTATTTATCCTTTCTTTAAATAAAACTGTGAGGTTTACAAACAAAAAATCTTAAAATCTTACCCAAATTATACTCGTTTTTGCTCTTAATTATTTTAACAGTATCGTGGTCTAGTATCTTGACTTTATCATCTGGGCTCATTGTTAATTCACAACTTCCGCCCCAAAAAAGACCTAATTCACTATCGTGATATTCTATATCATGGCAAGGGCTATAGAGTCGATCTTCATTATGATCAACTTCTATAAAAATATGATCGCTATTAAAATGCTCTAGAATTTCTTTTAGTGAAATTTCTCTAAAACAATCTATACCTTTATTTTTAGCCATTTTTTAGATAAAAATTGCCTTTGATGGCTCTTCGGCAACCATGAATTATTTCTATTAAAAATGTTTATCGAAGTTGTTCCGAAAGCACAGTATACGCTGCGATAATTTTTTTCGCAACTATTGGATCACCGCCTCTATCTGGATGGTGAATTTTCATTAGATTTCTATACGAATCATTCAGTGCTTCAATGCTTGGCATTTCATTGAAACCCATCACAGAAAGAGGATCATTGTTCTTGATTTGCCTTCTGGCTTCGTCAAGATTCATCTTTTCAGTGAATGTTTGATTCCACTCTTTTACGTTTCCCCTGCCGTGAGAATCATCGTAAGTTTTATAGCGAGAAAAAATATCGCTAAAGTTTCTTTTCTTAGCCATTTTCTTTCCTGAAACTATCCAGCATTTTGGTTCGTTTTTTTTCGCTATCTCTGATTAAATCAACAACCTTGCCAAGATTTGTGTCAAGGTTTGTTTCAATTCTTTGGATTTCTCTTTGGATTTCTTTGAGCCTATCTCTCAATAAAACGAAAGGCTTGAGAACGTCCTCGACTAACAAGTTTGTGATTTCAGAGGGGATAAGCATTTAATTTAATTTAACCAAATCAAGCAAATTGAACCATAGGGAGTCGAACCCTTCCTTACCGGCCGCCCATTAGAAGGAACTGTTAATAAGACAGTTGGCTGCGAATAGTTCTACATTTGTTCAGGACAACCCACAACCGTACCAGAGGGAAACTTGATCCTCTTGATCCTAGTCGCTACTATCGCAACCATAAATATTGCCACATTCACTGCATTCATGAACGTGCCAACAATTTCCAAGATGCTTAATACCTCTGTAATTACATTCTTGGAAACTCAGTTCGTGATATTTGTGATCACAACCAAAATGAAATACACGAACTTTACCCTCCCAATAATCATTGGTAATAGCATAGCCATGATGTTCGTCAATGTAATACAAATTGAAATCATGATAAGTATCCCGGCCTTCATGAAGAATTTCACCGGTCTTTTCATCTCTAGTAGGCAAACTCTTAATTATGAATTGGCGAAATTCTTTATGAAAGAAACTATGGACGCTAAAATATGGACTTCTAGCCCATTCTTTCTCTGTGATTTCTCTCAGGTTAGGAGGTGCATCATTATATCCACCAAACTTAGTTGCGTCAAATTTTGCAATGGTTGTCATTTTAATTTCTCTTTTTAGTACCAACTTACAAGTCGATGACCATTCATAGCGTGTGCTATCCACATTTCAACGAAATCTTCGTACTCTTTTTCGTCAATGGGATATTCAAAATACTTCTTTGCCTTCTCATACCCAACATTGCGAAGAATGTCTGCGACTTTCATCACATCATCAACTTCAATAATGTTTGAGTAAAGACTCACTCCTGTCAATTTTTCTACAAAACTATTGTAGACCTTGCCACGAAAACTTTGATTTCCATGACCGCTACAAATGCCGCCACTAACATTATATTCTCCATCAATATTTGCTGGCTTTCCATCTTCCATTTGCCAGTAATTATCCAATCCCACTAGTACTCTCCTTCAAGAAATCTTGACCATAAGTTTCAATCCAAACCTTAGCAGGATTATAATGACTTTGCTGCTTTGCCATCGCACTCAACAATATTTTTTTGTGAAAATCCTTCTTATCTTTTTCAGTAAGAATCTTCATATATTCTTGTATCTTACAATATCCTTGGTCTAAAATCCATTTTTCTGCCGTCTTCCACCTTCTATTTTTCAAGAAGGTTTTTGCGTAATCAACATTCCTGCTTGAGCAAGCAATCTTATTTTCAACTGACCTTTTGAGCCTTTCTTTTGAAATGTTTTTTGCATAAAGAAAACTATAGTTAGTATCCCAACGAGGATTAAAAACAGATCCTTCTGTTTTATTATTCTCAGCGAGTTTAAACCTTCCCTTGATAACAAACCTTGAATAAGAGTAACTGCTATACGCTTCTTTTGCGATAATAGATTCTGCTTCCGGCCAACGCTTTTTCAATACATATCTGGCATAAAGATAACTACTTCGTGGACACTGAAGAATTGTTTTCTCGGCCTTGGGCCAAGGCTTCATTAGAACATGTCGAGCATATTCACACGCCTTGTGTGCTGCTTCATATTTGCAAGGAATGGCATTGAGAATAATATTCTCTGCCTGCCTGTCCTTCTTTGAAACATACATATCAATTTTAATTCTCATGTTCACAATCCTTGTTCGTAATTAAGGTTTGAATTTTCCCAACTCTTATTCTTCTCAAAACTACTCAATATCTTCCACTTATCATATCTTGATTTCAAAAGTGGAAAGTCATCCATAAAGAAATAGAATCCAATATTCATTGGACATTTTCCGAATTTATGACCGGGACAACCACTACCTGTATGGAATCCCCTGAATCCTTTATAGCCAAAAAGATGCTGGTCTGCGTCGGTGAGATGCCCTATACGGCAATATGGATTTTGATTAGAATTTACAAGACAACTAATACTACCGATCCAGCCGTTATATCCCGTTGGTATATGTTTCTTATAACCGCCCCAATTAGTTTCTTCATTCAAAGGAGATCCATGATAATTGCTAACGGTATCAAATCTTAATTCTATTTTAAGATTTGATATTGCGGTATCATAGAATTCTTTCGATTTAGTGATTAGCATATCGCCAAGATCACTAACCCGCTCCAGATTAAGCCGGATATAATCGGGATTTCCCATATCCTCAAACCGTACCGGAGGGAAACTTCTGGCTACTTTTGGAAAACGTTTATAATATCCCCGATATTTTCTATCTGAAGAATTTCGTCCTCGGTCAATCTCTTACCCAATTCTTCTTCTATGGCAAATAGCATTTCAACTTTGGCAAAACTATCTTCTACCAGTTCTGAGAGATTTGTGTTTTTATCAACCTCTCTATTGAACTTATTGAAAATGATATTTTTAATTTTTTCTTCCATGAAAAACTCCTTCTAAAGATTTCACTAATCAAATCCTAACAAAATATAAAATCGAATACTCATAGATAAGTTGGAGGACATAATGAAATATAGATTATTAGTGATTTTTTTAGTTTCTTTTTTAATTGGCTCGTTTTCTTTTAACGTACTTCACTATGAAGCCATGATTAGAGCAGAAAATGATAAAAAGTTCAATGAAAATTTCTATTCAGAGATAATAAATGACCTGCACAAGAGGATAATAGAGTCGGAAATTTGATGTATTGGGTTTATTTATTTTTCCACCAATCAGCATCATTATTGTCATCATTGTAAATGTCTAATCTTTTTGACTCTAGTTTGACTATTTCATAAACAGCATCTAATTGGTCTGAAAGAATATCTACTCTTTTAGATAAGAGACTATTAATTTTATCTTGTAGTTTCATTTCTTTTTGAATATTTCTAGATAAAATCGCAACTATGCCAACAATACCTAGCAGATAACCTGTGATGAAAATTTCTGTGTTTGTCATTGTTTATTCTGGACATTCTATTATGCACTGCTGGGCGTCGTTAGTAGAACATTCTACTTGAATTTTTTGATTAATAAGTGCTTCTATAGTATTTCTTGTAAAAACTCTCAACAATTCTCTTAAATCATCTATATCTATAGATGATTTGATGCGGAAACAATGATAGCGATAAGTTTTAGACTTTATGTTTTCCATTATATCAAGATTCTTACCGAGAAGAATTAATTGATCTTTTATTTTCCTAACAGTTTTTAATTCTTTTCCGTCTAGATGCCAGTATTCAACCACATAGATCTTTTTCTTAAGAAATTTTTCAATCTCTTTTAGATCTTTTTCTATTGCTTCTTTGAGAAGAATTTTTGGATCAACAAAAATATCAAGAAGTTTTTTATTCATATTTTTGGAACCGGCCAAAATAGCGGCCAAAAAAATAGGAAAAACTTTACCGAGCGGGGAAATTTACGTTAAAAAAACACTAAATATACCAAAAATTTCCCGCTCGGTAAAGTTCAATTAAGTGGCCAAAAATAGGGCCAAAACCCTAATAAGAACACTCTTTTTCATCACGCTCAACAGTTTTTTCAATCAGTTCGTTGATGAATTCTAAATCGTAAACTTTCATGTTGTATTCTTCCATGAGTTTAAGGATTTTTTCACCGAGTTCGCAGAACTTGTTTTCCATAACCTAATCTCCTAACGGGGACATTAAACTGAAACTTCTTCTTCGTCTTTCATTTCAAAGACTGTCGGAGCCTTAAAATCCCTGTTGCCTGTCATCCAACTCTTAATTTTCATCTCACGAAAATAATCGCTGACAGTGGGGATGAATCCCAAATCTTCTTTAACGTGCTGCTCGCCAATAAAACGAACAGGAATTTCCCTGCCATTGCTATTGGTGATTGTAATGCCGAAAATCTTTTCACACATAAAGATTCCTTCGCTATGATGCCTCAAAGCACGATGGCGAATATCGGCCATATGACTCTTGCTTTCATCAAACCAATCATGAATGGCCTGATAATCGGCGGGAATTCCTCCCCACTTTTTAGCACTACTGATAGAGTGATGATATGGGTGAGACATTACTTCAGCCTCTTGTTCTTAGGACGATTATCGGCAATGGCAGTATTGCCGTGAATCTCACTAGGATCAAGATTACAACCATTCAAAAGATGCTTGCAATATCGACGGCTACAATATGCAGGACAAGAACAGCCCCAACGACCAGATTCCTTATTCTGTGCAACAATATAGATGCGATTGCTGCTTTCGCTGCGAATCTGGATACGGTTAGTCCACTGTGCATTATCTGGCAGACTAACACCGCCAGCCGGCATACGAATCGTAATATCACTCATTTATTTTTCTCCTGTATTTGTGAAGTCTACCCGATACCAAACCGTACCGCAGGGAAACCAGGAGGGCAAGGAGGGGGGGATTATATTTCAAGACTACAAGTTTCTAATTCATTTAAGCATCTAAAATTAGTTCCATTGACTGTCATTTGCCAACTCTTATGGTAGTGTCCAAAATACCAACTTTTTGGTTGGTGAATATTAAACAATTCTTGCAAGAAATATCCTGTTTGATTTTGATACATCTGAGTATGTGGATCCAACAAATAAGGAGAAATAGTTTCCGGACAATCATGCGTGAGCATAATATCCGGCTTGATGCTTCTATAAAGTTCCCTAGCCTTCATGAATTGTTCAACAGACACTTGTTCTTCTGACCACCAATCAATTCCGATAGTTCTGTATTGTTTATCAATACTATATGCTCCACGGTAGTAGAAAAAATCTATTCCGTTGAAATTAACCATGTATCCATAGTCGCCAAGATAATGTGGAATATTAATTATTTTTGAATAGTTATCGTGATTACCGCCGACAATAACAAACTTTTTTGGATCGACATTATCTAATGTAGAAAAATCGAAACCCAGGTCGCCAATTTGGACTATGTATTCATGACGATCTTTCTCACGAATTATTTCGTGCATACGTCTATATTTGCCGTGAACATCACCCAAAATAGTAATTTTTTTCATAAAAAATAAAATAACCCTCCGCACGAACCTATTAGGGTCACGAACCTATTAGAGTGTCGTGCGGAGGGTTTTTAACAATAAATTAGATTAGCGATAACGGCGGCAGCAATACCATTTGCCATTATTGCCTTGTGCATAACCTACGTCAACAGTCGTGAGGTTGCTATTAGCATAGCAGCAGTTGTTGTATGCGGCCTGTTGGGAGGAACCGCTCCCGCAACCCTCATACCCATTGTTGCCCCCCCAGTGACCAACACGGCCCGTACGAGCCATGATTTCGGCAACACCCTGAGCCGAACTGGTATTGCTATAACTTCTGGTTGGAGTTTCAGAAGTATAACTATATTGCCGTGGGGTATCTTCCCCAGTATAACTGTATGTCTTTGGGGCAGAATAAGTCGGGGTATTATAGGTGTTATAACTGCGTCGAGGACGAGCGTGAGCAACACCGCTAATCAGAACACAAACAAAAAGAGCAGCAACAAGACGATTCATACTAACCTCCATGAAATGAAACATATGGTATGATATGTTTCCTCCTAATCAAACTCCCCATACCGGGAACCAGAATACTGTAGTGCATTGAATCAATTTTGGCAAGTGGAATAAATTGTTTTGCCCATCTTACCTAACCTATTCAAAATTCCGGTTCGATGGGTTCATATGCGTCATATTGACTCATAATATCCGTACGAAATTTACCCAACTTTTCTTTTTTACAACTAGAACAGCATTTAGTCAATGGAATATTATATCCATCGTAGATCCACTCGCTAATCTTACCGCTTCCACAATTGCATTTTTGGCTTTTTACATTAGGTTCATTCATTACATTTCTCCAAGAAAGTCTCGGAGCATACGGGCAGTCTCAATAAAATGCAAGCCCTTTGCGTGGGCTTCTTCTATGATGCTGTCCACTCCATCATAAATGCTCTCTGGATAATTCGCCAGAATCTCATAAAGAGGAAGTGTGCTGTATTCATTCTCAAAATACCAATCGGTTTTGTTTTTGTATTCGGCAATATCAAGATTATTCATTACAAATACCTTTGAATAAGACGATCAATCATTCCAAATATAATCCAAGGAATTGGACTCAAGGCAATGCCAATTGAAAACAAAATAGATAATACAGAAATAATAATTAACGAATACATCCCGTACTCCAATTCTTGGGCATACTTTCAATCTTGCAACCAAAACTTTCCCAACGCCCCACAGTCCAAGGAAACTTGCTTTCGCTTTTAACGTAGACTTCCCAACCACGCTGGTAGTTCTTGATTGTACCCTCAATCTTACTGCTCATTTCCTCTGTGGCAGGGGATGCAGTATCATACCGGAGCATATCCAGTGGAAATTCACCATTACCAGTAATTTTAGCGTACTTCATATTGGTCTCTTAAAAAAAGTTTTAATCTGTTCCTACCAACAACCGTACCCGAAAGAAACTTGACTCTTTTGGACTGACCTGCTATATTGTTTTTGTTGTCTGATTTTTCTAAAAATAAAACAAAAGGAACATATAGTGCTAGTGCTGTGCCGCAAGGAAAGCGAAAAAATTCACATCCCAGAATTAAACGTAACGATTACCCTTGTAAGTGTCGAGGGAAATAGAGCAAGGATAGGCGTGGAAGCCCCAAAGAACTGTAGTATTGTTAGAGAAGAATTGTTAGTTGACAACAAGCCTTGGGTCAAAAAGACTCGATGAGATCTAAAAAAAGGAGACAAAAAGAATGAAAAGTAGATATTTGTTTATAACAGCAGCATTTTTAAGTTTTGTTTTGAGTGTAACCATATGGTTTTTATTTAAAAATGAAAATCAAGCTATTTTTGTTGGAATATGGGTTCCTAGCATATTGTGTCTAGGGAGGTATTTCGATTAATGGATAATTTCTTTCTTTTTATAATGGGAATAGCAATAACCCTAATCTGTGGTATGGGGGTATTAGTTTATTGCGTTGCCCTAGGGTATAAAAAAGAGCAAAAAAAGGTTGCGGTTATTGAGCCAGCCGGTGGAGCCGACTTTCGGGCGAGGCTAAGGGTGCTGGCCCGTTCTGAGTGAGTCCACTAATATTCAACCTATAACTGAAAGAAAGCCGTTAATCATATGGCTTTCTCTTTCAGTTTTTTGTTTCTATAAAAATATGATGCCCTAATGTAATCAAATTTTCAAATCCCATTCCATCGAGATTAGATGGATCATCTTTATATTGCCAGTAGGGGCTGATTTTAGGATCATAAAAAAGTCTATGGCCAGAAGGTTTCACAAAATTATATGAAAACTCAATGTTTTCGCATTGCACCCATCCGCAAACATCCCTCTTTTGTTTAGCAAAAACTTTCTCTGCTGTTTTTGATTCATTTTTTAACGTACATCCCATAAGCAATAATTGAACTTTATTGGGATCATGATATTCGACTGAATTCGTAATTATGTTGCGAATCTGCCAATGCTTATAATTCTCCCCAGCACCCAAATGAAATCGAACTTTAAGCATGATATTACCTGGATTTTTCCTCTTTATATCCTCGCCGCCAGAAAACCCAGTCCCTTTAGGGGCTGGGATGAATGGCGGTAAACTCTGAAAAAAATTTCAACTCAAGTGCATACATAATTATGCAGGCTTTAAACCCTTGCATAATTATGGTTCACTACACTTACAAATACAGACTGTATCCGAACAAGGAGCAACAAAACAAACTAGCCATTCACTTTGGTTGTTGTAGGTTTGTGTACAACCACTTCCTTGACCAGAGGAAAACATCATACATCAAAACCAAGAAAAGTCCAAACTACTACAAACAAGCAAAAGAACTGACCAATCTCAAGAAAGAAAAGGATTGGCTGTACGGAACCAACAGTCAAGTATTGCAGTTTGAACTAAAGTGCCTTGATATAGCATATAACAATTTCTTTAGCAAAAGAGCAAAATTACCCAAGTTCCACAGCAGACGAGACAAACAAAGTTTTACTGTGCCTCAGTTCGTGGAGGTGAAGGAAAACAAAATACACTTCCCTAAGTTCAATGAAGGCATAAAGGTAAAACTACACCGTCCGATCAACGGAAATATACGACACGCAACATTGACTATGAATAAGGCAGGACAATACTTTGTTTCAATCTTGGTTGAAAAAGAAATCAAACCTCTTAAAAAGAACAAAAACAAGGTTGGCGTTGATCTTGGAATCAACAGCCTTGCAACATTGAGTGACGGCAAGAAATACAAGAATATCCGCAGTTACAAGAACCTTGAAGTCAGACTACGCATGTTGAACAAAGAACACAGCCGAAGAAATAAGGGTAGTAAAAACAAGGAGAAATCAAGAAAACGATTGGCAAAATTGCACTTGAAGATAGCAAACATCCGTAATGACCACTTACATAAGGTAAGTCGCCAAATAATCAACGAGAACCAAGTGATTTGTTTGGAAGACTTGAATGTAAGTGGCATGATGAAGAACAGGTGTTTGAGCAAGAGTGTCGCTGATGTATCAATGAGCGAATTCGTTCGTCAAATTGAATACAAGGCAAACTGGCACGGTAGAACAGTCATTAAGGTTGGAAGGTGGTTTCCTTCAAGTAAGACTTGTTCAAAGTGTAATTTTGTAGTAGAAAGTTTACCGTTGAGTGTTCGTAGTTGGGAGTGTCCGAAGTGCAAGATTAGGCATGATCGTGACACCAATGCTGCGATTAACATACTTAATGAAGCGAAAAGAACCGTAGGAACTACGGGAATAGCCTGTGGACTTGGTGTAAGACCTGAGAGCAATCAAGGGCAACCGAGGTTGAAACAGGAAGCCCACTCCCTTTAGGGGGTGGGTAGTTCACTAGATCTTGCCGATAAGATTACGATTCTATTATTTAAGATTTCTATATGGTTTACTAATTTATCATTCTGATACTCTAGTTTCTTGTTCTGGTATTCTAAATCACTAATTATGTTTCTATGTTTGATGTAATTTTTTTTCTGATTGTATATTGTTGTTCTCTGATTGTATATTATTACTCCAAGGAAGACATAAAATAGAATTCCTATAAATATTGTTATAAAAACTTTATGGAATTTCATGTCCACAAGCTTTTTCTAATTTTGATCAATCTGATCATCATATCTTCATCTTCTTTATCATATTGTTCTTCGATGCTTGTGAGTTTATCGAGACTCTCTCTTATAATCTCTTTATCTTTTATCCTACTCTCGCAGATATCTCTCCACTTGCTAATATCGTGAGGATGTTCACGATATGGTCTAACGTTTTTCCACCAATTATAAATTTCTAAGATTTCTTTAGAAGATTCTGCTTGGGGTGTTGGCTCGCCGTAACCCTCAGTATATTCTTTCTGGTATCCATTTTCTTCATCTTTTTTAAGGCCCATCGCCCAATTAAGATATTCGATACCGCCTTCTGCGGATCTCTTATATTTTCCTCTCTCTTTTTTATCTTTGCTTAGATAATTCATCCAAGAAAGTTCATCCTCCACAAACTCAGATAACTCAGTAAACAAACCATAGAGTATCTTTTCATCTACTTCATGATAATGTCCTGGCTCTAGGCCGGTCTTTAAATAATGAGTCTTATCTACAAACCTATTATTTAAATAAGTTTTTATGGAATTGTAGAGATCTGAAGGGTAATTTACAAAGTCTTGAAGATTACCAAGAAGAGTATCGGAGAGATAATATCTAATCGGTCTTTTGTTCTCTTGTTCCTTTCTCCAATCTTCCCAACCTTCCATTGTGAGTCCAAGAGGCTTATCTTCACCTCTAACCCAATTTGCAAATTTGCTACAAGTCCAGTAATTGAATCTGGTTCTTAACATAGTGAAATTTTCCAAAAAAATTAGTATCGCAGTTCCGTGTAGACCACTGCGTAATGTATATTAAATTTAACTTACACTCTATTGGCTGTCGATAACCTCAACCCAGTAACAGTATAGTGATCGACCACTATTTTTTTGTTACCAACAAGATGGTATTGTTGTATATACGGGTACTAATTTTTAGTTTGGAACAACGACCTTTCTTTGAAGTGTTTTTTTGCAATATTCAAACATACGAATTCCACTAATATCTTTGTTGTTTTTCAAGTCAAAGATTCGATAAAGTCTGTGAGTGCGGTTCTTAAAATTGGAATCTTTTTTTAATTTTTTAGGGCACTTAAAACGAGGCTTGTATAATTTAAGAGAATTATAATAATGACGCAAAACCGTTTGTTTAAAATGCTCCCTAGCGAAGAACAAGAGATTGGGTTTTTTGTATTTATCATAGTATTCGACTATAGCATAATCCATGCCTCTAACTATAGAAGCCTTATAGGCATTTAAGACTTTTTCAAGGTCTAGATTATTTAATTGAATATGTGTGTTATTTTTTACGAAATCCAAGAACTCTCCTGTTACAGGGACAAAAGAACCTAGCATTTTTTCTTTTTTGCTGATTTTGTGTGGCATAGTTCTTTTGCTTTCGACAGTATTTTTTCTATTTCAACTTCAATGAAACTTAACTTATCAATTGATTGTCCTGCCACAAAGCCTCTTTTTATTTCTTCTTCTCTATGCTTCTTTGAATATCTCGGACTTATCCAACGATATTGCTCATTTTTTTCATAATCCCAAACAGTCATCTCATAAACAGTTTGCTTGTCAGCATCAAAAACCACACCAGTAGAGCAAATAAAATTTTTGCCCCTTTTCTTATCATTTGAGATTATGCGAGCATTTTCCCCGTAACAATCCCAAAGAAATTCAGCCCCATCAGTAATTGAGTAATTGACACTGATTAGATAATCTTTTAGGGTGATCTTGGTTTTCATTTTAGATAGTAGGCTTTATACTTTTTTCTGTATTTTTCAGATACTTGCCAAGCAACTGTTTGAAAATAATTTGCAAGTTCAGGACTAACGCTAACCGTAGACCCCGATTCAGTAGTAACTTCGCAAGGCAATCCCCTTGGATCTAATCTATGAATTATACTGTGAAAAACACATGCTGTCAAATAAGCCCCGGTAGGATTTTCATGAACTTCATCAAGAAATAATTCAAGATCTGGTTTTTCATTACGAACTATTTTCCATGCTTCGCCAACAAAACAAACTTCGCTATAGGTATTGTCTTTCATAGCTTGAACAGCTTGAGCAGTTAAACTTCCTTGAACCCATAAATTAGTTTTATGTGCCCAAACTAAGTATAATATCGGAACAGATTTATTGTCGATCAGATCACAGAATTTCTTTACATATTCTTGATATAAATCCGGGTCTGTATATGGTCGCTGACTAATATCTTGCAATACAACAAAATTACTCAATTCACTTGTTATTGCGTTTTGAGCATCAGGGCCACTCCAATGACCCTCTAAAGATTGACCCCCAACAACAACTACCTTAGTCTTTATTTCCACTCCTACTGTTTTTGCGAACTCAACAATAACCCCTGGAATATCAGAGAAATATGTATGGCTATTACCGATAAAGACTATTTTTAATGTCTTGCTATAGGGAGCATTATCTAATTTACGCTGTCTAAGCCAATTTAGATGAACAACGTAACCAGCAGACTTTCTTGTTGCTTGAACAGCACTGAGAACCAGCCCAGATAAAACTGCAATGATGGTTACGCTAACCAGCAGTTCAACAAGGGTGGTTCCACGCTTATTCATCATATGGAAATTCTTCTACACAAACCAACTCATGATATTCATCAGAGGGATTATCAAACCAAGGTTGTAAGTCAGGATATTCCATTACTTCAACTTTTCAATCAACTGTTCGACAGTCATATCTTTATCTTGCCGACGAAGTTCGAGCATCATAGATTGCTTGAACTTTTTCTGCTCATTGACATATTTCTTAATATTACGATCCCCTGGGTGGCTAAAAGCGAACAAGGTAATTCTCTTGTAGAGTTGATCGAGAATTTCCCACTTCTTTTCAGTCTTGATTCGCTTGCCAATTTTACCCTTATTAATATCATCCATCAGCCACACAACAATACCGGGCTTATTGAAATCTACAATTTCACCCTTAAGCCTAAGAATAAGTTTAGTGTAGGCGTAATTATGCCCATACCAACTCTTATCATTAGTCATCTTTTCTTCTGCTTTATGGAAGCGATCTTTAATCAAGTTCGCATAAACATAAACTAAAGTCTTGGTACGACCCCAAGACTTTTCTCCAAGCACCTTAGTATTAAGGGAGGCATTAACAATGATATCTTCTGCTTCCGGCCAACGACCCTTGATTATATACCTTGCATAATCAACACAGCACTGAGCATCCTCAAGGATAATCTTTTCAAGATCCTTGTTTCGCTTTCCTTCATTAAGGGCGGCTACAAGTGCTTCTTGACTAGGGGAAAGTTTGGGAGCCGCTTTAGTATTATTCATTTTATAATTATTGGTTGAGTGATTGTTGTTGTTAAGATAATTTGCGTTAATGACGCCTGGAGCCGGATTTATATTATTCAAAATCACCTGCCTTGTATTCGTAGTCAGGAGAGTCCACTGTTTCTGTTACACGGTAACGATTATAAACAATGATCTTATCATTATCTAGATCAAATGTAATTTCGCCCTCGCAACCATCGTTGTTAAAATTCACTTCATCATGACTCTCAAGAACACTCCAAATACAACTATCCAGAATGTTTTTAGTCTCATGAAGATCTTTGCTTATATCTTTAAGGTCTTCACTTTGCGGTCGGCCTTTTTCACTAAAACTATCCAAAAGTTTAGGATTTTTCAAACTACACTTAGCATAGGCATTGCAGTCGTAGAAATCATTGAAACTATCTCCACTTCCCTCATAAGAGATAGTAATGAATCCAGTGTTGGGATAATTCTTTTTAAGACTCGCCAAAATTTCTGACTTTTTCATTGGATTTTTCATAATATTATTTTAGGTGTTCAATAATTTTTTCTGTAATCGGAACGGTCAATCCTATGTTTTCATCGGTTTGAAAAAAACTTCCTTCAATACAAGCATCATCAAAATCATCTAATATTGCAAACTTTTGTGCTTGATTGTTATTTAGCCATGCCTGTATTTCTTCATTTCTCCTGACCCATCCACCTTCTGTCCATCCTCCTGACCTTTCAATTACAGGAGTGCAATCAAAAAGTTCAAGTCCATGTTGACTGAGTGCTTGAATAACAATATTTTTATCTTTTTCTTGAACTCTCCAAGTTGAAGAAAGAACAATTTTTGCTTCTGTTTCTCTGACGATTCTTGCGACAAGAGCCACAAGAATGTTATCAATAAAATCAAAACCAAACTTTTTTATTGTTTTTGGAGTGTTTAGAACCCCATCAACATCTAAGAAAATGATTTTCATTTTGGTGTCCCCGCAGTCTCAAACCGTACCGGAGGGAAACTACTTCTCAAAACAACCGTACCCAGTAAAATCTACAAAAACCATAATTCCCGTATAAATTTGGACTGACCTGCATACATACCATTGTATGCTCAAATCGTTTAAGTTTCAACTACTACCCACAAAAGACCAAAAAGAAAAACTGAGTCAACACTTTGGTTGCAGAAGGTTCGTGTGGAATTATTTCTTGAACAGACGAAAAGAAGAGTATTTAGACAACAAGAAGACATTGAACTACTACGATTGTGCCAACGAACTGACCAAGGTTAAAAAGAAGACCGAATACAACTGGCTTAGGGAAGTCAACAGCCAAACATTGCAACACACATTGCGTGACTTGGACACAGCATACAACAAGTTTTTCAGGAAAGAAACCAAGTTTCCAATCTTCAAGTCAAAACACAAAAAGCAAAGTTTCAGAGTTCCACAACACATCTCTGTCAAGAATGACAGAATATATTTTCCCAAATTCAAGGAAGGAATCAGACTAAACATCCATCGTGAATTTGGTGAGATAAGGTTCATCACCATATCCAAGACTTCAACAAACAAGTATTTTGTTTCACTTACTTGTGAAGTTGAGCAAAATAAACTCAAGAAAAACAAAAACAAAATAGGTGTTGATTTGGGCATCAAAAGCTTTGCTGTTTGCTCCAACGCCGAAGTTTTTGACAACCCTAAACACTACCACAAGTTAGAGAAAAAGTTAAAATACAACCAAAGACAATTGAGCAAAAAGACAAAAGGAGGAACCACCAGAGGAAAACAAAGACTTAAAGTAGCCAAGATATATGAAAAAATCACCAACAATAGAACGGACTTCTTGCATAAACTTTCCAGAAAGTTGATTGACGAAAACCAAATCATATGCGTAGAAGACCTTAATGTAAAGGGCATGATGAGTAATCATAAGTTGGCAAAATCGGTGATGAATTGCGGTTGGGGAGAATTCGTTCGTCAACTATCCTACAAAGCAGAATGGTATGGACGAACACTGATTAAGATAGACCGATTTTTCCCAAGCAGTAAAACTTGCTTTGATTGTGGATACATCAATCAAGAATTATCGCTGAAAGATCGTGAATGGAAGTGCGTTTGTGGGAAGAACATTGACCGAGACCACAACGCCAGTCTCAACATACTAAAACAAGGTTTGAATATGAGTGGTTTGGGAACCAAGTCGCTCAATAAACAAAAACAAGTGGAGTCGTTGTCGTTAGACAAGGCTATGAAACTTGAAGCCCACTCCCTTTAGGGGGTGGGTAGTTCACCTTTCCATCGTTCAATTTGTCCTCCATACTCAAAATAATCGGTAGGAAGAATCTTTAAGTCTTTTAGGTGTTCCATTTTACTTCACTATTTCTTGGTTCATATCTTTGAGAAATTGAAATTGATTTTTAACTTTTTCTTCTACTTCCCCTAGAGGAAGATTTGTAGGAACACCAAAATAACATGCGGTCTTCATAATATCAAGCCAATTTTGATCCAATGGTGTATAACAACCAGTTTTCACCATATTTGCGTAAATCTCTTTGGTAGAAAAAATTTGATTGCAAATTATTTTAGGAGCAGGGTCCAAAGTAATATCATGATTGATACCATTTGAATCTATTACCCAAGCATGCTCAATAAAAATACCACTTAATCCAACCACAATACCTTCCGCATACAATAGTTCAATTATATTCTGGTCGGTTAATAGTTTTTGACTATTTGCAAAGCACTGTTTGGCAGCAGGCCGAAAGTGAGCAAGACTTATTGCTTTCTTGATATGCTCAGGATGATGTTTGTAACTTACTGGAGACCAGCCATTTTTCATCAGTTGATGAAAAGTTTTAGCAACTCTCTTGTTCAAACTTTTTCTCCAATAAATTGAAAGTAAGATTTTACAAAGTAATCTTTTAAAAAGCAACCATTGGGAGCTTCCAATGAAAGAAGAAGCATTTGTTTGTGCATATCTTCTGGAAGTTTGCCTTTTGAAATATTAATGGCATAAAAATAATTTTTCATTGGAATATAGGAAAGCTGAAGTGCAAGGCTTTCACATTCTTTTACACAGTATTTCAAGGAGCGTTCTACTCCCTTTGACCAAGAATCTGTCCATTTAACAAGATCGCCGCTGTGGGCACAATCATAACCGATCCACCAAATATTTTCCGGCAGGCCGTTTAAATGGCTAGAAAATGTAACACCACCATGAACAGTTAAGTATTCATCAATATCAGTGTTTTCCACCCCATAGTAGCCGCTATCTTTTTCTACACCCACATAACCACAGCGATATTGTCCATTTTGGTTAAATATTACAATGGCTCTAAGACCAGCCTTTGTAATCCAATCTTTTTCAATTTTCATGATAGGTATAAATGCCCAAACGCTAGGCCCATAAATTTCTCTATGGGCCTAGCGGATCTTGCGGGCTAATTTTGTAGAAAGTTAATTATGCCAACTTCAGTCAACCTTAATGTCCTTGGTATGAGTCTCAGACACTCCATATGCGTTCTTCGCAGTAAACTTGAGCGTCACAGTATTGCCATTAACCTTGGTGGCGAACTCATGAAAAACAAGGGTATCGGGATAGTTCACCATTCCCCGAACAATTTCCTTCGCCTTCAAAATCTTATTAATATCAGAGTCGCTAATCTTGATGGGATCAGAAGCATAAGAAGTGTGAACCGAAGCACAAGCAACGATCATCAGGATAAAAGCAGCAACAATCTTCATATCTGTAGTCCTTTGATTTTTGGTTGGAGGCTGCGACCAGACCGTACCAAAAAGAAACTTTAGGTGCAAGTTTGATGGTTTTTAAAAAATTTTATAAAATAATACATAAACACATGGAAGTAAAATCTAAAATATTAGTTTGCATTGCATTTCACTATGTTGAAAAAAGGATAGATTACGTAAAACAATTATTGAATAATTACGCTACCTACAAAGCAGATGTTGATATTATTGTAGATTCTAATAAACATGTAAATTTAAACGCTAAAGTATGTGTGCATAATTTAGAGCATCCTTATCATTTAACATGGGTGCACAGAAAACACTTTATAGATAATATTGATAATTATGATTATTTCATGTATGTTGAAGATGATATGTTGGTGACCTACGATGCATTCAATGAATACATATCAAATTTTGATGAATTATGGAAATTGGGACGTGTTCCATCTTTTATTAGAGTTGAACATCACAATGGAAAGAAATTCGTAACTGACATTACCAGTCAACAATCAATCAATACAACATCAGTTAATGGTAAATCTTTCATGACTTTATCACAACCATATCATGCTTTTTGGATTATGCCGAAGAAACAACTAAAAGAAAGCATAACTCCAAATTTTACTAAGCTAGATACATCAAGAGAAAATGCTGCTTCTTATCCTATGTGGGGATTAGGTAAAACTCCCATGATTAGAATAGAAAACAATCAAATAAGCGAATTGTGCTATTCATATCACTTGGCCAACAATTACGCCTCTGATCCCAATACCTACTTTGGAAAGATAGAAGTCAAAGATATAATAAAAAATTAATTAGATTTTGAAAAAGAAGTATATCCCTCTATAAATCCTTCAACTTCTTCTTTTGATTTTAAGAAGGTTGTGCAATTGGTATAAACCATATTATCATCAATTGGAAACATGTTTTCTTTCGCAGAGAAGGCTAGTTTGCCCTCTTTTAAACCACTTTGATAAAGTGCTTGTTTTTCTTCTATAGTGGATCTAGATATCCTAGTTTCCAAAAAGAAAACAAAAAGGATGCCAAGAACCAAAGAAGAAGATAAGATTAAGACTGATTTATTTGGAAGCATAGTATACTCCAATTCTGTCCGTACTCTCGTTAAAAAGTTGGTACTGAACTATGTTTTCAAAACCCCATCTAATGAAAGATTCTTCGCAAACCTTCTTTGTAGCAGGACAGTGATACTCAAAAGCGATTTGCTTGACAGAAGGCAAAGAGGGAATATCTCTAAAGTATATCTCGGCACCCTCTATATCACACTTAATTACTTCTGGCTCATATTTTAAAAAATATTCCAGATCTTTTGAGGATCTTATTGCCTTGGCATAAGATACAAACCTATCGTTATCAATATTTTCTTTACTTAAATCTACACCAATAACCTTAAGTGCGCCTTTATTCAAAAACCACTGGGCGGTGGATATTGATGAATAAAATTTGCCACAACCCAAATCCAAAACAACTTTATCTTTAAAATCTAAAAAAGACCAGTGTTCATCAGGTTCTTCAGTTTGTATTTTTTTTTGAGACATGGATTTATTATAGCTTGGGTGGTAAGTTTTTCAAGTATAATACAACGCATAAAATGGAGGGCTAAATACTATATAAATTATGAAATCAAATCATAATTTATGTCCTTAAGAGCTATTAAAAGACACGAGGCCGCTTGATATTGTCAAGCGGCCTCGTGTTACGTCCGAAGGGTGGGATTCGAACCCACAGTCTACAAATTCAAGTTTGTGTGATTTTCACCACTCCTTGGACTTTGTCTTCACCATATCTTACGATTTAGGTGGTCGCCGTTAAGTCTCTACACGTTCCCTTACGGGCTTCGCTCGGCATTGCCATATGCTCACGCATTTAGGTTTCACCGAATTTGACGACATCCCATACGAAGTTTCCAATCGTATGGCACGAAAATTCATGAGTTTGTTGCATTAACCGTTTTGCTACCTTCGGAAATTAACCAACTGTGCTAGTCTAGAATTACCGTCTTATTCTTCAAGTTCTTTTCAATTCTCCTTGAACAATATTTTTCTAGACTTAACTTTTGTTTTTTCATTTCTGGAATGATTATTTGACGAATCCAATTTCTTCTGCTTCCTTTGACAACCTTATTGGTTTCGTCCTCCACAGTATAGCAGTTCCATTTATTCCTGTCAACGTACTCTTGAAAATCTTTTTTCTTACTTAATAGAAAAGGATGGATGATCTTGAATCCATCGAACTCGCTAATTAATTCAAAAGGATTGTGATTGGGTTGTCCACGAAAACAATTAATTAAATAGCTTTCCACATAATCATTGAGATGATGAGCAGTGATTACATAACCTTCGTAATCCACAACCTCTTTATAAAAATTTAAGCGGGCATCTCTGCAATCTTTTTCTGTTTTTAAGTTTTCACCTCTGCCCACAATACCTTTTAATCCTAATTTACCACAAAGTTCATGGAACTTATTTTCCATGGCATGGTTCTGTTCTCTTAGATTATGATTAAAGTGCAATGGAGTAATGTTGTATCCCTTGCTTCTCAACCAAAATAAAGAAGATACGCTATCGACACCCATGCTTACGGCAACATAGCAATGAGTTTCTTTTGAAACAATTTCTTTGATAATCTTAATCAAGACTGAACCTTTTTAAATTGTGGTAGCTATTAAGTCGCTGCCTAATCTCTTTAATATCAGCTTCTACTTGCTTCCAGAATTCTTCGTCAATGCACTTGGTCATAGTACCCCAAGAAACAACCTTGTAAATTGTGTTCTTGGTTTCGAATATATTTTTATCTTTATCGAAACCGATTGGGCGACTAGGCATCAATTCCGTTCCATCCACAACGCCATGAATACGCCAAGTGTCTCCATCTGACCTCATTTGATTGAAATAGCAAGCCTTTTCAATCATCCTGACTGGCTTTTCACTTATTTTTTCTTTTAGCATATCGTTCATATTCTGGTGGTCTTGATTTTTAGATCTTCATATCAAATATTTAAACCAATTCCCTCTTTAGTTTAACTTCATTAATGTTAGAAGAAAAAGGTATATTTTTCCATTCGCAAAAGTCATTATCGAGGGTTAGATGTTGAATTGCACTGAATCTTGGATCTATAAAACCAACTTTTATCAGGTATTCTTTACAATCATCTATGTATGATAAACGTTGTTCTTCTTCTCCACCGATTCTCTCCATTAGATATTGTTCTTTTGGTCCATACTTGTGAACAAGAGAATCATTTATAAATATTCTCACAAAAGCAAATGTTTTAGAAAGTTTTTCGCTCGGCCTCTTTGGCTTACTTTCCCAAAGTAAAACATCAAGGTGAATCTTCTTGACTTCTACAAAACTATTAAGTGCAGCTTCTTTATTGAGCATATTAGAATCCATTGTGGGCGTCGTGACCCTTCAGGGGAAGGGGATCTAATGGCAAAGATGGAGATGTCTTGCTTTTCAAGAACTCTATTGTTTCATCAAAACATTTTTCGCATAGATCAATGTCATATCTGGTTCCATCTTTACCACTAGAATATCCCCAATCTGCACTTAGGGATGCACTTTCATAGTTACCCAATTTATCTTTGCATGAGTTCCCACAGATATCGCAAAATGTATCTTCGTGAACTTCAATACTTTTATATTTTTTCATATTATCCTTTACAAATATGTTCCATCTGATAATTTTATTATTTTTCTAAAACTAGTCCATTCATTGTCATAAAAAAAATGTTTTAACGGCTCAGGAAATTCAAAATTGCAATTATTAGAGCCAATTTTTACTAAATATTGTTCTGGCCCCGATGCAAATTTTATGTCAATAGTGCTCTCATCAGTACCAAGATTTACTAGTTGTTTTTTTATTTCATCTGCTTGTTGAGAAGAAACAACAAAAGTAAATTTTCCACAATTAAAATTTTTCATATTGTTTACTTTGTATTAAAAAACGCCCCCATTATTGTGCATTGAACCATAGCGAACCAGCATATAGCAGGATCATAGGAATTAGAGGCACAGAACGTTACCCTTGGCGATCAACTCAAAGGTGAGTGTTAATTCACTTCTTCTCCAGTATTATAGTCAATAACTGACTTTTTACAAGCCTCTAGCATTTTCTTCAAGTTGTGCTTTAATCCTTCGACATTATCTGACACGGGAAGTGATATTTTACCAATGTTTACAATGTCTAGATTTTCATCATGATATACATTATGCACAATATAAGTAATATCAATTCCTCCCCCAGGAATCTTGGTTGCTTTTTTAATGACTCGATAGTTCCAACTCATTAATATAATCCTAATTCTTAATTTTTGTAATGCTTGTAATCTTTTACTGATCTATTATGTAAATCATATTCAGCCGTTTCTTTATCTATACTTCCATCTGGAATGATATATTCAAACTCATCAGTCCAAATCGTTGATATCTTCTGGCGATAGGTCTCTCATATGCTCTCTATATTATTTTCAATAATGTTAGCAATAGTTTTGAATGTCTTACCAGTATCATTTAATATAGATAGACTCTCAAATTTTTTATACTCACCATATTGATCTTTTCCTATGTAAGTAAACCCACCATTAGAGTCTTTCATTCCTGCCCACCTTCTTACATTAGCAGGCAAATTACCATATTTGCCACCGAATATAACATATCCATTTTCGGGACGGTCGGCGTGGGCAGGCCGACCACTATTAGAGGTTTTAACCGCAAGAGTTTTCTTGTGATTATTTTTCATTGACTCATTATATAACTCACAAAGAACTCCCAAACAACAGTGCCTTGGTTGATTCCTGCTGTTGAAGTGCTTGAGAAAACCTTCTCCTCGTTTATATTTTCCACTTCTAAGAGCCTTAATCCACTTTTTTGCAACTATTTTTTTCATTTAATTACTCCTTGAATTCAATAGCAAATATACAAGAAACTACAAGAAACTTCAATACATTTCTTCATATTCTTTTTTGAAATAAGTATTCTTTATCGTGCTCAAGTTTTTGAAACTCTCCCAAGAAAACAATATAGCATAGTGGCCAAGGCAAAATATCTTTAATAGTCTTGTAATGATAAAGACAGTCCTTGGTAATTACCATAAAGTGCGGGATTCTGGTCTCTGGTCTGTACCTAACTATAAATCGTGGATTATTTTTTCTTTCGGTCCACAATAAAACAAATGCACCAAAAAGACAGTTTCCGTACTTCATATTACTACCTCCATCTTCCTTGATGGATTATACTACTTCATCTAAATGATTTCCACAGATTTGGATCAAATAGTTTCATACTCTCAAAATCTCTATTATATTCTATTAAAATATCTCTTTTTACAAAAAACATATCGAATTGTCTTAATTGTCCCTCATAGTAAATATTATCCACTATGTCAAACAATTTAAAACCATGTTGTTCTATAAAATTAGAACGTTCCAGAAAATCTCTCGGGTGCATCTCTATCTGTATAACAGAACAGTATTTTAGAGTTTCAACTGCACCTTTTAATATTTCTAATTCGGCATCATCGACATCTAATTTTAGAAAGTAAGGTTTTTTAAAATCGGTGTCTTTTAGTACTGAATCTAGCTTTTTAGCCTGCATTACACGAAAATTTTTACAATCTTCTTTTGTTATTCTTGAATGTTTAATTTTTTTATTTTCATCAAGACTAATTTTCATTTTCACTTCACAGTCTTCTTCATATAAAGGAAAACTATAAAGTTTGTGTTGAATATCTCTGTATGTATTTTCTATAATTGGCCGAAATTCTTCTATTGGTTCAAATAATATGTGAGTTTTATCTGGGAAAAAACTTCTTAAAACAGGAGTGTCAACAAATACTCCCACATCTATTATTGTTTCAATAGGAATATTGAATTTTTTTAATAATGAAAAACAATATTTTTGTTGTAAATGTTCCATGATCTATGACCTACTGTCGTTTAGGATATTTCCCTTTTTATCCTCTTGCCAACAACGATAACCATTCTTGCTGAAATAATTCTTGAGTTTATCCCAAGCACCCTTACTTGATTTTAGACTATAACTAAGTCTAAGAACTCTCTTTTTATTCTCTTGACCATAATCGCAGTATGTTGCAACAACCCAATTCCTTACTGACTTACTGGCTTTAACAGAACTCACAACAAAAAGTCCTTTCTTGTTTAGTGGTTGATTCAAACAGATTTTGCTATAGACTCAAAATTAACATTATAAAGTGTGCCATCCTTGTTTCTGTATAATAACCTTGGATCTTCTGATCTGATCCATAAAAATGTATTGGGTAATTGAAAATTTGGATTCGATGATTCTGAAAAGTTTTCAGATGTTGGCAACTCTGCCAGTCTTATGTCTGTGGTTTTAGATGGTAAGTGTTTTGACCATATCTGAAAACTTCCATCAAATCCAACTTCAATAGGTTTCATTTTTTCCCTTAAAAGAGCTTCTTAAAAAGGTGACTGTGAAGGTTTTTGCTGCTCATGGAGTCTGTGGAACGAGAAGCGGGAAACGGGCGGGAGAGGGCCAACGGTGGGGCGAGAGAGGCACTAGGGAGAGGGCAGAGGAAAAATAAACTGGTTGATGCAGGATTCGAACCTGCGAAGCTAATAGCATTTGATTTACAGTCAAACCCCTTTGACCAATCCAGATTATTTAAAGTCGGGAAATCAACCTATATTATTTAAAGTAGACAGCAGCACCCAAGGCAATTGATGATCCTGCTACACCAAATGTAAGGAGACATTGCCAAACAATTTCTCCTGTCAATCCACCCCAAATACCTGCAATTGCAATAACGGCAGAAGATAAAATCAAAAAGCAAAGGGTAGAACCAACGATCTTTTTTATTTTTAGATTGTTGTTGTTATTAACGATTTTTTTCATGTTTTCCTTTAGTTGAAATTATAAATGGAGGCGAGGAGAGTCGAACTCCTGTCCTGAAATAAATCAAAATATAACTTCTTCACATGTTTGGTTTATTGTTCAAATAGATTTTAAAGATTACAATAAACAAAAGTCTTTAAAATCTCTCAACCTATTTTCTCGTTTTCAGGTAAGTTGACCACCAGAAAACCAGTTGGATTTGACGACGAATTTTAGGACGCATCCAACATTAGCTTCCTAGATTCGTGGTTGCCCTTTTTATCAGGCAGCCATTGCGTAATTAACAGTGCCAGTTAAGGCTTTAGTCGAATTTTAACGAGGCCGTTCGACTAACCTCGACATGCAGTTATAAATCTTTTTATCCAGTCGATACCTTTACGCCCCCTTGTTTTTATTTACAGTGCTGAAGGCGGGATTCGAACCCGCAGTGTTTCTAATGTGGGGGATTTTAAGTCCCCTGCGTTTCGCCAGTTTCGCCACTTCAGCTTATTTTGGAGTTCACATTGATGATTCTTGAATTGTAATTGTGTTTTTTAATTTATAATTACTATATTCTTTTTCAAGAGCAATGAAAAAATCTTTAATATCTTCTTTACTTTTGAAGGATGGTATAAAAGATGTTGGGCCATATTCAGACGGATGCCAACACTTAAAACATTTATTAAAGAAAATACCTTTTATTTGTATTTCACACCAAATATCTCCAAGACCATTTTTAAATTCTAAAATTTTGTATGATTGATTAGGCTTATAATTGGTGGAATATCCATAAGCCCTTGCAATAGTAGGGCAGTTAGCAATATACTTGGCACTTTCTTGCGTATAACAATTTGTCCATTTCATTTTAATTTCTCCTTTGAGTGTTTGTGGGTTATTCTGCACTGATTATTTTTACACTTTTTACGGACTATAGATTTAGGAGAGGCAGCCCCAAGTCACGCTCACAAAGTTCCCTCCAACCGTACCGGAGGGAAACTTGGTTTTTCACTTTAACACACTTTTAAACTTTTTTCAAGTAGAATTTTTTGGTTCACTCTCGCACATTGTTAAAATCGCACAGCTAGGTTCACTAAACCATCATGTTAAAATCTTCTTATTTGGTTCACTCTCGCACATTGTTAAAATACCGGCACTAGGTTCACTCTTTCACCTTGTTAAAATCAAGCAAATTGGTTCACTGTTGATCACTGTTTAAAATCCGGGTCTGTGGTTCACTCAACTACCTTGTTAAAATATCGAATGATGGTTCACTCACCAAATTTGTTAAAATTCCCGACTGTGGTTCACTCAACTACCTTGTTAAAATCGAAGGGCTAGGTTCACTCTTGATCAGTGTTAAAATCCGGGTCGAAGGTTCACTCACTATACATGCAAAATCTCTCACATTGGTTCACTCAACTACCTTGTTAAATATCGAATGATGGTTCTTTTGTTAAAAATCACCATCGCTGGTTCACTTGATCACCTTGTTAAAATCGTCGGGCTTGGTTCGCTCCGGCAGTATGTAAAAATCCAGTCTGATGACTCACTCAACGTTCATGTTAAAATCGTTAATAATGGTTCACTTCTCGTCCTTGTTAAAATCAATCAGGTTGGTTCACTCCGGCAAAATGAAAAAATCTGGGCTTCTGGTTCACTCTTGACTCTTGTTAAAATCCCAGCCACTGGCTGGGAATCAAAATCTTATTCTCTTACATTTAATTTTATTTTTTGACTAAGTAGAATACTTTTTATTGTACTTTCCTTTATGGAGTAGAATTTTGCTAAATTGTCTATTGGTATTCCTTTTTTATAATTTTCGATAATTTGTTTGTTTCTTTCAGCGGTTTTATTTATTTTCTTGAATTTTTTCAAAGGCTTAATAATTCTAACTTTTACTGGTGTAAAGCCTTTAGTTGGCATTATTAAATTGTCTTTTCGTAGTCCGAATAAATTTTGTAGAACTATCCAGTTATAATTTGTTGGAACTATAAAATTAGTTTCCCATCTGCAAACTGTGATATGACTAATTCCAAGAGTTTGTGCCAACTCTTTTTGGGTCATATTTAATTTTTTGCGATTTTCTTTAATAAGTTTTCCGATATTCATAAATTTTTCTTCTCAATAAAATAAATATTTACAGCCCAACAATAAAAATTGCAACATTTCTTCTTTTTGAAGATTGGTTTCAGCAGTAATGTAATGATGTTTATCTCCAGTTTGATTTCTCAAAGGACATTCCCAATGATTGTTTTCAAAAATCCTCAAATGTAAATTATCTTGTAATTCAAAGTAATTAGAAATATCACAAGGATAAGTTATCACCAATGGTTCAGATTCGTCAAACCAATCTGGAAATTCAAAATTGTAAATATTGATTATAAATTCGCTTTCTTTTTTTGCTTTTGTTGAATGTAAAAAAGATTCGTAATTTATATTTTTTGAAAAAGAACAAAGCATAGACTCAAATGAATTAGAATTTTTTATAAATTCTGAATTATTTTTCATCATTACGCCAATACTATAAACATATGAAGGCGGCAAATCTAATTCTTCTGCTAAATGCTCATAATTTTTTTTAGACACTATTGCACGAATTATTTTTGTGACAAGTTCTGTCGGATCTTTTAGAAATTCTTCAAAATGATTTTTGTATTTTTCTACAAAATCTGTGATATTGGGGACAGTAAAATTCAAATTTTTTTGAATTTCTTCAATAGACAACTCGTTCATTGCTTGTTTTATCATTTATTCTTCATACATATCTAAGATTTCACCACTATAGCCATTTGATGTATTTGTGGCCTTAAGCCATCCCTCCCTCAGTTTCTTGATTGCAAACTTTTCAAGATCTTCAGTCAGGGGCATAAGTTCGCCATCTAACTTGGCTTGCTTAAGTTTAGCATCAACAAACTCTTCTAAAATTCCAGTTGGTCCAACGTAAGTATTCCAAATATCACTTTCCCAACTTATTGTTGATTCGTCCCATTCAACTTCAATGTTAAAGTCTATTTCGTCACCATACTTTTCAAAAGTTTCATCATCGCTTGCAACAACACTAATTTCGGTTAGCATTTTTTTCTCCAGTTTTAAATTACCCGGCAATTACTTCCGGTTTTACCATCCGACTTTCGTAACAAGAATTAACTTCAACAATATTACAACCAAAACTCTGCCAACGACCATAAGTAAAAACAGGATTGTTCTTAAGCCGTCGTTCAAGCAAAGGTCGCTTAACAATCACAATCCAGTTATAATTAAGACCATAAAATGTCCTGCGAATCAAATTGCTATCTTCTTCTGTTGCAGGACTACACAAATCATACCTTAACATATCAATAGGAAACTCACCTCGACCTGTAATCTTAGCATAAACCATTGAACCAGTCTTATTGTTCATTTTTTCTTTTCCTTTATTTAAAGATTTTCAAAGATCACCTGGTGTCTAACTTATAACATTGTTCCAAACAATTCCAATCTTTGACCACAAGTCAGACGATGTGGTTTTATTCAACCGGAAATTTGCCAACGTATCCGCCGGTCATCCACTTTACTTCATACTTTTCCATCAGTAGTGCTTCGATTGTATTTTTGGCAATTTTTTCCCAAATTTTAGGCCAATCAAAATTTGGAACTTGGTCGTAAACATCCGCATAAAAGAAAAATACTTTGTTCTTATTAGTATCTTCTAAATTTTGAACAAAACTTTTGAGCGGGTCGTTGTTTCCGCTTAAATTAATTTCTACAACTTCATTATGTGGATCGGATTCCATCAATGTCTGAATTGGGTTGTTTGATAAATTCTCAATAGTCTTTTTAGTCTCGGTTAGAAACTTTAAAATTTGCTCTTCATCTTCATCAAACTCGTGAACAAATCCATAAAGTTTAAGAAAGTCCCAACATTCAAAAATTTTATTTACAACATTCAAGTCTTTTTCAGCGGCTATTTTAATAGTATTCATAATTTTTAAGGTTTTCTTTTTGTTTCTTTATTCTCGGGCCGAATGGTAAAAGGAATCGGCCGGATCTCTACTATTTTTTCATGTTATCAATAAACCTATCTGGGCTTCTGGTTCACTCATGACGCATGTTAAAATCAAGAAACCTGGTTCACTCTTGACTTTTGTTAAAATATGATCAATTAATTTAAGAACATCTTTTGAGGAAAGACAACGCATACAATTTTTTCCATCAAAAATTCCAACATCATTCTGTTCGACTTTATCTATTTCTATTTGGCAGAGAAAGTATTCTTCTTCATCTTTAGACATATCAACTAAAAATTTTTCATTTATACTGTTTAGGACATCGCCTAAAGTGAAATCTTTAAAAAAATTTAACTTTTTATTCATTGTTTACTTACCCAGACATTGACTTAAACAGTTTTTCAATAATCTGTTACTCTGACCTGCTATTATCAAAACTTTGAAAAAGTGCATCAACATCTTCAACAGTCCAAGGATATGGACTATTGTTATTAGTCTTGATATGTTCACTCAGACATTCTAAAGCATCAAGAATAATTTCCATATCATGCTTTTCAATATAGTAATTCATGTTTTAATCCTTCTTCAAATACTCATCAATATCCAAAAGATTTGGCTGAATGATATGATGGGTGTGTCCCAAATGAGCCATGACATAAGGCTTGGGGCAATCAATTCCCTCAACCTTGCACCAAAGTTCATGGACATTACTCAGGAACAACTTAACCACCCAACGCCTTGCCATAGCATCCACATGACCATCTGGCAGAATTCCACTCTTATACTTAGCGATAACTTCCTTGTTCTTGAAGTTCTTTGAATTCAAGACAGAATCAGCAAGTTCCTTGAATCCGCCTTCAAGGTTCTTTTTTACAAGAAACTCCTTCTGGGACTTGTAAAGCTTACCATAGAAGCACTCTTCCTTACCAGAGAACTTCATGAAACTCTGTCCAACCTTCCAGCACAGGGTTTTAAGGCTGGCGTTCCAGGGACGCTTTTGACCCTTTTCCCACTTACTTGTGGGATCAAGACCAGCATAACGCCAAATAGCACCAGCGGTCTTTGCCTTATTGATGTCAATATGAGCAACAAGACCAGCAGTAATCACAGGACCGATTCCGTAAACCTTATCCTTCAAAATCTTTGCAATCAAAAAACTATCAGTCCAGTGATCCATAGCCCGTTTGATTTGAGTTTCAAGAACTTCTGTTTGATCGTTCAAGAAACTAAAGAGTTCATGAGGCTCTTTATCCTTGCCAAAAGCGGTGATCTGATTAGTGCTTCGCTTACGATTCTCTTGAATCATATAATAGTAATCGACAATATACCTCACTTCATCCTTGGTGAGGGTCTTGATCTTATTAGTGAGATCTTTATTGAGCCTAGCAACAGTCCCAAGACTTGTCAGGCTATCTGGCATTAGGCTATCTGCAATCTTCTTGCTTGAAATGCCCTTGCCGCAAGTGGGACACTTCTTCTTTGTTGCACTTTCCTTTGACATATTATTTTATCTTTCTATGAAATTATGGGGATCACTACTTCTGCAAAACGTCCCAGCCCCAAGTATCTGTTCGTTCGGCTGGTGCAACCAAAATAACATCGCTATTGTACTTGTTGCCCTTATGGTCTTGTTCACCCTTGGCTAAAAGAACCATACAACAAATTACATTCCCGGCTTCGTTAAACCCATACAGCGGGATTCCGCCCTTGTCGATAGGCTCGTACCATCGTTTGCCGGGAGGCACGTTGAACGTATTGGTTGTAGTGGGCGTCAATACACGTTCAACATTTCCCTGCCAATTAAGACTCAAGCAGCCGTGACACTGCTCAAGAAGATGAACGTCACCAACAACTTCCAAATTACCAATCATTACTTGCTTTTTAGTAACTGTTTTCATGTTTTGTTTCTTTTGTTTTATGGAGACTACTCTCAACCGTACCGGAAGGAAACTTGTTTGTTTTATTATTCGTCAGAATCAGTTAGTTCAATATCTGCCTCAACTGAGTCATCCACGGGGTCGATGCTATGAATATCATAATCACAGGGAAATCCACCGTGACCCTCCATAACCTCTTCCCACTCAAGTTCAATATCATCATCATTAATCATATCGAGATCAAAGTTATCTTTAATATCTTCTACGCTATCTGCAATTACCACAATCTTGGCACGTTCCCTAACACTAGGGACTTCACGCTCAATAGTAATTTCAAATTTAGGCATATTAATTATTTAATGGGAGGTTTAGGAGGTTCGCTACTCTCCAACCGTACCGGAAGGAAACTCGAGTGTTTCAAAAACACTTTCAAGTTCTTCTGATAATCTTCCTTTGATTACTTCGACTGCATATTGATAAAGAAATTCTGGACTAGTCTTGATGACTTCTTCTGCTTCAATCCATCTTCCTTTAATTACATCTTTAGCGTAACCACAGGCATACTCTGGACTAGTTTTTATGGTTTCTTCTGCGTCAACCCAGCGACCTTCGATTACGTCTCTAGCATAATAATAGGCATATCGTGGATCAGTTTTAATAATCCCTTCTGATTCGATCCATCTGCCTTTAATTATATCTTTGGCGTAAAGATACATATAGTGGATTAGAACTCTCTCAGCTTCAATCCATCTATCTTTTAGGACATCTTTGGTGTAATAGTAAACATATGCAGGACTAGTTTTAATAATTTTTTCTGCTTCAATCCAGCGATCTTTAATTATATCTCTAGCATAGAGATAGGCATAATATGGGTCAGTCTTAATAATCTCTTCTGCTTCATTCCAACGATTTTTAATTACATCTCTGGAATAAAGATAAGCATACTGGGGATCACTCTTGATAATCTCTTCGCACTCAATCCACCGTCCCTTGATAACATCTTTGGCATAATGATGGATATATTCTGGACGGCTATTCTTTATGATTTCTTCAACTTCAATCCACCGGTCTTTAATTACATCCCTAGCATAGCAGTAAGCATAATATGGTTCTGTCTTAATAATTGAAAACAAAGCTATCTTTTGAATATTGTTGGGCTTTTCCCCATTAATCATAGTTCCATTTTTAATGAAACAATCAACATCCTCATAAGTAACGTTTGAGATGAACTGGTGATATTTTTCTGAGTAACTAGTCATTTTCACCTCACGGCTCTATTTCAGCTTCAACTTGATAGTCAGATATCATTTTGGTTCTGCTTTTGTTTATCCCGGTATTCCACTCTCTAATCTATACAGCATTTCAAACAAAGGATCAAAATTTCCTTCATTAATTAAATCAATAGGTTTTTTACCGTTAAAAGCTTTATTTGGGGTTTGCAACCAATCGTTTGCATATTCTTCCTTAACAATAGAAGATAGCCTTTCTTTGAATTCAGTAAATTTTTCGGTCATTGTTTTTTTCTTTGGTCAGGGCGAATGGGTGGAATCGAACCACCACAAGGGCATTTGTTTGCCTACTCTGCTGTCGCAGTTCGGAACTTCCCTCACGCTACCACTACGCTACATTCACCATGATGGTTTCCTCGAATTCCTTGGTCTTCTCGAGCCTGATGTGTTCCCGAACGGGAACATTTAGGCCATCTGGAGCAACTCTACCCCATTTCCGTCCTGTAAACAACGAAAACAATACCGATCGGGAACATAATAGGTGAGTATAATCAAAAATTTTATTTTGTAAAGATCTTCACTTTCTATTATACTTTTTAGTCATGTCCATATTTTTATAACTATCTTTAAGAAGACCTTCAAATATATCAAGTGAACATTCGTAAATTAATGGCGAAAGAGATAAAATAAAAAGTACAACCATTAATATCGATGCAACTTCTACACCAAAAATAAAAATATTAAAAAAATATACTGGAAAAAGTAAAATCATGAATAACATAAAGAGTTTAGAAGATCTGTCTCTTCGACGCCATTTCATATTGCATCGAAAATTTTCGTTTTCTTCGATTAAACGGTCTAATTCAGGAACGTCACTCATTTTTTGTTCCAAGCTCCATTATTTGGCCGTTATTTTGGCCACTTTCCCGAGCGGGAAATTTTCTAGTATTTTGGCTTAAAATTACCATAAATGTACCGAGCGGGAAAATTCACTTTGGCCGTTATTTTGGCCACATCTATGAGGTTTTTAATGTTTTTTCCCATTGTTCTCTCGTCCAATTGATATCGTATTTATATTTATGCTTCTTAGCTAGATCTAGGAAATCTTTTATACATACAAATAAATTATAGTGATCACTAGAGTTAACTTGACCCCATAGAGGCAAACCAAAGCATTTTGAACTACAGATATCTTTTATTTCTTTTATTTTAAATATGTTACAAACAATATAAATCAATTCAAAATTGCTTTCGTAATAAAATTTTTCTAGGGCACCGGTTTTTTTTATTTTGTTAAATTCTTTGAATCTTTTAGCATACTCTAACCTATTTTGCGGCAAAAAAGAGTCAGCAGAAATATTACAAACTCTTTTGCACAAAACATGGTTTCTATACTCACTGTTTTTGGAAATTTCTTTCCAAGAATCTTCACCAAATAAAGAAGGTAGTTCGGATTCTTTGACTCCAAAATAAAAAACCAAAGGTAAATGATTTTTTATTTTAACTTGCTTTAATAGATCTACTGTCTCACTGAGTCTATGAACTTTATCGGCGCTTGGTTTTCTTTTTAAATTAAAACAAAACTTTGTAAAAAGATATGGGTCTACAACCCAAATCTCCTTCATTTTTGAATTTATGATTTTTCTAGCGGTAGAGGCGGTTATTCCATATTCTTCTTTAAAAGAACTGTAATTATTTTTTATTAAGTAGGCACGATATACTTTTGATAAAACATCTTTTTTAACAAAAGAAAAGAGAGGATTTTTAGATTTAAATTCTTCTTCAGTTAATTGCTTTTCATGCCAAGGCCGAGAAAGTGATTGAAGCACTAGTTTTGTGCTAAAGTAGAAAAAAGTATCCCATTTGCGAATAACTTTATTTTTATGAGTAGCAACTACAGATTTACCTTCTGTGGTGATTTTGATTTTTTCATCCATGTTATTCCTCTAAAGTAATGTGTTTAGGCCTATTATTTCACTTAATTCTTTTCCGTTGCCATGAAATTAAATACAATATTGAAACGAATGTTGTTCCTTCAACTATAGGAAATAGTGCAAAATAAATGGGGTATTTATTATTAACAAACAAAGACATTATTCCACAAACTAAACAAACTACTGGAAAACTTAAAAACAAAAATGATACTATATGATTCGATATTTTTTCTGTTGAGCCAGGAGCATCAAATATCATTAGTCCTCCCATTAAACATGGCAAAAAACTCATGACGGCTAGAATAATATTGATACCTCCTAGCACATTAATTAGTGTGTTCATTGTTTTCTCCACATATCATTTTGGAACTAGTGAAATGGTTGATCACGAAATTTTTTAGTTGAACATGGAATATTTTCACCAAAACATTTCAAGTCTACATATGGAGCAATATCATTATCAAATATTTGAGCCATTTGATTATACAAAAGTTTTCTTTGTTCTTCGGTCATTCCGCCACTAATCATTCCACTAACACCGGGACTTTTAGCAAGACCATAATCATGGCGATAAGTAAAACACATTGAAATTATAATTTGCTCTCTTGTTCTTGAATGAGGAATTTTCATCTGTTGTTGGCCTTTCTTACACAACGTCCTTCTGTATTAAGTCATCCAGTAATTGCATATGTTTGCAAGTCCATTCTCTTGGATTTTTATCTGGGTATCTTTCGTTAACATCATCCAGCAAAGACCTTACGGCAATTTTTAATTGAACTAATTCCAGCAGTATCAGAGTCTCTGTGTCTGCAAAATCTTTTTCCACTTTTTCCGTTCCATATTTATGATTGTTGATATAGCCTAAACGACTTGCCTGTTCAACTGATTCATTATATGTAACTTCTTCTAATATTTTTGGTTTTCTATTATTAATCAATTTTTCATGTTGTTCTATCCACTTCGCAGCGTCTTCAAAAGTAGAAAATTTTAACTCAACAAATAACGGCAATTCTATTGGGCCTTCACATTTCCCAACCCAATTCCAAAATAACCAACCTTTTTTCTTAACTTGATACCACTCACTGCCATCCCAGCCCATTAGTTTACAAATTTTATATTTCATTTTCTTCCTCTTCTTCATAATACATAACTACCTTTCTTCCGTAATCTGTACTGATTTTTATTTTTGTGTAGTCTAAAGGCTTACGTAATTCTTCGCAAAAGTCTTCGGCTTCTCTTATTAGCTTGCTAAGAGTTGGATTATTATATGCCCAGCCCCAGGCTTCTTCCTCATTCATCTAAAATCTTTCTCTTTCTTTTTTTAAATATCGTTGCCAAATTTCATTGTTCATCTTTAATCGCTGGACAGAGCCAGAGTTCTGCATGGTTTATTCTTGTTCTAATGACACTCAATTCATCATCTACTAAAAGTTTGCCGTCAGAAAACACTGGCTTCAAATAACCTTGAGTTTCTTCTTCTTTAGAAACACAATCTTTAAGAATATAGTCTCTATTTTCATTTGAGTCTATTTTCAGTAATCCTCTTGCACTCTTTTTAACGCCGTCATCCGTTACAGGGTCTTTGAAAATCTCCCTAGGAATACCATCTACTTCGCAATAGGTGCTTTTAACAGCAATACCAAGACTATCTCTAGTGTTATAATTATATGTGTAACTTCCTATGCCAAAAACGATATTATTACTAGCGAAACCTTTCTTTTCTAGCCTAGAGCAAATATCTTCTGCTCTTTCTCGGCTAATGCTATCGCCGTAGATTACTCCGATATGAGAATCTAGTTCCTTATATCCCTTACTGTTAATTGTACCACCGAAAACGTCCCAAAGAAGTTCTACAACTCCCTTTTCCGAAGGGTTTAGATTATATGGCTCGTAGATAAACTCACTACCAGAATGAATTTTAACCTTGTAGCACTTGTCATCAACTATAAACAGATTTTTACCATTATCTATATGAAAATGAAAACATTCTTCGGCTTTTTTAAAATTATCAAATTTAAGTATATTTAATCCGCACACGATATCAGCAGGATCTCCACTGTCAGGTCTGATGACCATTTTTCCATCTCTGCTTAAGATTTTATCCTTAAGTTGAGTACAAAAACTAGTGCATACTTGCCACAGATCAAAACTGTCGCTAACTATGCTCACAATACCAGTTGGAAATTGATCCAAGATTCTTTCAAAAGCATCAATTTCATTTTCTTTTCCATAACTAGTCATAATGCTGTGTTCTGTAGCCGGGACACTACTTGCGATTAACTCTTTTTCCATATTGGCATTATAATATTTTTCCAGCATTAAAACACTGGGAATGGTATCAGTGCCGGTAAAACTAAGCAAATGTCCTGCTTGGTTTAGTGTGCTTTCTTGGCTACTTCTTCCTCGTTGTGCGAAATCATGACCTTGCCATTGAACAAAATTTCTATTATCGCAAGTTTTATTTGCCCATTTATTTAATATTTTACGATATTCATAAGCAATGGTTGCTACAACACAAAAATCCCAAATACTTGTACTCATTTGAGTTTCAAGAAAGTTAACCAACCAAGCAAAGTCTGGGTGGGTGTTTGTGATAGTAAAAAATGGCACTTTTTCTTCAACAAGACTACCTTCTGGTAATGCTTTGATAAGAATTGGCATATAGCCTAAATCATGCAATTTTTCAATATGCTCTGTTGGCATATCATAGTTACTAAAATGTTTATGAAATCTTTTAAATTCTTTAACAACTTCTTCTTTTGGTTTTTTGAAAAAGTTTTCGTTCCATTGTGTGATAAGGTATTCCTTAATATAATATTGCAGCCCAAAAAATAATGCACGATCTGTTTTAAGGTGCTTAAAATTTCTTGGGGTCATATTACTATACAATTTAGTAATTCCTTTTGGATACATCATCCAATGAAATTGTTTGTAACTGTCGCTGAGTAAAATTGGCAAAGTGTTCATTTATAACTCCTTTTTGTTTTAAGTATTAGAAAGTGAAATTTTTTGATCACTAATTTTCATTATCAAAAAACGCTCCGCATCATCATCAATATAACCGTTATTTGCCAAACAATGCACTTCATCTGCCATTTGATCTAGTGTGTCAATGGTAGTAGTGTGTTGTATTATATCATAAATTTCATTATACAATTTTTCATCGCAGAAAACCTGCCGACAATCTCTAATTATTAAGCTTTTCTCAAGAGCAATATTTAATAATTTATAAGTTTGGCTAATATCAGGCACCTGCCGCTCCAAGTGGGTAAGTCGCAGACGCTTGATTTCGTCTTGGCTTGAGGTCTACGGGACAAAGCGGCCGAGATTGTGGTGAGAACAATATTGCTCCACAGCCGCTCCAACTGGATGTCATGGATGTTTAGGTCGTTCTGTTGGTCCGTCAGTTTCAAGAGAGCCGGATGAAGTCGGCCGTCAACGTCCTGCCGTTGGCAAGAAATAAAACACGCCGAAGTAACAAGAGAGGCGACAAGAGAAACCACAGCGGACGCTATCAGCGTGTGCGATTTGTCGTCATCGTCGTTTGCTTCACGTTCAACCTTTAGCGGAGAATCGCCGCAGTCTTCTCGCCTGATGACTTTGCCTGTTTGACTATCGACGACAATGCGATACCACCCGTGAGAACCAGGAGACGGCTCGTTGTCGGTTTTATTCATGGTCTGCTCCTCGCCGCTCTTGCATTTGTTTTTCAAAGATTTTTTCAACATCAACAACAAATATACTCCCCCATTGTAGCGGGTTGTTTTGTCTTTGCAAGTCTAATATTTTGTTGTGTCCCTTGACCAGACTGTTTGTTGTATAAATTCTATCAAAAACATTTAATACTGGTTCGATTCCATTAGAAAATCCAGCATGAGAAACAAAAATTTCTATTGGAACATTAATTTTAGATTTAATAAAATTAGCCAATTGAATATGAGTTCCAAATCCTGTGCCAATATCATCAACTAGAAGGTATGCCCATTCAGACCTTAAATTTTCCATATTAACAATAACAGGATCACTTAATCTACCAGTACTTGGATCTCTTGTTTTTTCGCAATATAAAATTGGCAAGTTTAATTTATCTGCCCATTGTGTTGATCTATCTTTCGCTCCTTTATCTGGGCAAATTATACAATTTATATGGCTAAAATTAAAATGCTGAATTAATTCACAAGAATCTAATGATTTAAATAACTCTGGGTTTGATAGCCATACTAAGTAAGGATTATTGTTAATTAGAGAACTCAAAACGCCAGAGTGAATATCTAAACTATGAATTTTTATTTTTTCCAGATACGGCCCATTCGTAAGGTAGCCAAAAAGAATTTCCTTCAAACATCCAACAAATACTCTTAGTGAAAAAGGTTGATTTTTTGATGTGTTTCTATCTTGTCTTGCGTGAGGAAAATAAGGAATATAAAGATTTTTAAGTACACCCCCATCGTGACAAATAACATCAATAATTAAACCCAAAACAAATAATTCTTGGTCATTCTCATACTTCCAAAGTATATTTACAGGGTTTTTTGAATTAATATTTAGTTTAACAAAACTTTCACCTTCTGGGAAGTTCATTAATTCATAAGGATAAAAATTTCTATTGTCATCAAATATTGTTATCATGTTTTTTACTCCACTAATTTTTGAATATCTTCTTTTTTTGTAAAATAGCGAATTCACAAAATTGGCCATAAAGGTTTTTTTGAAACATATGACATTGGACCTATAAGGAGTAGATCTGATTTTGTCTTAGAATCTTTTAAATAACTTTGTAGAATATTTCCTTTTTGTCCACATAATTTGCCATCTTTGCACATTAAGCCATGTGCTACTCCATTTGGTCCGATAATACACTTTGGCATGGTTTACCTCGACCTTTCAATAAATAAGGCTACAATAAAGAACAAAACTATAGTTAAAAAGAAACCCCAGTTCCAAATCCATTCTGGTCCAAATAAGGCAGTAGGATCATCTCCGTGCCAATTAAAAGTTTTAGCAATTATTGGACCTATAGTTGAAATAAATAACACAAAAAATGCTACCGATACTATGAAACTCTGAATAAATGTTGATATGAAATTCATTTTCTTATCCTTTTTCTATTTTTGCAAAACCACAATAATCACAAGAGTAATACGCATAATGCCCAACAGTAAATTGTTGAAAAACAAATTTGTGTCCCAATTTTTCACACTCTTCTTGTAATTGTTTTAATGCTGGATCGTGTATATTAGAATCATAACTATCCATACATTTTGACATATGCTCTCTTCTTGCTTTTTTTAATTGGAGAGATTTTGTCCAAATATCATCATGGTTCATTGAATATTCTCTCGACATCTTTAGCAATTTTGTCACTTTGCTCTTTAATTTTAAGCATCTCTTCTGCTTCTTCTTTTGTTGAAAAAGAGTTAGGAAATTCAGAACCAAAATCCAAAATTTCGCAAACTAAAAATTTATCATCTTTTTCAAGAACAAAGTATTTACTCATTTTTCTGTTTTGTTTCCTAATTCGCTTATTAAGTTCATTTTACTTTCTCTGGTGTTTGATAAAATCTCAGATAAGTATTTGGCGGAAATTGATTCATGACCAAAACTTCTGGTGATGGGCCTGTTATCATTTTAACCATATACATATAACCCTCTGGGCCTAAGACTCTAAATTCTACGTTGTCAAATCTCTCAATAGTTTCTCCTGTATCTTTGTCTATAAATTCTAGAGTGTCTTGAAATTTATATTCTATTTCATTAATTTTGTCATCTTTAATGAAAATAGATAATACTCCCATCATAAGAGGCACACTAAGTACCCCGATTATAAAACCAAGAACTGCTGAGTGGTCATTTTTAAACATTATTGAGATTCTCCATAATCTTGGTTAATAGGAGTTTCTATAACTTTTACAATACCTTCGGATACGAGCTTGTCTCTTTTAAGTTTTTCATTGTGTAAATCAACAAAGTATTCTGCTGTTTCTTTGTCTATACTGCCATCTGGCATTATCTCTATCTCTCGTTCAGTTTCTTCTTCTCCAGTACTATATTTTTGAGTGTATTTAATAACCTCAGTTGGCAGGATTAGTCTGCACCAACATCTTTCTCCAACATGGCAAACATCAAGTTTCCAAGGAATAGAGAAACTATATTTCACTGCTTCTTCGTAGTTCATTACTGATTCTCCATCAGCGGTTCAATTTCAACAAGCCAACCAACAGGAGCCAAATGTCTGTTCCATGCTCCTGTCCATTTTCCATTATATTTTTCTGCTTCAAAAAATTCAGACTGCCCACCATAGGCGGAATGTATTATAGGTAGACTCGTACTTTCTATAATAAAAGTTTTATGAACAACTCCATCTGGTCTGGTTAATTTAACAGAGTATTTGTAGAATTTTTTATTTGTACTATTACATCCAATAAAACAAAGGACTAACAATAAGAAAATTTTATTTTTCATTTTAAGTTCTTTTAATTGCAATATTTAACATGTCTACTATTCTTTGTAGATCTTCTTTTGTTCCTTCTATACGAGTGCCGTTAGTATAATCATTCGTCATGTAAAAATCTACATAGTACCATTTTGAATGATCCTGTGGATTTGGAAGCATACGCCTTACTTCATCAGAATCTTCCCACTGAAATACTCTAGCGTTCCATCCACTTTTTTTACCTAAATCCGATATTGTTTTATACATTTTAAGAAAACCTCCAAACCTTTATAAATTGGGCGATATACCATTTCGCCCAGACATCTAGAGCAAGCCCGACCAGCAGGCCAAGCCATTCCATCAGGTTCGACCTCTTTAACAGGTTGAACTCTATAGCCACAACGATTACATTCCCAGTTCATATTATTCCTTATCAAATTTATTTTTTAGTTTCAAATATTCCTGTAGTTCATATTCATCTTGCTTTTGTTTATCGGCTTTCTTCTTTTCCTTAATTTTCATTAACTCTTTAACTCTAGCATTATACTCTTTATCGTTTTCTAGTCTAGTAATAACTAACTCAAATTCTCCATGATCACTATAAGCAGTACTTTCCCAAGACCAACATGATTCAATAACATCATTTCGATCTTCTAAATAAGCATCTTGAGTTGTTCTTAAATTTTTACAAATATCTTCTGGACTTCCAGACAAATCCCAAGGACTCACAGAGGTTATTAATTCTTTTATTTGTTTTCTTTTAATTTTTTTCATTTTCATGTGTCCAACCAAGTTACAAGTAAAAGTTTAGATTTTGGGTATGCGGATTTAAGTGAATTGTATATTGTTTGTCCAGCGTCATTTAAATCTTCATATTTACAACGCCAATATTCGTCACCATCCCAACCACTCCATCCTGTGCTACCCATTGTAACACAAGCAATTAGGGGAATTGAAGAACATCTACAAACATCACAAGTTTCAAGAGGTCTATCAAACAATTTTTCTGTTAAGTAAAACTTTTGTTCCCAATCAACAGGGTTTTTGCCCTCTTCAATTTCATGAAAATTATCAGTATTTTTTTCTGTTTCTGTTCCAACTAAAACTTCTGACCTTGTGGTGAATATACTATCATATCCACAACAAATTCCACAAGAATGCAATTCTTCTTCTATGCACCATAATTGAACAAACATTCCGCCTTCATCGGAGGATTTGTATTCCTCAGAATCAACAGGGAAGTTGACCATTCCCATAACGTCATTTGAATATCTCATTTGAATCTTCTTTTCTTAGTGTTTTGTTCGTTCATAATTTTTCTCTTCCAAATCTATATCCATCAAACTGGGTGTAAGTTCCCATTCCCATACAGTCGGGACAAACTGCTTTTTCAATTTTTGGTCCGAGTTCTTTATACTTTTCCATAATTTCATCATATTTTTGTTGAGCAACATCACAAAGTTTATTTTTTGAACAAATTTCACATTTGTTTGAATTTACATGAATATTATACCAAATAGCAAACGACGCCTCAGACATTAATAAATTAACATCTTGATTGGTCTCTCCCGTTGCATTACAAGTTTTACAATGCACAACAACGCCTTGTTTTTGTTTTTCATTAATAGAATTTGGTTTTATTCCATTTAGATAATCATAAAGACTACAACTTGGTAAACGCAAAGCCCAAAGCAATATTAAAAATATTGCAATTACTGGTAAAAAGTCTATTAAGGTTTTCATAATTTCATGGTTTTTCAAAATGAGGGTAATGATCTCCTAAAGTAAAAGAATCATATTCTTCTTTACTCAAGTAGATCTTTTCACCCCACCAGCCTGATTTGTCTTGTATCATTATTGTAATTAAAAATCTGTCTGGAATCAATACAGTTTTTTGAACTATATTCCAAGTTATTTTTGGTTTACCATCCCAGCCAAATCCAAAACTTGGCTCAAGCACAGACGCTTTTTCATTGTGTGCGGCTAAGAACTCTTTATTTATAACCTTGCCTTGTCTAAATTCACCGGGTTCGCACCCAATTAAAAAAACAAGAAATATTAGACTTAGAAATTTTGTCATTTCAATATTGAAAAATTATTTTTTCAACAAAGTGCCTAATTCCATCAACTCTTCTTCTATTGTCTTTTTCTTGATTCCAAGGTCTATCCACAAGATAAGTTTTTATTCCTGCTGCTTCTAGTGCATCATAATTTTTTATACGATCTTCAACAAAATATTCAGTATCAAATCCAGTTTTGTCAACACTAAAATGGAGTTCGTGATAAGGAAGTTCATGTTCTAAAAGCCATTGTGTTGTTGCAGACTTTGCAGATTCAGGAGTAGAACCTTGGCTTCTATCGGTTACTATAACAACAGTATGACCATGTTCTAAAAGTAAATTTAATGATTCTTTAACTCCTAATCTACATGGCCCTCTGAAAATATAACCTTTATCTACTCCTTCATGCACATGCTTTAAAAAATCATCAAGATCCATACCCCATTTTTTGTAAAAGTCCCAAATATCTGGGTCTGAGGGATTCCCTGTTTTAGAAGCAATTTCAGCCGATGCGTGTCCTATATCTGAAAGATATCGCCACACAGATCCGGCAAAATCATAACAAACACCATCTAAATCAATACCCACTCTAGACATTTAATTCTCCTGTTTCTTTGCTAAATGAGTTTTCATAATATTCTATTTTTTCAATATCTCTTTTTTATAATACTCTAAGTATTCAATAGCCCAAATATCTTCTTGTTTCCACTTGTCGATATGTTCTTTAGACCAATTTTTATATTCATCTGAATCTTTATATTCATCTGAGTCGTAATTTTTATTTTTTAATATATCAATAGCCTGTTCTATTGTTGAGTTTTTAGAAAATGCACTCATGATCCTACGTGCCGTTCCTCCCCAATGTTTTAAGTTGGGTGTGCTATCTATTCCAAGATGTTCTTCCGCATAGCATTTTGCACAAGTTTGAGGCTCATAAACACAATCTCCACAATGACTACTTTGTAGTTCTTCTATAAAATATTTTATAGATTCTTCATCATATTTTGTTTCCATAAATTTTTCAGAAATACCAGCCAATTTATTTTGGATATTATCCAAATTAGTTTCTTTTTTTTCTTTTATGTTAAATTCAATCCAAGAAACACTGTCTCCGATCATGTCCCATTTGTATTTCCAAAACAATAACCGTTTTTCAGTATCGTCAAGAAATACTTTACTTGCTAATGGATTTTCATTATATTCTATTTTCATTTTTGTCCTCAAGAAAACTTGCACTCAAACTCTTGTTGCCAATGCTTTTTAGACAAGTTCTTTTTAAAATACAAGAAACAACGTTCTAAACTAGGCGTTGTTTTATAATACGGATAAACAAAAACTTTGTAACCGTATTTTTCTGCATTATCGTATACCCACTTCATACGGCCTTGCCCATCAATACTTCCAGCAATAACAGTTTTAATATATGGCAGAGGCATAAGGGCTGACGGGTTACAAATAACTGCAATATTTTCATCAATCACACCCATGGCCTTCTCGCCTTTGGAAATGTTTTTGACACTCGACTCATCACCCACCCTCCTGAAAATATTTCTATCATGACGCAAGCCCAAATAATACTTTAAATCAAAATGATATTTTGAAGAATTTACAAATTGCTTCTCATTGATTTCTACAATCGCTCTCAAAATTGTTGACATTCCTATTTGACGAGATTTAATAATAATTACTTGTTCATTTTCATAAATATTTCTTATAATTTCTTTTTGAAAATCATATAATTTAAAAACTTTTGGTGATTCGCTAGAAACAGGAACATAACTTAGTGATGCTTGTTTTTCTATAGCATCTATTATTAAATCAATATCTTTTGGTTGATGACTATTATTAAATAAATTATTACTTAAAAATAATCCTGATGATAAGGCACTGGTTTTTAGAAAATCTCTTCTTTGCATTTTTTTAATCCTTTGACTTATTATACAACATTTTTCATTTAAACAAATAGGGAAAGATCAATTCCCTTGTCTCTTTCTAAATTATGAGCATAAGCAGTTAAAGTCCCGTCTGGCTTTTTGTCATTTATTAAAATTCTTGAGCCTTTGGGGATTCCACAAACAATTAGATCAAATTTAAGATTATGATATTTAAGGAATTTTTCTATTCTTTCTTTATCATCGCATGTTCTTGCGGTGGTAATAATTACAAAGTCTTCTTCTTTTATTATTTCTTCAAAGAAGGATTTTGTAGTTGAAAGAATAAAATCTTCTGAACTCATGTGGCTTTTTTGAGTCACAAGAGTGCCATCAAAATCTATGAACCATGTTTTAGGTTGATTTTTAGTCATTATAATTCCAACATTCTACTTTTTTAGCTTGCCATGATCTATCACGCCATTTATCTTCTTCGATATATTTGTTTGCTTCTTCTACATTAGAAAGTTTAAGAATAACTCTATAAGAACGTAGTGCCATTTTTTCAAATGTATCCAAGTAACGCCAAAATAACCACCCTTTTTTCTTGACTTGATACCATTCTTTTCCGTTACCATCAACAAATTTACAAATTTTGTATTTAGTCATTTTTCTACCCAATCCTTATTTTTAACTAGTGAATCAATTTCTACTCTTTGAATTCTTACTTTTTCTTCTAGATCGTTCACTTTAATTTCTAAAGCATATATCCAAAACATTAAGATTAGGGTACAAAATATAGTGAATAGATAATATTTCATTTATTTTTTCCATTCATATAATTTTCGGCTTCTTCAACAAGCCCTATATGAAAAGACTCTAATGGCTCTAGTAGTTTTTTGACTTGCTCTTTTGAATAGCCTTCTTTTTCCCAATTTTGAGAATATTGAATAAGTCTTTGTTTTTGTTCATTAATATTAAATATTGTTTGTTGATACTCTTCATCATTGTTTATCATTGTTTTCCTCATTATCATACCATAAAACTACTCTAGTTCCATAGTCTGTACCAACCATTATTTTTTTAGGATTATATTCAACTCCTAGTTCTTCACAATAATCTTCTGCTTCTCTCGTCAAATCCTTGAGAGAAACGGGTGCGGACAATTCTATAAAATTATCTTCGTTCATTTGTTTCCCTCTATTGTAGATTTTGCCCACTCAAACCATTGTTCTGGAGTAAAAGTATAATACTTTTCTGGGCCTTGGGTTGACAATAATTCGCCAAGTTTCAAAGCAACATTTTTCCAATCATCTGTGGGTATTATGTTTTCATCCATTATTCTTTCTAATAGATTACGGAGGATGGTGGCTCTTTTTTGCCACAATTGAATCTGATCTGGAGAGGTTTCGTTTGCCGCTTGCAGAATTGCATCCATTTCCGCCCAATCAATCGCCTCAATTTCTTTATCTGTAAGTTTCAATCGTTCAATTTCTTTATCGGTAGGGTTGGGTGAACGATAAAGAGGAATAATATCACCACCAGCACAAATATCACGATGAGCAACCGCTTTATCATATGATACGAAAACAGAATAAGAATCGGGTTGCATGACCGCCCATGCAATAGGTTCATTAATCATTAGTTATTTTCCAGTTTTTGAGCCTGTTCTTTTGACAATACTTCTAGTTTTAGAGAATTTAGTATCAAATGTTTGTTTGCTATATTGCTCTGAATCTTCCAGTCAGTTATTTTTTGGTCTATTCTTGCATAATCAGCACTAGGTATTTTTTCATCGGTACTAAAAACCAGTATATCATCTGGTTTAAGACTCATTACTGATATTTTTTCTATTTCTGGTAGGTTAGTCATCATTCACATTCCGTAAGTTAAGCCTCTGAAGCAAGTTTTGGTGGGGGTCTAGAAGAACTTCAAAAACATCCATTATCATATCCTTGTTTGTAAGCTTCTGATAATAAGCTAATTATGCCATCTGTGTTTTTTTGTTCAATGAAAATTTTGACATTTTCAGAGAAAGAGCCTCCTTTTCGATCACAGTTTAACCAATCATCAAAACTCATGTTTTCCCTTTGTTCTTTCAAGTAGATTGCGGAGAGTGTATATAGCATCCAAATCCAGTCGCTTAACCATCGACAGTTCAATCGCCTCAATTTCTTTATCAGTAAGTTTCAAACTCTTAATCTCTGCATTTTTAGATAAAGAAGGCGGCGGACCACTTGGCATTTCACGATAAGAATCTGTAGTTCGGATGTTTGCTAGAGTGTCACCTTCTGTGATAGATATTTTTTTATTATCCTTTGATAATATCTTAATCACTCTAGCAGCATTAAAAACTATTTTTTCCAGTATTACTGGAACTTCTGGATTTGATTCTGTGTAATAAGAATCAGCAGATTCTATGATTTCTTCCAAGAGTTCGATTAGTTTAGGTTTCATGATTCACCTTAGATTCATCGTTCATTACTCTAGCTCACTTATCGTAATCTCAGATCATTCCAAGCCAATCGGCCAGAATCGCTCCGCAGGTCGCCCACGGGTCAAGACCTTTTTAAGGTAGATACGGCCTTGGGCGATAAGCGTTTGCAAAGTTGTATCCAACTCCCCAGCCTTAAAATTGTTGCCACACCGATTATGAATTTCCTTCCTGTTAAGGCTTGGATTAGCAGATATCAATCCGAAGACCTTGGCGACCAACATATCTGCACGATTCATGGTTTTCTCTTGAGCAGGGTGTTTAGAACGAATGGGAACGTGAATAGTCCCTGATCCAGAAGAATCTTTAGCTTTCAAAACAGGCTCTTCAACCTTTGAAGAACAATTCTCTTCACGATTATATAAAGACTTTTTAACCTTTGGAGAATGCTTCTCTTTTTGCTCAATTCTTTCATCATACTCCATGTCGCTGATATGGACAAGAATTAGCTTTTTCTCCAAATCAGGATGTTTCTTCAAAATATCATGATAATCACTCTCCCAATAAGGATTGGGAGCATCAAATAATATTGGTGCAAGAATGCAATGGCTACTTTTATTCAAAAGTGACTTTGCAATATTGTTTGTGTAGTTTGCACTTACGGGTCTGATAAAGAAGTTGCTTTTATCGCTTACAACTTCCTGGTATCTTTCATAATGTGCTTTTACGACTTCCTGATTAGAAGCCCAATCATTGATGATTGGGTATTTATTCTTGTGATTCTTGGCCGATGGGCTACCAAGAGCAGCAGACAAAATATCTTCAGGAATTTCTAATACTTCAATCCTCCTCTTTTCAATCATTTCAGGAGTAGGCATAAAAAAACCAACACCACTAGAGACTCTGGTTGACAGTGGTGGAGAAAACACACTAGATAATTGTCAACTTGTTCTCAAGGAGGCCAATTTAGCAAAACACACTTTAAGTTCAGAAGAATTTGTTAAATTGTGTAGAGAAGTTGTTGATTATCATGATAGAAAAAACTAAGCACAAGAGGCAAGATTCGAACTTGCAACCATTTGATTAATCCACTGTTTGGGTATTGAACCCGATAGATTGCCAGCTTTTTTGAGCTTCAATTCAGTGGCTTTGGACAGTCAAACGCTCTACCCGTTGAGCTACTCTTGTGTGATTACTACAAAATATTAATAGTAAATACTTTGCTCTTTTTCAAAACAAAACAAAATGACCCAGCCAAGGATCGAACTTGGAACCTACAGCTTAGCGGTACCACTATAGTTTTCACTACCATTACTGTTTGTGGTCTGGACTTTATCTTCACCATTGTCTTTCAACTTTAGGTGTCGCCTGTTAAGTCTCTACACCTTCCTAATTGCTTAGGCTTGGCTCGGTATTAGCAGTTAAGCCTTCACCGAATTTAAGCGATTCTACATTAAAGATTTCTCTTTAAGCACTCCTATTTCACGAAGGCTGTTGCTCTTATCCAATTGAGCTACTGGGCCAAAAATCAACCTAAATCAAACCAAAATCAACCTTTAAACCTTTTATCCCCTTCTTTACAATTTTAGGACTGGTTTTTTACTTGCCTTTAAAACACAATCGGCAAATTGTACCAGTTCTTCAATTGAATTTCCACAGGGGCTTGCATTTGTCGCACTGATTACTTCTTCATTATCATTATAGTAAACTTCTTGAATAATGAAATAGTCCTTGACCTCACCAATATTTACAACCCGATAATCAGAGTTCACACTAACCTCCTTGATTGACTGTTCCTTTATATTTTTCTTTCATTTCATCTGTGACTTGAAACTTTTCCAACTTCTCAAGAAAACCTAATTTTTCTTCGTTGGTCAATGGCTGATCAATTTTGTTTTTACCAAGATCGGTGCTATAGTATGGTGTCAATGGCTTTGCAATTTCAAAGCAATTGAAAATAACTTCTGGCAAGTCTTTTGGATTCTTAACTAGCCTTTCAAGATTATTCTTGATCTTGAAAAGAGCAGAACTAAGATTAGCCTTGTGATCTAGTTGATTGATATAAATTTCTTTATTTGCTTCACATAGGCTATTCAACTTGAGAATAGTCTCTTTGATTTCCTTACTGTTGTCAATGTAGGACATTTTTCGTTTTCTTTAAAGTATTAATTTCGTCAGAGATTCTTCTAAATGTTTCTTTTACACTCTTGAAAAGCAGAACCTTATCTTCTGTTTTGCTATAAAGTTCATATTCTTCATCTTTTTTTTTAAGGATGAAACCGTTATTGGTTGCGAACTTACTCAAGTCCTCAGAGTTTAATTCTCTCATATTTTTTAAAATAAAAAACCCCCTTGCTCGGAGTCTCGGCATATCTGGTTGTGCAGGAGAACCGTGATATGCTACGTTGACCGTGCGGGTTGAACACGGGAGACACGAGCAAGGGGGTGGCGGGACAAGCAGTTACCGTACCGAAACGGAAGTACGGCTACGACTTCTCTTGATTACACTACCATTGAGTCGCTTGCGACTAGTCTCAACGGTATCCGTCTCCTCTTTAACCTGCTGGCAGTTCTGGCAGGTTACATTCTCAGTATGAGTGCGGGAGCGGCTGAAAGCCCTTTCACGCTTCTTGCAGCAACTATCACAGTTGTTGATGCAACCATCATTACAACTATTGCAAGTGTTGCAGCAATTAGCGATAGCAACTGGGGCGGCAGTTGTTGCAGCAGGGGCAATGCTATCGGTCCTGAGAACCGAAACTGATGTATCGGTGCTATCAATACTGGTCTGGCCGGCATACGATCCAGCACAAACCACTAAACAAGAAACAAAACTAAGAAACTTAATCATATCTACTCCTTTGGTTAAAAATCGTCCTCGAACAGTGAGCATTGTAGCAAAAAGGCGTTCAGGGTCAAGAGCAATCTCTGTATTTTTTTTGAATAAAAAGATAGATAATATTATGCTAGACCTTGTTTTGGACAAAATAAATCAAAAATACCCGTTCGCAAATGTTTCTGCATTTGAAGATAAACATAAAATCGAATTGGAGACAGTCAAAATACCAGAGGAAAAACAAAACAGTGGTGTTGGTTCAGATATAATCAGAATGTTGCAGGATTATGCAAAAAGAGTTGGTAAGCCTATTGTGATCAGACCAGAAGCAGATAAAGGTAAGAAAGAAGCTTTGAATAGATTCTACAAAAAATTAGGATTTGTAAAGAATAGCGGAAGAAATATGGACTATACTCTCAGTAGTCCGGTAGCATCTACTATGTATTGGAGAGAGAGTTTTAAGAACTGGCTATTTAATATCGAAAATATAAGAGACTGAGCAGTTTGCCGGTCGTCTACGATTTCCCGGAAAAAATTAGTTATTTGAAATTAAAAACAACACATAGAAAACAAAAGACTAGGTGAAAAGCCAGAAAAGCCAAGATTAGTCCGGATGCAATTAAAAACGGACTCACGAAATTGACATATTCGGCTATTTCTCTTATTCTTTTTTCAGTTGTTTTGCCCTGAACGGCTAAATAATTCAACTGGACATCGTTTATGTCACCATTAACATATCTCATCGCCAGTTCGTATTCTTTTTCTGTGTAGGTCATCCCCCTATTATACAGAGAATAAAAACAAACTCAAATATCTAAATAAAGTATCATGAATTTTAAGAACTGGTTCTTTTTAAACGAAAATATAGCTTCTGACTTTGATGCGTACCTGGCTAATCTAGTAAAATACGCCAAACCAGAAGAAAAAAGATATTTGGATGCTCATCCTCAAATAGTATTATTTCCTCCTAAGGATATCATAATTCAGGTTTTAAAAGAAAAGAATCTTGAAAACTTTAATTGGTTTAGTTTTGCAATGGGTTATTGGAGCGTAAAAAGATACAGAAAAGAAGATTTGGAAATTTCAATCAATGTTGCCAAAAAAATGATTGATAGCGGCAAATTGCCTAAAAGTGAAATAGGAGTTAAAGGTTGGTTTAAGGTTGGACAAGAAATCAAAGAAAAAGTTGAAGAATACATAAAAGCAAGTCAAGAGATAAGCAATAGACAAGAAAGAAAATTAAGAAAAAGTGGCGAGACACTAGAGGGTGATGATAAGCTAATAGAATTGGTTGCCACAGACGCTGATTTAAAACTTTATTTTCTACCGGCGTTGGGAAGTGGAACAGAACACGGATTACCAAAAGATGAAAATGAAATAAAAGCCAGAAAAAGAATATTATGCAGTTATGGTAAAGGGACCCAATGGTGTACCGCAGCACCAGATGGAGATTATCATGAAAGCTACTTAGGAAATAATATTTATATTATCCATGATAAAGATAAACCAGTGTATCAATTTGTGAATTGTTTAGATGAGGGAGAAGATAGTCATCAATTCATGGATGTTGAAGACAACCATGTTGAAGAATTAGATGTGAAATATTATGACTTTTTAAAGAAATATGCAAACGGAGCAAGCAGTTGTTATAACATCAGGTTAAAATTTGATAGTTCCACATTTTTGAATCCATTAATAGATAAAGATCTAAAGAAAAATATATCAGGCCGGAATTTAGCGGAAATTATTAACAATAACTCCGGAGTGTATCGTAGAGATGATTTTTTCAAGATAGCATCTATGATCAAGGATTTAAATATTAATTTCGATTCATTTAATATGCATGATTTTCTTTGGAATATAAATTCATCAAATATCAATAATCCTGCTGTTAAGAAAATGGTCGCTGACCATACGGGCGAATTGGTTGGATCGCAAATTCATGATCTCATTTCTAATTCGCCGCCACTGGCGAAAGCAAAGTCCCATTCGGGAAATAGCAGGCTTGATACAAAATTAGATACATATCAAATGGTGGATATTATTGGTAAAAATAATCTAACTAAAATGCAAGGGATTCATATAATTGGAATTATAAAAAGGTCTACAAATAAAACAGAAATGGCAAAACTATTAGGGCCTGAAGTAATAAGTAAATTAAAAACAAGCCCAGGAGAGATTGTGGGTTGGATTGTTCATTCGGATAATATCAAAGAAACACTTAATATTCTTGGAAGAGAAAATATTAAAGGTTTGCTTCCAAGTGAAGTTGACTCAGTGTTTAGGAGCAAATATCTTCGAGCAAGAGATTCTCGAGAAAATATGGAATATCTGGTTAAAGAGTTCCTGGATGCTGGATCGGTGTTCAATATGGGCTCAGTTTCTGCGATACTTCTTAACGAAAACGGGTGGCGAAGCGACAGGCCATCTGATTACATGTTTAGAATGATCAAGATGCTTGGTAAAGAAAATGTAAGTAAATTATGGCACGATTCTATAAGCAGAATGTTTGATGAAATTTTTGAAAAAAAGGGAACCGAAGGTCAAAAAGAATTAGCCAAATTATTGAAAGATTATTATCTGCATCCCGATAACAATAAGAGCATGAACCAAAAGCACACAGACTATAGAATGTCGGACTATGCCAAAATAGAAAATCTAATTAATAAGCACTTAGATCAAGTGGCAGTCTAATTTTGGTTTATCTTTCTTAGTTTCTTTTTTTACTTTTAAAACATTCAAAGCTTTTACACTCTGCACTGATTTTTTTGCCTGATTAAGATTATCAGCAGAACCTTGATCAAAAAGTTCTTGGGCTGAATGTAGATTTTCTATAGAATATTCCAATTCTATTTGTTCTTTTATATTTCCTTCTTTATCTAGAGTCTGCTTTAGGGTTTTAGGAACACTATAGCAAGCAAAACACATCTTTGGATATAGATTATTATCCACAAAAGGTTTATTTTTGTGACTAGTAACTACGAGATCCATCTTTTGTTGACAAATTGGGCATTTCATGCTATTATTATACTGTGGATACTAAAATAGTCAACAAAAAATGGGGATATGAGAATATTAGTAGTTGGCGAATCCTGCTCTGACGAATACATCTACGGGACATGCGAAAGAGTATGTCCAGAAGCCCCTGCATTGTGTTTTAAAAATAATGGAAAGAAGAACTCGACAGATGGCATGGCGGCAAATGTCGTTAGAAATATTCTTTCTTTATTGCCTTCTGCAGATGTGGATTTAATAACAAATAAACAAAAGATAATAAAAAGAAGATTTATTGATACAAGATATAATTCAATAGTCTTTAGAGAAGATGTTCACGATAGTTGCGAAAGAATAAACACTAAAAAATACAAACATCAAAAATATGATGCAATAGTAATATCAGATTATAACAAAGGGTTTTTACAAGAACCTGATTTAGAACTTATATGCAAAAACAGTGCTGTTAGGTTCATGGATACAAAAAGAAAACCAAAAGATTTATCCTTTATTGACTTCTTGAAGGTAAATCAAAAAGAATACCTGAATAACATTCAAGGCTTAAAATTCCCTGATTGTTGCCACCTAGTAGTTACAGACGGGGAGAATGGGGCAATACACTTCCACAAACAAAAAATAAAAAAATATCCAACAAGGAAAGTTGAGATTAGGGATGTTTGCGGCGCAGGAGATACTTTTCTTGCTGCATTTGTTGTGGGCTATATGAAAACCAAGAATATAGAAAAGAGCATAAGATTCGCAAACCAATGCTCTTTGAAGGTAGTCAGTCAATTTGGAGTATCAACTCCATGAAAACAATTTGGACTAACGGATGCTATGATATTTTACATATAGGCCATATTAGACTTATGGAATATGCAAAGAGTCTTGGAGACAGATTAATCGTTGGAATAGATAGCGATCAAAGAGTTTCTTTATTAAAAGGCAAAGATAGACCTTTCAATAAAGAAGAAAATAGAAAAGAGTTTCTCCTCAGCATCAAACACGTAGATAGCGTATTTGTATTTGATAGTGAAGAGGAAATGGAGAAACTACTGTCTGATCAAGGGGTTAATATTATCGTTATTGGAAAAGAATATGAAAACAAAAAAGTAGTAGGATCAAATTTGGCCGAAGTTAGATTTTTTGATAAGGTTGAAAATTATTCAACAACTAATGTTTTCTTGAATTCAAGATACTTATTAAGATATTCCTGATCAGAGGATTCCTTTTTCTTTCCAAAAGAATTAAGAATATGAAAATCCTCAATGTTCTTTGGAAGAACATCCTTTAAAACATGAACACTATAAAGGTAGGCTTCCCTCATGTTTCCCTTTTTAAGGAAGATCTTGTCCTCAATTTCTTTGTTCATTCTTCCATGATCAAAGGCGTAATACAAGGCCCACTTTGGATCAAATTTTGATGCGATCTTAGCCAGAATAGATTCGTCCTTTAGCTTATTTCCAGCAGCAAGATCGAGAATAAACCTATTAAATTCTCTGTAGGGCTTAGTTGTAGAACTGGGCGAGGTGTAATCCGATCTTAGAAGAGAGTTTTCATCTCCGTATCCAAAATCTTTGCCTACTTCTTCAATTAAACTCGCACAAGCCCGTGCAATTTCCTCGTCTAACTTCTTGCCGGTAGGGCTATTGCTTGAATCATAATCATCATCATAATCATCTTCATAAGGATTCCAAGAATAACCATTGACGCTTTCAAGTCTTACACTATCATAATAGTTGCTATCGTCATACTCATTGGTTACAGAGAAACCAATTGACTCAAGTTCAGGAACGCTTCTAAAGAGCGAACTGATCAGTTGCCTATCGCTGAGAATATTCTTGAGTTCTTCCCGAATATCGCTGTTCTTGTAAAACTCAAGCATTTTAGAACCTATACTTCCTTGAAGGATGACGGAATTTTATTTGCCAACTATTATTGCTTTTTTGACCAGCACAATCCTTTAGGACGCTATCTCTCTTTTTTAACACAAAGCCTTCATCAACATCTTTATCTTTGATATTGTTGAAGAGATCTAGGATACCTTCTTCGATATTTTTTGCAAGCCAAAATCTTGGCTCAATTTCAAAGTGGCTGTATTCTTCTTTTTTATTTTCAGGATGGAAAATATCCCTCAGAAGATTCTGCCGTTCAGTAAAAGTCTTTCCATAAAGTTCTTCGGAGTTATATACGATAATATCAAAGATATAAACAGTGTCTTTGATGCTGGTTGTTTTGCTGTGAATTACTTCACCAACAAGAACGTGCCACTTATCGGCCGGAAGATACTTTGTGAAACAATCCCTAAAATAGTTGGAAAATTCCCACTGTTTATGGTTATCATTGTGGCGAGTCATTGCAATAAAATCTTTGGGATGATTGATTGCAAAGATGCTACAAGTGCCATTCTTCTTGTATTGCCCAGTATACCCCGACTTTTCAAACACCGGGATTCTATCCGGCGGCAGGGCATTTTCCGGGCGAGGCGGATAAAGATATTTAAAACTATCGTACATAATTACTTTACTTTACATACTCCAAGTATTCATTTTCAACAAGGCAATCCCTACAAACCTTTTCCTTTGTATACGCACCGCACTCGCTGCAAAAACTATTCTTGTTATTAACGTAATTCTTCTTAATGACCTTTTCAAGAACCTTCTGGTCGATCCAATCTTTATCTTTCATGTTTCTCTCTATTGTTTTTTGAGTCTCTCTAACAAGAGACTACCGTACCTGAGAGAAACCCTTCTTGATGAAATTCTTTGGCTTTATGTAATCTGTTGCCATTAAACGCACAAAGATTCGTCGGCCATCCTTTTCGCAAACCACACCTTTATGGGGATCTTTGCTGGAGTATACAACAAAAGTTTCCTCTGGCACTTCGAAAGATTCCTTATCTTTGAGGAACAATTCCAAAAAATTATTCTGGTCGTTTCTTGAACTTGGAAAACTCTCTAAATTAAATTGTTCTTTAGGGAACAAAGTTCTATTTGGCCCACTAACCCAAAGACAATATTGATTATTGCTTTCATATTCACCATCAACATGATAGCGAACATCGACACAAGTCTTTTGATTTTTCTTGTGGTCTTTAATGATTAGATCCACAAGATAATATTTATGATTATTTTTCAGATGAGTTTTCATTCTGAGTAGTAAATCAGAGAATTCAGGGAAGTCTTTCACGAATTTATTAAATGAATAGTCTTTAACAAAGACTTCGCTAGACTTTGATTTGAATTTATAGTTTTCTAGAATTTGCACGGCTTCTCTCCTGAACAGGAACCGTACCGGAGGGAAAGGATTTCTTTAACTATTGTCTTCAAGGAGTCCTTGAGCAAAGTCATCTCCAAAACCCTTTTGACTATAGTATGTAAACATCCATTGTTCACCTACTTCTCTTCCATCGAACCCGTAATCCTTTAATAATTTATACCACCAAGATGGACTATTTTTATTATCTTTTACAACCACTTTACATTTTTGTCTTGGGGTGCCTTGGCTGCCGAGTTTTTCGAATATTCTAGAGAGTAAACTTTCGATTACTTTTTTTGCATCCTTTTTTGTGTTTAAAATCAAGATTTGATAAAATGTATTTGTTGAAGCAAAGATGACAAAACCTATTATTTCTCCATCTTTATCTTCACAAACCAATCCGAGCATATTAGGATCGCTTAAAGAATCTTCCAAATCTCTCTTTATTCGCTTCTTTTCAGATTGGGCCTTGCCACGACAGGCTATTTCAGTAACAGCCTCTATATCCCTTCTTATCATCCACCTAGAGGCATATATGGGCTTCGGCTTATTTACTTCATCCAATAATTTAAAACTGGTGGCTCTGTTAAACAGACCCTTCTGTACTATTGGATTTCCTTGCTCGCTATAGAATTCAAAATAAGACAGCATAAATATTATAATTTTCCTTTATAATATTTATGCTGTCGGTAAAATTAATCCTTGTATGGAATTATTTTTTTTCTGACAAAATATAAATTTATAAAAAATCCACAAAAAGCAGAAAAAATATTGCTCACTCCTGGATATGTAGCATCTTGGAGGGGATTGATAAACAAACTCACAAATAAACTGATCCAGAAACTACTGCATTCATGACACAATAAAGCTGTCCTTATGTATGGAACTTTTGCCACCATGTTCCTAAAAGGAACACTTGCATCAGTATCGCTCCAACCATAAGCAACTCCCAAACAAGTTATTAAATAGATTAAGAAAATCATAGAAAATATACTTTTAGGGAATCTCCATTTTCAACAACACTAAATGCACGGAAATACTTGCCACCACTTGTAATTTCTTGTGCAAAAGTCTTCCAAGCCTCATCTCCCTTGCTGACAGTCAAAATTCTGCCTGAGTAATTATTGTCAATTCTCTGAGTTTTTATTTTTTGAAGCTCAGTATTTAGAGAATTAGGGTCTTTAATATACTTGTTAAGTACTCCCGGGGATTCCTCTAATTTAGTTGTAAAGAACTTGACCACTCTTCCTCTGCAACTGCAGTTTGGATTTGTTCTAAACGTAACTAAATCCGCAAGGATATCTGGGAAATCTGATTTAAGTGATTCAAACGTTGAATCATCTTTCATTAAAATTGGTAGCGCATCATTAACATTAGAAACATCAATCATTTTTTACTCCTTTTTTAAAAAATTGTTAAAGTTTAATATAGTCTTTTTTAAATCAAAAATCAAGAAAGAACTGCTTTTATTGATTGTGGTTCCATTAGAACCTTATCTCTTTCACTATCATCATAATTTGGGACTGGTACGCCAGTGCCAGATAGCAATACTCTGTCACCGACCTTAAAACCATAATCTTCTTTAAGCATTGGTCCAACCGCTAATACAATTGCCTGGAAATCCCGCATTGTCTTTGAGGCTTCATTTAAAATAATCTTTGTGCCAAGCATTTCTTGGGCACTTAAAAGTTCAAGTAATACTTGATATCCACATGGTGAACACTGTTTAACTTTGCTCATATTTTCTTTCTTTCTTTTTAAATTAATGAGTTCTTGAAATATTATAGTGTAAAATTTTATTTTAGTAAAGAGTAAATTTCAAAATTATTATCAGAAGGATAAATACTATGTAGTTCAAACTTTTATCAAGGAGGTAAAGATGAACAATAACTTAGAGATTGTGGATTCAAGCAAGGATAAAGAAACATTTGTTTATTATGTTTCAAGAATAAACAAAAAAATTCCTTGGCCAAGCAATTCGAACATTGCTGTGTTTGCTCTAAAAGATGAGCCAAATAGAGACCAATTAATTAAGCGTTTTAGAATGCTTACAATAGGAGATAATAACGTTAAGGTTGTCGCAGTAAACAACCCATTCGCAGAAAATATTTACAAAAGCGATGAATAAATTAAAAAAAAAAGGTATCCAGATCACTCTGGATACCTTTTTCTATAAACTTTTTCTAATAAACTTGTAAATTCAAATTTATTTTCTGCTTCTTCTGTTCTGAATCCACGTTCATCAACATGAATGTAGTCTGAATGGCTGCATATCCATTGTGGACCCAATATAAGAATAAGGCAATATGCTGCCTCTTCTGGATCTGATTGGTCTGTGATGAGTGATTTATTTTTATATTTTACATAGTATTTTGGCATGTGCTTATTATAGCACATTTAATACATTTAATCAATATATCATTTTTATGACTTCGTCTCTTTCAAGAGTGATGGTGACTCTCTGGCCGGAGGTTTGCCATTCAACCCAAGCACGACAACAGCCACACAGAGGCTCGTATTCTTCGCATGGAGGCCCAAAATAACTCAGGACTTCGTTGTAAGTCATTGGGAGGGTAACATCAACATGATTGATGCTATGACCGTATTTTGCCTTAAGAGCCTCCAATTGTTTTTTGGAGCCCGCCATGAGTTTATTTTTTTTAGCCATTATTGTTTAACTTTAATAATGCTCCCTAGTCACCCATGAGTCTATATCAAAACCAAACTCAATACCAATTTCACACAATTTGGAAAAAACTTTGTTTTGATTTTTGGTAAATTGATCTTTATTGCCCCAATAATTACCATCTTGTATGTTGTTGATAACCAAGTCGGCTAAATAACGAAGTTCAGTTTTTGTTAATTCTAATTCGGTTGTTTTCATCGCTGACGCTCGTTTATCCATCACTCTTTGAAAAGCAAACCACGATCTGCCAACAGGCTGCAAATCTTTTTCATATCTGCCTTTTTGGGTTCATTATTTCCACGAGCCTTGAACTGAACAATGTTCTTTCTTGCAACTTCAACATTATAAATCATTTCATTAGTATTCTTGTCCATGATTGCAAATACAACTGTCTTAGCCTTCAAAACATTATCGGCATAACCGTGGATGCAGTTCTGCATAATATTAGTCCACTCTTTGAGATCGTAATTTGTATTGGGCATCAACAATCTCATATCGTCAACTTCATGTTCATTGAGACTCCAAAAGTCAGGAAAATTTTCCTTGATTTTAAGATCGAATTCGGGATCCTGCAACTTGGCAGTTTCCTTGTTAAGATAGTTAAGGATTTCATCTGCGTTGTTTACAAGACCAACCTGTTGAACGTCCAGGTTAATGGTTTCCTTCAACCTTGGGTATTGATCCCCGATTTCAATGAATGCGGCCTGACGGGTTGAACTCTTGAGAAAATTAAGGATTTTCTTTTGATTGTAAGATCCATCTTTTTCTCTTGTGTAATCTTTAATAAAACTATTCAAACCGCCATAGCCGGCAATATCTCCGAAGTCAACGTTAAAGATATTCTTTTCAATAACTTCATAAAGATTGTCTGCATGAAGAGCATCCTTGAAGGCTTCTCCAAAAAAGAAAAACCTATAGTCCAAGAAATTATTATCAGGCTTGAAAATATTCTGCAGTGCAAGTTTCTTGAGTTTCTTAGCACTAAATCCGAAAACACTCTCAAGAACCTCATCAAGATTTTTACGATTGCTAAATGCTGTGAAATATTTCTCGGGACAATTAGCAATATTATAAAAATGAATATGAGAATCAGATTGATTCTTTTTATTCAAAACACTATTTGTCTGATCTGAATTGTTGTTTGAATAAATCAGATAGAACCCATCCTCGGTAACAGGATAGGCACTGTTCTCAATAAGAGCCTGGATCATTTCAGAGGCAGCATGATCATCGACCCTATTCTTCAGATTATACCAGAAGTTGAAAAGACTTTTGAATACCCAACTTGTTTCTTTGAAGAGAAGAAACTGATTACCCAATATGCTCGGGATAGGATCCTTGCCATAATGGACAAGTCCATCAATAACCGTGAAACCATCTTTATTGAGATTCTTGGTAGGATTAATAGCATCCGCAACCAATTCAAACTTACCTTCATTCAGGTATGTCTTAATCTTATCATACCTATAGTCATTATTGCTAATGGTATAAGTTTGACCCGAAGTATTTATAACAATTGAATTAGAAAGAAGATAGTATTTCATGATTTCTTAGAGTTAATATAAAAGATCAATTCTTTCAGAATCTTTTCGTTTTCCTCGTCCACCTGCTCTGGTGTCATACCGTACCGGAAGGAACCTTTCGGGCTTATGCCCGCACACAGCATCAGCGGATATTTGTCGTTGATCCTATCCTCCAAGACATTCAATTCCTTCATCAAGGACATTAAATTTTCTTTGACCTTGTAGTAGTTCTTAAATATATCACATTCGATTTTATCTTTATATTTTTCAAGTCTAAAAGTATGTTTAGTTTGAAAAAATTCATCGTTCTTATCAAAGCTTCTTCCACCACAAATGATTGTCCATATTTCTTTGATCACGGCTTATCTCCTTAGTTCACCTTGGACTTATTATTGATATAGAATACAAGATCATTCATTTCCTTATTCTTACGGCCAACCTCATCACGATCATGACCGTGACCATAATATCCATAACCATAATTCATGCCGGTCGAGATGCACCTCAGAAGCGGATACTTTGAGTTGATTTCATTCTCCAATTTATTCATCTTATCAAGATTGCCATTAATTGTGGCATACTGTGGGTAGAGGCTGATGATACGGTCGGGGATATCCGCACGAGCAGCAGGCGGAATTCCGCCCCTACCCGTTTCCTTGATTCCACCCTTGATTTCAAAGTATTCCCTGAGTTTGGGACATTCGACCCTATCAATGAACTTCCTCATAAAATCAAGAGTGTTGCTTGCTTGACGATAAACAAAGTTCTCAATAACCTTATCATCCACTTCGATATAATCAGGAAAACTCTCAATTACATCTTCGTAAGTATGAACATTGTCTGCAGAACCAACGATCAAGGCGTAATCCTTCTTAGAACACTTGATCACGGTATATTTGCCGTGATTGATGATAAACTTGACATTATCTTCAAAAGTTTCATCGTGATACATTTCGTCGCCCGAGAAAGGAACGACAACGAATTCATTAGATGAACTTTCGATTTCATCGAGAGTAACATCCTTCTTAGTGCCAGAAGCCAATTTCTTGCTGCTGTAGGCACTACTAAGCATAATCTCCCGATAACTAATCTTGCCAGCCTCTCTCTTTTGCTTGTAACTCACCCTGTTGTGGGGAAGATCAAGCATATATTTAGCACCAAGATGTTCTGTGAAACGCTTTTGCTGATCGGTGTTATAACCTTCGATGCAATATACCGCAGTAACACTCTGGTTATCCGCAAAATACTTCTTGATCTTTTCTTTGATAGTATATCTTGGGTTTCGACCATCATCAAGAATAAAACAAGACTTCAAGGCTTGATCAATCTCAATAGGATGGTTTTCCTCAATCTTCAATACGCTTCGAGTTTTCTGTTGCTTGAGGTGATACTTATTGATACGGCAACCATCAAAACTCGTAGAAACAAGACGACCGCTATTATACTTATAATCAAAACCACCCTTCTTGAAGGTAAACTCAATCTTTGTTGGAAGTGATGCAAAGTTAAAGATACACTTCACACTAAAGTAGAACTTGATATATTCTTCAATAGTGGCAAAATCCTTGCCAAGTTCATCATCAACACAAGATACAAGACTCTTGATGGCCTCACCGCAAATATCATTTACCTTCTTCTTGCTATCATCCTTGTCGCTAACACTTTCACGAGTAGCACTGATTTCAAGAATTCCGTTATCAACTTCAACAAAACTCATATGAGTTGCATATGAAGAATTCCTGAGAGCATTTACATTGGCAGAAAGTTCATGAGATGCAAATTTATTGATGCTATATGGGATCTTATCAATAAGGACAAAGATGTCAGCGTGATAAGAATCAAAAAGACGCTTGATGAAATCATCCTTATGAAGGATAAACCAATTGCCGTTCTTGAATGAAATATTCTTGCTAGAATCTAGCCAAGAAGCAGGAATCTCCAGTTTGGTGATTCCCTTCAATTCCGGCTTTACATCCCAAAAGAAAGTGCATCGATAAACAGCATAGACAAACTGTTCAATATCGGACTCACGAATTGGAATCTGAACTTCGACACCATTGGGTTCATTGGTGTCATCCTCACTAATGAGTTCAAGAGTACCATTGCTATTCTTGCCGGTATGGGCAATATATGAACGAAGCTTACCATTGTAGTAACTAAGAATGGTAAAACTATCGGTGTATGCCCACGCACTTTTGGCTCCGATACCGAAACCACCAGTTTGGACATTATCGGCACGTTTTGTGCTGCTTCCATAATTGACGAAAACATCCTTGACACGTTCCGGACTAAGACCAGTACCATAATCCCTGATCTTAAGAACGCTATCCAACTTGGTGGGAAGCGTAACAGAAACCGGAGTATCACTATTGCCTGAATCACGGTGGCTATCCCGTGCATTGCAAAGATATTCCTGGGTCAAGGTCCTAATAGGATTTGCATAAAGCCTATTTCGGAGGATATCAATGATAGTGCTAACATCGCCAATTCCAAATTCAATGGATTCGGCATTAAAGTTATTAGTCTTGAGATTAGAACCGTTCGTGTTGATCTTCATATTATGGATCTCCTTGTAAAAATTTTATTTGTCCGTCGCTGACAACACTCTACCGTACCAAAAAGAAACCTCCCTCAAATCAATCTAGGAGGGCAATAGCTTTATCATTCTCACCAGACATAAAGAACTCAAAGAAATTTTCAATATCATTTGGCTCAAGAACACAGATTTTCATGATGAACTCAGGAAGAGAAATCTTTTCATTTTCTCTATACTGCTTGATCAGGCAAAGAATTTTACGCCAAACTTCTGAACCAATTTGGATATATCTTGGTTCGTCGCTTCTTTTATCAGCAAAACTATAAACAATTTTGAGTTCTTCTTCCGAAATATCTCTGCTGCCATGAAGTGCAATACATTCAATTGCACCCTTCACTAATTCTTGGCAAAGAACTGCAAATGTTCTAGCGGCCGCAACAACAGAAGGTTCATCTGAATCTTCTTCGTATTCCACCTTAGAACTACCCTGAACCAGCATGGAGGGATCCATCTTATCAACTATAGCTGAATAGTCAATCTTCCAATAAGAAAAAACTGTACCCACACTGATTTCATCATACAATTTAATCAATTCAGGGGATACTTCATCCAATTCATTTTTCACAAGATGGTGCATTGTATAAAAAGCATGAATGCTGGCACCTTGGATAATTGAATTGATCAAGATCCTTTTATTGATCAGATCTTTGATATTTTGATCAAGAGAATCATAATCTACATTTTCAGGGAAGTTTTCTTCGGTATTATTTACTTCAATATTTTCATCATCATTGAGACTCGCATCAAGCAAATCTTCTGGAATTTCAAATGCTTCACAAACTGCCTTGATTGCAAGATCCCTAAGAACTTCTTCTTTGCCCTTTTCAACTTCAAGGGCTTTAAGGAAACTCATCGTCAAATTATTATGGTCAAACTTTATCCCAAGATTGTTCATTCTATCTTGAACAAACTCGTAACTACTCTTACTGAGATCGTGACCGAAATATACTAGATTCCTATTTTTCTTGAATACATGAAATTCAGAATCATTCTTCCTGAGATTAGTCCAAAAATTTCTAATACCAGGATTCACATGCAAAGAATTATTATACATATTAGTTTTTTGGTTCGGGCATCACAGTTGGTTTCGGACTCTTAAAAGGATCGCTGCTGGGTGTCTTATCGGGGCTTCTAACTGGCGTTTTTACAGGGGCAGTAGTTGTAGACATTTTTTCCTCTTTGTCGGGACAGGGGACAACCGTACCAAAAAGAAACACGGCAGGGACTTTGAGCAACAAATAAACCTTTGAGCCTACCAAAAATAATGGTGATCTGTCAATGCTAAAAAAAATAATCCCCCATTGGTCGCAATTAAGATGACCAATGGGGGATTGGATTTCAGTTATTTTACAAACTTACTTCTTGCTGCGAATCAGCTTCAGAATTTCGTTTGCTTTTTCAACAACATTTGGGCGACCACTGCCACTGAACTTACGAAGGTCAACACCTTTCTGGCGTAACTTACTAGCTCTTTGGCTCACGGCACTAGGCTTGAGGCCAAGATGGTCTGCCACTTCACCAATAGAGCCAAAAGCAGGATTCTCATACGCTCTGAGGAAATTCTCAATGGTGACGTATGTTCTCTTATCGCCGGCTGTTTTCTTGGACATGGTGAAATCCTCCATTTGTCTCTAGTTCTTTCGCATACCACACAGATATGCTCTTCAGATCAACGATACACAACAAAAAACAAAAGACAAGGGGCTATCTAGAAAAAAATTTTCTTCTGTGGATTCTTGAGATTTTTCTGTTGTGTGTGGCGGACACTTATATTTAGACAACAAAAGAATTGTTATTAAGATCGATTTCGTTTCTAACCTTTTTGAATTTCAAACCAATTATTACGTTTTTTGGATCATGATAACGCATATCATATTCATCCCCACTAATAACCTCATGATCCATAAACTTTTCAGGCAACTTATCTTTAAAAACCACAGCCACTCTAGTATTATCGATATTGATTGCCTTTTGACATTCTTCAATATTATTTCCACTATATGAAAAAGTTAGATCATAATTTTTATATTTCTTAGTTAAGGCAATTCTTCGATAAATCTTGCTATACTCATAAAATTGGCAGTCATCAAATATCTCGAGAATATTCTTATCTCCAAGTGTAAAGATTTCAGGAGATAAATCACTTGTGTTATTTAATCTTACACTAAAATTATATCCAAGTTTCTTAGCCTTACTTCTTGTTGATTCAATTTCATCAATCATCCAACTCATGAAATAATCACGCTCTTGAAAAAAGAGCCTTGTCTTTGCAATTCTAGACTTATTGATATTATTCTGCTTCTGATCTATGCGATTAAGTCCAGATTCGTGCAAACAAGCAATTGTGCATTCTTTTGTTCTTCCTGCACAAACTTCAAATCCAGATGTGTTTGCAGGAGATAAATACAAAGAATATGTAAGTTCGTTATATTTAAATGCCTTAGAATGCTTGGCAGTCATATTGACGCTGCCCAAGTAACTAATGCCAGTTTCTTTGATTGCTTTGCTTTTGTTTTTGTATATCACAATTATTAGTTCCGTCCGTGGAGAGGTCGAGTCTTCAACGTACCAAAAAGAAACTTTTGTTTTTACTATCTTATTTTTAGGAAGATTTTTAACAAAAAGGAATTATATGCCAGCTATTTTGCCACAGGATATGAGCGAACTAAAAAGAATCGCAACAAACACATATGAAGAAGAGAAAAGGGATCAAATTCTCCGAATCATAAGAGGAATCAACGAACTTGAAAGCCAAATCAGAAAACTGCAGATAGAGAATGAAAGCCTCAAAAAGAAAGACTGATCATTCTTCTTCTGCTTTAAACTTTAATTGTGTTTGCTGGCACTCTTCTTTTGAGATGTCATTCCTAACACCCAAATAAATAGGTTGATACAGAGAACCAGATTGCTTTCTGGCGTAGAGGTATTTTACCTCTACGATTTCGCCCACATTCGGCACATCGAAATTAACAGGAATGGTTACGTTACCAGCCTTCACAAGTTTCTTTCCCTTATAAAGACCAATAGCGGCACTACGCTTTTTATTAATATCAGTTACCACGCAACTACAAGTGCTATAGAACTTGTACTTCAAATAGTTTCCGCCACTTGCAGGGCGACCAATATTATAGTGAGCATCAATATGCTTAAAGACAACTCCTTCTTTGTTTTCTTTAAGCAAACTGTCATAAACCTCACGCTTTTCTTTCTTTTCAAGATAAAGAGGAGTATGAATAATATTCTCAGATTCAATGTACTTAAACAAAGTCTTGAGATATTTCATCCTCTCAATCAAACTTTTCTTCCTGAGACATTCGCTACGATATTCGAGAATGTCAAAAACGTGCAAAGTCTCACCAATTAGTTCACCATCAACTAAGAAATTATCATCAAACTTAGTGACAACATTCCAAATCACAGTAGGAATGCTGATCCTTTTGCCTTTACGATTAATTCCGTGGGGAGACTGATCCTTTTCCTTGCCCAGCATAAACCGGACACCATCAAGTTTGTGCTGGAGAGCCCAATTATCATCATTAATAAGCTTTTCAGCTTCATCTTGACTAATTGGATTTAAGAGAACGCACTGTATCTCATTGGGAGTATCAGGCAGATCATCACTCACAACAGGAATTTCAGAGGGATTGGCATTTTCAACAAACCTATATCCCTTGCTCGTTTTTTCTTTTACAAGATTATTAAAAATAGTCTTGGCATCTTCGAGAGTAGTTGGACTTTGGGTTTTACTACCTGTTTTCAAGGCACTTCCCCTACGTCCATAACTAAAATTCACAACATACCCATTGCTAATATCTTCAATGGTAGCGTGATAAACTTTGTCACTGGCGCCTTCTTTATAATACAGATTGGCAGATTCGATCACAGACATTATGATTCCTTTATTATTCAATTCCATTCGTGAGAACATTTAAGAAATAAATTAGAAAAATTACCTTCACTACCATATGTTTTACCAAATTCAACCCATTCTTTAAGAATAGCAGTATCTTCGGAAAATCTTTCTATTTCCGAATAATAGCCTGTTTCATATGGAAGAAACTTGCTGCAGTGAGTCATTGTTATTGCTTCTATCTTTTTAACAAAAGATCCATCTTTTTCATAAAGACTCATCCAAGATTCAGCAACAAAAAGATACTCAACAAGTTGTTTTTCAATTATCTGATATCTGATAAAGTCGGCAAATTTTTCTTTATCATCAGGCGAATTAAAATCTGCTGAATATACATTGATTTCAGAATCTGTATATTCAGCGATAAGAGCCGGGGATAAATACCCGTCTTTTGCGAAATTAATTCCTGCACAATTTTGAAATACTTTTATTTTATCACTAAGCATAAAATCTCGATTTATTAAAAGATAAGACCCGCCCTAATCAATTTAGGGCGGGTCTTAAGCAGATAACAGGAATTGAACCTGTTCCACAACCACCTTGTTGCAGGCTCCCCACCTCTGCTGTAACGATCAACCAGCCGCAGCGGCCAGAATAGCATTACAGGCGGCAACGTCAATACGGCGACCGACAGTACCAGCCTTGGTGAACTTCGGAACCTTGACACCACGATCACGGAGAGCCTTGCAACGCAGGCTGACAGCACCAGCGGTCAGACCGAGTTTATCGGCAACTTCCGACTGCGTACCACCAGCAGCAGCCACCTTGGCAACCGTAGTGAGGAACGTTTCCATATCAACACTCTTCTTACCAGCACGACGACCACGAACATACTTCTTAGGACGAGCCATAATTACACCTCTTTTAAAAACTATTCTTTGTGCCAGCCTCACATGAGGACTGTCGCACGACCAACAACCGTACCAAAAAGAAACTTAAAGGATTAAAAAGGTTCCGTTTCAGCGGGAAACCCAATAAGACTCTAACCTCTCTTGACACGATCAATCGTCGCAACAGTCAACTGTACCCAAAAGAAACAAAAAGTCCAGAAACTTTTTCAAAAAAAAACAAATGACAACACAGAATATATTTCAAAACTTAGAAAATGCCTCATTAACCAAAATATCTAACCTATTTTTTACACTAAAAATATCATATCTTGCTATAACTTTGTTTTTTATTATGCAATCTTCTGTTTTTATAACTTTATCTAATTTTTGATATAGTAAATGAATCCAATCATCGCAATACCAATTCTTGATTTCATTAGGATAAAAATAACCTAACCTGTTGACATGTTCCATGCTAACAAAAGGGTTGGTGCAAATACCATAGACGCTAGAGCAGTCTTGGGCATGTCCCAATCCTATCTGCTTATTGGAGTTAATATATTCAATAAAAGAATCTATGAAATCTAATCTAGATAGATTGAGATCATCCCCATTCACAAAAAGATAATCAGCATTGTAGAAATTCTTAGCTATAATTGATAATTTATTGACTATTTCAACATAACTTTTTTTAGGATTATCTATAAAAAAATAATCAAAGTTATTTGGAAGCAACTTCTTTAGTTCTTCTAAATTATTTTTGTAAAAGATATCATCGCTATCAAAGCCAATCAAAAAATTATACTTTTCAATATCAAATTTTTTAATGGATTTATAGTACTCGGAATATAAAGTAGAAGATTCTACACTTTTATAATCGCACTTATTTGAAGTTGATGGTATTAAAAAACAAACTTTGTTTTGCATCCAAATAATATAGTTTGTTAGTTACAGTAATTTCCCATAAATATCACACTTGACTTGCCTCAGTCTGTTTATGTTTTTCCATCGAGGTCATTTACGCTAGACATGGAAGGTGTCGTCAAGTCCCTGGTTCCAGTACGAAACGATAAACACAATAATTTAATGGTCCAATATTATCATTCAATATGCCATCAACCGAATTAATACTACCTGAACTATAAAGCTTAATTGCAGATGATACCGTCCTTTCGCAGAAGCTTGCGACATCAATATTCAATGTTTGATCACAGTAAGCAGTATTCACGGCGATCAAATACGCAAAATCATCCACCGTCCACATGGCATACTGAATAGTTGAACTTGGAATACTAGATGTTCTCAAAACAGCATCAGGATTTCCTAGAATAAGATTGTGTAAGTCCGCAGAGTTTTCATTGAAAGTCCTCATTTCGGCCCATACCTGAGGATCCATAGGAATCTTGGACCAATAACCAAAACCTCTTGTTCCGTGAACAAGATGTAACCAAGCATGAACACGCAGGGCCGCAGCAGATGGTCTCATTAAAACTTCGTCATACGACCCCGAAATAAATTCGAACGTTGGTTTTCGACCTACTTGAGAATTATTTACCATCCTGACATTAGATAATAATTCCCCATAATCAAAAGTCTCTCCCGATAAAGAATAGTCATCATGGCTCAATATGTCAGTACATTCAAATCCTCCATAAGGAGATATTTGCCAAGAATGATTCCAATTAACGTATGCCGGACGGCCGGGATCGGAGGTCTTAACAGCAAGCCATAGATCTTTCACATTTGACTCAGAGAAACCACTGTTGGTTTCCCAATCAGATACACTAGGTTCGTCCATGATATACCATCCCAAGATAGCGGGATGATTTTTAAACGTAGAGACTATCCATTGATATGTATTGGCTAAACCCGAAATATTTCCATCATAAAAATTTTTATTATTCCACCAGTCATTGAGAGACCATTGGATTGGCCAAAATAAACCCATGCCTGCTGCATGCAATTTATCTAACTGCTGATTTATGTTATTAATTTTTGAGAGTGGTACAGAGTTGTTTATAATTTCAGATTGAAGTAGAGTTCCTGGTGTTCCCACTAAACAATTAAAACCTGCTGTCTTAAACCTATTCAAATGCCAATCTGTAACATCGGTAGGGTTGATTGGAAGAAACAGTGGAATAAATGGTTCATTATTTACTCTTAAACTTCTAGTGAAACGATTCACTCGAACATCTCGTGCCACGTTGTTAAGTTTTCTGAAGTTATTTGAAGCCATGCCGACTACTGAACCAGAAGAATAGGCCGTAGCCTGAATTGTAATGACCCCAGCCGACAACCCAGAAATGGGTACATTGAATGTGTGTATTCCTGGCTTACTCAAATTTATTGATTGTATTGTTGTTAAATCTGTGCCATTAGCACTTATGAGTTTCCACTGAATGGTTGTCTGACCATTGCCAGACCAGATCAATCTTGCCCTAACATTAGTTTCATTTAGAACATAATCATATTCTGTATATATGGTTAGCGGTTGAACTACGTTTGCTGCTCTTTCTCTGTATATTTTACTAATAGTATGGTTTCGAATAGTAGATTTTAGCGTAGCAGAAACATTACTTGAGAGACTTGGGTTACTAGTAATTCCTTGGCCTGGTGGCTTTCGGAACGATGTAGCATTAGAGCCCGCTTCTAACTGAGGAGCTGAAAACCAAACCGTGCTATTTGGATCTTGAATATGAATTGATGGCAATAGAGCAAAGTCCGTACTTGTAGCGGTTATTCTCTGCCATTCTGTACCAACCTGTGCCGTAGCAAAAAATTTTGATGGATGCTGGATATTAATAATAGTATTTGAACGATCCGCTTTTGCGTAAATTGAAAAAGTATAGGTTCCGGGAACCAACGATAGTGGAGAGCCAGTGAGCAAGTACATTGAAAGTTGATTGGAGCCTGGTTTTGGAACAAAATTTCCTGTAGAAGGATATCTTATTTTGATTACGCCAGCAGAAGCTACAGGACTTATTTCATCTACAATACTAAAAAAATCAAGCGTCCAAGGATCTATACCTAAAGTGGCATCTCCCCAAACTCCCCAATAATCAGGAATATTAGGATTTGCAACAGAAGGTAAAAATGAAGGGTTGGAAAGGAGATTCACGACCTCTGAATCTTCAACAGCCTCTATACGAATATCATCGAACCATGCATCGCCCAAAAACGGTCTCGGAGCATTTACCCACAATAAAAGGTACGAACTTTGGAGATCAACATTCAATATGATCTCTCCTTTTGTCCAATCAGTGTCACCGGAAAGATTTAAAATAGTCGGAGAGGATGTGTTAGCTCCATAAACTTCTAATTTTACTCGATCACTTCCGAGCCCATTTGATTTTCCCCACGCAGAAATTTTTACTCTCTTTATCCCTTGAGTTTTGACAGAATCCAAATTGAATGATTGAGCTATCCTTACAGGCTGGCCGACGCCGCTAACCTTGAGACTCCTAGATTTGTTTGTCGATTGGGTCTGGTCCAACGAAACTGTCGCTACTCCGGAATATATAGACCAACCATTCGGCACGGTTGTTTCTATCACGGTTTCCGAGAAGGTAGAATTCGGTATGGAATTGATGCCTCCGCCAACAGGCTCTAATTTCACATCCTTGAACCATACAGTCGCCCCATTTCCAACCCATTCCAGTAGCAGAGCAATCCATACTTCCTTTACATTGCCTCTCGCTGAGGCGGACCATGTAAATGTAAAATTCCTCCAGTCAAAATTAGATTGTGTTGGTTCTGGTATCCAGAATTGTGAGGGAGACGTAGGATTAAACTCTACCTTCGGTCTAGCATTACTGGCTTTGGCTCTAAAGCTTAAAATATAGTCTTGGGCAGGGTCTATTGGTAATTCAAAGCAGAATGCCTTGCTCGTGCTGGAAATTTTTAGTGCCGGGCCTCCGTCAATAATCTCAACAGAAATGGAAGATTTAGCAACTCCATACGTAGTCCATCCCGGTATATATTGCGAGGTAGTTCCGTCTGTAGTTGTTTCAAAACTAGCGTTGGTCAAGATTGAGAGAGAAGTAGCTATACTAATATTTGGATAATGTAATATTTTATTTGTTCCGCCTTGCAAATTTCTAAAATCATTATAATTTGAACCTACGCTTGTTATAGCAGAAATAGCATTATCTTTTATAAAATTCATTGCCTGTTCTGGAGTTAATTCTCTATTTGACTCTGCATAGCAAGCCAAAGCTCCAACAACTTGAGGACAAGCCATGCTTGTTCCACTCATTCTTCTTATTCTATAATTGGGATTATCTGGATGTTCTACATAAGAAGAGGACCAGGCTCCGTCATAGCCTTTATCACTGTTGTCTGAAAATTTTCCTGCTATACAACTTACAATATTTTCACCCGGAGCATATACATCCACTCCAGGTCCAGTCTCACTAAAAACAGACTTATATTCCTCAGATCCATTAAAATAATTAGACAAACTACCTACGCAAATTACTCCATTATTTGAGGTGGGTCCAGATCCTCTATGATAGTATTCTGTTCGCTCTTGACCGTCCGCTAAATAATAGTAATGATTATTATAATCAGCTCCTCCTACCACATCTATTTTATGAAAATAATTCCCAGCTGCTCCCACTAAAATTATTCCTGCATCTAGCATTGCTTGTATTTGACTATCTATCGTTGCATCACCTCTTACACCATGTATTATATAAGAATTAAAAGATATTAATCCATAATTAGCTAATTGTTCGCCAGTGAAACCTCCGTTCGGTGCATTATATGTTACTCCCCTATATACGACCTTAGTAATTTTATTAATAGGCTTATATGCAGCAAAACCAAAACTCATGTTTACGATAGTAGGATTTTTATTCCCGTGTCTAGGATTTATAGGTTTGTTGTTATGAAACTCTAGTATCGCTTCTGGACCTATCCAATTTCCTGTATTATCAACCCAACCATAAGAAAGGGTATAAATATTTGCTTTTTTTGCCCATCCAAATAATTTTCCAGCTGCTATTCCTGCACAATGAGATGCGTGGTTCCTGTATGGGGGATCCGCATATGTCGGTCCATATGGATACTGAAAATCTTCAGTGCGTGATGGAAAAACTCCAGTATCTAAAAGAGAAAACCAGTCTATTTGAAATACTCTACTTTTATCAATACCATTAATTTTAATAGAATATTCTGGATTATCCGGATCTAGATGTCCTTCATCAAAAATAATAATATCAACATCTGCTCCACCAGGCAAATTTTGTATTGTGAGTTCTTTATCTTCTAATGTCAATGATTGAATAGTGTTTATTGATTGATTTGGTTGGTTATAAATTCTTTTTTTTAATTCTTTTATTGCATCAAGATGATTTTTTGTAGGATTTTCATATTTAAAAAATCTATCAGATTTGAATATTCCAAGAGGTTCAGATTTTTTAATTTCATCCTCTATTTGTTGTTCGCATGTTAATATTAAATAATTTTTATCTGCAAATGGTTGGTTTATTGCTAAAACTCTGGGATCTTTTTCCAATTTTTTTACTTCATCATCAGTTAATATAAATGTAGCATTTGATGTGTGTTTAAATTTTGATAGAAGTTCACAAGATCTATCTGGAACATAATTATTAGTAGCCCCAACAGAGACCATTTCGTTGCAAAAATTATCTTGATCTGATTTGTTTTTTAAAGCTATATTATATCTTTTCATTTTAATTATTCCAAATATTATTGTTGACGACACTTCTTAATATTCCCCAATTACCAAAATCGTTCTTGATATTTGATGATCTATTGTAGTTTATTGGTTTTGGTAAAATTTCTACTGAAATAAAATCTTGTGACCAATTTAAAAAATGTAAATTTTGATTATTGAAAAAACTATCATATTGAATTTTAATACCATCTTTAATAGTAACAAATGTAAATTCATTAAAGCTTCCATTTTTCAAATTGACACCAGAAATACCATCCCATCCAAAACCTGTTTTTTCCAGTGGTTCTGCGTAATTTATTGTTGCTATAGGAGAGGAATTTTCATTCATATATATATAAATATTTTTATTTTTATTAAAACAATTTATTTGATTTGGAGTATAAAATAATGAATTATTACTTGAAGATATAATCTCTACCCCAGTGCCAACATCATTTTCATCAGAATCAATCAAATCTTCAACACCCTTTATTCTAGAAGTACCCGTATTATATTCTGGAAAATAGCTACTATAAAATTTATAATGATGAAATAATTCCATACCATTTCCAGAAACAACCTTATCAGATAATCCATATCCAAATAATGTAAACCTGTATAGCTGATAAGACATTGCTGTAAAAACCTTGCTAGGAATATTATTATTTTGCATTGCATATTTGTGGTAAACATTTTTAATGGGACTATAGTATGCTGCTTTATACCACTCATTTTCTGTTGGTATTCTATATCTTGCTTCAAAATTTGCCTCTGGGGGGTTTGAAGATCCATTGTAATAAATACCATTAAGATTATAAGCGCCAGTCTCTGTTTCGATTGAATCAGGATTGTCAACTCTATTGTGTAGCCAATTAGCAAATCTTGCAGCACTATACCAACTAACATAAATAGCTGGTTTATTTGCCATATTTAATTTTACTTTGTATTTATTTCCATTACCATTGGTGCTAATAAAATCTATACCGCCTGGTTTACTGCTATTAGTTAATATTGAATAAGAATTTTGATCTATTATCCCGTATGTCATTCCAATATGATATGTCTTTCTTGAATTAGTTCCCTCTGGGTCTATTGAATTCAAAAATTCAACATACTCCTGATTAGTCACAGTGTATTTCATTATACTATAATTATAAGAAACCACTCCTAATCCAGTATCTGAATCTGGCTGATTGGAAGCATCTGATACATTCACAAACTCATTGGTTAATTCATTAATTCTAAATAAATAATTTAATGGATTGGTTTTACTAGATAGTCTAAATCCTGCGTCTACCGTTGGTCCACCTTTTATTCTTTCTCCTCCGTTTGGGATAACTACAGAATAATTATCAGAAGCTCCATCTAATATTCTATAATAATTTTTATCTATTTCGTCAAAAAAAGAATCAAAACTTCCACCTCTTTGTTTTATTCCCACAGTATTAACATCATCTAAACTTGCTTCATAAGAGTCTATCCATTCAAAAACATTTCCAGATTGGTCATAAGTACCATAATAACTGGGGGCTCCATTAGTTCCTACTGTTTGAACATAGTTTATAAATGCATTTGTAGTAAAAGTACTATATTGATCTCCCATATAATCTCGTATGGAATAATTAGCAGAATTAGAATCTAAAAATTTAAAGATTTTAAAAGTTTCTGTAGAAAAACTGGTCGTTGGTTTTTCATATTTTAATTTGGGCGTATCACTAGTTATTGCTGTTCCTATCTGCCAATATTTTTTGCCTTCAAAAATAATAAAAGGTTCATCAGAATCAAAAGTTTTATATGTCCAATTTTCTGAATTACTATAATTTATAGTATTTCTACCAGGAGTTTGTGATAGTGGTTCCACATTCATAATTTCTGCCAGTTTATATATTGGATACGCTATGCCATAAACACCCACTTTCAAATTTGCTTGATAATCATATTGTGAGCCTGCCGCATAAATTATGCCGACTATTTTTTTTACTCCATTAAAATCCCCAATCAAAGCAGATCCAGAGTCTCCCCCAACTGCAACCCCTTCTTTCGGCATCGGTTGGCCCCAGCGGTCGGGCACTGGTGAATTTGCTGCATACCTAAAAATTATACCTCCCTGATAAAGAATACTAGGATATTTATATTGTGCAGGGGCTACTGTCGTTAATGATGCATTTAATGCAAAAGGAACTATAGGACAATCATCACCTCCTATAGCGCCTGTAGTTCTACCACTTTTATATAATTTTATATTTGAGGTAATTAAACTATTACATTCTGCTTCTGTGGCCCAATCTAACTCTTGTGAAGAAAATCCTAATTGACCGAAAGAAGATTCATCTAATAAACCATTATTTATTGAAACTAAAGCACAATCAATATAGTTTTCATAATCTGGATTTGCACTTGCTATGGAATGTCTTTTTATTTTTCCAATAGCTGTATCAGAGCAAATATCACCAGGACAGTCAAAATAAGCTGGCTGATTAATAATTTGTTCAGCTGTATTATTTACATTATTTTTTTCGTTAGATATTAAATAATCAGAACAAACTACGTGGGCACAAGTTATTCCAACTGCACAGCCATCTCTTTTATCTATAGCAATTAAACCTAATGTACCAGCAGAACCATAACCACCAGCCGTTAGATTTGAACCTACGCCTGCTATTGTTGAATTTCCAATACTAATTCCACCTATTAAAGGTCTTGTTTTTTTTCTATGAGCACGTATAGATTCTGGAGGATTTTCACAATCAGTACACCATAGATAATTAGATTGTTTTTGAGTATCGCTATAGGCATAACAATCAATAAGTTCAAAATTACCTTCTACAACATCTGTTTTATATTGTTTGCCATTAATTTTTAAAGTTTTTGGAATTATTTTATCAGGATCTATTTTTTTTTCATCAATTTTTTTTTCAACAAAATAAACTATTGCTTCTTCTTCGGACGGTTGTCCAGAGATGGTTTTTACTCCAACAGAAATACTTTTTATATTTTCGTCTTTTTTTAATAAAAATAAATTTTTAACATAATGATCAAAATTCATAAAAAATCCTTAGTCAAAAGAGATGTATAGGCTTTTAGATTCAACTTGATTGGAACAGTCTTCTCCAAAACGGCTTAAAGTAGAAAAAACATTTGAATAAGTCCAATTAGATAAAGATTCGACCTCTCCACTTTTGTCTACTGTGGCGCATCTAAACTGAACAGTATCACAATAACTTATTGGAGAATTATGATTTTCCTGTGATGATGCACGTTCATATTGAGTATAAAATATTTGTGATTTTAAATCAAAAAATACCCAACCATAGTTGATGAAGCTGTGCCATCCCCCAGAAGAATAGGCGTCAATTAAAAAATTCCAATTTAAACCATTGTTTTTTGTATATTCTATTCTAATATATATATTTTCATCTAAAAACATATATTCTTTTGGATGAATAATCCACAAATATAAATATTCTGGATATGACGCATCTAAAGTATTAGCAACTAAACTAAAGTCTGTCACACTGTCTGTTCTGGGTATGCTTGTTGATTGATAAACAGGAATATTTAGTATCTTTTCTACATACTCTGCTCTTGGCTGTGTTGGGCTTAATAAAGTAGAATATTGTAAAAAAGAATCACAACTGCTTGCGTAAGAATTACCATAAGTTCTGTCCTGATTATATAATTTAATTCTTATGCTTATTACATCTCCATCTGATAAACCTTCTGTGTTATAACATATGAGAGTATAACAACTGGTATAACAATTACACCAAATATTGGACAAGCCACTAACATAGTCTGTGAATGTTCCTTTACTAAGCAAGAATCTATAATTATCATCATCGCCAACACCGGAGGCAAACTCTATATTAGAATAAGCATCAATTTTTTTAATTGAATTTTCATAATTAAAGACTGTATACAGATTTGAGGACAAAGGAAGTCTATTATCCCTCCAAGGATTATCTAAAAATATAACCATATCAGTTTTAAGTTCAATGTTTTCTGGATTGACTTTTACTAAAATTATTTTAAATAATTTTTCAAAAGAATAACATTCGTCCCAACCACAAGAACCAGCTCTAATTCTTATATTATATTCGGATTTATTTTCGTAAATCAAATCCTCTTTGACAAGTATTGCAACAGTAGATCCGGTGTATGAAAAGTCATTATAATAAGGACCGCTTATCTCAAATAAATTATTGTCTTCATCTCCATCTCCAGAACAGAAATCAATAGTTAATGGACCTCTTATATTATGTCCTTTTACAGATAAAAAGAATATTGTAGATTGAACGGAAGTATGTCCCCCTCCTGAATCAGCTTTATAATTATTTAATTTTTCAAATATGTATATTTTATAATTATCTTCTATTTTTACTGGTTCTCTTCCTGTTGAAGCCACATTTTTATCTAAACTCGTGGTGTTTATTGGGATAATATCAAAAATTTTAGGTTGATCAAATTTATATGGATTTCCATTTTCGGGCGTCTGCGTTGGTGTAGGTGTTGGTGTATTGGTTGGTGTGGGAGTCGGATTTGAGATCTGATCGAATCTTGTTTTTAAGAAATTATAGTTTTGTATTTGCTCTTGATGTGTTAAAACTCTATTATACATCAATACCACAGCAATCTTACCTTGCATATGACGGTCTTGATAACCGCTTGTGCCAATATATAGCCTGGCATTGTCGGGGAAAGCTGGATTGTTATTGTTCTTTGCTCCGCCAAAAATATTCCATCCAGATAGCATTGTATTGCTCACTTGCCCGTTTACATAATATGTTGTTGGTGATCCTGCCCAATCATCACCGTTACCGGGATTTGGTATCACCCAAGTATTTCCATTATAAAATCTTAAACTTTTATCATTTGGAATACAAAATAGACCTACTATTCCAGAGGTGCTAAAATCCGGTTGAAATACAATGGTAAAATCTTTATAGGTATTAGTTGAGGTTGTTTGTATACAACCTCCAAATGAGTTACTCCCACTTCCACCATCATTTGTTGACCAATTAAAATAACTTTTGTCACCATCATTAACCCAAGATATAGCCGCAGCATAATTATTTATAAGGGTTCCATTATTGTTGGAATTTGATAAATCAACTATATTGGAGCCATTTCCGGAATAACTGAGTGGATTGCTGAAGTCATAGTGCAATACCAATCCATCGGTAACTAGCATTGGCTCTGGTGATGTTAGAGTTGGTGTATTTGTTAGAGTTGGTGTATTTGTTAAAGTTGGAGTATTTGTTAAAGTTGGAGTATTAGTTGGATATGGAGGCAAAGTCGTAGGAACATCTTGATTGGTTGGTGTGGGGGTTGGTGTAGAAGTAGGTGTTAACGTTGGAGCAATCGCAGTTGTTGAAACATTTACTATAATGTTGGGAAAATACAAAATTTTATTTGTCCCGTCATGAAGATTATATGGAAAAGCTCCGTTAGATAATGTTGGTATACCATTATCTTTGATCCATTGCGTGGCTTGCTCTACTATATTCTCTGATCTCTGTATGTTGCCTTCTGTTAAATAGCTGGCTATTGCTCCACAAACTTGAGGACTAGCCATACTTGTTCCGCTTAATTTTGACATACCAAATCTATTATCCTTTGGATGATCGCAAAAAAAACTGCCACCAAATGACTCAGCATTAAAAAAAGCTGATGATAAGATTTGACCGCCAGGAGCATATATGTCTATTCTTTTTCCTGAATTGCTAAATAAAGATTTAATCTCAGGACAGCATTCATAAGACATAGAACCAACAGTAATGACTCCACTAGCTGATCCTGGACTGCTTCCTTGAAATGGAAAAAAATCATAGATATTATCCCCCCACAACTGTCCACGATACAGAGCAGTATAATTGCCTCCTGGGGTTATAATATCTTCTGTTATGCTGTCGTCATATGGAATTGATGGATTTGATTTTTGTAGATTGCATAAATTTGCCTCTATGGTTAAATCATAATTACCAGAGGTAGGAATTCGTATATCATAGAAACTATTCCCCGCAGCTGCAACAACTACAACACCCGCCTCTATCATATCCTCTAGTAATGAATCCATAACTATGTCTCTGGCAGGAGCCGGGTAAATATAAGTAGGAAAAAATAACCCCGCTGCTGGATTGCCTGGAATTGATACCTTATAAAGAAGGATTCCCCAATTATCTAAAACTTCTTCACTAAATCCACCACCATTTGTTATATAAATTTGTGGTGGAGAAGTAAACCATCCGTAAGATGAGTCGTTCACCGAGACATCCTCCGACCATGATGGTATTATGCTAGAAACTTGACCTTCATCTACTGTTGTCCTGGCTATTGGACCCGACGTTCCCTCCAAGGAAGGGCCTTGGTATCTAAACGACACATTCGGTACCGAACCATATTCCCCTCCTAGTAAAGTATATTTAAAACTAATTGAATCAATATTAGTCTTTTTTGTAGCTATAACATATAGACCAGTAACAATCCTCGAATAGTCGTTTGGTTCGCCTAGCCCACAATAAGTATTATATTCTCCATTATCATTTGAAATTGTCCACAATGCATCTTTAATACAATTTCCTCCGCTGAATATAATAAACGGAGGATCAGCATATATTTTAGTGCCATTTCTCCCAAAGCCAGGAGCACTATTTAGTATTTGTATGGATTTAATAAAATTAGAGCCAATTATTGCTGTTGCTGTTGCTGTTGTCCCAGAAGCAGGGTCATCAAAAGTTATAGTTGGTGGCTGATCGTATCCACTACCCCATTCTGTTATTTTAATACTATCGATATTCCCATTAGAGTTAACCGTACACGTTCCAGATGCTGCTACTCCTGCCAAGGGCTGAGAAAATATAATATTTGGTGGGCTATTTTGATTGTATCCAGATCCTATATTAGTAACTGTTATCTCTTTTACTGTTCCACTAGCCATTATTATTGCGGCTTCATCTCCACCACCACCATTATATGATATGTCCGGATTATTAGTATAACCAGCACCCGAATTAATAATATTAAATGATTCAATTTGACCATTTTGGTTGATCACAGCCTCCGCTACAGCTTGTTCTGTTTCTCTTGGGGCAATGTATTCCACCCCGCCAGCTATAATTTTAGTAATATATCTAGCCTCATAAAGAGGATAACTAACACCATAGCTATGATTGGTAATTGTTGGCCTAGAATTTCCTTTTGATAAATGCCAATTTGTTACGGCTGATAGGTATTGATAACCAAGTGGGCCTGCATAAGGAGAAATATTATATATTTTACTATTTTTTGCCCACCCTAATGTTGCACCACATGCTGTTCCGGCAACGTGTAGTCCATGAAGATTATTATCTTTTTCAGGAGGAAATTCTAAAATAGCTTTATATGGATATGACCTTGGTTTATTAACATATGCATTCCAATTTATCAATTCTACTCTAGAATTACCGTTTATATCCAATAATTCTGGGTGTATGTCCTCGTCATCAAAAATCAAACTTTCATTTCTTGATTTTCCTGTAATTATTCCATCCACAATAACAACGTCAACACCATTACCATCAGGAATATTTTCTATATTTGCTTGCTGAGATAGTGATTGTATTTTAATATTATCTGTATTTGATTGTGATTTAAATAATATTTTTGATGGCAATAGACTTTCGGAAGTAAATACAGCTGGTTTTAAAATAGTTGGTGCTGTCATTTTTATAGCACTAACTCTATTATCGTTCTTTAATAGAACAGCCTCCTCATCAGTTAATTCCGAAAGTAAACATCTTGAATATTCAATATTTTCGATATTACACTCTCTATTGGGGATATACTCTAGTGATGAAACCCCTCTCAGCTCAGATTGAAATTGTTCTTTTTCGGAAATGTTTTTTAAAACTATGGTATATTTTTTCATGATTCGCCCCACCCTTGTATGTTGTTTGGTATGACTGATCTTAATAAACCCCAATTTTGATCTGTGCTGATTGGGGCATCTGAGCTTCTTTCATAAGAAAGCATAACAAGTGTATTGGTAGGTGTATTTGTTGGCGTCGGTTTTGGAGTGTTTGTTGATCTGACACAAATATTAGTGACGCCTTGCCCCCCAGTCAAAAGTGCAAAGAAAACGTGCAGTGGTTGTGTTATTGGATTTAATGAGGTATAAATTAAATTATTATTTTTATAATATTCAACATTTGTTCCATTATAATCTACCTTCCAAACATCGGTGGATAATGTGATGGTAGAGCCGGGGACATTAACTTGGCCTCCATATTCGTATATCTCTAAAAATCCATTTTGTATATAAAATCCATAGGTTGTATTTATATAAGTCTGAGTATTTGTAGTTGGATTATAAGAAAATCCACCCATAAAATAATTTCCGTTAGTTGAAGCCTGGAATGTTACTGAGACTGGTTCTGAATAAGTTTCAACGGAATACGATGATGAATCCCAACCACCAGCAGATGTTTTCGTCGCAGAATTTCCTGTTGTGTCCGCATTGATGCCCACCAAAGTAATTGAGTTACAGCTTGGAATTATTGTATTCGAAGTGAGTGTAGGTGTTGGTGTTAGAGTGGATGTTGATGTCAGTGTGGGCGTTAGAGTAAGAGTCAATGTGGGCGTTGAAGTACAGGTTGGGGTTGGGGCAAGAGTTGATGTTTGTGTGGGAAGAGGGGTCCTAGTAATAGTCGGAGTATTGGTTTTTGTTGGAGTGGATGTTGGGGTCCTAGTGCTAGTCGGAGTATTGGTTTTTGTTTTTGTTGGAGTGGATGTTGGGGTCCTAGTGCTAGTCGGAGTATTGGTTTTTGTTGGAGTGGATGTTGGGGTTTTTGTTAGCGTTAAAGTGGGTGTTAATGTTGGGGTTGGGGATTGTATCTCACGCAAATCTTCCTCAAAATAAATACCATTCCAAGTATCTTTATAAAGATAAGATTGATTTTCTGGATTGTATATTATTTTTTTAATTACAACTTTTTCTAAATAACCATTTTTCTCTTGAAGCAAAGAATAAACTTCGCTTCCTACGGTAAATAATGGAGTTGTAGTTGGAACTGCATCGTCTTGCATAAATCTATATAGTTTAAGCTCTAAGTAAAAAAACTATATAGTGGATATATAACTTTATGATAACTTTTAAAGAATATGTAAAGAAAATATTTGGAGAAGAGATAGTGGGAATATATCCCCCGCAATATGGCGGTGTGGGCCAATATCCACCACTAGCCAACCAAACAGGCCCAGATCAAGTATATGTAAAGGCCAGTAGAAATAGCCTCAAAAAGAAAAAGAAAAAGAAGAAGAAAAAGAGTCGATGACTCTACCGGTTTTTTAGCAAATAATCCGCATTGGTATTATGGCAAAAAAATTTATAATAGTTACAACACCCAGAAGTGGGTCTCAGATGCTATGTGAGTTCCTCGATAGTCAAAAAAGCATACGTTGCCAGTATGAGATATTTCATCCATACAAAGTAAGACCGTGTTTAAATTTATTGAATTTAGCAGAAAACAATTCAGAAGTTAGAAAAAGATGTGAAATCTTATTTGGTAGTGATCCGAATCAATTTATAGGAAACAGAAACAGAAACTTTATTGAATATTTAAAGATTTGGGAGGAGATAAAACAGTCGGAACATTTTGGATTTAAGGTATTTTTTAGTCATCACATAGGAACCAATAATAAATTGCCGCCAGGAGACCATATCGGGATCAGCAATTTTTTAAAATATATAAAAAATAATAATATAAAAATTATACATTTGACTCGTAATAATATCTTTTTGAAATATATTTCGCACAAAACAGCAGGCATTACAAAAAATTATAATTCAGAATTAGAATCAATAAAATTTCATTCAATTGGAATCAATGTATTTTACAAAGAATTTATTGAGTATAAAAAAGATTTATTAGAAGAAGAAGAAATAGTATTTAACTTCTGTTTAAGGAACAATATTGATTATCAACATGTGACTTATGAAAATTTAACAGGAGAAAATTATATTTCTTTTTATAAGAATATTATTAAATTTTTAGGAGAGGATCCCAAAAACTTCTTTGATATCAGTGGAACTCCAAAACAAAAAAAAATAAAAACTAACACCCTTACATTAAGACAAAAAGTTTTAAATATAGATAATTTTATAAACGAAGCAGAAATCGCAAATGATACGGAGTTATTAAAAAATATAAGTATTTTATTAGGTTGATTGAACTAGGTTGGTTGTGGAAACTCTTGAAAGTACTGAGATAGATGAAGTTTTTGATAACCATTATTTTTCTCAAAAGAAAATTTTAAAAATAATGCATTGTGCATTTTTCCCGAGAATCCTTTCTTTATTATCTCTCTTGCGTATTTTAGAGCAAGTTCACAATCTTCTAAAAAAACAAATTCTAAATCTTCTTCCAGCTTACCAATGAGGTATGCGTACTGCAGTGCATATTCGGGTGACTTTAAGAAAGCTTTTTCTATGCTTTTTGGCAATCTACCTTTAATTATTTTTTTTGCATAAATATAAGCCCACTTAGGACATCGGGAAAAAACTTTCTCAAGTTTAGGAGAAAGTCTTTTATTTTTTATCCAATAAGAATAATTATAAGCATATTCGGGACTCTTTAAAAATACAGATTCACACTCTTCTGGAAGAGGCCCAAATTTTTCCGCATATTTAAAAGCGAACCTGGGATCGGTTGAAATTTTTTCTTTAGTTTCCGAGCAGTAGTTTTCATAGTTGCTAAAGCCACGAACACTAAACCAGAATTCAAAATCTTCTGGTTGGAGGCGTGGTTTAATATTAATCATAAATCCCCCTTATCTCAGCCTTGTTGTTCATCCTTAAACGGCTTATCATTTTCTGGCTTGCTTAATTTCCAACTTATTTCTTTTGCCTTATCTGGCCTATTATCAAGCAGAGAGAATACCACACCGGAATAGTCTCTGCAATCCCGAAGTATAATTTCTGCCTGCTCTTTTCTTGTTAAATTTTTAATACTTTCTTTCTTTTCTTCCGCAGATTCAATTATTCCTTCATATTTTTCCTGTATGGCGTCTCTTGTGTTTTTTACCCAATCGTAAAATTCATCGGGGACATGATCTAAAATTTCATCAAAGTTTTTGTTCTCTTTTAGCATTTCCCATATTATCTTAGAATTTACACCTGTGACTATTTTATGCAATCGACAATATTCTTCATATTTTAATTTTACCCTTAATCCATTATCGAACTTTATCACAAAGCCTTCGGCATTATCTCTTGCATAAAGAGTTCTTATATTATCAAAATCTTTTATCCCATCAAACTTTTCCACTAATTCAAAATCATACTCTTTTGAAATAACTTCTATTTCTTCTCGAGATAATTCTATTTCTTTTCTAAAAACAGAAAGTAAAACTAATCCCTCGTAATCATAATCAACAACTATTCTATTTTTTTTATATAATATCTCAAAAAGAAAAGTCAAATCATCTGGCGGGTTAAAGTTTGGATATTTTTTATTTAGATGGTTGGTGGCCCAAAAGGACTGCTCTGATGTGAAACTGCCTCTTGTTGCTATAGCAACACCCCCAGAGTATTTATACGATATACCCAGGCTGCCGTCTAGTTTGTCATAAACTTCGAAATCGTTGTAATCCGGCAATGGACCGAGAATACTATTTTCAGAATATTCTTCTAAGTTATGAAACTTATCAAAAGATTTACCCACTATTTGTCCTGAAGGGTCCAATATCAGACCTCTATATTTCCTAATCTCAGGATATTCTGCCCACTTATTTTCATATTGTGCCCGAGCAGTATAATTGTAGATAAATAGTTCGTCAGTAGGATGCTTCACTACATTAACGTAACCATCATCTATTAGTTTATCTATCATATCTCTAAAAACGTCTTGTCTTTAGTTGTGTATAAAATTCTTTTAAAGCCAAGTTGAGTCAACATATCCATGCATCCTATGCACGGGCGACTATAATCAACCTCGTTTCTGCGGTTGATTCTTGTATTTATTATTGTTAGTCCACTACAATCTTCATAGCCTAATTTTAGAACTGCACTCAATTCAGAATGGGTGCCAACAATATCACTAATTTTATCTTTTTGCTTGTTGATATAATTATATTTTAAATTTAATGGATGAGTTTTTGCGCTGTTCATCCCCACAGAGATTAATGTATTTCTTTCATAAATAAAACTAAAATGGCGGCACCTATGATTTCCCCTGTGTTTGCCCGCCAAGGCATAACTAATTTCTATTACTTTAGATAAGTTCATCCTGAACATTTTAAAGCTTATAATCAAATTGTCAAGAATGTTCCATTATCTTGAATATATTTCTTGGATATTCTTGATTTTCAAGAAATTCATCAATTATGATAAAAGTAGAATCTTTTGCAATATAGACATCATAGACGTTGCCGGTCTTAAGAGCGGCAGGATAATAATCATTGTTTTCACAAATAACCTTCATGAGGTTATTTATTAAACTATTTTATTTTTTTTACTCAATTCTCATAAGAAGATTGCACCTGCCGTTAGCACAATTAGGCTTTGGAGGCAAAGACAAAGGACTATCGCCCACGGCACGACATTTACCATTGGGGCAATTTAGTCTAGGAGGGTTAGAAAAATCATTATCAACAGCACGACAATTTCCACTCCTACACCGGGATTCCAGTTTCTTACTAATCACCGTCTCTTTGATTAGCTTCCAATCAGAGTCTATTTTTTTCATTGCAAGTAAGCTCACAATAATATTGTTTGTTTCATTAACAGTCATTTTGTATTCAACTGCTATCTCGGCAAAATCATCCTTAATATCTATTAACTTTTTGTCTAATATAGATATATTAATTTTATTAGACAAAAAGAACAGTGCAATTTCTCTCTTCTCTCTTTTAGTGGAACTCACACGAAGAGAAAGATATTTATTGTGATCTTCTGCGTTTGCTGCTTCGCAAATTTCTTCAATAGTGTTGAAATAACCATTATCGTCTTGTGTGGTAGTAATTCGATCTGTCGATTCTTCCTGGGCTTTTAAGGAAAAACAACAAATAAACAGCAACGACAGGGGTGCAATTATTTTTTTAAACATTTAAGACAAATTCTCTGTGGACCTTCCCGTTATCAACCGTACCAAAAGGAAACCGAGAGGGGTAAAAAATTAAAAATTCAATCCTCTTATGAGAGATATGGAGCCTTCTAATAGAATTATTTGCATCAAAGTAAAACATGGATTGGCAAATAGATTGCGCACTTTGAATTCTTTTTACAATTTTGCAGAAGAGAATAATTTCGAATTAAGAGTTCTCTGGGGTGGGGGAGCAGGGTGGTCTGATGAGAAATTCTACGACTTGTTTCAAAAAACAAAATTAAAATTCATAAATGAAAAAGAATATGAAGAATTCAGCAAAGATAATTTTAATCTAGACAGGGTGGTTTACAAAAATGAAAAAAATCCAGACGAATATGTTCAAGAAATTGAACAAAATTCAATAATTGATTTTATTAAAAAAAATTCTTTTTGTTATTGTGGCGATTCTTGCATTGAATACATGCTAAGTTCTTTGTGGCACAATTATGGCAAGTATGACTTCATTAAAAGTTTAAAATTCAAACCAGAAATACAAAATAAAATAAAGAATATAAGAAAGTCTTTTAATAAAAATACCATAGGGATTCACATAAGAAGAGGAGACTCAACAACAAGTCCATGGAAAGACAAGTTTGGCATTTCCGATAATGAGTCATTTGTGATTAAAATAAATGAAGAAATGGAAGCAAATCCAGATTGTAATTTTTTCTTATCAACAGACTGTGAGGATACCAACAACTATTTTGTAAATAAATTTCCAAATTTATTATGGAACAAAGATAAAAAGTTTTTTAAAAACATAAATCATTTAGAAAGTAAACCAGGTCAAAAAGATGCATTGATTGATATGATGTTATTGTCTGGAACAAAAAAAATAATAGGATCAAATTGGAGTAGCTTTTCATACATCTCCTCAAAGATAAATAAAATTCCATTAATTATAGCAAAAAAACAAGAAGTAAAATTAGTTCCAAAAAAAGAAGAAACTATTTCATTGATTTGTTCTGTTAAGAACAGAACTGATATGCTGAAAATATCTATTCAATCATGGATAAAACATAAAGATATAAAAGAATATGTAATAGTAGATTGGTCCTCAGATGAAGACATATCTTACCTATCAAAGTTGGATAATCGGATTAAAGTAATCAGGGTAGAAAATGAAAAATACTTTTCAGTTGTAAAAGCACCAAATTTAGCAATAAAAAATACCTGTGGCGACTTGATTATAAAAATGGATGTGGATTATATTTTAAATCCATATTACGACTTTTTTCAAGAATATAAAATTAAAAAAAATGAGTTTCTAACAGGTAACTGGGAAGATTTCCTGATCGACAATGATATGGGATTTATTAGATATTTACACGGATTCCTTTATGTTCACAGAGAAAATTTGATAAAAATAGGCGGATATAACGAATTGATGAAAAATTATGGATATGAAGATTGCGATATATTCAATAGATTAACTGGCATTGGTTTGGAAAGAAAATATTTAAACCATAACAAACCATGTATAATTCATATGCCACATCCAGATTCAGTCAGATCTGAGAATTATGAAAATAAAGATATAATGGAAACCTTAACAGATAATTATAAAATATCTAATGGTTTAGAGTAATGAATTTTTCAATAGCTTTTTCTTTTTTCTTAAACTCAAAATCTATGTCAATTTCGCTGTCGTAAAAGCTGGGAATATTTGAAGGATAGTCTGCGTGTGCTCTTGGATTCTTTTCATCCCGAGACTCACTGTAGTGGAACAGGGGCTTAAAACTGCCCCAAGAGTGACAGCAGAGTTCGAACGCCTCTTTCTCCGATAATCCGTCCGGGTGGCATTTGTGATGGAGAAAGTCGAAAGTAATTGGCGAATTAAATTTTTTATAATAAAATCCAGATAGTTTTTTTACACTCCAACACTTTGTTTTATCGTCATTCTCAAAAACTATCCTAGACCTGCAATTGTCATCCAATATATCTAAACTAGCAGATAGCCTATCGATTATCTCCTCACAACTATCCTGATTGTTATTTATATGAAGGTTTATAGGGGAGTTATAATCAGCAGAGCATCCAATTTGATCCATAACCCAGCTATAAAAATTTAATTCCTTAATAGTTCTTGATAAAGCATTTTCATCTTTGCTGGCAAGGACATTGAATTGATCAGGGTGCAGGCTTATCCTAACACTGTTCACAGCATTATATTCTTTTATCTGCTTGAAAAGATCAATTATTTTATCATAATCCGGCAATTGCTCTAGCGATAAATCGGCCTTATCATACGTTATCAATGAAAATAAGTCGCTACTTAGCCTATAATTAAAATTACGTTCTTTACAATACTTTATAGCATTGAATGTAACATCAATATTATTGAGTATTCTTTTGCTAAGTTCAGTCACGGCCTCTTCTCTTGGAGTTTGACTAAACTTTTTATAAGTCATTCTTTGAAATTTCTTTGGAGGATCATTTTCCTCTAACGAGAGAATAATACAACAAATTCCGTATCTAATGTTCATATATAATGTATGAATTTTAAAGAGTGGATAATAAAAGAAGAATTAGAAGATGATAGCGAAAAAGCTTTTTCACAAAAGCATCAAACTCAAAAAACGAACGTTGCCAAACTGCTAGGGTTCAAAAAACCATTGGTAAAAGTAAACGAAGGAAGTTTTGCCACTCTATACCAACATCCAGAAAACAGCAATATCCTAATAAAAATAACATCCCACAAGGAAGACGTTCAAAATATAATAAGGGCTCAAAAGATAAAGAGTAGCAACGTTGTTAAAATTTATCCATGGCCAGATAAGACAAGTTTTAAAACGGTAGCAACCAAGCCAAATGAATCTCTTGCGATTTTAGTTGAAAAAATTATTGGAAAACCAATGGATTATTCAACTAATCATTTTTATATGCTTGCTCTTGGAGGACAATTTCAAAAGGCCAAAGACTGGCTGAACTCTGGTGGCAATAGAAAGCAGCAAGATATATTGAATCTATACAAGAAGAATACGGATGAAGAACATAATAAATTAGCCGAAATGTTCGAAAGTCTATTCCAACTCGAAAGATTTTATGGAATATCACTAACTGACTATCAGGATAATATTCTTGATACTGGTGACAGATACGTTATTGTTGATATGGGATATTAGAACGAAACTCAGATACGCTGATATCGCATCTAGTTTCGTGCTCATCGTAGGCATGTCTTAATTTATGCCCTACTGTCTTTTCGATCTTTTTAAGAAGCTTTTTTGTAATCTTTTCTCCAAAATAAAAACAATCTCCAACGATTCTCGCCCTTCTTTGGCAATAAGGAAGATTGATTATATTGGAGAGTGATACTTTGTATTTATTGGCTACTATTGGGGCGACAACTTCTTCCCAAAATTCTGTATGGTTTTTATCTTCTTTAACATGAAGAACTGTGTCGTCATCTAGGATATAAACAGGGTATCCCCCATCAAAGTCAGACATCTCGTTCTCCGTCGTATAGACACTTAAAAACAGGAAACCTCAAACTAAGCCCACCATCTTGATTGGTAGATTCTGCGAAATACTTTACAGTGATTGTTTTGCCGATAATCTTTTTAGGATTTTTATAATACTCTCTTCTTTCTTCTACGTTCCATCCGCTGCCTACCCTAACAGGAAACCCCTTGTGTTCTATAGTAACACAACTCAGCATTACTTCTTCTATCTCTTTTCCGTCAACAACTTGATGAATAGGTCCAAATTCAACATCCTTTACAACGTACTCAGCATCAAAGAATGTCTTGCATTTTAATAGCTCTTTTGTTCTTTTGCCTTTATATGTTGAATTTAATCGAAGCATCAAGCCTTCCCAATTACTATCATCCGCTTCCTTCAATAGCTTTTTAAAGTGGTCATCATCTTTAACGATTTCCTGATGCAATATATGAAGGAATTTATTATCTTTGGGGATATTCTTCTCAAGAAGAGATAATCTATCCTCGAGATTTAACTTTCCTTTTTTATTATAAAATTCTTCTGCACTAAGAAAATCAAATATTTTGTAAACAGGAAAAGGAATCGAATAATCCTTTTTCCTAATTAATTTCATAATACCTTGGAAGTCTTCAATGCCATCCTTGAAGATACAAACTTCACCATCTAGGACGACATTCTTAAGACCCAAGTTTTGAACTTCTTTTTCAAGAACAGAAAGCGTGGTGAAAATTTTACCTTGCCTGCTATAGGAGGTTGCATTGCCGTTTTCATCAATAACAACAATACATCGGCATCCATCTAATTTCCTGCTGGCGTAGTAGTCGCTAGAAGAAAAATCTAAATCTTTTTCATGCTTTTCAGCAAGAGCAACTTCAAACTCAGGGATGAGTCCAGGAATTGCCTTATTGATAGTTTTTTCTGCTATTCTTGTTTTAAGATCCTTGTCCAAGATATTGAATAAAATATCCTTGTGATCAGGATTTTTTTCAATAAAAGAATTCACGCAGCCAATTGCTTCGTGTCCCGTGACAATTCTTTTTCTTAGATTATCAAGCAATTCAAAGACGTCATTGAAAGATTTTCCTTTCAGTGAACCATTCTTTTCGCAAACACTGCTTGTAATATAAAACTGGTAATACGGATTGTAAACATACATCACCAGTTTTTTTAGATCATCATCTTCAAGATGAGTTTTTAATATTTTTACTTTATCTAAACTTGAAGATGTATCTTTAAGAAGATCCGATAATTTTTTTATTTTATTTAAAATCATAAATATCTTTGCAAGAAGGTGTTTTAACGGACCAACACCAAACCGTACCGGAAAGAAACAAGATCAAGAATCAGTGTTTTCTATCCAGTCTATCCCACCAACGTACCCAGATATTAAGGTTTATTTTTCTATTCTTGTCTCATGTTTTTGCCTGTATCTTTCTGTCTATGAGTTCAATTTGCTTTTTTAGCACTTCTCGTTGACGAACTAGTTCGCTCTTTTGAGTCGCATAACCAGAGGGTATCACAATAGGAGTTACAACTTGAATGTCAAGTCCATAGCCATTTTGTTCATCGTAATATGCCTTAATGTCCTCATCAGAATTGCTGATGCAGTAGCCCAGCAGATGAGCCGCAACGGACGCATAAGTGGCGTAAACAGCATAGATTGGACGGTGTGGCTCGGGAGGTGAAAACCCATGCACGTTCACCTGGGGAAAGTGGTCTTTGATGCCACGAAGAAGATCTTCGTACCACTCAATAGTAAACGGGCCACCGAGTACAGTTACTATATCTTCATCCCATGTAATATTACTATCTTCAAAACTATAGTTGTTAGCATTATATAAGCCAAGTATTTTACCCAGCGGTTTTCCCTGGGTATTAAGCCCATTAGGTTGAATCACGTAGTAGTGATTATCCTTAAACTTGGGTGGCAGCCGGGCCTTCTTCTGCTGAACAGGTGTAACTGGTTCATCGTTCATAATAGTATTCCTTTCACCAACTGATTGTGGTTACAAAATCGGGAGCCCGACAAGCCGCAGATCGCATCGTTCTCACTTCAACCGTTCCAGTCTAGTCTTATGACCCAGACCTTTGCCCAACTTATATGAAGTCGAGTTTGTGTCTGGGGCAAAAACACCACGCATAAAACAGAATACAATGGCAATAAGAATTAGGTATTCCATTATTACTTTTGACTCAACACAGTTTTAATGATGGCCAGTTTAGAACTGTTGTCCATATTGGAATCAAGAATGCTATCCAATACAGACTTCATTTCTGAAATGGCAAAAGCGGGAAAACTGGGCTTTAAAACAGTTTTCTGGGTCAGAACTTTCTTGTTCTTGTTCTTGCTCCTACTCCGCTTTGCATTCTTACCAAAACTATATTTGGCGTCTATGACAGCTTCATTCTTACGCAGGGCGGTTTTAATCGCACTACGCACAGCCACATCGCAAATATTAAATTGGGCAGCAATTTCTTTGATTGTCTTGCCGCTATTGAGCAGTTCACACATTTCAAGCCTTCGTTCCTGCTGAACCTTTCTGACTCCGGTGGGACGCTCAGGCTGAGTTCTACGATAAAAATCGTACGAACCTTTAACGGTCCATTTGCCAACACTAATTCGATTAGTTGCATGACCTTCTTTGTTCAAGATCTTAACAATATAATCCCAACTCTTCTTTGCGTTAACAAGACCGTCAATTCTCTCGTAAGTTTCTTTACGACTAAACTTATTCATAATAGCGCCCTTCTTTGTGTTATTTTTTGGAAAACTCTTTTTACGACGAACAACCGCATTTTTTGTAATCAAGAAATCATAAACAAATTCTTGATCTTCTCTTTTATTGCCTTTCCATAAGGCAATCAATTCGAAACATTCTTTTTTACTTAGATTGCAATTTCTTGAATCCAAGCCAGTGAGCAGGAACAAGTAGTATGTTTGAGATTTACTTGCAGGCTCAATATCAACATTAGCCTTATTGTCAACAACCATTACATCCATGATTATGTTCCCAATATTATTTGAGATAAAAACAAATTAATCAGGAGGGTAATAATGGGGCTTGGGCGGCACCCATTATTACCCTCCTTTTTTCAAGAAATTGTCAATAAGACAACTTCTTAAGTGCGTTTGCAGCAGAAACAATATCCTCAACAGACATCTTTTCCATAAGACCCTTGACAAGGAGCATATGCTCAATTACAGGCTGATTGCTGTAACGATTATGTCCACGGCTCTTCTTTGCAGAAAAACCCTTCTTAGGAGAAACCTTGCGACGGCGCTTTCCAGCGGCCATCACCTTTGATTTCTTGGGGATAGGGTTCTTCATCCTGCTCTTAGTTACAGAAACGAAGGTACTGGTGACTTCAATACCCTTCTCTGCAAGTTCCTTGACAATTTCAGCGGGCTTTGCCGAAGGATTCTTGGCAATAAGATCACGGATTATGCTGGTCTTATTGACCTTGGGGGCTTTCTCAGTATTTTCAACACTATCAGTCATTGAAGAATCTCCTTTGGTTAAACTAACGGAACACTACAAAATGTAGACGACTAGTAAAAATTTGTCAACAACAAATTTTCTCAAGGTTGCGGCGTCGGGGCAATGAATTCTGCAAAGTCTGAGACGCTAATTCTGCTATAGCACGAGTAAGCATCTCAATAGTTTGGACATAATTTAAGTTACGCTTGATCTTAGTGGGCCTCATACTTTCATCCTTGTAATATTTTAAGGTAAATTGCCAAGGATTAGTTTCATTATCTACTAAGATGGATTCTATATGATATTCTCTGCAACCGTATTTCTTGTCTTCCAAAGAATCTCGGCAAGCATTAGACATAAGTTCAGCTAAAATTTTTGTTACATCTATTTCCATGAACTTCTACCGTACCAAAAAGAAACTCTTTCAGTTAGAAGATCTCTCCATATAAAACTTTCTATTTCCCAAGTCGCTTATAATATCTTTGGCTAATTCTACACAAAGTTTCGTGTCTGATTCTACAACGTATTCATCTGCACAATGCTGATTGTAGTAGCCCACAGGTAGAACAGCACAACAGAAATCAAAATTTTTCCTCAATTGAACAACATCGGTGAAAGGATCCCTTGAGATATTATTGATATTATACTTGTCTAATATGCTTTCAACAGTGGAAAAAAACTCTTCTGTCCAGAGTTTATGTCCACTGCAAGTCTTGCTGAACCAGTTATTCGTTGGGGCATCAGGTTGAAGGGCATAACCTACATTCTCAAAGAATTTGGGATCCAAAGAAGATGATCCAAGCATACCAATTTCTTCTTCTACAAAGAAGGCAATCTTTATATTATCTAATTCCTCTAGCAATCTTAGGCAAACGTACACACCACATTTATTATCTCCGCCTATGCCTGTTTTTAATTTGGTTATTGGATCATAAGCAACCAATATCGGCTTATAGTCGGAAAATTCATTATATAATTCAAAAATATTAAGATTAATATTTTTGTCTACAAGATAGTCTTGATCACTGTGGACAGTATCCATATGACTAATCACGCAAGGAAAATACTCATCTTCATTTAATGATCCTTTTTGCACATAAATATTTCTTTTTTCATCAAGATAATGATACAAATCGTTCTTACGGCAAAAATCTAATATGAATTCTATGACCCTATCTTCTCTCTTTGAGACACTTGGTATAGAAAGAACATCTTTTAGATTTATCATATAAGGTGAAGAATCTTGCACATTAGAATGAATACAAAAAAACACATAAAATATGCCACAATCAATGATATCAATTGGAACCTTCGATATCTGACGTGTTATAGGTCGGAATCACCCAGTCGCTTCTACTTTTGTCGCAACTACGCCTTTTCACTTCTTCAGTGTGCCACTTACTTCTTATTTCAATACAAGCTTTTTGGATCTCGTCTATAGTAGGGTAATAATTTTTACCCGGATTCATATCTCCAATCAACTCAGGACGAAAATTAAAAGTTCCTAGTGGGAATTCGACTTTCATTGGCAAGTGAGTCCTTTCTAAAGTTTGCTTTTATACATAGAACCAGCACGATTAATGTTGAGCATTCTTGAAGATGAAGACATTATAAATAAAAGAGAATGCTCAAGCGCAGATTTCAACGTACTCTTACTTACACCTTCTTCCTCAAGAACACTCTTTAAAATTTTAATTGTATTATCCGTTGAATCAATAAATTGATCTATTTCGTTCATGTCCATCAAATAAGATTCTCCAATCATTTGATCGATTGAAAATTTACTTGCAAGATGGATATATTCTTGTTTATTCATGTTGTAAAAGAACCCAAAATAAATTCTTTCTCCATTAGTTTAAAACTATTCATTATTGTTTTTTCGCAATCTTGAATTTCAATATTGTGAAATTCTTTCCAAATTCGCCAGATTTTATTTTCAGTTCTCAGGCATCTGATGACATAATTTTTGTTATTTTTCTTTAATTCAAAAGAATAACGATTTTCTGCAAAGATCAGGAATTTTATTTCCTCATCAAAATCCTTTCTAATTATATTGTCGATAAAATTTTGCAGATCTGATTCTGTTGATTCGTCAACAAGATATCCGGCTATAACAATACTATTATCATAACTCTCGGTATACCAATTGGGTCTCTTGACACCAATTATATTTTCTCTTAAATGATCTAGTCTAGATAGAGAATCGATTTTAACATGAAGGTCTATCTTAGTTATTTTCATCTAAAAGAAACAAAAGTTGTTCTCCTCCTCATCATAAGCCTGTTCCACATAATTATTTTTGACTAGATAGACAACAATATTGCTTGCCAGTCTTACACGAAATAAATCCATAAATTTATTCAGATCTTTTTCTGGAAGGGAATACTTGCCACTCTTTGTTCTTTTGAGATTATCCAAAATTATCGATCGAATCTCTTCCTCTGTTATCATTTTCTTGAATTCAACAGATAATACTTCATCTATATTTATAGTTCTGTTGAATAGAGTTGATAGTTGCTGATTTAGATCTACAGTAAAATTTCCATTGACATCAAGAGTGATTCTCTTTATTTTTTTAGTTAACTTGTCAATATCAGAAAAGATGATCTTTTTCTTTTTCATAAATGCCTTTCAAAAAAGTTTCTCCCCCCTTCCCATTTTTACACAGGAAGGAGGGAGAAACCAACAAGATGGAACCGTACCGGAAGGAAATTTGGTGAGGTTAAAAGAAAAGGACTCTATTCGTCCTCTTCATCCTCGTCTTCAAAATCATCGATATCATCATCGAAGTCTTCATCATCGTCTTCGACTTCTTCGATATCTTCATCATCTTCTTCGGTATCTTCTTCTGCATCTTCGGCATCTTCGATATCATCATCATCGTCTTCATCATCTTCGTCTTCATCATCTTCGTCTTCATCATCTTCGTCATCATCATCATCTTCGTCATAACGATCCTCAACAACAGAGGATGAAGAAGATGACGATTTAGGACCAACTGCGAAGGTGATCCCATTATCTTTGGCAATTTCTCTTAGAGTTGTAATGCTCAAGAGTTTCTTACCATTATCGCCAACAAATGAATAGTGTTCATTTTCACCATTCTCGTTCTTACAATCGATTCCTTCTTCAAGGAGTTTCTCACGACCCTTGTGAAGTCCATGATTCCTGAGAACATCTGCGACGATCTTAATAGCCTGTGGGTTGTTGATCCACGAAGTGCTACCAGTCCCCTTGGGACGACCCTTCTGCCTAGTGTGCCCATGCTCGCCAAGAATGCTGGTGAGGGTGGGGACACTAATGCTCTTGACCTTGATAATCTCGGCTTCAACGTTGATACCATTAGAAACGAGATGACTAACAAGATCAGTCATTCGTCTCATAGAAGACGCCAATTCAAAGAGAGCATTGCGAACCTCCGCACGTTCACGACACATCTTCTTTAGTTCATGTTCTTTTCGCCCTCTGCCGTCCTTTGACATAATTACCTCCTAATTGAAAAAAAGAAAACAAACAAACCGAAGTCGAACAATATACTTTTATTTTTTAGGTTGTCAAGTTTTTTTTTTACATCCTAAGGCTTATCTGTCTTATGTATCTTGACATAACAGACAGGGACTTCTTGACATCATCTAAAACAATACTTTTGTTTTTTCCATATAGTTTTTCGGCTGTGGTCGTAGAAAAAGCATTGTCGATACCAATACCGATTATGTCAATAGACATTTTTTTACGACAAAATTCACAAACACTACCGGTGTGCTTAATGGCAGGACTTCCGCCATAGCCATATCCTTCTGGCTCTCCATCGGAAATAATAAACATAATTCTTTTATCAAAAGAAAAAGAATCCTCAGCAAATTTTTTCGCAACATATTTAATGGCATGACCATCAAGATTCTGCTGCTTGGCGTTCATTTCAAAAATACTTGAGGTATCTTGTTGATCAAAAGTCTTGTAGCAAGTAATATCAATGTCTTCGTTGTTTTCGGTTTGTGCGGTATGTCCATATATACAGACTTTCAAACCGCTGACAGATTTCATGGCCTCAGATAAAACAAAAGCAACCTCTTTTGCCAAATTTATTCTATGTCTATCCATCATAGAGCCGCTTTCATCAACTAAAAGACAGATTGCAATATTTTTCTTAGATTTTATTGTCTTTTCAGAATATATTCTATAGTCGTTATAGGCGAGCTTATGAAGACTGTTTTCATCTATGGCTCCATTCTCATGCCCATAATCTTCAACAGAAGAATCTGTATTTCTAAAAAGCAAACACTTGCTTATTGATTGAATTTCTTTCTTAAATTTTTTCAGATACTTCTCTCTCAACAATAGATTTTTCTTGTTTTCATTTTTAAAAATAAATTTTGGCTCTAACGGCTCGGCACAATTCTCGTAAATACGACAAACATAATCTTCTTCTTGAGGAGCTTCTACATCAATAGTTTTTGCCTCAGAAAAACTTTTATTTTTAACTTTATCTCCGAAAAGTTCATTATCTGTTATTTTGTAGTTGTCAAATTCCGATTCTGACTCATTAGATTCGTCTAAATCTTCTGTGGATTCTTGATCGGAATTACCGGAATTACCCGAGTTGTTTGAGTCTTCCTTAGATTCATCTGAATCTTCTGTGGATTCTTGATCGGAATTACCGGAATTACCCGAGTTGTTTGAGTCTTCCTTAGATTCATCTGAATCTTTTGTGGATTCTTGATTACCTGAGTGACTTGAATTTTCTTTGAAATATTCTTTAGCAATATCAACAACTTTTTTACTAAATTCCCACCTTTTATCGGCTGGCAAATTATCTATATCGAGAAGTTTTTTGCACTTTTCGTATAATTCAGAATACTGAAAGGGGATCTTTAGTGAATTCTCAGAAAAAAGAATATTCCAAGCAAACATAGAAGAAAAACCATCTATGTCGAAAGTTTTATTCAATAGACTTTGAATCTTGTCCTTCTCTGAGATGTAATTTTCTGAATGTTTTACAAAGTAGGGAACAAAGCCTTCCCAATTTTTAATTACTTCTTCTCTTGCAACGAACTGCTCTATTGCCTGCCAAATATTCTTGCAAGAATCGAAATCGGAACCCTTTCGCTTGCCGCCGAGCCTAGACTCAAGTTTAACTTTTTTCCAAGTATTTTTATCTACAGATCTCTTAAGTTGAGTTGCCAATAAAACTTTACCGGTAAGAGCATCTACTATGAACTCATCCTTAGAATTAAGAAAATCATCAGGACTAATGAAGATATCATTTTTACAGACACTGTTGGATTCTTCACCACTACTAAACGATACTTTTACATTCTTCTCATTTTCTCCATCATTCAAAATAATATTGGCGGATCTGTTTAATTGCCTGAGCAGAGACAAACATTTGTTCTTGTTATCTGTCTTTTCTTGATAATCAAAGATTCCTAATTTCTTTGTCCAAATACTAGTGGGAGAATAATTCACATTATATTCTGAAGAATTAAATGCCATGTCAATTGCCCCACTTTCCTTGAATCATTTGAAGGATTGCGGCTCGTTCACTCTCTCTGCCGCCTTCGCTGCTAAAATGATTGGTCAAAGTATATTCGAGTGTTGGAACTCCACCAACAACAAAATCCTGTGCGATGGATATTAGCTGCCTTGTGCTAACGCTCTTGGAGAACGAAGCATCAAGGCCCATATTTTTCTTCCTAATAGTAGTTGCTATATCCACCAACTTATTAGCATCAGACTTTGCAATGCCAGTCCTACTAATGAGCAGTTGGATTTCCTGGCTGTTCAAGAGATAATTAAGCTCAATTAGTCTTGGGAATCTATCTTCAAGAGCAAAATCTACACTGGACGCCCCTGTATATCCTGCACCTTCATTCATGGTCGCAAAAAATACTGTCTTTTTGCCAACCTTAATGATATCTCCCTTTTCTTCCAGATAGGTGAATCTCCTATCGTCCAATAATGGAAGCAAAGTATTCAAAACATTTGGAGAAGTTCTATTGATTTCATCCAAAAGAATTACATGGCCACCACTTGTGATGCACTTATCAAACTGGCTTTCTTTCCAATATACAGAGCCATCCTTAGCGGTCTTATGACCAAACCAATCTCTTGGCTCACGAAGATTAGCACAATCCATAATAAGAATTGGCATATTATATTGTGCCGCATATTGGATAGCCAATTCGGTCTTACCACAACCATGAGGACCAACTAAGCGAATATTCTGAGGGGATATCTCACTGAGCTTATCCAAATTCTTAAATAGATTGGATACATTTGTCCCAGAGATATAAGAAGGATCGGGTTTGGGATAAAATACCCCACCTTCGATCCTGCTTTCACTCAAGAACCTTGATTGAAAAGAACCATCTTTGGGTTCACCGATTTCGTATTCACCTTCTATCTCCTCAAAATTTGTAATTTTGGAATTTACAATAACTCTGAGTTCTTCAGGCGTAACAATCTTATACCAATTGCCATCCGACTTCTGAGTGAATCCACTCTTGGTTCTTCCACGAGTCTTTTCGATCTTCAAAAGATGATTGTTTTCTTTGTCGGTAAAAATATAGTACATTATTTTGTCCTTTTATTTGTAGTGTCGGCCATTCCTTGAACCCGTCGTCACCAACCGTACCAGAGGGAAACTTATGGGATTTATTTCTGCCCCATTCTTGACCAACCGTACCAGAGGGAAACTTATGGGATTTATTTCTGCCTAGCCGAGGGGCTGTGCAAATGAAAATTCTTTGCAAATGAAAAAGATGTCAGGGGTGGAAATCCTTTCCAAAATCAGTCCCCCGACTAGGCAGTGTGATTCAACCGTACCAGAAAGAAACATCCCCATTTATGGGGGCTGCGAGAAAATAGCAGATTTTTCAAGCTTGTCAAGCCCCCCTAAAAAATTTTTTCAGGAAGGCTTTTTTTTACGACAACCGACAGATCTTTTGTTCCTTTTATGAGTCTGTGCCATTTGTCTTTCGGAATGAATATCTGTCCTTTTATTTGAATTGGCAATTCATCATCAAATTGAAACATCCAATCTGTATCCTCATTGCACTCGATAATTCTATCTTCTTTATCATAATGCCATTGTAGATCATCATCTAGCACATTTTCTTTAAAAGTTCTAACAAATGTGTTGGGACTAATCTTTTCTTCTTCAAAAGGAAATTTCATATCACCATGTCCTCGAGCTAACCAGACCAACAGATTTAGCAAATCTCGCTATATTGCACGACCAATAACCAGGAGTAGTCCGATCTTTCTTTTCTGAGCACTTGTGTCTTGCACGAAACCTCTTGGCTCGGGATGGGTTATTATTTTTAATCTTTAAATTAGGATCTCCAAAACGAACTTTCTTTATATTTCCTGATGGCGATTTGACATAAACAGCAAATTTTTTGTTTTCACCAGGAGTTCTATGGGGTTTTCCCAATTGAACTTTTTTTCCCTTATACTCAGCTTCATTTATTTCGTTGTCAATAACGGGGCAATCCAAATAAATAGTTTTCCCATTATAGTCGGCTGTTTCACCTGCATCGCTGGATACCAATTCGAGGTCATCATCATTGATAGATATCATATTTTTATTATACAATTCTCTGACCTCTTTAATAAGATCAAAATATGACTCACTGTATAACCTGAAAATATTCTCCGAGAGAGATATCTTGTTATCTAAGTGATATTTTAAGTTTTCACTAACTTTAATATTCTGGACTAATTCCATAGGAGCAGGAGATTGGTTGATAAAATCTTTAAAACTAAGCATATATTATATATGGAAGAAATCAAATTTTCAGAATGGTTATTATTAATAGAGAGCCAAACTATAGCGCAATTGCTAAAAAATGACAAAGAAATAAAGTCGGACCCAGATTATCTAAAAGTGGTCAATTATATAAATAATAGAATCTTATCAGGGGTGAATCCAGGTTCCAAATACATTACCACATATATCAATTTCTTTTTTTATAATTTTTACAAAAAACTCACAAGTGTAACAGTCAACAACCCATACAATAAACCATACAATAGGGGATTCATGAGATATGCACAACCAGGTGTGTTAGCTCAACTTGGCAACCAAATAGATGAAACAATTGATTATTTAGTGGCTAATAGTGACAACAATATTTTAAAATCAAAACTCAACAACAGCCAATTCACTATTGAGATGCTAATAAAAGAAAGCGAAGAATGGCACGAAAGAATTGAGACTTCAAAAGCTAAACCTGCGGCAGAGGCTGATACATTTATGGATCTAAGTCACTTAGGATCTTCTTGGAATGGATGGAGATGGGTTCTATTAGATAAAAGATCATGTGAAAAAGAAGGCGCAAGTGCAGGTCATTGTGGAAATGCAGCAGGAAAAGAAGGCGATAACATTCTATCGTTAAGAGACACAAGTAATGTTGCATATTTAACATTCATAATTAACGACGGTGCTTTGGGAGAAATGAAAGGCAGAAACAATAGCAAGCCCTCAATAAGATTCCACCCAGCGATAATAGAATTACTAAAAAATAATATTGTGAAGACAGTCAAGGGTGGAGGATACAAGCCAGAGAACAATTTTTCTATGGATGATTTAGATGAAAGTGTAAAACAAACTCTTTACAAATTAAAACCAAGTCTAAATTACGATCTATATATTGAGCAATATTTTAACAAAGAAATATTTAAATTAAAGAATCCAAGAGAAATACTAATAAAAATACAAGAAATGTTTAATGATATTTTCGACTCAGTGGTTGGAGATGAATTGGTAGTCGATAAATTTGATAGCTTTAAAGATTTTTCTGAGAGAGCAAAGAGATACTACTCGGGAGATGTAGAAGATTTATCTTTTATGGATAATTTTGATCCACAAATAGACCACATATCAATCAAAGATGTTTTTGATCATATTTCAGACAAAAACATCAAAATCATCAAAAAAATACTAACCTCAGAAGGGCAAGAATATGATGAAGATGATATTATGGGTGCAATAAATCGCAACAAAGAATTGCTCAGCGCAGTAGAATCAGCGGGTAGACTTGGATATGAAGATGGGGCTCAATCAGACGCTTGGCAAAGAGTTACGTCCTCTCTTTCCCAAAAAGATGAAAATGGATTCTATGCAGATGTAGAAAATGCAGAAAATATAATGGTAAAGATTGCTATATCAAATCTCAAAGACATATACAAAGAGCATGCCAAAGATAATTACGAACTAAGAGAATTTGTTAAAATAGACTACACACATCCATATCATGGATATGAAGGTTTTAACGAAGACTATTTCAACGATAATTTGAGTGATGAATTACATCAACTATCTTGATTTTTCTTCTTTCTCTTCTTCTTTGGCTTTTCTTCGGAAGCGTCAGACTCAATTTCTTTTTTGGGTTTACTTTTATTGCTAATAAGTCCGGCTAAGCGTTCACGCTCTTTTTTTGCCCCCAAACCTACTCCAAAAATCTTGTCTAAAACAGCAAGTTGCTCAGAGTGGCTTCTCTTATTTCTTAATTCTTGACGTTCAATTGCCTTTTCTCTTCTGTATTCTTTATTGTATGACATAATTTTACCTTTCGTGTGTGAATCTATTATATCATTTAGTTTGTTGTATGCAAGCAAAAAAAACGCTGGATCGCTCCAGCGTTTTAAAAAATATGTTTTTTTAATTAGAAGTTATCGAGGAGAATATTCATCTTCTTGACGATCGTCACGATCATATCCTTCATCACGATCATCAAAAAACCTATTCTTCTGCATATCTTCTAATTTGGTCAGAAGAGCGAATAGGGGAGGCGGAATATTTCGACCTCTATTTTGAATGGTATCCTCATTATTTAATAGAGCGTCAGCCAACATTTTAGCCATTTCCTGATTGAAACTAAGATTGAATTCACTTTGGAACTTGTTTAATTGAAAAGCCGGAATCTTTACGAAATCCCTCTTCTCAACAATCTTCTTTTCCCTGTTTTCAAAACCGTTATTAATATAATCTCTCATTTTCATGGTAGTAACTCTTTGTTAAAAACTATATTCCTTTAAAATTTAAAATTGGCTAAAACTTCCATTCTTAGTCAATATTTTTATAAAAATCTTAATATATCACACAGGCGAGTCTCCTAGATGGGATGATTTTCAACTATTTCAAATACGAAGATAATGGATCAACAGTTCGGATCAAAATCAGGGGACCAGTCAAAACACAGTGAAATTTCAGCAATCTCTCTTTCATAGCCCAATTTTTCAACAAAGTCAAATACTTTTTTATAAGTTATCTTGCCGTGTTCTTCAATCCAATTCTCACAATAATCCATCAATTCTTTGTCTGTAGCCAAGTCTTTACCGCACATCATCGCAGCAACTAACGCAAGTGCCACATTTGGTGATTGTTTTTGTTTTCTGCAAACAGATACGCCTTCAAGCATTGGACCCATAATATTCCTCCTTTGAAGAGGATTATTATATAAAAGGGTTTATTTTTTGTCAATAAGGTTCTTTAATTTAAGCTTTTTTTGATTTTTACATTTCAAATCTGAGAGTGCGCCCCAAATCTGAAAATTCGGATTATTTAAATCTTTGCAGGTAACAACACTAAAACTTCCAACACTTTCATTTGTTATAAAATTTGCTTTTTTCCACCAATTATCTGGTATTTTATGAAAACCTTTTTTAATATAATCTATTAGATTATCTTTTTTAACAAATTCACTGCTTCCTTGACCGTCATAGGATAGGTAATCTGGGGATTGTGGAACTTTTGCTATAAATTTGGAACCTTGGTTCATAACCCTGCCATCACTGTTAATAGTGGCGGGATGTTTTTCAAACTGCATATCCACAGCGGAAACAACACTGTCCCCTATTCTGAGTTTATGAGGCAAGATGAAACTTGCCATTTCTAGGTATTCTCGGAATTGCATCAATTTATATATTCAGGCAACTTCCTTAATTTTCTTCTCTACAAGATTTCTTTTAATTAATTCTTTGCGGCCCTGCTTGGTTAATCTTAGACCTCTAGGGGTGACATAAACAAGGCTGGGCTGGTCTTCGGAATCCGCCAGCAGCCAAGGAAGAATATATTTGTCTATTTCTTCCGTCTTTTTATTGAGAAGGTACTGGAGCCTCTTCATGGCCACAGTCTTATATTTATAGAGATATTTCAAAATGGCCAGATGGGTTTCGTGCATCCCGTGTTCATCAATTCCCTCGTTTGCGGCAATGGTTCTGGCTGTTTCTTCCCAAGAAAAACCATTCATAGACCTGTGAAGTTTCATATATTTCGCAAATTCTATGGCTTTTCTTGGTATCTTAGAATTATAGTGCGCAACCAAATCGCAAACATTCTGAGGTAATTCAGGAAAATTATGATGAACTATCTGACCAATTTCTTTCTTAGTCAAATATTTAAGTTCTAGGCCACTGAATCTCGACCTAAAGGCATCAAAAACTTTACCTATGTCTGTTGTGGCTATAATCCAACAAGCCTTGTAACAGTCAATATGGCTTCCAGACTCGGTTGTTAGAATAGCATCCTTGGTTTCAGTGGCCTTTAGAAGACCCTGAACAATATTGTTTCTTAGAGCATGAACTTCATCAATAAAAATAATACACGGAGGAAGCATATAAGAATTGCTATCCTTGACCTGTTCGACCAGGGGAATATTTTCTTTATACAAAGAAATAGAAATCTGTTCCACTAAATCGTCGAGACTCGTGATGCTTCTAGGGCTAATCTCAACCAGGGGCAACTGCAACACTTTGGCGAACTTTCTCACCAAAGAGGTTTTTCCGCTACTTGCCGGGCCTGTGATGCAGAGGGATATATCCCTGCAGAGGTGATTCTCTTTTTGAAGAGCATCAAAAGCAATAATAGAAAGCTTGGATATGGCTTTTCGATTTCCCACAAAACCATAAAAAGGCGAAACATGATTGTCTGGATCCACCAGACCTTTGAAATAATCCTTATCTTCTTCAGTTATAATGTTATTAGAATTGAAAAACTTCTTTTCAAGTTGCATTTCGATGCCTTATAATTTTATTATTTTAATATCCAGCCGACTCTCCTTGGTCCAACCGTACCAAAAAGAAACAAGATCCCCTGAGAATCGGGCACTCAGAACAAGATATTCTAGGCGTGGTATTTGTGCTGTCAAGCCAAGTGAGAAAGTTGAATTGACTACTTGAAGAAATTTTATTTTTTATGTAGAATGATGATATGGCAAAAATGCGAGATGAAATAGAAATGGAAAATATTATGGAAAAACCCACACATACCTATCGCCCATATGCGACAAAAATTCCTCCAAATGAATATGGGACAAATATAAATCTGTATTATTATTATGTTTTTCACAAAAATACTCAGCCCTCTGTGTTAGAGATTAGGGTTCCCATAAAGGGACAAACCATAAATAATCTTGAAAAATTAGGGGCCAAAAAATTCTATACTCACAATTTTGAGAAATTAGAAAAAAATAAAAAAACAAACACAATTGCAGAGTTATGTTTTGAATATAAAGATGCAATGATATCTTTGTCTAAAAAAGCAAGCATACTAAATAATTTGGATTTTGGAATAGAAGAAGAGGATGAAGAAAATGAAGTTGATAATAATGAATATATTGTAAAAATTTTATATCTAGAGGAAAAGACTCTTAAAGAAATCAAAAAAAATATAGAGTATTCATTAGATGTTAAGCAAAATAGCAACATCCATCTTCTTTGCTCCATGGATGGAATGTTATCAACACAAAAATTCGATACAAAGTTTCCGCAAGAAAAGATCGATATAGAATTAAATTATGGAAAAGAAGCTGCAGACAAATATAAAAAAGTTTCAGAGTATCTCGGCAACAATAAAAATGGACTTATTTTATTCAGTGGTGCCCCAGGCACAGGAAAGAGCACTTTTATAAAATATCTTAGCCGTGAAACTACAAGAAAAATTATATACATAAGCAGCACTGCTGCTGAACAACTGACAAGTCCGGATTTCCTCAGTTTCATCATGGGGCAAAGGAACTGTATCCTTTTACTAGAGGATGCGGAGAAAGCGCTGCGAAGCAGAGAAACACAAGACAATGAAGCAATCAGTAATATTCTAAACGTAACTGACGGGATATTAGGCGACTGTTTAAATATATTGGTAATTGCCACCTTCAATACAGACAGAGAAAAAATTGATAGCGCACTGCTGAGAAAGGGCAGGCTTATTCTAGAACATCATTTTGAGCCACTATCAATTGAAAATAGCAATAAGCTATTGAAGAAGCTTGGAGTTAAAAAGACAACAAGTGTTCCAATGACTCTGGCCGAGATATACAACAATAGCGAAGAAAATTATACAAAGGAAAAAGAAGAAAAAAGAATAGGATTTTCATCTTAGATCAATCACCATAACAAGATCATCGTATCTATCTTTTATTTTTCTTAGATCATAAAATTGAATTTTATTTTTAAGATGTTCTGGTGCTTCTTCTCTCAATTCATCCAGCCAACTATAGTGTTGAATGTCCTCTAAAATTAGCACACCATTCGGATTAATTTTGCTCGAATATTCTTTTAAAAATATCTTCATACTCTCTAGTGAGTGGGGGCCGTCGTCAATAACAATATCAAAATCATTTGGAAGAGAGTCTATAACACTCTTATCATAAGCATCATTTACAACATGGGTTATTCTGTCTGAGTTTTTAATCGCACTGCACTCCGAGATATCTAGACCATAAATTTCTGCATTGATAAAATAATCTCTCCACAACCTTATACTTTCTCCATTATAGACACCAATTTCAAGAACCTTTTTGGCCGAGTTCTTTCTACTTGGGAACACCTTTTCATAGACTTCATCAATATAACAATGCAATGTGTTCTTATCGGTACCGTAGTTTTTTGATAATTCAGATAATTCACCCATTGTCCATTCCTTTTTCTACATAATATTGATAGTATATCTCTGTGTAATCTTTTGATTTATTGTTTATTTTTAATTTATAGGTATATTTTTTTCTTTTATATGGGATAGGGAGAATATTTGGCATCCTTCCATCTTTGCTTGTCACAGCCTGGCCGCAAAGAGGTCCACCCACCAAACCCACTGAAAATATATTATTTTCTTTCACAATAAGTTATTTAGGCTTTTTTTTGAATATTTTAATCCAATTTTTATCCCAAACCTCTTGAGTCACGGTTTTAGGTCTTGGGGAATCACCTTTTCCGTTCATATATTTGCCTTTCTTTTAATTCACAGGAGTAATTATTGTTTCTTATTTTCACATTCCTCTAATATTCTTTCAACCATTCTTTCAATTTGATGTTTGGATAATTTTACCTGTTTCTTTACAAAAAAATACCTACCGAAATCTTCGACAACTTCTGTGTATGTGACTCTGTAGTTATCATCTATCATATCAGCATTGATACTAATATCTGGGTACTTATTAAATATTTCCATTTTCTTCAATCTCCTTGAATTCGTCGGGATGTAAAACCAGCACCGTTTCCATTCCTTCTAGCCATATCTCATATGCTTGGGCATTTAATCTTCTAAGAATATAGCCAAAGCCATTTATTGGCTGATTGTCGTAGTTTTTGGTATCTATTAAAACTTTAATGCCACTCATGTTAACTTCAAAAGCATTAGAAAAAGACAGTAAAAAAGGAGAGGTGTAATCAAAAATTGCGAAATAGTAACAAAAATTTTCATCGGCAAAATAAAACCAAAAATCATTGGAAAAACAGCCGTTATATATGCCAGTAAAAAAAGTATAACAACTATTTTAGGTTTTGTCAAAAATCGATAAATTTGGTTCATTATATTTTTTTTGTAATTTAATATACTCTTCTTTTAAAATTATAAATCTATTATAGAGTAAAATATTTTCATATATAGAAATAGAACTAATTAATAGTCCTATAATTGACAAAAACACCCAGAAGCTGGGCATAACTCTTTTTCTTTCAATCATATCCAATAACCAAGTTTAATGATTTTGTGACTAATTCTAGACAAAAATAAACCAGTTTCAATAATAAGGTTCCCGAGAAACCCTCTTTTTTTAACAAGATGAATTTTTTTACATTCTGATTCGGCTCTATACCAATCTAATTTTTTAACTTCTATATTTTGAAGCTTTCCATCAGTGAACTTAGCCATAAATTCTACCCTACAATCTTTATTTAAATACCCATGCTTTAAATCGTGAATTATAGTATAAAATATAATATAGCCGTGATATTCAATCTTATAATCTATTAAAGCTAAAGCGTCTTCTAAGCCGTTGGCTCTTTCTTTTTCCGGGCAATCCAATCCCCAATTATCTTCGTGAAAGTTAAAGGCGAGTCCCGTGCTAAAAGGGATGGCGGAATTCTCTGCCACTTTTTTAGGATTAGCATCACGATATAAATAACCATCTTTAGAGATAAGATAGGTAAAAAGGAGTTTGTCCAAACTTTTTGTCTGAAATACCTCTCTATCCCAATCCACTTTAAAATCCTTTAATTCGTCAGAAATAGGTAATTGCCCTTGACAAATTAAATAGTCAAACATACCCATAATTAAACCTTTTTTAACCTGGCTTGAGATAAAATTATACCAAAAAAAATCAGTTTTTTCAATACATATTTATATGAATTTTAAGAATTGGCTAGAACAAAATATCAATGAGATCAAAAGTCTTGCCGGCATAGAACCAGAGAGAGACTTATTATTTAATAATATATTCAAAGATAAACTAAGAGTATTGATACCATTGGATTCAAACAAAGAACTGCAGGAATTAATAAAACTGCTTGAAAATCTGGGTTACACAGTTGATTACGGAGATTTGGTTGAAAAAAAAATAGTCTATAAAAAAATAAAAACAAAAGAAGGCGACAAAAATAGACCAGAAAAAGTAGGAAAAGCATTGCAGAGCGCAATAAACTTTAAAACACCACCATCAAATAAAGCCGAAGAATTATTGGATTGGTGGCAAAAAAATAGTTCTCATCTTAAAAATTCGCAAACAGGCGCAAGCATCATAATAAGCAGAAGCCCAATTGATCTAGTGAGAATGAGCGACCATGACAATATTACAAGCTGCCATGACCCAAAGAGATCTCATTTTAAATGCGCTAAACAAGAAGCAAGAACTGGTGGTGCTATAGCTTATGTTGTTAAGAACTCAGATTTAGCTGGTGTGGATATACAAAAATCTGAATTATTCAAAGACAAAGACAGAAAAATAGACGGAATAGTTCCACTTGAAAGATTGAGACTTAGAAGATTTAACAAAGGTGAAATAGATCTGCTGGCCCCCGAGATTAGCACGTATGGCATAGATCATATAGGATTTTACGATGCTGTTAAAAACTGGGCCAAATCCGCTCAATCAGATGTTATAAAAGACATAAACCCAGAAGAAGATTACGATAAGTTTGATCTAAAAGGCGGAACTTATCAAGACACTCCCGCAGACAAAATTTGGGGAGAATTTTTTGATAAAAAATTTGCGGGCGCAAGAAAAACTAGCAAGGATGAAAAAGAAGAACGTAAAGATCCAACTAGTGCAGATGATATTGAGGAGTTAGCAGAACAACAAATAAGAGAACATAGTGCTAACTGGAAACATTTTCATGTTTATCATGATGTTACTGATGATTTTGATGGAGAAGGCGGAGCGTATTTACATTATAGTGCAAGTGTGAGTTTTACAATACCAACCAGGGAAACTACTGATAAATTTGAAAAAGCAAGAGAAAATTGGAGGGATGGTAGAGATCTAGAGAGTATGATAAAAAGATCAATTGATATATACTCAATAAGTGATATTAATTGGGATGATCATCAACAAGGCAAAAAAGAATATCACGTAGTAAATCTATCCATAGATGATGAAGATCGTGCAAATGATCAACTCACAGCATTAGAACAATTTTTAGATTACATAGATGTTCTAGACAAAAACTATGAAACTCATGTTCAAAAAGTTTATGCAAAATTGATAAAAGAGGGTTACATGAAAAGCCCAAAAACTGATTTCGACTTTAAAAACTTTGAAGTAGAAATCGATGATGAAGAAGGCGACATCACAATGTATAGTAGCCCGGAAAAAATAGGTTATCTAAAAGATTATCCAATAGACGGACCAAATAGCTCTCCAGTTAAAATTGATCGTGAATACGACATATATCTAGGCGTGCTAAAAGATGAAATCTTTAACAACCCTTCGGTAAAAGCAATCCCATTTATTGATCCTAAAAGCATAATTTTGTACATGCCTAAAAACACCACACAAGGTTGGCACAGTGGAACTAACCGGAAACTAACAGGATATGTTTACGTTAAATTTTCCAAGAGTTTCCAGCACCTAGACTATAACAATAAATCTAAGATAATAGCCCAAATAAAACAACTTGATAAAAATTGGGATGCTTATATGAAGAGATTGAGCCAAATATTTGATCTAACTGTCAAGGGGGATTTGGCTAAGAGAGACAAAGAATTCAACACTTTGCCAAAGATAGTCAAACCAAAACCAGAGTATACACAAAAAACATTTAGTGATTTTTTATTAAGCAAAAAGGATAAAAATGTCATTTAGGTGCAAAGGCAAAGATGGAATTATACGAACAGTAGAATGGTCCAATGTAAAGAATGCATGGGTACCAGTTGTTTCTATATCTTGTGATCAATCTGAAAAATTATCGCACCCAGTAAAAAAAGAATGTAATCTATCATTATCCAATAATGAAATAGAAGAGCTTCAGGAGAGCGGGACTGAGGTTGGAACATTAACAGTAGATAAAAACGAAAATGGGGTGTTCACTCTCTATTCTGAATTTGTTGGCCAAAACGATAATGATAAATTTGTGATAGAAGGAAATAAACTTAAAAGCAATCAAATATTCTACCACAGGCCAGGAATTTCATATAAAGTTGGGGTCAACTACTCTGGGGCAAAATATCATACAAGAAAAGAATTTGATATTCTAGTAACAAGCTCAAAAGATAACTTGCGTCTGGGACTAGGTACGCAAATTCAAATCTCATCAAGCGATAATAACGTTGAATTAACTTTTGAAAATATAACCAAAGCAGGTGAGGTAACATTTGAGAAAGTAAGTTCTGAATCTAGTGAGATATCAATTTACGATATAAACACCGATGCTGAATTTAGTGGCAATATAACAATTTCATTTAATGATTCAAATATAAATCCAGAAGATGACCCCGCAATAATACATCTTAAATATTACGAAGAATTAGAAGAAGTTTCTTATGAAGATGTAACTGCAGAAGCGATAGAGGGAAAAATATCAGGCGTTGTGAATTCTTTGAGCCCGTTTATGATTGGCTCTTATCCGCCACCTAACGCATGGGGGCCAGGACAAGGACAGTGCGACTTTAGATTAACTGTTACACCACCCGAGCCCTGCCCTGGAAATCAAACCAGGGGTAACTGGGCGATAACAGAGGATGGAATAGGGCCACCAAGATTGCTTGGCGGAACATGCGGTTGTTGGGAGCCTTCGCAGATAACTATTGATCTAATAATTGGGGCTGCTTCTGGCGTGTCGGCGGCCAAAGCTGGCATTTGCGCTATAATGAAAAGCATATTTGACCTTAAAAGTATAATAAAAGGTTTAATTGCTATAGTTGATGATGCAATAGCTGCTATAAGAGCCCTGGCGACCAGAATTAGTCAATTAAGATCGCAAATGGCCGCTTTAATGGATGATATAAACAATCTCGTCGCTCAGATAAATAGCGCAATAGCCAGAAAAAATAGCCTAGATGATGAAATAAATAAACTACGAGAAATAATTAATGAGCTAAGCAAAAGCGGAGTAACGATCGATGTAGAAAACGACCCTATTTGGCATGAATTAAATAAACTAATAGATGAAGACAATAGAATACGCAAAATTATTCTAGAGCGAATGGAGAAAGCAAAAAATCTGCAGCGACAGTATGACGTAAAAGCTGAGGACGTGATTGCAAAAGAAATGGAACTAAGCACTCGAGAATCCATAAAACAGAGTGCTGAAGCTGACTTATTTATTAAGCAATCCATACTTGAAATGAATGAAAAAACCTTAGCTACTAGATTACAAGAATTAGCAGCTTCTATTGCGCTTCTCTATAGTTATCTAAATGAAATAAGTGTGCAAAAAACTTGCCCGGAGGGGGAGACCTTGAATCCATTGACTTGCGAGTGTTGCCCAAATTGCACTGGTGGCAAGGTTTTTCCTAATCCCATGGATGGATGCAATTGTGAATGCCCAGAAGGAAAAGTACCATGTTTTTCTCTTGTGGATGAAAATTGTTACGACCCTTGCCCAGAAGGACAAATAAGAGCTGGGTCAAATTGCGAGTGTATTTCCTTGACAACAACCACAACGCCAGCGCCGTGTGTAAACACGATCGACTGTGATGGCGAGCTTGTTTGCTGCGATGTTGGAGAAGGAGTTAAAAGATGTGTGTCAGAAGAGTCTTGTCGGAAAACATTGTGGTGTAACGCATATCACGAACTTGGGAATGAATGCGACTTTTCAGGAAACGGAAAAACACCGGGACCAAGACCAGGCTATAATAACCCGGGAGAATATGTTTGGGTTAATACAAATATTTCCTGTTCTGAGCAGTCCTGTGAGAATTGCTCTCATTATTGGAACGGCGCCTGGGTCATGGGCTGTGGGGGGTGTACAGGATATCAAATGTTTTATGTTCCTTGTGGGGGCACATCTATTTTCATGGATAGTCTCCCCGGATGGAATTGTGCGGCAAGAGAAGTGCCGAATTTTGACTACTGCGATGTCGCAGTAACTTGTTGTCCAGCAAACTAATCAATAATTTTCGTTATATTCATCCAGCTTAAAAACTCTTTTATAAGTATCGAATAATCTTTTATGTTTGAGTTTAATTAAAGAGCTTATGCCAATGGTAATATTTGCTATTTCATCTGTGGTGAGGTCCTCATCAATAATACCAATGGCTAACAAATCTAAATCATCACAAATGGTTAAAATACTGTTAATCTGTTCTTCTAAATATTGGTGATCCATTTTATAACCCTTATAATAGGTAACGTTGGCCAAAAATTGATTATAACAAATCAATATTAAATATCAACTACTTACCGCCTAATTTTTCTTCCAAATATTCCAAAAGCTTATTTGATTTTTCATCATTGTAAAAACAATCTAAATCTGTGCCTGTTATCTCACGATATATTTCTGGGTATGTGTCCCCAAGGACATTCATTATTGTCTGCCCTTGTCTAAGATTGTGTTTGGCCAAATATTCATCCACCATGATTTTGAATTCTGGGAACGAGATTCTCTTTAGTTCGGCCTGTTTCTGTTCGATCCATTTTTCAATGAATTTTTTAAACTCTTCATCTATTTTTTTTGATTTTTGATAACAACCTTTATCTGTTTTTTCGCAATAAAACTCAGCTTTTTTTCTTAATTTTTTCAATTCGTCTTTTGCATTATTAATAATAAGTGGATATTTATCTTTTATCTCACTATTGTTCTCGCACCACTCTATTAAACAATCCAATGGATCAGATAAATGTTTTTGCATAATTTAACTCCACTTTAAATTAAAGTATATACAAAATTTATTCAAAATCAAGAGGGCACAACAAATTGAGCACCAGTCGAGTATGCCCCTTGTCCTTCAGAGTTAATTGCTGCAACTCTGAATGTATAAGTTGAACCTAACACTAAGCTTGAAACATTTGTTGCATTCATCAGACCTCCAGATGCCACTGTTTTAAAATTATAATTGACCTGGTCACGGGTGTATCTGACAATATAACTATTTATCATTCTGCCTCCATCTGATAGTGGTGCCGACCAGGTTATACTAACGGACCCAGCACCGTTTGATCTCACAATTAAATTCGTTGGAGTACCAGGTAAGCCTCCTCTTGTTGAGGTTGGTGTTAATGTTGGAGTCGGCGTAAGTGTTAAAGTTGGGGTTTTAGTAAGCTTAATTGTTTTGGTTAATGTTTGAGTGGGAGTAGAAGTTGAGGTGGGCGTATTAGTTGGAGTGGGAGTGGGTGTGCTAGTCCTTGTTGGTGTTTGAGAACTAGTTAGGGTCGGAGTATTGGTTAAAGTTGGGGTTCTGGTCAGGGTGGGGGTTTGAGAATTGGTGGTTAATGTTGGAGTTTGCGTTACACGTGTCGTCCCAGGTACAGGCCAAACTCGCATCGTTCTGGTTAAGGTTGGGGTTTTTGTTAATGTAGGGGTTAATGTTGGAGTTCCAGTTAATGTGGGAGTTATAGTTAAAGTCTGGGTTTTTGTTGGAGTCTGGGTAGGCGTTTTGGTTTGGGTTAGTGTTGGCGTTTTGGTGGGTGTAGGAGTTAAAGTTTTGGTGGGAGTGGAAGTATTTGTTCTAGTGAGTGTTGGTGTGCAAGGATTAACAGATATGGCACTCGGGAATGGAGAGGTCGTCCTGATTATTGAGTTATTTCTATACACTGATGAGAGGACACCCCTCATTATATCCCTTTGGGATTTGGTAAACATAATCATACAAGAGTCATCAACATAATCCATATAATTCATGTATAAACTACCACAGCCCTCGACAAGTGGAAAGAGGCCCGTGTAAAGACCATCGGTGGGATCACCACCTGGGCTGCTCGGAAAACAGCCACCTTCTATGTTATTGAAATTAGGGAAAGAAGGGCATTCAAATGAATAGCCTTTTTGAGGCGGCAAATCAAATGGACTTGCGTCACAAACCCATCGAATATGCTTACCTGCCTCGTCTGTAACCTCGTTGTCGTTCCATGTGTGAGCAAGACCCAACCAGTGCCCAATTTCATGGGTCAATGTTCGACCTAAACCAAAAAATGTTCTTCCTTTTGGGTCAGTTGTTGGGCTATTGCGGCTGCCCACACTGTAGGATATAGCCACGACACCATCATTTCTCGCATAATTTGAGCCGTAAATGGAGTAATGAGGATAATAAGAATATCCTAAAAGGTCATATCCAGTTGATGGATTACCATCAGAATTATAAGAACAAACCCATATATTAAGAGGCTTTATACCATTAGCAAGCGTTAATATTGGATTTATTCCTCCTTGATTAGAAAATTTCATGCTTTCATTAAGGATCCAATCAGCGCCAGTTCCGCCAGCCGAGAAAAGTTTGGTTGAATTTGCTCTTCTTATTTGATTTATTTCAAATCTTATTCCTGTTCCACTTGGTAAATAAGGAGCAAAAACACAAGGTAAATCAACAACGTCTGGGTTGTTTCCGGAATAATCTAAATTTAACTGATTTACTTGTTCATTTAGTTTTGCATCAGTAACATTTGTCCAAGGTAAATTAGGATTAGATATTACATTAAAAACTATTGGTATGGTAACAACACTATCTGAGCTGAGAGTGACTTCTAATGCGTGAATATTAGCTGCTTTGAGGGTTCTTCTGAGAGCGGGGTCTCTCCTAATTATTTCGTCTACTCCACATCTCCTGATGTTCTCGGATATATGGACGATTTTTTCGTTTTCCATAAAATATATACGTTTTTTGTTGATTTTTTGTTATAAAACAACAAAAGATACGTCACAAGTAATGAGGGATGTGAATATCCAATATATCAAGAGGTAACAAGAAATTGAAAACCAGTCGACCATCCCCCTTGTCCTTCAGAGTTAATTGCTGCGACCCTGAATGTATATGTTGAACCCACAACTAAGCTTGAAACTGTTGTTGCATTCATCATACCTGTAGATGCCACTGTTTTATAACTATAATTAACTTGGTCACGGGTATATCTGATAATATAACTATTTATTGTTCTGCCGCCGTCTGATAATGGTACAGCCCAAGCTATACTAACAGATCCGGCACCGTTTGATGTCACAATTAAATTAGTTGGAGTACCAGGCAAACTTCCTTTTGTTGAGGTTGGTGTCAACGTTGGAGTCGGAGTAAGTGTTCTTGTAGTTCTAATTGTTCTTGTTAATGTTTGAGTTGGAGTAGGCGTGGATGTTGGAGTAGGCGTGGATGTTGGAGTAGGCGTTTTTGTGAGCCTGATAGTTTTAGTTAATGTTGGTGTGGGAGTAGGTGTTGATGTTGGAGTTGATGTTAAAGTTGGAGTAGGAGTTTTTGTGAGCCTGATAGTTTTAGTTAATGTTAGTGTGTTAGTTAATGTTGGAGTGGATGTGCGAGTAGGAGTTAATGTTAGAGTGGATGTGCAAGTGGGCGTGGGCGTCTTGGTAGGCCTTATTGTTTTGGTCAGTGTAATAGTAGGTGTACAAGGCACAGATATAGAGCTCGGGAATGGAGAAGTCACACTGATTATGGATGATTTCCTAAACCTTGTCGAAAGGAAACCCCTCATTATGTCTCTTTGGGATTTGGTAAACATAATCATACAAGAATCATCTACATAATCCATGTAATTCATGAATAAAGTACCAGAACCTTCAACAAGCGGAAATTTACTTATACCAAGACCAACGGTGAGATCACCGTTTGGAGAGCTTGGAAAACAAGAGCCCTCCACGGGGTGGCCAGAAAGATTAGGGAAGGAAGGACACCCATATGATGGACCTTTTTTTGGCGGAATATCATCAGGACTCGAATTACAAAGCCAACTGAGATGGTTGCCTTGGGCGTCCCTAACCTCATCGTCGAACCAAGTATGACGTAGACCCAACCAGTGCCCAATTTCATGGGTTAATGTGCGACCCCTACCAAACGTGCTGGAAGTGCCATTTGGTAAAAAGGTTGGACTATTATTGCTTCCAACGCAGTATGGCTGGACAACCACGCCATCATTTCTTAAAAAATCCGCTGAACCATCCTGAAAATCGGGGAAATAACTATATCCTAGTAAATCCGGATCGCTGCTTATTAGTCCATCATTATTAAAAAGACAAACCCATATATTAAGAGGCTTTATATTATTAGGAAGTATTAATATCGGATTAAGTCCGGCCGGTTCATACTTCATACTTTCTTGAAGAGCCCAATTGCCAAAAAAGTTGCCTTTCGAAAATATAAGTGTATTTGAGACCTTTCTTCTTATTTGATTTATTTCAAATCTTATTCCTGTTCCACTTGGTAAATAAGGAGCAAAAACACAAGGTAAATTAACAACGTCTGGGTTGTTTCCGGAATAATCTAAATTTAACTGATTTACCTGTTCATTTAGTTTTGCATCGGTGATATTTGTCCAAGGTAAATTAGGATTAGATATTACATTAAAAACTATTGGTATGGTAACAACACTATCTGAGCTTATCGGACCCCTAGATCTTAATGCCTCAATTTGGTTTAAATTTGCAATAAGGCGGGGATCATTTTTAGCCATACAGGAGGCTCCGCATTTTCTTTCTTTGGAGATGCGGATTTCTTTTCCATCAAGCATAGCGATAATTTGTTTGTTGTTTTCCATAAAAGTATATATTCTAGTTTATTAATTTTTGATCAAGTAGACCATACCTATGACCGGGTGGTCAGCTAAATATGACCCCTCCTTATCTGGGAGCGGATAAGTATAATGCAGAATTTATTGATTTTTAAATTAACCTATGTATAATACGAAAAAGGAGATATTATGAGCAATTTATACAGGGAAACATTAAACAATATAATTGCGGCTGATGATCTGCATTGGAATGAAATTGAAAAAAAATATACTGCTTTATCTATGGATGAGCTCGATTCGATACTCTCAAATTGTATTGATCAAGGAATAACCGATGAAGACAGCATGATAAAAATTGTTGCATGGGCAACAAACGCCAGAGTGGGGGCCTTATTATTAAAAAACTTTTTAGAAAATAAAGTAAAAATAAGTGTCGACAAAGAAGGCGAAACATATTTTAATAAAAAAAATAATTAATGCATATTTTTATAGAAACAAATTTAGATTGGCAATATCCAGCATTAACGGAAAAACAAGCATTTAACAATCACATCTATATCAAAGATGAAGAAAATATATACCTAGCTTTTCCATGGGCAACTCTTATCGATAATTTAACTCATTCAAAAGAAGGAATAAACTTAAAAAAATATAGAGAACTCATATTTGAAAAAATAGAAAAATTCAAAGGTAAAAAAATTCATACGGTTTGTCAGCATATTAGCTGGAGATATATTGAGAATCTTTGGAAAGAAATAGGGGTGTCAGATGTTCATCTATCACACTGCGAAAAGAACAATCGATCAGACAAATTTAATTTTCATTCCTGGCCATTGATAGCAGTTAATTATGAGAACCTAGACCGGCGGGAAGGATTAATAATAAAAAATAATAAAGATAAAAAATATATAACATCTTTTATAGGATCAAATTCAAAACAATACAGGTCAGATATTAGATTGAAATTAAAAGAATATTTAGAAGGAGTCGATGGAACTCTTTACGAATTAAAAGAAAGATGGTTTTATCACAAAATAGTATATGGAAAACAAATCAAAAAAGAAGAGCTAGAAGAATCTTATTTAGAGGAATATAAAAAAAACACAAAAAAATACAATGAGATATTATCGGATACAATATTCTCTTTGTGTCCAGAGGGTACTGGGCCAAATACTCTAAGATTATGGGAGAGTATGTCTATAGGTTCTATACCAGTTATTTTTTCAGATGAGTGGCAGCCTCCGATTATAAAAGAATTTAATTGGGAAGATATTGCAATATTCATAAAGAGAGAAGAGGCTATCAATACATTGGAAATACTAAAATCTTATAATAATGAAAAAATAGAATTCATGAAAAATAATTGTTTATCAGCTTATTATAAATTTTCAAAAATGAGGTGTTTTTGATGAAATTAGATTTTTACACCTCGTTTAACCCAAGAGATGTTGGGCAACAATATAAGAGCTGGCTACTTTTTGCAAATAAAATATATGCGGTACAGGACCCATCAGAAAACATAGAGGTTAACTGTGAAAAGATATATAATAAGGCCGCTAATTTTGATGGCAAAAAATTCCAAAGAATTAGAGATATAATAAGAATAGGACAAAGCCAGTCAGAATATTTTTGCATAATAAATAGCGATATAAAGATTCAGCAAAATCAAGAAAATTGGAATAAGATAACAAGCAAGTTGGATGAAAACTCTATAGTTGTCGGACACAAATATGATTACGACGAAGGAAAAAACCCAGTTCTAAACTGGCATGGTTTAGATTTCTTTATCTTAAATAAAAAGATTGTTTTTGATAATGATAAGTTCTTAATGGGCCAATGTGCATGGGATTGGTATCTTTTATACATATCCACCAAACAAAATCTAGATGTGTACTTAATAGATTTTCCATTTTTATTTCATAAAATGCATAGTCCTTACTGGAATATTAATAAGAACAATTATTTAACAGCGCAAGATTGGTTTCAAGAAGCAACAGGCATTGACAGAAAAGAAAAATTCATAAAATTCAATTTAAATAGGTATTTAATAAACAAATGCAAAAATATATAAACGATTTCGTAGATGCAAGCACACACCTTTCTTCAAAATTCAATAATGAAGAACCATTTGCTGCTGGCAAAATAGGATGCAATGAGTTAAGATGTGTAAAAAACTATTTTGAATATCATGAAAAGGGGCAGGAGCCGGTCTGGACAGAAGAAGTTGAATATAAGACATATTATCAAAATGGTATTTTTCCACAAACAACAGAAGCAAAAATCAGTTTTATAAATGAATTAATTTATTGCATTAAAGATATGGATTGTCTTTCGCTTTGGTCCCCATATGACATCGAATATGAAAAAAGATTTATAGAAAAATATTCACCAAATTCTACATTAGTGCCATTAAGAAGCTTGGAACCATATTATTCAGGAATTCCTTGGACCCAAAATCTAAAAGATAAAAAAGTTTTGGTCGTAACTAGTTTTCCGGAAACAATCAGAAACCAATATAATAAAAGAGAAGTTCTATGGGAAGATAAAAGAATTTTGCCTAAATTTGATTTAATCACATTGGGTCATCAGCACTCTCCAGGTGTCGGAGAACCAAGCAAATATAAAGATTGGTCCGAGATGATAGCAGACATGAAAGAGCAAATGAACGCCATAAACTATGATGTGGCATTAATCGGTACCGGTGCCAGCTCACTACCCCTTGTGTCTTTCGCCAAAACTAGCGGAAAAAAGGCAATTCATCTTGGCGGAGCATTGCAGATACTTTTCGGAATAGCGGGATCTAGATGGGATAGTAAAATTATTGGACAAGTATTTTACAATAAACATTGGGTTCGTGTATTAGAAAACGAAACCCCAAAAAAATATAAAATGGTTGAGAACGGTGCTTACTGGTGATTGAAGACTTCTTTAAGATAAAACATATTGTGATATTTTATTGTATTCTTGTAATATTCTAAGCTATTTTTAGGATCAGTAAAACCCTTACCTATAATCAAACCATTTTCTGGGTTGGGGAGAAACCCATCGATTTCAAAAAATTTAGAATAGTTATTGACAAGTAACAAACAATGCTTGTCAATAAGTAGGCAATCTCCATTCTTCAAATCTATCTCAGTATGAATTTCACAATTAAGAAGATTTAAAATTTGTCTAATATCACCTGACAAATATATTTCAGATAATTTTTCTTCTCTGCTACTGATCAAATAGGCTATCATCTATCAGTAATTATAGATGATATAGGCAAAAAAATCAATAAAAACCCTCTCATTTTTTAGACGAGAGAGTTAAATAAAAATAAAATTAAAAGGATATGTCATCCAATAAATTATTCTTGGTTATTCTTTTCTTCAAGTTTAATTTTTTCTTCCAATAATTTATTGAGTTTCGAAATCTCTTCATACACAAAACTTGGATTATCGCAAAATTCAGAACAAATATAACTTCTATGGTCGGCAATTAAGTTTTTGATGTCTTGAATTGTTTTTTGCATATTAATTTATATTAGTTAAACCAGTAGTTTTCGTGAATCCAACTTGGTAGTAAGTTTTTCCGCCATACACTAAGATTGTCTGGCTAGATTTAATATTACCCGGATCTGTTGTGACTGCACTGCCAGTGAAGGCTCCGGTTGTTGATGTAGGTAGTGCTGTATTATAGGTTCCATCCCATGCACGTATATTCATCTCAGAGGCAACTCTATCTATCCTAGAGGCCAGTCCTATGGTACCATTTCCAGCAAAAACTAAACCTATTATTTTCCTGACCCCGGATATATCTGCGAGTAATGCCGAACCAGAATCTCCCCCTAAGGACGTTCCATTGCTACCATCTTCATAGCCATATTCTATCAAGTCTCCCCACACAGTAATATCGGCCTCTTCTCCTACGTTCGAGACATTAGACCAACCACCAACTGATCTTACACGAAGTCTACATGTTGCTGTGTCAGCGTATCCCTTCGGACCAGTGGTTCTTCCAGTGCTGTATAATCTTGGATTAGTGTTCAATAAGTTATCTATTTCTAAAGTTGTAGCAAAATCTAGAAATCCTGCGTAGTCTGTTGTTCCTATCGGCTGCCATACTTTATAAGAAGCAGAAGAAGATATCGCACCAGGATCCATAACCATTAAAGCAACATCTGAATAATTGTATGTGGGCGATGGTGCCACAGGTTGATATCTCTTAATAAAAGGACAAACAATTCTCACAGATGAACCAGAGTTAATTAAGGTTATAGCGCCCGGGTTATGGTTCTTATTGTCCAAAATCCAGTTTCTTGGTTCGAATGTATTATACGCATCTGAGTTCTCAGTAGCCCAATTTCTGTTTGTGGCAAAATATCTTCTATGACAAACAACGTGACTATTTGTGACACCAACTATCTTGTTGTCAATGTTATCTACACAAAAAAAACCAAGCGTTCCCAAACTAGCATAATATGAGTTGCCCACATTAGACCACGATGTTGGGTATTGAACTATTTCTTGCCCACCCCTCATAGGCAATAATGCAGACCCACCGTTTGGCCAAGGAGCCAGCCTTGTTATATCTTGAACAGTTGGACAAGGATTTGTATTTGCATTAGCGGAATTACAATAACAAGAAACAAATTCTGCTCTTTTGGCCTCCATCACATCAGTGAGATAATATTGATCTCCGGCTTTTATTGTCTTTGGCAGTATCTGATCACTAGGCAGGTCGGTTTCTGGTATCTTAGCATCAACATTAAAAACAATACCTATCACATTTGTTTTTAGGCCATTTTTATATTTATATCCCAAAGATACTCCGTGAATATTATCAGGTGTTTCACGATGTAATCTTTCTATTTCTTTTTTTAATTCTTCTGTTAGTTGCATAGTTTTACCTCGATTATACGAAAGAAACCCAGAGAACTTTCAAACTTGGATTTGCTGCAGATGGAGTTTGAGTTCTTGTTAATGTTGGTGTCAAAGTTGGTGTGTTAGTAGATGTTCTTGTTAAAGTTGGTGTGTTAGTAGATGTTCTTGTTAAAGTTGGTGTGTTAGTAGATGTTCTTGTTAAAGTTGGTGTGTTAGTAGATGTTCTTGTTAAAGTTGGTGTGTTAGTAGATGTTCTTGTTAAAGTTGGTGTGTTAGTCGGGTTATTTGATGTCGTGGTATTTGTTAAGGTTGGTGTTAAGGTTGGTGTTAAGGTTGGGGTTGATGTCCCAGTTGGAGTCAAGGTTGGAGTATTTGTGAAAGTTGAAGTTGGCGTTTGTGTTAAATCGGGATTTATTAAAGTAGATGTAGATGTCTTTGTGATTGTTGGAGTTGAAGTTAATGTAGAAGTATTGGTTGGGGCTGGTGCCTGTGTGGGGGTGGGAGTTAAAGTCCTAGTTGGGGTAATAGTCGGGGTTGGAGTAGGAGTGTTTGTTGCTAATAAAGCGCAATTATTCCAATTAATTGTAGATGTAATAACAGAGCGAGAGGTGTTATGATCCCATAGAGTGCCTACCTGAATAAGGGCAGCAGTAACTCTAAATCGGTGATCTCCTAGAGCTCTACTTATTTGAAAAGTGCGGGATACCCTGGGTATGGTGCCCAGATTGGGGCCACTATAAAGACTTGCAAAAAATGAATCTTTCTCAACCCAATTAGAGCCTGGGTCTTCGGCATTGTACATTGCCTCTATGACATAAACAGTCATCCAGTTAGGTATATTACACAAATAAGTTGGATATTCCCAAGAAATTGAAGCCAATACTGATGAGGAAGTGTCTCCCGGGTTTACACATTCTATGGCTATGTTCTGTGGGATTTCCGGCAGACATAACGGAGAGATTGTTGTTGTCGTTGTTGTTGTTGGGGAAATAGTAGTAGTTGTCGTAGTAGAAGGAGAGACTGTTGTGGTTGGAATAGAGGTGGTTATTTCATCATATTCACAATCTATACTTAAAAATAAACTACTAGGTATATCTTCTATACTATTTATAGAACAATAAGATTGCGGAGCAGGAGTTGTGGTTGTTGGTCTAGTCCAAGGATCCTCTGGTGAACAGCCTGATATTTTTCCATGAAATATTGGAAGATTAATTATTTCTTGTTGCGTGTAATATTCAGCAAATAACTTAATTTTAGAAACTCTATTGCCGATATTTTCAACAGCAGTAATATCATCATCTACAAACAACCATATATTATCATTTAACACTACATTGCCTGCCGTGTCTGTAAATTCAAATTGTTTAATTTTATTTAAAAATACACAAACATTTTTAGTATTTTTATTTCTTGTGATGACCAGTTGGTTATAATCATTGACTTCGAGTTCAGTTTGACCTACGTAACCTCCTGGTATATATGATATATAAAGATTTGCTCCATTATCATATATATAAATTCCATTATCTGAAGATTTGCCTTTAAAATCTATTAATTTACCAAATGTTGTGTTGTCTGGCTCTGGCTTGAACACCAACTCAAGTGTGTATTCTTCCATGTTGCAAGAACATGGCATTATAGTTGGCGTTGGAGTTAAGCCAAACGTTCTTGTGAGAGTTGGAGTTGGATTTGGTCCTGATGACCTAGTTAGGGTTGGGGTATGGGTTTGAGTTTTTGTTAAAGTTGGAGTCGAAGTAAGTGTCGGAGTCGAAGTTGGAGTTTTTGTCAACCATCTTGTTGCGGATGGGGTGGGAGTTAAAGTTGGTGTTAAAGTTAGAGTTGAAGTAAGCGTTTTTGTTAGAGTTGGAGTTGAAGTAAGCGTTTTTGTTAGAGTTGGAGTTTTTGTTAATGTTGGGGTAAAAGTAAGTGTTGGAGTAGAAGTAAGTGTTTTTGTTAAATCGGGTGTGGAAGTAAGTGTATTTGTTAAACCAGGGGTAGAAGTAAAAGTTAAGGTTAAAGTTGGAGTTGGGGTGAGGGTTCTAGTTAAGGTTGGAGGGCTTAATGCACATTTTAAACCATAAAAAGAGACGTCTCCGGCACTAATATAGTCAAAACCACTTCCTATTTTTCTCCCAACTCCGCCTAAACTCAAGGAATATATATCACCGTCATTTGTTAACAATAAAAAGCCGTCGCTGCTATTCTCCAACCCTCTTATCATTTTATAATTATGATCGCTAAAAACAAGAGCTTCAGTATCTGGACCTTGCAACAAGTATATAAAACCGTTAGACTTGATTCCAAATGGCAACTGGTGAATGCTAATATCGATGTAACCACCCGAACCTGCTTTATAAAATTGTGAATTAGAAAGATTGCCAATATAGGCATTTCCATCATTTTTTAGTGCCACATAATCAATCTCGCCAGCACAAATTTTTATAAATCCGCTATCAATCGGTCCGGTGATTATTTGGTCAATAGAGATCTTATATATATCCCCATTAGTCTTTAGTGCCACCGCTCCGATTTCACCACAACTAACAGCCGAAAATTCACTTCCTATTTTTGTAGGAACAATTGGGAGTTGTGAGCCTGCGTAACCTCCATTGCCCCAAGCATACAAATCTCCATTAGATTTTATTGCAAACGATTCAGCAGTGCCACCAGAAACTTCAATAAAATCTGTGCCTATTTTTGTTGGTATTGATCTGTCAGTGGTTGTGCCATCTCCAAGTTGACCATTAGAATTATTTCCCCAAGCATATAAATCTCCATTTGACTTAATTGCTAAAAAATGAGTATGATTTTCACCAACGGATAGTTTGGAAAAATTTCCTATAAATGTTGGGGTGTACTTATTAATAGTTGTGCCATCTCCAAGTTGACCATTAGAATTATTTCCCCAAGCATACAATTCACAAGGAACCAAGGTTTGAGTTGGAGTTTTTGTTAAAGTTGGCGTTAGGGTAAGTGTTCTAGTTAAACCTGGGGTTTCTGTTAAAGTTGGAGTAGGCTCAATAGTTGTTGTGGTGGTACTTGTTGTGGTAGTACACTCTGAATCTAATACGGTTATGATATCATTTACAAAACACTGACTTAATACAACCTCGCCTTCTGGACTTGTAATTCTGAACCAAGTTATTCCATCATGACAGCCGGTATGACGACAGTTGCCAGGACCAGTGGTTGTGGTTGTAGTTGTAGTTGTAGTCGTAGTTGTGGTTGTGGGTTCAATTGTAGTAGTGCAGACATTATCAGGTCCTGGGTCACAATTTATCCTAGAGTCATCACAGGATTGATATTCTGAAAAAACTGCAGTACTACTTCCTGCTGGAGAGCAGCAAGGACACTTATAGCAAATCGGGTTACTTGGGTGGCCGGCTATACAAGTCGTTCGGCACCAACAACAGTCACCTTCCCAGTGACCAGTTCCAAAAAAATCATCATCTATTACAAAATAACAAGGACCTTGAGTTGTAGTAGTTGTTGTTGTAGTGGTTGTTGTTGTGGTTGTAGTTGTGGTAGAAATAGTGCACGTCGCAACATTCCCTGCAATTGCAGGTGGACCAGAAGACAACATGTCTACTCCCTGAACGTCGGTACAACAACAACATTGTAAGAAAAATTTAAAAACTCCATCTTCTGCGACGGTGCCCCCTGGCAGTACTGACGACGAGATCTTATCACCAGTGACCTGGTTGGATCTACCTACTGGGCAATCATTATTTAAATTTACCTCCATGATCCAGTTATTATTAACATATAAATTAAAACGAGCTCTACTACAGGCATGACCTCCAGGACAAGGACCATCAGTATCGCTATACATTGCTTCAACTAAATAACCGCTTAAATCGGGCAAGCCGAAGCACACCGGGGGAGGAGTTGTTGTAGTGCCAGGAGGAGGAACTACTATGCAAATCTCGTTAGAACAACTTCCAATGGGAGGGCAATCACAGGCGATGAGCACGCTGCCCGCTCCGTAATGACAACAATCCATTTTACCTAATGTATATCCAAAATAACATGAAGTGATGGGGTCTTGAATTCTTGCGTAGGCTTCCGGTCCAGCCAGCCATTCACAACAATTTAACAATGGATCTGGGCACCATGCTCCACAATCAACATCTGAGTCACCTAAAGGCAAGGAAGCACAAGGAGATATTGTGGTTGTTACGTCTAACTTTTCTAGTTTTTTTTCAATTTCTTTTGACATTATTTAATTACTTTTGGTAAAGTTATATATAATTAAACTAGTCGAAATTAATGTCTAATCACAAGATTGTATGTTTAAAGCTAAGGAGGACAATCTCCCAAGGATGCCGCACAATATACTTGACCTGGGCAACAAACCCAAGTAATTTCCGGACAGCAACCACAGTTGCCAGCGCCATCTGAGCAGCATTTATCTGTCAGGGGGTTGGAACAAGGAAAACCTCCGCAATCTTCAGTGGTACAACCTGAAGAAGAACTACAACAATCCATTTTAAAACAAACATTAGTATTTTCAGTAGGACCTGGTATATTAACTGTGGCAAAAACCAAGTTATTTTTACATCTAACATCTTTTGCATAAATGTAAGGCGCTCCAGCGATACTGGCTTTGGCTTCACAACAGTTAGTCTGATGGTCTAATGTTAATTTAAAGGTTTTGTCGCCATTGCTAAAAGTTTCTGATATTACAATGTCGGTAATCAAAATATTACAACAACTACGATCACAATAACCCTCTAAAATATTAAGATCTGTGTATATTCTATTCTCCGCAGGGGGGTTCTGGTAGCCGTTTAAACCACTAACCCAGTTTATTCTTAGAGCATCTACACAAACAAAATTATCGCAAGATTGACCCTTGGATCCACCTAGAAGACAACATCTTAATTTAGATCCCGCTGATCCTAACATCATATCTGGATCTACAAGGGTGTAGAGAGTTTTTACTAGTGCTCCATTTGAAACATATTGACCATCTACCACAGAAGCAATCCCGCCAGAATATAATTCATATTTTACTTTAATGAAGCCTATGTTTATTGCATCTTTCTCGGTTTTTTTTAAATTGTGACTCCATTGGGCTTTAGGAAGCAATAAAATATTGTCGGCAGTCGGGAAATCACTTGTTATACTATTGGGGCCACTTATACGAACAACAAAAGATTCTTTGCCAACACCTGTGTGGTCTCCAGCGTATTCAACATAATTGGCTAAATTATCAGTGCAGGCTCCGACTGGGCCGATATAATTGGCGCAAACTGAATTTATATCGCTACTAGGGCAACCGGGCGGGTAGAATGTGTGGCTGCTATCCGATATATCAGCAACTGTTAGTGTCGTATCCAGACCATTAATTCCGCTGGTGGTCCAATCAATTTCAACTATGATGTGATCAATAATATTTGGCATATTTTATATATGCCTTATAATCGGGAAAGTTATAAGGATAAAAAATCAATAACCAAAATATAAATTGCCCAAAACATCAAATTTTAATGCACGATAGATACCAAAATTAATGGTTGACGAAGCTGAGACCTTCCTAAATCAGGGCTGATCGTTGTTACCAACTTTTCGCAATACTGAGTAGAAAGGACCATGTGATACTATTAAATACCTGCCGTTATAAGGAGTATAAGAAGAAGTAGATCCAGATGGAACGTCTTTTTCAGCATCTGAAATAAAGATATATGAATTAACATTAAATCCGTATATGCTTAAATTCACAAGATTTATACTTCCGTCCCAAAGACACATGCTGATACCGACCTGATAATCATTGGAATTCTGAATTTGACAATTTAAGAAAATATTACCAAAAGTACTTGCTCCTACCGGTTTTGCCTGACATATATTGGATCCAAACCCTCCTATAAATGTATTTGCAGAAGTGCCGCATTGAGGTGGATCATTAGCACAAATATCATCAGTTATAACTGCTCGGCAATTTACAGAACCACTCACACAAACAAATGGATCTGGGGCTACGGTTGTGGTGGTTGGAGCAACAGTGGTTGTGATTGGAGCAACAGTTGTAGTTGTGGTTGGAGCAATAGTTGTTGTAGTGTTTGTGTTATTAGACTTTATACCCAGACTATCCCCAATACCGGCAATTGCGGTGTGCCATGTATCCGAACCTACCTGGGCAATGCTGCCCCAGTAGGGGGCTGAGGGGTCACCCTTTCCAAGTTGTCCTGATCCATTAGCCCCCCAAGCCCATAATGTTCCATTAGTTTTTAGGGCAACAGTATGAGCTGTTCCAGCGCTTATTGATTCCCAATCATTATCAGAACCTATTTGGACAGGAGAAGTTTTATCGACCCAGGTCCCGTCTCCAAGTTGGTGTTGTCCATTATATCCCCAAGCCCATAGTGTTCTATTAGTTTTCAGGGCAATGGCAAAATTTCCTCCAACACTTATTGATTTCCAATCATTGTCGGAGCCTATTAAGGTAGGGGTGTCTAATGTTGATCTAGGCGGTCCGACACCAAGTTGACCAAATTCATTATATCCCCAAGCCCATAGTGTTCCATCATTTTTTAGAGCAATGGTAGAGTTCTCTCCCGTACTTATTAATTTCCAATCACTGCCAGAACCTATTTGGATGGGAGAGAGTTGGTTGGGAGAAGACATTCCATTCCCGAGCTGACAGAAGCGACTCAGCCCCCAAGCCCATAGTGTTCCATTGATTTTTAGGGCAAAAGCAGATTCTCCTCCAGCACTTATTGATTCCCAATCATTATCAGAACCTATTTGAATAGGAGAATTCTTGTTGATCCCGGTTCCGTCTCCAAGCTGACCCTTTAGATTATTTCCCCAGGCCCATAGTGTTCTATCAGTTTTTATTGCAATGGTAAAATTAGATCCAACACTTATTGATTCCCAATCACTGTCAGAACCTATTTGGATGGGTGATAATTTATCAACAACTGTTCCATCTCCAAGTTGGCCAAATTCATTATATCCCCAAGCCCATAGTGTTCCATTAGTTTTTAGGGCCATGGTGTGTGATGCCGGGTTTGTCCCAGAATTAGCAATTATAGATTTCCAATCATTATCAGAACCTATTTGGATGGGTGATGATTTAGCTAAAACTGTTCCATCTCCAAGTTGTCCCTTCCCGTTATATCCCCAAGCCCATAGTGTTCCGGATATAATCGCAGGAGCAATTGTTGTTGTTGTTGTAGTTGTAGTGGGGCAACTATATTTTAGTCCATAACTGGTCCAGTCCGATGTAGCTATAGAAGAATAGCCCTCGCCAATTTTTATTGGCGTCGAGGATTGACGAGATGTCCCTGCTGCTTTGAAGTTGCCTCCCCAAGCATATACGTCTCCGTTTGTTCGCAGAGCCAAAACAAAATCCTCGCCAGTGCTAACCTCTAGCCAATCACCTTCAATTATTTGAAAGTCTCCAACAACATCATCCGTGACGTACCAAACATGTAACTCTCCATTATTTTTAATCGCCGCCAATGACGGGGTGTATTGTTGCTGGGCGTATCCATTCCACCCATGTCCGGGAGCCATTACTTTATAACCCTCTCCCAATTTTGTTTTTATAGAAAAATTATAAAACTCATCATAGGCTATCAGATATAAATCACCATTGGATTTTAATGCAATTCCACCTCCATCTCCACTGTTTACCGCAACTATATCTTCATCTATTTTAGTTGGAATATAATTATTTGGCCCAAACTTTGGGCTGTTTATGGAGTTATACCACCAACTATATAAATCTCCATTGGACTTTATTGCAAAAACAAATTGTTCGCCAGCTGAAACCTTTTTGTAGCCTTCACCTATTTTGGTTGGAGTGTTATAATCTAGTTTGTTATCGCCAACAACATCTCCCCATGCATATAAATCACTATTGCTTTTTATGCCAAAAGAAGCATACGATCCCCCACTCACTTCTATATAATCTTCTCCGATTTTAACTGGGTTAAACGAGTCAGTTCTGGTGTTGTTGCCAATCTCTCCATATAAATTTTTGCCCCAAGAATATAAATCTCCATTAGACTTTATTGCTAAGAAATGACTGTGATTCTCACCACTTGATAATTTAGCAAATCCATTTCCAACCAATTTATGACGAACTTGGCCACCGGAAAACCCAGGGGTTTCAAATTGTGTTCCATCACCAATTTGTCCAAACAAATTATTTCCCCATGCATATAAATAAATATTACAATCATTGGGATTGACGGTTGTTGTTACGGGAGCTATTATAGAACGAGGAATATCTATAAAAACAGAAATAATATTACAATCATCTGTTACTGAATTACAACTACATGAAGAAGGCAAAGACTGAGTTATACAATCCTTTATTTGGGATGCTGCAAAAATTTGTAATTTTGTATTTTGTCCACTTTTATACCCGCCATAAACAAGGGTATCGTTATATTCATCCCAAAGATCTCTTCCTATTTCATCATAAAGGGTAAGAGTGCCATCGGAATTCATTTTATAAACATCGCCGCAAATTGTAAAAAGATATATATCTTCACCTGCTCCACCCAGACCTGTGACTCCGCCATAGCCAGCACGGAAAGAGTTGCAACCAATTAATGATGTTGTTATATCATAGTTTTTTTCCAACAAACCAGATTCATAATCATACACTAGTATGTTCCAAGATGGGCTTGTAATCATGCAACCGCATGAAACTATTAGCTTTCCATTGCTTGTAAGGCATATATCAGCAGCACTACTTAAGCTGCAGTTTGTTGGTAGTTCGGCACGCACGGTCACAGAACTTGTATTGTTTGTGTCAACTCCAACTATGATTCTGCCACCGCCTTCTGGGTATAAGGGATCCTCTGCTTTGGTTGTAATGATAGTCTCATCTCCATCGCAACTCATTCCAAAATTAGGCACAGAATCAGATAAAATTAATTGCCTTTTATATGACATTGTGAACGGTTCAAAGGACTCGATATCCCACTCAGTTATTATTGAACCATCACAATATCCCCCTATGCCATGTTCAAAATCTGGTGGGTGGACACCATTGACGGGTCCAATCCAAAATTTGTTTTTAGTATGAGCTATATCGATACAGTTAGGATTTGTTGGAAAATAATCTCCAAGAATAGGGTCTCCCCATACATCGTGACTTATTCTAGTTGATTTTTTAGAAGCTATATCATATTTATACAAGGCTAAATTAGGAAGAACCGTCACTCCGTATGGAGCATGAGGACCTATGGCTGCACCCAAATACAACATGCTAGAATCTGCGCATGGGGGTGATGTTGTAGTGGTTGTAGTGGTTGTTGTAGTTGTTGGGCCTGAAGTTGTAGTTGCAGGGCATTCACAACTACGATCACAATAACCCTCTAAAACAGTAAGGTCTACATATATCCTGTTCTCCGCAGGAGGGTTCTGATAAGCATCTAAACTACCGGTATCCCAGTTTATTCTAAAAACATCTAAACAAACAAAATCATTGCAAGATTGAATTTTATTGCCACCAACAAGACAGCACGACAATTTAGATGACCCTAGTAGCACGTCAGGATCCACCAGAGTATAAAGACTTTTAACCAGAGTTCCACTTGAGATGTATTGCCCAGACACTACAGAAGCAACTCCACCAGAATATAATTTATAATTAATTCTTATAAATCCTACATTATTTATAGAGCCTCTTTCTTCTTGACTCAATATGTGACCCCATTGAGCTTTTGGAAGCAAATCCAAAATAAGCGCCGATGGAAAGCTGCTTAATATATTGTCAACACGAACAACAAAAGATTCTTTGCCAATCCCTGTATGATCTCCAGCATATTCAACATAATCAGCTAAATTATCAGTACAAGCTCCAACTGGACCTGTGTAATCAGCACAAACTGAGTTAATATCAGAATCGGGACAGCCGGGAGGGTATAATGTTTGTCCGCTATCGTTGATATCTGCGACCGTCAGTGTTGTGTCTAGATCGTTAATTCCACTGTTGGTCCAATCAATTTCAACTATGATATGATCAATAATATTTGGCATATTTTATATATACTTGCCAAGATAAAACTAAGGGCAATCACCCAAGGATGCTGCGCAATATGTTTGATCTGGGCAACAAACCCAAGTAGTTTCTGAGCAACAACCACAGTTACCAGCATTGTCTCCGCAGCATTTATCTGAGGGGTTGGGGCAAGGAAAGCCTCCGCAATTTTCAATCGTACAATTGTCAGGCGGGGATGTTGTAGGCGGGGATGTTGATGTTGTAGGCGGTGATGTAGTAGGCCCGCATTGCGAGGGATCATCACATCGGCCAACTGTGGTCACCGAACCAGCAGAAACGCAAGCGTTGAATATTTCAACCCCATTATCAAGAATTTGAACCCATTCAACGGTAGTGTGACATCCAGGAAATTGAGGATCTATATTCGGGCCACCCCAAGATTCACCTTCAACGCAAACCAATTCAAATGAAACCACTCCGCCTTCACCGATAAGCTCACTTGGAATACTAAATCCTGCTGCTCTATCTCCTCCGTCAATCATATTATCCAGATTAGCGGTTCCCAATACAGTATCATTAACTTTAACATAAAAAGTAGCCCCATCACATTGATGTCCACCAGGACAAGGCCCCTCTGTGTTACTATATTTAACGTTCATTGTTAATTCGCCAGGACAGCACGGACCATGTGTGGTTGTTGTGGGTTGAGCCTCGCAACCAGATGATTGGCAAGATGCAAGGCTACTAAAAAATCCAAGATTTTCACAAGTTTGGGAAACTCCGCCGAATTCAGAACTAGGTTGAACAAAAATTGAATTACACGAAGGGCACTCCCAACATTCAATTGAATTTGGAGGGGGATTGCAATCTCCATTAAGGTTAGATTCACAATCACTTCTACTAGAATAACCACCAGTCTGACACGATACAGAAAAACACTCTAAATCTGTACATTGATTAAAAGACCAACATGGAGCAGGCGTTGTGTTGGGTGGAGATGTAGTATTGGGTGGAGATGTAGTATTGGGTGGAGATGTAGTATTGGGTGGAGATGTAGTATTAGGTGGAGATGTAGTGTTGGGTGGAGATGTAGTGTCGGTTGGACCGCAATACAAAGCCAAATAATCACTATTGGGAAATACTCCCGGCCGAACACATGGATTTTCAATAGATAATAATGTGGTCTTTTTTGCTAAATAGCAGGATCCATCTTGTATGCCTATGTAATTTTCTAAATTAAGTTTATAACTACTAGGTAGCGTAAAACAAACATATTCATTATCAATAAATCTACCTGATTGATTTTCACCATAAAAAACCCAAGTACCTGTGGGGTTATTAATGTCATCAGGACCTATTGCAAAAAATCTTCCTTGCATAGTGGCGTTAGAATTTAATCCTCTCAAGAAAACAATTCCCGTACTATCCAATCCAGTCTGAATGTTTTGACAACCGGACGGTCTCAAAAAGCAAGGAGCCGAAGTAGTAGTTGGTGCAGGAGTCGTAATACAATCTTGTATCAAACTAACCAAAGTCCCATCTTTAATCTTATTTTTATAATCTAGTATTATTTGATTGAAACAAGAAATATTATTTTTACTTGTTATATGAAGATCATTTTCATCAAATTTAAAATATAATTTATCATAACCTAAATCAGCAATCCAAGTCATAGTTTTGTCTGTCGGACAGTCATTTTTAACTTTGTTTAAAGCAAAAGTTTTACATGGAATGTCACAGCAGTTCTGCGGAATTTCTGGGCAGCCTGGGCGGATAGTCGTAGTGGGTGCTGTTGTGGTTGGATCGCTAGTGGTGGTAGGCATGAATTATCTATGAATATAGATTTAGAAAATATCTTTCTTATTGATTAATAGAACTGGTATATGTATAATCAAATTCATGAATTGGGTCATAAAAGATTTAAAAAATTGCAAAAAAGAGTATAAAACTCTATTATCTTCCACTCCTCTTGGCGATGACTATATGAGAGAAGGAGTGATATTAAGCAAAAAAAGAAAAAAAAATAGTTATTTTGCTGTCTGTTTGTATGATAAAAAAAAATTAATTGGATGGTCTATGTTGGATTTCTTTTTATCCAAAAATAGCAATTCCGTAAGAACTTATATCTACGTAAAAACAAAATATAGACGTAAAAAATTTGGCACTACGATATTAGAAAAAGCCAAAAAAACTGCAGAGATAAAATTTGGTAAAAAAATTAAGGTTATACCTCATGACAAAAATAGCCTTAAATTCTTTAAAGCAATAAAGATTACTAAAGAAGAAGTTGTCAGAGGATATAAGTACTAGGAGTTTATTATGATTATTTCACAAGATTTTAAATTAGATTTTCAAGACGTATTAATTGTTCCTCAGAGAACCACTCTTGAAAGTAGAAGCGAAGTTATCGTAGAGAGAAAATTTTATTTTTATAACTCTCCAAGGATTTGGGAGGGAATTCCAATCATGTGTTCAAACATGGTTCCTCTTACATCTTTGGCAATGGCAAAAAAACTATCGAACTATAAAATTGTTACTGCACTTCACAAATATTATTCCCACAAAGACTTAAGTAAAATAATCAATGAAGTTGGAACTGATTACGCTTGGGCAACAATAGGGAAATCAGAAGAAGATATTAAAAAAATAAAAAAGGTTTCTATAGATCTAAATAAAAATCCAAATATAGTAATAGACGTTCCCAATGGCTATATGGAATCTTTTGTTAAATTTTGCGCACAAGTAAGAGAAGAGTTTCCAGATAGTATAATTTGTGCCGGGAATGTCACAACACCAGAAATATGTGAAGAGCTTATAATTCACGGGAAAGTTGATATTTGTAAAATCCAAATAGGCCCAGGATCTCAATGCGAAACCAGAAAAATGACAGGTGTTGGATATGGAACTTTTTCATGTGTACAAGAATGTTCTCATGCCGCCCATGGTTTAAAATCAAATAAAAGCAGGTTAGGTTTGGTTATGAGTGATGGTGGTTGCAAAGATGTTGGCGATATATGCAAAGCATTATGTGGTGGTTCCGATTGGATCATGTTGGGAGGCATGTTTGCAGGCACAGATGAATGCGAAGGAGAATGGGAATATGATGCGGAAAAAAATAAATCCGCACTTACATTCTATGGAATGAGCTCCCATTACGCACAAGAAAAGCATGGAGTTGGCAAAAAAGAATACAGAGCTTCAGAAGGCAAGGTATCTAAAATACCCTACAAAGGCCCGGTAGCAGATGTTATTCAAGAAATCTTGGGAGGAATAAGATCTTGTGGAGCTTATATTGGAGCCAAAAACCTTAAAGATTATTCAAAGTGTGCCAAATTTGTTAAAATTTTAAAATGATGAAGAAAATTTTGGCTAAATCTTTTTGCTGGCTGAAATCGCCCAGGAATATCAAACACAATTGTTCAGTTGCCAGAACCCAACTCGCTTGTTTGCATGGCTGTATTAGGTTTTGGAATAATGTTTTTAACTAGGAAATTACAAAAAACACCCAATAGCTGAGTGGTCGGCCTATTAAAAAATCGATTCTTTAGACATTACCCAGATCTATTCCATGGTTTGCTCAATCCACTCGGAGATCATCGCTTAGATCGCTAGATAAATTTTTATTTTCTAATTCAGATCTGATTACGGTGACTTCTTGAGGAGCATCTATACCTATACGAACTTTATTGCGGTTGTCAATCCTGACAACGGTGATTTTGATATCGTCGGCACCTGGGCTCTTCAGAACAATTGTCTCATCCTTTTTTCTACTGAGAACTAGCATATAATTCCTTTCATCTTAATGTGTAATCTTCCAAAATCAATATAGTGTGTATTTTTATTCTTTCTCAAAAATTTGACAAAAAACAAAAAATATAGATAATATAATCATGGAAAATATCAAAATCTGGAGACTGCATCCAAGAGGCTGCAGAGTTGAAAAAGCAGAAAAAACTTGTTTGGGAACTGCTAACTCTGCCGCTGTACGTTGGTGTGGCCCTTACACAAACGCAAACAAATATGGATTTTGGATATATCCTCCAATAGATTTCAATTTTATTTATAAAAATGGAAAATTCGAATATGAATACCTAGAAGATTACGGAGATGATGACCATGGAATTATAAAGTCGTTAATCAAACCGTGCGACAATTCCAAGCCAGATAAATGGCTTCCAGAAGATGGTCGAACCAAATTCACTTGGGGAATGGTCGAGCCGAATGTAATACAAATTTGGACAGGTTTTATCCTTCAGACTCCTCCTGGGTGGTGCCTACACCTTAGAAGTCCAGTTAATTTTCAACACACAAAATATCATGTGATGGAAGCTGTTTTAGAGACTGATTGGATGCAATATGACATATGGATAAATTTAGTTTGCAATAAAGAAAACGAAAAATTCCAAATTAAAAAAACAATTCCATTTGCACAATTACTACCAGTAAGAAGAGAGAGTTTTGAAGAAAAATGTGAAATTCAAGAGGAAAACATAAATCGAAATTCAAGAGAAAGTAATAAAGTGTTTGAATATTATCTTTATTACAATAAGAAAAAGTTCGAAAATGGTGGAAAACAATTTCTAACAACTGATGGGTCTTTGACTAAGGACTCCGGAACTTATCATAAAGAAAAAAATAAAATTTTAGATAAAGAGATGGAGCCAAAATGTCCTTTTCAACAATCTAAGAATTTTATAGGAAGACTATTATCAAAAAAAATTCCCCCTCCCGGTTAGGAGAGGGGGAATCTACATAAACTATTAGAATAATTGCTGATTGCAGACTGTTATAGCAGGAACGTAAGCTCCGCTAATACCCGAACATAGAGAATTCATGGCTCTGCATGTTGGGTAAAATAGTCTTGAATGTGTATAAGTGGTAGCTGGGTTCGTTGGATCTTTTTTGCTCAAGCATTTAAATTGTGAATATATTTTCACATATTTTAATTCAAGAGCAGTTTTTTCCATTACTGGTCGGCCGTTGGCGCCAATAATAATTAAACCATTATCATCCATTTTTGGCATATCAGCCATCTTTGAGACGTCCATAACTTCATATTTAATATTATCTACTTCATTATCGCCTATAAAATATTGTATAGATTTGGCAACTAACTTATTAGAAGCCCAATCCATAGTCATATCTTTTCTGGCTACATAATATGCATTGTAGCTATATGAGTACTCATAACCAACTATATATAAATTAGAATCCATTCATACCTCCTTGTTAAGGCTGGCATCATTGCCAACTATTAGTATATATTAAACTTTAATAGTAATTTTCTATTATCTTTACAACTATATATTTTAATTAAATAAAAAAGAAAAAAATTCATGAGCAATAATACATGTAATTATCTAACTAAAATTATTAATATTCCCGGAGACTGGCGATCCGTATCTTGTTCTTCCAATGGCACGAAAATAGTGTGTATTAAACGGTATGATGGTTTATACCGCAGCACAGATTCTGGTAGTACATGGGTGAAAAAAATCAATTCCCCAGGTAATGGATTTTCTCATATTTCTGGCGACGGTCAAATAGGAATTTTTATATCACGCTACACATACAATAATATATATGTATCTCAGGATAGCGGACACACCTGGGTCAATAAACAACCGGGTCTCCCATTACAGGAATTTACTCCTACAGAATCTAGAATAATTTGCTCATCATATAGTGGAGATACTATTTTTATAGTGCCTGGTCTTTATGCGAGTTTAACAGGTTATTTTTACAAAAGCACAGATAAAGGAGATACTTGGACAAAAATTACATCGGGATTAGAGCCCTTTACATCCATATCTTGCTCAAGTGATGGTAATACAGTATTGGCTACAGGAAAATCCAATGTTTATATAAGTAACGATTCTGGGCTGTCCTGGAGTGTACGCACGTTACCCGTGGCATTAAACGAGCAAGCGGATTGTGAACAATTATATGCTTGCTGTATGTCAAGCAATGGCACCTCTATGATGGCTTCAATCAGAGAAAAATTCAATGACACCCCATGTAACAGTCAAACAGTTTATGGGTCATTTATTAGTAGAAACGGCGGGTCTACCTGGGTCGGAGTGGACATAATAGCATCGCAATTAGCTTGTTCGGATGACTTTAGCACAATTTTAGCCGGAGCGGCTGGTTCGTATTCATATAGAGTTAGTAAAGATGGGGGAAATTATTGGGCAAATATAATTGATCAAAATAATCCTGATTCTTTCAGGTATATTAGCGGGGTAGATTTAAATAGCATAGGAGATAAGCTTTATATATCCGCTAGTGGCGCCAACTCTGTGTATGATAATGAGTTTATATACTCGGTAAATTGCGAAACTTTGCCTCCTATACCAGGCACTACGACTACAGCAGCACCTACTACAGCAGCACCTACTACAGCAGCACCTACTACAGCAGCACCTACTACAGCAGCACCTACTACAGCAGCACCTACTACAGCAGCACCTACTACAGCAGCACCTACTACAG